>Ga0055474_10000071_pt1 | contig 20123 bp, 15 predicted proteins | sample Muzzi_PWA_D1_FD_57680 | JGI IMG/M metagenome (GOLD analysis project Ga0055474, IMG submission 57680) | Wetland microbial communities from San Francisco Bay, California, USA, that impact long-term carbon sequestration - Muzzi_PWA_D1 | ecosystem: Environmental > Aquatic > Marine > Wetlands ... | reverse complement strand
TGGTAGGCCCGAGCGGACTCGAACCGCTGACCTCTACGATGTCAACGTAGCGCTCTAACCAGCTGAGCTACGGGCCTCTACCGATTGTCAAAGTCCCCCGTCCGTGTGACTGCGTCGCGCTGTCCGGGAGAAGAGGGAGACTAGCAAAGGACGGGGCGGAGAGTCAATGTTGCCAGGTCCAGAAATCCGTCCATTGGCGCAGTGCTTCGTCCTCTTCCCCAGCCTGCTGGACGAGTACCGTCCGATCCAGCGCTCGCGCCTGTTGGGCCACTTCTCGGAAGCGCTGCCGGGCCTCGTCCTCCTCGCCCTGGAACCAGACCAGCCGCCCCAGGTCCAGGCGCAGCTGCAAGGCTTGATCCACCCGCTCCCCCGGAGCCCCTGCGGCGATGGCCTCGACGCTGGCCATCTGCCGCCAGGTGGTCAGCAACCGCTCCTCCCCCAGGCGCCGGTCCAACTCCACCGCCAGCCGCGCTGCGTCCCGCCGTAGACCGACCTCCTCCTTGCTCACCACCTGGGGAAGAATCCGCTGGAAGAGGGCCGCCGCCGCTTCGATCTCCCCCCGATGCAGGTGGATCTGGAGCCGCTGCATGCGGCTGTACAGGAGGGTGGAATCGGCATCGCCGCGCGGCTGGTAGCGGTCCTCAACCTCGGCCACGAGTGTTTCCGCCTCGTCCGTGCGCTCGACCTTCAGCAGCAGCCGGGCGAGGCGCAGCAGGTCCCGATCCGCGTGTTCCACTTGACCGCTACTCCGCCGTAGGGCCGCAGCCTGCCGCCACGCCGCAATCGCCTCGGTCCAATCTTGGCGCCGTTCGTGAAGAGAAGCCAGGCGTGCCAGAGACATCCCGATGAGCGTGGCATCACCGAGTTCCAGAGAGAGCCGGTGGGCCTCCTCCAGGCTCGCGGCAGCCTCGTCGAGATCGCCGCGACGCTCATGGTGCCCGGCCTCCGCCTGAAGAATCCGCGCCAGCAAATAGCGATTGCCGATCCGCCGGGTGAGGGCACCCGCCTCCCCCAGAGCGGCCTCCTCCTCGTCGTGGCGACCGAGCCAGCCCAGGATCCAGGATTGATTGGTCAGCATGCCGGCCACGAGATAGGGATCCTCGGCGCGCCGGGCCTCCGCCACCGCCCGGGCGAAGGCCGCCTCCGACGCCTGCAAGTCTTCCCGCCGGTATTCCAGACTGCCGCGGTTATTCCACACTTGCGCCAGGGCTCGGGGGTCGGCGGCCTGCCGTGCCAGGGTCAAGGCCCGATCGAGCATCCCCTCCGCCTCCACGACGGAAACCTGGCTGCGCTTCTTGCCGAGTCGCGCCAGGGCGATAGCCAGATGGGAGGGATCCGCGCACTGTTCCAGGATGGGAGGCAGCGCTTCCAGAGGCAACGGGGAGCGCTCGCCGTCCCAGGTATCCCGCAGCACCAGGCTGGCTCGGGCCAGGCCGCATCGATCCTCCGTCTGTTCCAGGATACGCCGTGCTGCGGACATCGCCTCATCCGCCCGAGCGACTTCGCCGATGGCCTCCAGGGCTCCGGCCAGGAGCAGGTGGGCTTCCGCCTCCAGCGACGGTTCCCCCGCAGTCCGAGCCGCCAGGACGGCCCGTGCCGCGGCCGCCCGCCCCCGCGAGTAATCGACGACGCGCAACGCCTGGCGAGCAGCCTCCAGGTGAGCCTCGGCGGGGAGCTGGTCCGCCCCGGGCTGGGCCTGCCAGTAGGCCGCCGCCCCCAGGGAGAGGATGCCGAGCACCGGTAACGCCACAGCTGCGGCGCGCCACCGCCGCTGTCGTGGCGGCACCGCGACCCCGAGGACGGCGCGCAGCGCGACCACCATCGCCGCCGCATCGGGGAAGCGCTTCGCGGGATCTGGATGCTGCGCCCGCGACAGAACGGCGCCCACCGCCGAGGGCAGCTCTGGACACGACGGCCCATCGACCGTCGGCAAGCACCCCGTCAGAATCTGGTACGCCACCACTCCCAGGGCGTAGCGATCCGCCGCCGCCGTGGGCTGGCCTCCGGCGAGGACTTCCGGGGCCAGGTAGCCGGGCGTGCCCCGGGGGGAGGCTTCGGGCCTCGCCTCCCCCGTCCAGGCGGAGCGAGCCAGGCCAAAGTCCGTGACCACCGCCCGGGCGGGAGTCAACACCACATTGGCGGCTTTCAAATCACAATGGTAGATCCCGGCCCCGTGGGCGGCATCCAACGCCGCCGCCAGCTGACCGAGCAGTTCGAGGGCTTCCGGCCACGGCAGCGGCCCCTGGCGGGCGATCCGCGCGGCCAGGGTTTCGCCCTCCAGCAGTTCCATGGTCAGCGCCAGGATGGGCCGCCCCGCCTCTCCCCAGGCGGTACCGTCGGCCCCGGGGTGATGGACCACCAGATCGAAAATCCGGCACACATTGGGGTGGGTCACCTGCCGTGCCAGCTGGACCTCGCGGCGGAAGAGTTCCTCGGCATCCCCATGGTGGGTCACCCGGGGGCGGATGACCTTCAACGCCACCGGGGTGCCGAGCTCCAGATCCTCGGCCTCGAACACCTGCCCCATGCCCCCAGCGCCCAGAGGACCGACGATGCGGAAGCGACCGGCGACCACCTCTTCCGTCAAGAATACTGGGGGCTCGATGCCGCCGTCCTTCCCCGAAGAAAGGGGAGAACCGGTCATCGTCCGGGTGAAACCCGGGGTGGGTACTTCCGCCATAGGATCCTCCTCTCAATCCGTGGAGGTTGGCACGGCTTCCCGCGCCCAGGAGTGCCGCAGGTCGAAGCGCTTCAACTTCTTCGCCAGTCCATTGCGCGACAGACCCAGGAGGTCCGCGGCCTCCCCCAGGCGTCCACCGGTGCGCAACATGGCTTCTCGCAGGAGTGCCCTTTCCAACGCTTCGAGACGGGGGACTAATTCCAGCGAATCCATCTCCTCCGGGGCCTGGTCCACCTCCGGCCTGGCGTTGCGGATCGCATCGGAAAGCAGCTCCACGCCCAGAATCGCACCCTCCCCGGCGGCCAGCACCAGCCGATGCATCTCCTGCTCCAACTCGCGCACATTGCCCGGCCAGGAGTAGGCCCGCAGGCGGGCCAGCGCCCCGGCGGTCATACCCCGGGGATGGACCCCCTCCCGGGTTGAGAACTGCTCTAGAAAGTGGGCTACCAGCCCGGGGATCTCCTCCCGGCAGCGCCGGAGCGGGGGGACCTCCAGCACCGCACCCGCCAGACGGTAGAAGAGATCTTCCCGCAATCCCCCGGTCTCACCCCGTCCCCCAGGCCCCAGAGCGGCGTTGGTGGCCGCCAGGATCCGCACATCCACCGAGCGCGCCTTCCCACCCAGGGGGCGGATCTCACCCTCCTGCAACGCGCGGAGCAATTTCGGTTGCAGGGCGTGGGGCATCTCCCCGATCTCGTCGAGAAAGAGGGTGCCCCCTTCCGCCTGCTGGAAAAGACCGAACCGCGGTTCGACTCCCGTCGCGGCGCCCTTGACGACACCAAACATCTCCGCTTCCAGCAACGCCTCGGGAATCGCCGCACAGTTGACCGCCACGAAGGGATGCGCGGCCCGAGGGGACGAGGCGTGCACAATGTGGGCGATGGCCTCCTTGCCCACCCCGGTCTCGCCGTGGATCAACACGGCGAGTCCGCCCCGCGCCACAGGCCGCACCCGCTGGTAGAGCGAGCGCATGGCCGCGCTGGTACCGACGTGATACCCCGGTGGAAACACCAGTGCCTGCCGCACCGTCGAAGCCTCCTGCTCGTGCACCAGAATCGCGTCCCAGGAGGCGGTCTCGCCGGGTGAAAGGGCGCGGGACGGTGCGACCGGGGGCGGGGCAAGGCGGATCGCCAGGGCACCGTCGGCATCGAGGCGTTCCACGGTCAGATGGACGGATCCGAAGCTCACCGTGCTGCCCTCCGGCACCGCAGCGCGCTGCACTCGGGTGCCCTCGATGAGCGTCCCATTCTTGCTGCCCCGATCCTCCACCGTCACCCCCGTCGGGGTCACGGTGAGCACCGCGTGTTCGCGGGAAACACTGTCCGTGGGCAGCCGCACATCGCTGCCCCGGCGACTGCCGACCCGGTGGGTGCCCGGGCCGAGATCAAAGACCAGCTGTTGGCCGTCCATGCGGGTTTGCAGACGAAAGTGGGGACCGGCGTCCGCAGTGGAAACGCCCATACAACAATCTCCCTCGGACCATTCACCGCACGCCGTGGGCATCGTGCCCACGCTGTGCACCATTCGCCGCCACCACGATCACACTTCGAGAAGGGGAACCTTCCAGGAAAGGGAGCGGCAACATCAAAAGAATCATCAGCATACAACAAACTGACCCGACTGAAAACTCACCCGGCGCACCCCTGGCACATTCCCTGCTCTGGACCCCCCTCAGAACCCGGGTTGTCTTGCAGCCCCTACTTTTCTATTCGTTGGACTCAAGGAGATTGATCGTCATGTTGAATTCCCTCGTATGCCGAGGAAGAGCAGCCAACCCACGCCGGTGGATCGGCGTCTTGCTGCTCCTGCTCCTCACCACTCCCGTAGCCTTCGCCTACAACCCCAACCAACCCCAGGGCTTCGGCCCCGAACGGAGCTACCAGCAAACCCCGGCGCTGCCGGATCAGGTGGATCAGTTCTCCGGGCGGCTTTCGGTGACGGTTCCCATCGGCCCCTTCACCCTGGTCTATAACAACAATGTCTGGCGCTACTCTGAGGAGCCGGATGGCAAGCAGATCAAGATCCGGGCAGAACCGGATCGCTTGCAGAACGCCGGCCTCGGCTGGCACCTGGGGTGGGGCGAACTGTACAACCCCGAGCATTGGTACAACAACTCCATCGCCAACCAATGGCTCTACGTGGGCGCCGATGGGTCCCGCCATCTTTTTTATGGTGCCCTGCATCGCAACGAGGATGATGGCGATGGCAATGTCTACTACACCCGGGACAACTCCTACCTGCGGCTGAAGAAGATCGTCTCCGGCTCGACCTGGGATATCGAATTCCCTGACGGCATGACTCGCCGCTTCATCAAAGGAGCCGGTGGGTCCCCGTACCGGCTGGTTAGCGCCTGGGACCGCTTTGGCTCCGCCAGCGATCCGGACCTCACCTTCACCTACTCCGTCGATGACAAGTTGCGCACCGTCACCGACCGCCACGGTCGGCATCACTACGTGCACCTGGCCGGGGGTAAGGACCTGGTGGACGGCAACCCCTTGAGCTGGATGATCCGGGTGGTCACCCAGGTGGACATCCAGGGGGTCAACGGGCAGCGTTCGGTCTACAACTTCAACTACCGCAACATCTCGGTCAATGTCAGTTGCAAGAACACCTCAAGCCAGGTCGGCCCCCGCATCCGCCTGCCCCATCTGACGGGGATCGACCTTCCCGATGGCACCGCCTATGTCATGGAGGAGGCTGGAACGCCCTCCTACATCAACACCTGCCCGGCGGGGATCGATGACGCTCCTGGCTCCCTGACCCACATGCAGCTCCCCACCGGGGGCGTGATGCGATGGACCTACCAGGAGTATGAATTCCCCCCGGGCAACACCTGGGGTCCTTTCAACTCCTCCGCGGGGGTCGCCACCCGGGAAGCCTACAACGCGGACACCACCCTGCTCGCCTCGTGGAACTTTGTGACCCGTAAATTCGGCGGCACGCAGACGACGGATCCGGAGGTGTGGACGGATGTGGTGGCGCTACCGGAAGGGGATTGCACCCGCCATTATTTCAGCGCCATCCACTACGTCTCCCCCGCCCAGGGCAAGGGTTGGGAGTACGGTCTCCCCTTCGTGCGCAGTGTGACGAATGGGACCAAGTTCCTCTCCACAGAGGTCTACCCGAGCCACAACGCTTCGAACAAGCTCTGTTCCGGCACCAAGTTGCGGACCACCTACCTGCGCTTCCGCCACGACCCCATTCCCGGGGTCGGTACCGATCCCAACAATCCCAGTTGCCAGGGGAATACCTCGTGCTCCCGACTGGATGAGTGGTACAACCTCAACCGCGGTATCGATGGCAGCCGGACCGTCTTCCACGACGACGGCAACCGCTGGGTGGACATGGAAAAGAGCGAGTTCGACGGCATCGGCAATTTCCGCCACGCGGTCTCCACCGGCAACCTGTGGAGCGGCTCCACCAACAACGAGCGGCGGGAGACCTTCACCAACTTCACCCGCTCCCCCGGCACCTTCCCGAACGGCGGCTACACCCACCCCACCCCCTCAGAACCCTGGATCCTCGGCGTCTATGACCGGGTGGACACCACCGAACTGGATGGCGAGGGGCAGACCACCAGCCGGATGGAAGCTGTCTTTGAGGACACGACCGGTGTCCTCGAATGCACCCGAACCCTGCGCAGTGGCCTCAATCGCACTCTGCAAGACATCGTCGTCACTTACGATCGCGACCTGCGGGGCAATGTCACGGATGTCAAGACCTACGGCGCGGACCACAAGCCTCTGCCCTCGACCGGCGGAGTGGACTGCGGTGCCCTGCCCACGACGCCGGCGTTCTGGAATCATCATGAATACGATTACGACAAGCTCGCCCGCACCCGACCCTACCAGCCCAACGGCACCCCGGGGGCGTTCCTGACCCACGACGTGACCATCGATCCCCTCTCCGGGGTGGCGGTCGCCTCCCGCGATACCGCTGGCTACGAAGTGACCTACAGCTTCGATGCCACCGGGCGGCTGACCACCATCACGCCGCAGGACGGAGCCGCCACCACGCTGCTCTACACCAACCCCTTCGGCACCACCGGGGCCAAAGTGCGGCAGGTCACGAGTTCCGGAGCGACCGTCTTTCATGAACAGGAGAAGGAGTTCGACAGCTTCGGTCGCGTTATTCGCGTCAAGCGGACCCTCCCCGATGGCACCTGGGTTTCCCGGCTGACGGAACACAACGGTCGGGGGTGGCTGCTGCGCGCTTCCGAGTGGGACTCTCCGAGCCTCCTCACCCAATTCCTGGAGCACGATGCCTTCGGTCGTCCGGGCCGCGTTCGCCCGCCAGAGGGGGCCGCCCACGATGTGTTGCTCAGTTACAGCGGCATTCGCCTGGTCACCCGCTCGGCGCCGGTGCAAACCACCCTCAATGGGGCTGAGGTCTACACCACCCGCACCCGGGAGTCTGATCGCTATGGTCGGCTCCGCAAGATCCTCGAACCCGCCGGAACCGGCGGCTCCAACGTCACCACCAGCTATCTCTACGACGCTGGCGGGCGCTTGACCCGCATTACCTCCAGCGCGGGCAGCGCGCAGCAGGTGCGGTCCTTCAACTACGACAACCGCGGCTTTCTGCTGTCGGAAACCCATCCGGAAAAAGGCGCCTCCGGCAACGGAACCGTGTCCTACTACGACTTCGATACCGGCGGTCGTTACTACCAGATGCAGGACGGCAACCACTACCTGCGCTACGCGTACGACTACCTGGGCCGGATCCAGTCGGTCAAGGATGGCAACCAAAAGAATCGACTGCTGCGCTCCTTCCTCTACGACTCCGGCCCCGGGTTCAGCCTCGGCAAATTGCGCCGGGCCTACGCCTACAACTATCTGAAGGTACCGGCCAACAACCAGCCCTTCCAGGTGGATGTCTCCCAGCGCTTCGATTACCAGGGCATAGGCGGCGCCGTCAGCCGGAAGGACACCCTCTACACCACGCCTTCCGGTTCGTTCACCATGCGGACCGGCTTCCAGTATGACGATGGCGGCAACGTCACCGCCATCGACTATCCGCGGTGCGTCACCGGGAACTGTTCCACGACGAGCATCGGAACGTCGCCGCAACTGACCTATCAGTACTCCCGGGGCTGGCTGACATCGATTCCCGGTTGGGTGAATGGGATCACCTACCATCCCAGCGGTCTCTGGTCGCAGATCGACCGCTCGAATGGTGTCTCCGACGTGCAGCAAGTCGATACCTATCACCGGAGCCGCGTGAAGCGGATCTACACCACCGGTGCCAGCAGCCAAAATTGGGACAGCGGCACCATGAGCTACGACGGCAACGGCAACATCAAGGGGATCGGGGATCAGCAGTTCTCCTACGATGCGGTCAATCGGGTCACGGAATGGTTCGGGGGCCCAACGATGTACTCGCAGCAGTACACCCACGACCCGTTCGGCAATCTGACGAGCCGTACCGGGACTTCCATCGATACCAACTTGACGACCTTCCCGGTAAATCCCCAGACCAACCGCCTGACCAACGCCGTCTACGACGACGCCGGCAACGTCTTGAACTGGAACGGCGGCACCTATGCCTACGATCCCTTCAACCGCCTGATCAACCAGGCGTGGATGGCCTATGCCTACGATGCCTTCGGCGAGAGAGCGGCCTCCCTTGCCGCCAGCGACACGCCGGTGTTCTTTCATGTGCGGGGCCTGGGCAACGAACTGCTATCGACCCTCCACTACGATGGCAGTTCCACCTACTCTCGGCAGAGGGACTTTGTCTACGCCAACGGGCACCCGCTGGGGAGCATCGACCCACTCGGCCAGCAGGTCCACTACCACAACGACCACCTGGGAACCCAGCGCCTTCTCACCTGGCAAAACGGAGCTGGCGGCTCCTATGCCCATATCCTTCCCTATGGTGAGGACCTGTACAACAGCACCCAGGACAACCGCCTCTTCACCGGCCACGAGCGGGATTTCTCCATGGACACCGACTACATGCACACCCGGCACTATGCGTCGGACATGGGCCGGTTCCTGAGTGTGGATTCATTCCGGGGCATGCCGGAGAGTCCACTGAGCCTGAACCGCTACTCGTATGTGATGGGGAACCCGGTTTCGCTCTTCGATCCTGACGGTAGAGAAGTAGAAACCGGGCTGGTCGGTAGAGTGATTAGTGCCGTCCCCTTCGTTGTCGATGGCTACGTTGATGATCCCCATGTGCTTGGCGCAGTAGACACGCTTGCCGGGCTAGCGACAGTGGGTGTAGGTACCATAGAGATGTATGTAGCTATCGCCGCGAGCGGCACTGGAGTTGGGCTAATTGCAAGAGGTGGTTTGGCTTCAGCTGTTTATGATGCCAATGACTCGATGACAGCTGGCGGCGAATTGTTCAATGAGGGCCTGACGGCTCTCTTGAGCCCGTACCCCTATTTGATCCCCTCGAACAGCGAGTTCGAAGTCGTGGATTTCATTGGCGGGACGATGACCTACACCGGAATACAAGATAGCCTGCATTCATTTTCCGAAACCACAACCATAACTCCAAATCTGACCATCAGCCAGAGGATTGGCGATTTCATCCGGAGCATATCGACCCCCCAACGCCAGGATGCGGCGGCCGGACTCCGAACCTATGGGGACATCCTCAATCTTAGGCAATTTGGGTCAATAATCAGCCCTTCCCTCGGACTGCAAAACGCGGGCGGGAGTTCAGTCACGCCCTTCTGTGACGTATCCGGTCGCTGTTGGGGAGAAACTCTGATGTTCTAAGAATTTGTTCCAACCGGCACCGGCGTCCGCCGGTGCCGGTCTCGCTTCGATGCTTCCAGAAAGCACGCTTTGATCCGCCAACCGGGCTGCGGGACGATCCTCTCTTCCCCGAGGCGGCAGGTACCCATCGACCGGCTTGAGATTTGACACCTGAATAACACAACCCTTACCCAAGGAGACCCTGATGAAACGCAAGACTCTGACCTTCCTCTTCTTCGGCGCGGCGGCCCTGGCCTTCGCCGTCGCCTTCACACTCATCACCCCCTCGGCGGACGCTGGCTGCACGGCCTGCGGCGGCCCGACCCTCACCGTCACCGGCCATGGCTCGGGCAATAGCTGCGCCGAGGCCCTGGACGCGGCGGAGACCGACGCCACCCAACAGTCCTTCGCGAACGCTCCCGCCTGCGTCCCTTGTCAGACCTCCAACGGGGTCTATAGCTGCTCGACCCCCAGCTGCTACCCGGGAGCCTGCCCGCCGAACTCGTTTCACGCCACGTTCAACCTGAGCTACAAATGCCGGTCCTGCGAGTTCGAACGTCCAGATCCTTCCATGTAATCGACAAAACCCCGGGGGCTGCCGTCGCGGCCCTCGGGGTTTTCCCTCTCCGCTTCAGGATTCTCGAGGGTCGGGCGCCCTCATCCGCCACCGACTCCGGCCCTTATCCCAACCCCTCAAACCGTCCCATCTCCACAAAGTACGCCACGCTGGGATCAAAATACCGCGCACGGATCGCCCGGTACTCCGGATGGGCGAAGAACGCCTCCAGTTTCTCCTCGGAAGGAAACTGGATCGTGAAGAGCCGGTTGAAGGGCTCTTCCGCCGACGAGCGCAGCACCTCCCGCACCCAAACGTCCACCCCGAAGCTGCCGCCATGCTGCTCCAGGAGCGGCGTCATCTGCCGACGGTACTCGGCGTAGAGATCCGGATCCGTGATTTGCAAACCGACCAGGCGTGTGACCATGGGGTGGTTCTCCATGTGGGGTTCAGTGAAAAGATGGATCGCTGGATGCCCAGAAGCCCGCTCAGGCATCGGTCGGGAGCAATCGCAAAGGCTTTCCCGCGGCCTGAAGAACCCGGAAGTGGCGCTCGTCCAGGGTCAGCACCGTGTTGCAAGTGTGACGCTCGGCAAGGACGACGATGGAAGCGTCGGCCAGACCGATCCCCAGGTCTCCATACCGGCGCATGACTTCCAGGGCTTGCCGAACATCCGCGGCTTCGAAGTTCGGAAGTAGATAGATTCCTCGACCGACCTCTTCCAGCAGCGCTTCCTGGGCGTCCTGACCCACTCGCGCGGCCAGGAGGTAATCCAGCTCCGCGAGGACAAAAGGAGAGAGTAAGAAGGGGCCCTCGACCGATTCCATCGCTTGTTTGACTTCCGGGTGCCGTCGCTGGGCAGCATCGATCCACGCCAGCAGGCCGCTGGTATCGAGAAGAATCAACGCTCGCCGAAGCCCGCGAGGTGTTCGTCTACGTGCTCCGCCAGGGTGGGATCACTGCTCCGGAAAAGTGGGATCCGGGGCCGTGGGGTTTCACAGGTCGCGACCACTTGCCGGACACCCTGGCGGATCAGATCCGCCTCGCTGCGGCCCGTGATGCGGGCGGTGCGTTCGAGGTCGAATTTGAGTTCTTCGGGTAGGTAGACGGTCGTGCGTTGCATGCCATACAGGCTACCATACCTACAGCGGCCCCTGCACCCGGCACAGCCACCCCTTCAGATACTCCCCCTGGGGGTGCTGCAAATCCACCGGGTGATCCGGGGCGGCGGCGAGGGGCTGGAGGAGGGCGACGCGGACCCCGGCTTCGGCGGCGGCGGAGTGAAGGATCTGGCGGAAGAGGCGGGTATCGACGGCGCCGCTGCACGAAAAGGTCAGGAAGAGCCCGCCGGGCTCGACCCGCCCGAGGGCCAGGCGGTTCAGGTCTTTGTACGCCCGGGAGCCCTTGTTGACGTGGTCGCGGTGGCGCACCAGGGGGGGCGGATCGCAGATCACGATGCCGTATTGCTCCTGGCGGTGGCGCAGGTCGGCGAAGACATCGCCCGGGACCCACTCCACCGGGGCGTCCCCGAGATCATTATCCAGATAGTGGCGCTTTCCCCGGTCGATGACCCGTTGGGAGGACTCGATGTGGGTCACCGCCGTGGCGCCTCCCCGGGTGGCGTAGAGACCGAAGGCGCCGGAGTGGGCGAAGAGATCGAGGACGGTCTGCCCCGAGGCCAGACGCTCCACCAGGCGGCGGTTCTCCCGCTGGTCGCAGTAGTACCCGGTCTTCTGGCCGCCCAGGGGCTCGGCGCTGAGCCGGAAGCCGCATTCGGTGAAGGGGGCCTCCGCCAGGGCATCTTCGCCAGTACTGTGGATCACCTCGGCGCCCTGGGGCAACCCCTCCAGTTTGCGCGCGGGCACGTCGTTGGCCTGGACGATGATCGCCTCCGGGAAGCTCTGCCGCAGGGCGGCGTAGGCGGCGTCCCGCAACCCTTCCAACCCGGCGCTGGTGATCTGGCTGACCAGCAGGTCGCCGAAGCGGTCCACGGTCCAGCCGGGCAGCCCGTCACCCTCGGCATTGACCACCCGGTAGCCGGTGGTCTCCGGCGGTAGCAAGCCGCGCCGCAAGGCCGCCGCCTGGGCCAGCCGGTGGGCGAAGAAGCTCTCGTCGATGGGGGCCTTGCCCCGCCCCAGGAGCCGCACCCGAATCTGGGACTTGGCACTGTAGAAGCCGAAGCCCAGAAACTCCCCCGTGGCGGCGTGCACCGCCGCCAAAGGCGCCGAGGGATCCCCCTCGATCCGGGACACAGCCCCGGAGAAGAGCCACGGGTGGCCCTCCAGCACGGATTTCTCGCGACCTTTCTTGAGGTGGATGGTGAGGTTGGATGCTGTTTTCATACCGTTGGGACCTCTTCACCAGGACCGGTGAAATTCGCCGGGGGAGGAATCCCCAGGCGGTCGAACCTCGCCGGTGGCAACCGGCTTCCAAAAGTTGCGTGCGGGAGGAGGGCCTGTAGATCCCGCCGCAGGCTACAGTGGGATAAACACCACTTGATTCTCCAGTTCCTCGGGTTTGCCCGCCCGTAGCAAGATCTCCAAGTCCTCCAGTGCGGAACCAACGCCCACCCGGGCGATCACAGCGATCACTCCCGCCAGCGGTTTGCCCGCCTCGATGCGGTCGTAGGCATACCCCACGAGCGTCGCCACGTCATGGGTCAACAGGATCCGACCTTCGCCAGAGGCCCACTCCAGAACAGTGCGATCGTCCGCACCGTAGATTTCCGTATCCTGGACTCGGAGTAGATCCAGATCAGGGAGTCGCCGTTGAAGGCCACGGAGGATTCTGCCGTTGAAATTCTCGTCTGCGGCCAGGCGCAGCATTCCGACTCAAGGCTCCAACCGAGCCAAGAGCCGCGCCCGCAACCCGGTCTGATCGAAGCGGGCCACGCCTCGGGCACGCACCCCTGCGGCCTGGGCAGCACGGCGCTCCAGGTAGCCGGTCACCACGTCGCGATGCCGAAGGTAGTAGGTGATCACGGCGTAGACATCCGCCAGCGGTAGAACCGGGAAGTCCTGGGCGATTTCCTCCGGGGTGGCCCCAGCCTGGAAGGCCTCGATGACGGTTTCCAGAGGCACACGGGTGCCGGAGACGCGCAAGACTTTGTCGGCGTCTTCCAGCAAAGGCACGGGTTCGGCGGCCAGGGTGGCAGGCATGACCTCTTTACTCTATCCCACCATCCCCACCACCCGCTCCACCACGTCCGTCAGGGCGACCATCTGGCGCTCCCGGTCCCGGCGCAGGGAGAGTTCCACCTGGCCTTCCTTCAAGGACTTGGCCCCCACCACGACGCGGATGGGCAGACCGATCAGGTCGGCGTCTTTGAATTTGACCCCGGGGCGCTCATCCCGGTCGTCGTAGAAGACCTCGATGCCCGCCTCCTGCAACTGGTTGTAGAGCGCCTCGGCGGCGGTCACCACCTCCTCGTTGTTGGCCTGGAGGCCGATCAGGAGGACCTGGAAGGGGGCCAGGGGCAGGGGCCAGATGATGCCGTCCTCGTCATGGTTCTGCTCGATGGCGGCGGCCACGGTGCGCCCGATGCCCAGGCCGTAACACCCCATCAACATGGGCTGCTGGTCGCCGTTGGCGTCCAGGAAGTTGCAGGCCATGGCCTCGGAGTATTTGCACCCCAGTTTGAAGATATGCCCCACTTCGATGCCTTTGGATTCCACCAGCTTGGCGTCGGGATCCTGAGGCGAAGGGTCACCGCCCTGGACCAGCAGAATGTCCGCCCACTCGGTGGGTTCCACGTCCCGCCCCCAGTTGGCGCCGGTGTAGTGGGCATCGGCGGCGTTGGCGCCGCAGACGAAATTCTTGAGGCCCTGTACGGAGGGATCGGCGATCAGACGGACATTCTTCAACCCCACCGGCCCCGCGAAACCCACCGGGGCGCCGGTGACGCGGGTGACCGTCGCCGCGTTGGCGAGACGAATCCAGCTGCCCCCCAGCAGGTTCTGGACCTTGATTTCGTTGACGTCCCGGTCGCCCCGCACCGCCACGGCGACGGGACCGCTATCGACCTCGTAGAGCAAGGTCTTGACCACCCGCTGCGGGGAAACCCCCAACATCGCCGCCACTTCCGCGACGGAGGTCTTACCCGGGGTCGGAACCTGCTGGAGTTCCGCCTCGGCCTCGTCCGCCATCCCCTCCGGCAGGGGCAACGCCCCGGCCACGGCCTTCTCGACGTTGGCGGCGTAGCCGGTGGTGGGGCAACGCACCACGGTGCTCTCGCCGGTGTCCGCCAGGACCATGAACTCGTGGGAGTCGGAACCGCCGATGTTGCCGGTGTCCGCCTCGACGGCGGTGTAGTCGAGCCCGCAGGCTTCGAAGATGCGCCGGTAGGCGGCGTCCATGGCCTGGTAGGTCTCGTCCAGGCTGGGGGCGTCGGCGTGGAAGGAGTAGGCGTCCTTCATCAGGAATTCGCGACCCCGCATGAGGCCGAAACGGGGACGGATCTCATCGCGGAATTTGGTCTGGATCTGGTAGAGGTTGATGGGCAGTTGGCGGTAGCTGCTGATGTCGTTGCGCACGATGTCGGTGGTCACCTCTTCATGGGTGGGACCGAAGCAGAACTCCCGATCGTGGCGGTCCTTCATGCGCAGCAATTCTTTGCCGTACTGCTGCCAGCGCCCCGATTCGATCCATAGCTCCGCCGGCTGAATGGCGGGCATGGAGAGCTCCACCGCCCCGGCGCGGTCCAGTTCCCGGCGCACGATGGCCTGCAATTTGGCCAGGCTGCGCAGCCCGAAGGGCAGAGAGCTATAGATCCCGGCGGCGACCTTCTTGATCATTCCAGCCCGGAGCATCAGCCGGTGGCTGACCACCTCCGCATCGGAGGGGACTTCGCGGGTGGTAAACAGGTAATAACGACTCCAGCGCATGATGGACTCCGTGTAGGTTAGCTTCCAGAAATCTTTAGAGGGTTCGCCGACGCTGATCCCACTCCAGGAGCAGCCGGTTGTCTTTCACATACTCCAGCATCCGCGTTTCCAGGCCATCCCGGTCGCGCAGCCGACGGGCGTGAGAGAGGGCCTCGCGGGCCTCCGCCTCCTCCCCCGCGGCGAGCAGGGCCATGCTCAGCTGGGTCAAAGTAGTGGGGGAGCAGACGATGCCGTTGGATTCGGTCAGGGCCGCCACCGCCTCGGCGAAATGGCGCCGCTTGAACGCCACCCGCCCCTGGGTGGCCAGCACCAGGTGGCGCAGTTCCTCCGGGGCCAGCTCCACGGCTCGACGGGCGTATTCGTCCGCCTCTTCCAGGGATTCTTCCATCTCCGCCAGATTGGCCGCCATCTCGCAATAGGCGATGCTCCGCACCAGATCCGAATCCCCCGCCGCCAGGAGCTGCTCTCCCACCCGCTGGGCCTGCCGATAATTGCCCTGGTTGCGCAGGGCCTCGATGAGGGTGGCGTGGGCGGTCACTTGCAGGATTTCGTCCGCCCCCTGGTTGAGCAGCTGCTCCGCGATGGCCTCGATCTCGCGACCGCGGCCCAGCCGGAGGCAAAGCAGGGCGTAGGAGATCAGCAGTGTCGGATGCTCCGGCGCCAGGGCCAGGGCGCGGCGGTACCCGGCGAACGCCTGGCGCGGGCTCCCCCGGCGCAGCGATTCTTCCGCCTGGGCCGCCAGTTCTCCCGCTTCGCCGGTGATCTCCGGCAAGACCGCATCGCCGCGGGCCAGGATGAATTGCATCAGCGCTCGGTGGTGCAAGGTCTCCGAGCGCAGGCCATCGGCCTGCTTCAAGGCGTCCAGGGCCTTCCGCGTCCAGTGGCGATCCAGGTAGGCCAGGGCCAGAAGATGGTAGGCGTCCTCGAAGCCCGGATCGACCCGCACCGCCTCCTTCAACCGCCCGATGGCGGCGGTCACCTTGCCCATGTCGTAGAGGCACTTGCCCAGCAAGAAGAGCGCCTGGGGCACCCCATCCACCGCCACGGCGCGCTCCAGATAGGCCACCGCCAGAGAGAGGTCGCCACGCCCGGCGTAGACGGCTCCCAGGCTGAAATAGGGCAGAAACGCCTCCGGATAGACCTCCACAGCCCGCCGCAGGTAGACCTCCGCCACTTCGGGGTTGCCCCGTTCGTAATGGATCGCCCCGGTGTAGACCAGCCCCTCGTAATGATCCGGGCGGATCGCCAGGACCCGAGCCAGGTAGCGCAGGGCGGCGTCCCGGTCCCCTTCATCGAAGGAGATCTCCCCCAACAGGAAGGCCAGCTCGTAGTTGTCCCGATCCAACTCGTGGGCAGCGTCGAGGGCCTCCAGGGCACCGCTCACATCGTAGTTCCCCAGGGCGATTTCCGCCTCCTCCAGCAGGGTCGCGAAGGCCCGCCGCTCGCCACCCTCGTAGAGCCCCAGGATGTGCTCCTTCAGGGCCAGGAAGCGCTCCCGCTTATCCAGGGCCGAGAGGTGGCTCTCCATGCGGGATTCCCACAGGGTGCTCCACTCGTCGGGGGCCAGAACCCTTTTGTCTTCCAGCAGATCCCGCAGGGCCGTCAACCCCGTGTGGTTCACCAGAATGTTTTTTTCCTGCTTGCGCAGTGCTCCCAGCAGTTGGCGCAGGCTCTCGGTGGACCGCTTGACGACCTCCTCCAGGACCGAGATGCGCTCCAGCAGGTGCTCGTCGAAGGAGAAGGTCTCCTCGAGGATCTGGGGATCGAAGTGTGCGTCCTCTTCGAAGAACGGCCCGGAGAGCACCAACAGTTTGTGCTGGCAGCGGCGGCAGTACTCCTGGTCCTCCTCGTTGGAGGTACCGCACACCTGGCAGAGCAGCAGGCTGTCGGGCTGGGGAGTCGTTTGTCCTTGCATCATGAACTCTTCAGGGATCGCTCGTTCGTCATTCGGGGGGATGGCGCTGTCCGGGACCGCGACAACGACTTCCAGAAAGGGTATAGAGGTCGATGGAGCAGGGTCAAGCGGTACCCGATCCGATGGAGGAGGCCACGCTCCCCGGGGCGAGTTCGAACCATGGCTCCCGGCGACCGAACTTGGTACTCAACGTCGCGCCGACACCGATCAGAGAAACGATCATCCAGGCCCAGGTCCCCAGCAGAGGCACGAACTTCAACGCCCCCAGGATGGCGAGACCCAGGCACGCCGCATCCAGGGGCCGCACCCGCCTCGACCGCCCGCGGAGCCGCGCCAGCCAACCGAAGGCCGTCACGCCCAGGGCGTAGAACACCGCCACCACGCCCCACAATTTGAGGGCCAGGAGCAGGAGCACCACCAGGATCAGCAGCGGCACCCCCACCAGCGCCCCGGCGAAGGCGCTGAAAAAGAGCGCCGTCAGCATCAGAGCGAACACCCCGGTCAGACCGACGAAGAAATTGCGAATGGGTTCCTGGCGCACACTCTCCGCGGTGCTCAAAACCCCCTGGCTACCGGCCAGGAAGAGGAGAAGGGTCAAGGCGAGCCAGGCGGTGATGAGGGCGGTCTTGGCCGCCAGCACCACCGGCGTGGCGGGATCCAGACCGAAGCTGGGGCCTTCGATGAGCATCAGCCAGGCGTCCGAAGCGTCCGGGTAGGAAACGCTCTGCCCCCCGATGAAGGCCCCGGGCTCCGCCGCCACGTTTCCTCCCAGGACGAAGACTTCCCCCTCGACCCGCGCGGTGGACGCCAGCCGGGCATCGCCCCCCAGGACCACCACATCCCCCCGTACCGTGCCGGAGATCCGCACCGTGCCTTGCAGTACCGCCACATCGGCGTTGACCTCCCCGGCGACGACCACATCCCGACCGATGCCCACCACCTGACTTTGGGCGCTGGCGTCCTCGGCGATGGTCAGGGCCGGGCGATTCTCGTCGTCATCAGCGGCAGCGGCAGCGGCCGGAGAGCCCACAGTCAGGAGGACCAGGAGAACCAGGAGAACCAGGGGAGCCAGGGGAGCCAGGAGGGGGAGACGCAAAGGAGACGCGAACGGGCTCAGAGCCGGGCTCTGAGCCGAAACCTGGACGCGTCGTGAATGCGTGGTGTGGAAGGGGGACTTCATACCCCGTAATCTAGCAGAGTCAGTCGCCTCGCCGCGCGGCCACGGAGCCAACCCGGGCGCGCCGCCGCAAGGTCAAGAAGAGCACGCTGTTGAGGCCGACCAACAGAATCGCGAGGCCCAGGAAGCCGGTGGCGGAGCCGCTGAGCAATTCCTGGAACACCATGCGCATACCCTGCCAGCTGTGCCCCAGAAGACCCGCGCCGGTCACCAGTGCCACGGCGAAGAGATCCGCCACGGCGGTGACGATGCCGATTACTGAACCGCCTCCCTCCAGGGGGGTCCCGCGCATCAACAGCGCCGATGCGATCATCAGGGCCACCAACAAGGCCAGGGGCAAGCGCCAGGCTCGCCGGGTCCGCGCTTCCCAGGCGGCCGGCGGCAGCGCCGCCATAACTTCTTCCTGGAAGCCCGAGCGCGCCGCCACGGTGCCCTCGGTCAGCAGTTGGTTGAGCCCCTGCAATGCCCGTTGTTCCGCCCGGCAATCGGCGCAATCCGTCAGATGATGCCGCAGCGATTGACTTTCCGGCCCGGCCAGATCGTCATCCAGTTCTCTGTGAAGCCATTCCTGGATGGTGGCATGGTCTACCGTTGCCATGTTCAAACCCTCTTCCCTACGAATCAATCCCTAAGATAATCAGCCAGCGTCTGTTTGAGCATCTGCCGACCGCGAAACAGCTTGTTCTTCACCGTGCCCAGAGGCATATCTTTCAATCCGGCAATCTCGTCGTAAGACATTTCGCCGTAATGCCGCAACAGGATGAGTTCCCGGTACTCCCAGGGAAGCTCGTCGATGGCCTGTTGGATCGCCTCGCCCCGCTCGACGTTGCGCATCTCGCCGTAAGGGCCGCGCTCAGTACTGGGAAACTCCCAATCCTGGTTCGTCCCGTCGTCGGCATCCTGGCGGTGCATCGACACCACCTTGATGCGCCTCTTGCGGATATGGTCAATGGCGGCGTTCTGGGCCACCCGGAACAGCCAAGTGGAAAAACGGTACTTCGGGTCAAATCCGTCCAGGGCCTGGTAGACCTTGATGAATGCTTCCTGGGCCAGGTCATGGGCTTCATCAACATTACGCACCATACGGAAGAGATAGTTCACCAGACGGTTCTGGTAGCGCTTGATCAGGTCGCCAAACAGTTCCTCACGACCGTCGAGGACTGCGGCGACAATTTGTTCGTCATTCAAACGCTCCTCTCCCCGTGCCATGACTACCTACGTGCCCTCGGTTGGAAGGTTTCAGCTCGTACCTGCCGGTAAATTCACCGTACCGCAGGTTGGATGACTGCTCAGCTGAGCAACGGAGCGAAGAGCATATCGCACCTGGGGTTCAGGGCAGTAAACGAATGTTCTGGAGGCCATCCCCGGGACGGATCTGGGGGAGAATGCCCAGCCCCTCCACCACCCGCCCGAAGGCCGTGTAGGTGCCATCCAGGTGGGGCTGGGGGCCCAGGGTCACGAAGAACTGGCTGCCCGCCGTATCCGGGCCGGACAGGGCCATGCCCAACACCCCGGCACGATCGAAGCGCATGAGATTGGGCTCGTCGCGCACCTCGTAGCCCGGCCCGCCCCAGCCGTCACCCCGGGGGTCCCCCCCCTGAAGGATAAAGCCGGGTTCCAACTGATGGAACGTCAGGCCATCGAAGAAGCCCTGCTGGGCCAGTTGCAGGAAGCTCAGGCAGGTGAACGGCGCCTCGGGACAGGCCAACTCGAGGACGATCGGTCCTCGGGCGGTGAGGATCTCGACGCGCCGGGGGGCGCGGGTGCGGAGCACGATGTCTTCGTAGACCGCGATGGAACGGTCCATCTCTTGGGGAGCCAGTTCCTGGGGCGCTTCCCCCAACTCCAGCAGGGCCAGCAGGGAGACCCGCCGCACCGCCCGCTTGCGGTGCCCCAGCAGGCGCTCCAGGATCTTGACGGCGTTGGCCCGCTCGCTGGCCACCGCCGCACCCCGAGCGGCCACCGCCCGCGCCCCATTGAGCAGGCCATCGAGGGTGCGGTCCCGATCCGCCGCCCGCAGCCCGCTGTAGACCGCCTCCAGAGGCAGGATGGGATGCTCCGCCAGCCAGGCCAGGGCCGTGGCTCGCACCGCCGCGTCCGGGTCCTCCAGCAGGGAGAGGACGAAGTCGGCGGCCTCTTCATCGCTGCCCAGGCCGTCTCCGACGGGGAGTAGCGCCAGGCGCGCCGCCAGCGCTTCCCGCC
>Ga0055474_10000070_pt1 | contig 20183 bp, 19 predicted proteins | sample Muzzi_PWA_D1_FD_57680 | JGI IMG/M metagenome (GOLD analysis project Ga0055474, IMG submission 57680) | Wetland microbial communities from San Francisco Bay, California, USA, that impact long-term carbon sequestration - Muzzi_PWA_D1 | ecosystem: Environmental > Aquatic > Marine > Wetlands ... | reverse complement strand
GGCCGCCCCGCCCTCGGTGGCGGCGGTCGGCTGGGGGGTTGCGGTGGTGGTGTTCGGCATCGTCTCGGCTCCTTCAGTGGCTTACCGCGGCGGCGGCCAGCTCGGAGACCAGCCGGTCCTCGTAGAAGCGCTCCAGCGCGAAGGGGGCGATCAGCTCCGGCGTGCTGCCGGTGGCGACCAGCTCGGCCAGCGTCTTGCCGACGATCGGCGCCGCCTTGAAGCCGTAGGTCCCCCACCCCGCGCTGACGTGGAAGTTCTCGACCTCGGTCTTGCCGAGGATCGGGCTGTAGTCGGGGCTGAGGTCGCAGAGCCCGGCCCAGGCGCGCAGCAGCCGCGCCCGCTCCAGCTGCGGGAACAGCTCCAGCGTGTGGCGGCTCAGGTCCTGCAGGAAGTTGAGCGTGTTCTGGGTCCGGTAGGTCGTCCAGGGCTCGATCTCGGAGCCCATCACGAACTCGCCGCGGTCCGACTGCGAGATGTAGACGTGCATCTGCGAGCTGACCACGACCACGTCGAGGAACGGTTTGACCGGCTCGGTGACGCAGGCCTGGAGGATGTGGGTGGTGATCGGCAGCTCGACGTCGGCCATCTCGCTGAGCAGGCTCGACCAGCCGGCGGTGCAGTTGAGCACCGTCCCCGCCTTGATCGTGCCGCGGTCGGTCTCCACCGCGGTCACCCGGTTGCCCTCGCGGCGCAGCCCGGTCACCTCGGTGTTGGGATGGATCTCGGCCCCCGCTTCGTCGGCGCCGCGGGCGTAGCCCCAGACCACCGCGTCGTGGCGGATGATCCCGCCCGGCGGGTGGTAGAGCGCCCCCATGATCGGGTAGGTCGTGTCCTCGCCGACGTACATCGTCGGCACCAGCTCCTGGACCCGTTCCGGCCCGATCAGTTGCGAGTCGATCCCTTCCAGGCGGTTGACCTCGGCCCGGTTTGCCATCACGAACATCGCCCGGTCGGAGTGGGCCAGGGTGAGGTGGCCGCACTGGCTGAACAGGAGGTTGAAGTCGAGCTCGGCGCCCAGACCTTCGTAGAGCTTCACCGAGGCGTCGTAGAAGCGGGCGCCCTCGGGGGTCTTGTAGTTGGAGCGCAGGATCGTCGTGTTGCGGCCGGCGGCGCCGGACCCGATGTAGGACTTCTCGACGATCGCGACGTCGGTGATCCCGTGCTGAGCCAGGTAGTAGGCGGTGGCGAGGCCGTGCGAGCCGCCGCCGATGATCACCACGTCGTAGGAGTCCTTGAGCTCCGGGCGGGGCCGCCACATGCGGCGCTTGCGGAAGATGTCACGCATCGGTGGGCTCCTCGGCGATCGGGGGCAACGAGTCGGCGCCGACCGGGCGGCCGCCGAGGCGCTCGGCGGTGTCGGCGAGCACCTCCCAGGCGTACTCGGCGTAGGCGGACCCGAACAGCATCAGGAAGCGCTGCGGCGCCTCGCGCAGGACGAAGCCGGGGGTGCGGGCGACCGAGCCGGGCCGGAACCCGTGCACCGGCAGCTCGGCCTCGCGCAGGTCGAGGGCGCAGAAGCGGGCGAAGGCCTCGCGGGCGGCGGGTCCGGCGATCGTCACCGCGGCCAGCGTGCCGGTCAGGTCGCAAACCGAGTCCGGGCCCGACTCGGCGGCGGCCAGGGCGGCGGCCGCGCCGGCCGGCTCGCAGAGGACCAGCTCGCGGGTGCGGCGGACCGGGCAGCGCCAGCCGGCGGCGGTGCGCTCCGCCCGGCCGGGCGAGAACTCGGCCGAGCCGTTGCCCTGCAGCTCCAGCTTGGTCAGCTGCGAGGCGTCGGCGAAGCCGACCGTGTCGCGGCAGGCGGCCGCCTCGAGGGCGGGGTCGCCGAAGGAGACGGGGACCTCCCAGCCGTCGCGGACCTCGGTCGTCGCGCCGGCGGCCAAGGCGGCGTCGAGCAGCGGGCTGCGGGCGGCAACCTCGGCGGTCGGCTGTGGGGTGAGGAAGGACGGGCTCATGAGCGCAGCAGCTCCCCCTCGGGGTCGTAGAAGGGCTCGGTGGTCACGGTTGCGGCGAAGCGCTTGTCGCGGTCGGAGATCGTCAGCGCGGTGCCGGACTCGGCCAGCTCCGGGTCGACCATCGCCAGCCCGATCGAGCGGCCCAGCTTCGGCGCCAGCCTGGCGCTGGTCACCTGGCCGACCACGGTTCCGGCGGCGTCGACGACGGCGGCGCCCTCGGTCGGGACGGTGCCGTCGGGGCAGCTGAACCCGACCAGGGCCTGGGGGGGCGCCTGCTCGGCGCTGTGCTCCAGCGCCCAGCGGCCGATGAAGTCCTGCTCCTTGTCGAGTTTGACCGCGAAGCCGAGGTTGGCCCCGTACGGCGTCATCTCGGAGTCGGTGTCCTGGCCGACCAGGATGTGCATCTTCTGGAGGCGGAGGATGCGCTGCGGCTCCAGCCCGAAGGGCCGCGCGCCGGCGCCGTGCAGAGCGTCCCAGAGCGCCCGGCCGTGCGGGGCGGCGCAGTGGAGCTCGTACCCGAGCTCGCCGACGAACCCGATCCGCAGCGCCAGGCAGGTGATCCCGGCGATCTCGATCTCACGGCCGTCGAGGTAGGAGAAGGCCTCGTTGTCGAGGTCGGCCTCGGTCAGCCCGGCCAGCATCTGCCGCGCCTCGGGGCCGGCGATGTTGATCGCGCTGACGCCCTGGGTGACGTCGGTGAGGCTGACGTCGAGCTCGGGCCAGCAGGCCATCCACCAGGTGAACCACTGCTCGACCGCGCCGGCGCCGCTGGAGGTCGTGGTGACGTAGAAGCTTTCCTCGTCGAGCCGGCAGACGGTGCCGTCGTCGGTGATCCGGCCGGCCTCGGAGACGATCACGCCGTAACGGATCCGGCCCGGTTTCAGGGTCGACATCCGGTTCGGGTAGAGGCGGTCGAGCAGCTCGCCGGCATCGGGGCCGCGGACGATCAGCTTGCCCAGGGTCGAGACGTCGATCAGACCGGCCTTCTCGTGGACCGCCATCGTCTCGGCCTCGGCGTCGCCGTAGTCATAGGCGCGGCGCCAGTCGCCGGCCCACCGGATGTCGGCGTCGAGCTCGCGGTGGCGGGAGTGGATCGAGGACCGCTTCGCCGCCTCGAAGGGACGGCCGGCGAGGACGCCGAGCGGCACCGGGGTCCAGGGCGGGCGGGCGGTGGTCAGCCCGACCTCGCCGATCGAGAGCTCGGTCTGCTCGGCCAGTGCGCGAACCGCCGGCAGCTGCGAGTAGCGGCCCTGCGAGGGACCCATGGTCGCGGTCGTGTAGCGCTTCGAGAGCTCGATCGAGTCGTAGCCCTCCTCTGCCGCGTAGCGGATGTCCTTGACGGTGATGTCCTCGTCGAGGTCGACGAAGGCTTTGCCCTTGCCGCCGTCGCTGGCCAGGGCCGGCGGCTCGGCGCGGCGCGGCAGGGTGCCGCGGGCGACCAGCTCGCCCCGCTCGGCGGCGAGCCGGTCGCGGTCGGCGGCCTCACCGAGGCCGAGGGCGAAGGCCGCCTCGGCGCCGGCCACGGAACCGGAGAGGGCGGTGCCCTCGGCGTCGTCGTGGCCGGCGACCGAACCGGCGGGGTGGACGGAGGAAGGGGTCTCCGTCGGGAGGAAGACTTTGGCGCTCTCGTCGTAGCTGGCGCGGGCGCCGGACTGGAGCAGCAGCGAGGAGGCCGGGACCGCGGGGCCGGAGACGGCAAGCGCCGAGCACTCGAGCTTGCGCGGGTTTCCGGTCGCCTTGCCGGCGGCGTCGACGGCGCTCAGGTGGACGCCCTCGAGCGCCTTGCGACCGGCGGCGCGGACCGGGGTCGCGCCCCGGATCAGCTCGATCCCGGTCGCCTCCAGCGCCGCCGGCAGCTCGCCGTCGGCGTCGGGGCGCAGGTCGGCGACCGCGGTCACCTCGACCCCGAGGCCGCTCAGCGCCAGCGCCGTTTCCAGCGCCCGGTCGTCGACCCCGGCCAGCACGGTGCGGCCCGGGTCGACCCCGTAGAGGGCGGCGAGGCGAAGGGCGCCGGAGGACAGCATCACGCCGGGCAGGTCGTTGTCGTGGAAGACCAGCGGCTGCTCGAGGGTGCCGGTGGCGGCGACGTGGCGGGTGGCGCGGATCTGGTGCAGGGTGTCCCCCTGCCAGACCGGGACCAGGCCGTCGAAGAAGCCCAGCGCCGGCGCCTTGCTCAGCACCTCGACCCCGGCGGCGACGCAGCGCTCGGTCAGCTCGCGGGCGCGCTCGTGGCCGCCTTCGGCGAGCAGCGCTCCGCCCGGCTCGGCGTCCTGCTCGCAGAGCACCACGTCGGCGCCCATCTCGGCGGCGCGCAGGGCGGCGCTGAGCCCGGCCAGGCCGCCGCCGACGACCAGCACGTCGCAGTGACGACGGCGGTATTCGGTGCGCCACTCGCGCTCGTCCTGGCGCTTCGGCAGCCGGCCGAGGCCGGCGGCGCTGCGCAGCACCTTCTCGTAGGTCGGCCAGAGCCGACGCGGCTTGATGAAGGTCTTGTAGTAGAAGCCGGGCGGGGTGAAGGGGCCGCCGAACAGGTCGGTGGCGCGCATCGCGTCGAACTCGAGCGAGGGCCAGGCGTTCTGGTGGGTGACCTCCATGCCCTCGCGGACCGGCTCGCCGCAGGCGCGGACGCCGGGGGCGCCGTCGACCGTGACCAGGGAGTTGGCGCACTGGCCGCAGCCGCAGAGCTCGCCGCGGCGGCGGTGGTACTTGAAGCTGCGCGAGAAGGTGCGCTGGCCGGCCGCGTAGAGGGCGGAGACGATCGTGTCGCCCTCGTAGCCCAGCCGGCGGTTGCCGTCGAAGCTGAAGGAGACCTCGCGCGAGCGGTCGATCCGCTCGCCGGGGCTGGCCGGGAGTCGACCGGCGACCGCGCTCATCTGGCCAGCTCCACGTCGGGCTCGGCGGCGGCGCCGGGCGCCGGGGCGTCGGCGGGGAGCGCCGTCCACTGCACCGCGTTGTCGCGGGTGTCGCGTTCGGCCAGGAACCACTCGCCGCAGCCGGAGCGGTGCACCCACCACTCGCGCTGCACGCCGGCGGCATTGCGGCGGAAGTAGACGTAACGGTTGAGCTCGCGGAAGGAGGGGCGCTCGGTGGGGCGCTCGACGTATTCGCCGCCGAAGCCGAAGTCGGTGACCTCGCGCGGGCCGCAGTTGGGGCACTCGAGCACGTAGGACATCAGCGGGCCTCCGTTCCGGGGATCCAGTTGGTTCCGGCAAGCGGCACCCGGGCCATCGCCGCGGCCTCGACGGTCAGCGCCACCAGGTCCTCGGGCTCGAGGTTCTGGACCCGGGACTTGCCGCAGGCCCGGGCCAGGGTCTGGGTCTCGAGGACCACGGTGCGCAGGTAGTTGGCGAGCCGGCGACCGCCCAGCTCGGCGTCGAACCGAGCCGCCAGGTCGTCGTCCTGGGTGAAGATCCCGGCCGGGTCGCGGCCCTCGTGCCAGTCGTCGTAGAAGCCGGACGCGGACCCGATCTTCGCGTACTCGTCGTCCAGCTCGGGGGCGTTGTCGCCGATCGCGACCAGCGCCGCGACCCCGATCGAGACCGCGTCGGCGCCCAGCGCCAGCGCCTTGGCGACGTCGGCGCCGTTGCGGATGCCGCCGGAGACGACGAGCTGCACCTTGCGGTGGACGCCCAGCTCGATCAGCGCCTGGACCGCCGGCGGGATCGCCGCCAGGGTCGGGATCCCGACGTGCTCGATGAAGACCTCCTGGGTGGCGGCGGTGCCGCCCTGCATGCCGTCGAGGACGACCACGTCGGCGCCGGCCTTGACCGCCAGGGCGACGTCGTAGTAGGGCCGGGTGGCGCCGACCTTGACGAAGATCGGCTTCTCCCAGTCGGTGATCTCGCGCAGCTCTTCGATCTTGATCTCGAGGTCGTCGGGGCCGGTCCAGTCGGGGTGACGGCAGGCGCTGCGCTGGTCGATCCCGGTCGGCAGATCGCGCATCTCCGCGACCCGGTCGGAGATCTTCTGACCGAGCAGCATGCCGCCGCCGCCCGGCTTGGCGCCCTGGCCGACCACGACCTCGATCGCGTCGGCGCGCCGCAGGTCGTCGGGGTTCATCCCGTAGCGGGAGGGCAGCAGCTGGTAGACGAGCGTCTCCGAGTGGCCGCGCTCCTCCGGCGTCATGCCGCCGTCGCCGGTGGTCGTGCTGGTCCCCATCTCCGAGGCGCCGCGGCCCAGCGCCTCCTTGGCGGGGGCCGAGAGGGCGCCGAAGCTCATGCCGGCGATCGTCACCGGGATGTCGAGCTCCAACGGCTTCTTGGCATGGCGGTCGCCGAGCACGACGTCGGTGTCGCAGCGCTCGCGGTAGCCCTCCAGCGGGTAGCGGGAGACGCTGGCCCCGAGCAGCAACAGGTCGTCGAAGCTGGGCACGTGCCGCTTCGCGCCGCCGCCGCGGATGTCGTAGATGCCCTCGCGGGCAGCGCGCTGGATCTCGTGGATCGTCGCGCGGTCGAAGGTGGCCGACTCGCGCAGACCGTCCCTCCACCCCGGTCGGGTGTTGCCGTTCTCGGTGCTCATTTCCTAGTACTCGCCGGCGTCGTCGACGTTGAAGTTGTAGAGACGGCGGGCGGAGCCGTAGCGGCTGAATTCCGAGGGCTGGGCGTCTTCGATGCCGGCCTCGGCCAGCAGCTCGGCCAGCTCCTCCAGGTGCTCGGGGCGCATCTCCTTGGCGACGCAGTCGGCGCCGAGGCCGGCGACCTCGCCGCGGACGTAGATCCGCGCCTCGTAGATCGAGTCGCCGAGCGCCGCGCCGGCATCGCCGCAGACGACGATCCGGCCGCGCTGGGCCATGAAGGCGCTCATGTGGCCGATCGAGCCGCGCACGACGATGTCGGCGCCCTTCAGCGAGATCCCGCAGCGGGCCGCCGCGTTGCCCTCGATCACCAGCAGGCCGCCGTGGCCGCTGGCGCCGGCCGCCTGGCTGGCGTCGCCCTCGATCGCGACCTTGCCGGACATGATGTTCTCGGCGACGCCGACGCCGCAGTTGCCCTTGACGCGCACCGTGGCGCGTTTATTCATCCCGGCGCAGTAGTAGCCGACGTTGCCGGCGATCTCGACCTCGAGCTCGGCGTCGAGCCCAGCGGCGATCGCGTGCTTGCCGACCGGGTCGAGGACCTCCCAGCGGCCGTCCTCGGCCTCGTGCAGGGCGGCGTTCAGCTCGCGCACGCTGAGCTGCGAGAGATCGAGGGCGCGGCTCGGGGCCGCGGTGCTGTCGGGGGCGGCGCCGCTCATGCGACCGCCACCGTCCCCCAGCTGTAGACGACGCCCGGCTCGGGCTCCCAGACCTCGGCGTCGGCGGCGCCGGGCAGGGTGGCGAGCGCGCGGTACTCGGAGGCGATCGCGACCCAGTCGTCGCACTCGGCCATCACCGCGGGCTTGCAGGAGATCGGGTCGCGCAGCACCGCGAAGCCTTCGGCGGTGCCGACGGCGAAGGTGTAGAAGCCGTCGAGGTCCTCGAGGCAGCCCTCCAGGGCCCCCTCCAGGGTGGCGCCCTGCCGCAGGCGCCAGGTCAGGTAGGCGGCGGCGACCTCGGAGTCGTTCCTGGTCCGGAACCCGATTCCCTCGCGGCGCAGCTCGTCGCGCAGCCGGTTGTGGTTGGAGAGCGAGCCGTTGTGGACCAGGCAGAGGTCGAGCCCGGTCGAGAAGGGGTGCGAGCCGGCCGGGGTGACGCGGCTCTCGGTCGCCATCCGGGTGTGGCCGAGGGCGTGGGTGCCGCTCATCTCGGCCAGCGAGAAGCGCGAGACGAACTCGGCGGGCGAGATCGCGTCCTTATAGATCTCGATGATCCGGCCGGCGCTGTCGATCGCGACGTCGGGCAGCTCGCGCTCGACCCAGTCGCGCGCCTCCTCGGCGCCGACCGGGGTCTCGACCAGCGCGTGGCGCTCGCCGACCCGCCTTGCCTCGACCACGCCGATGCCGGTGTCGATCGCGGTCACCGCGTCGTCCCAACCGGCGCTGTCGGCGCTCTGCAGGCAGAGCTTGCTGTGGCCCTCCGGCGCGGGGTCGCGGTAGATGGCGACGCCGGCGCTGTCGGGGCCGCGGTCGGCCATCTCCACAAGCATCGCCGCCGCGTGGGCGCCGAGGTGGCGCTCGCAAGCGTCAGACTTCGCGTAGATGCCGACTATTCCGCACATCGCCGCATCAGCGTGGCAGGCGTCGAGCCGGCTTCCCATGGCACGAACGCGCACTCTTGCCGTAGCAGCTGTGGACGAGATCTACATATATGTGCGCTCCCGACACGTCGAGGCCGCCAAGCGTGGCCGGCTCGCACATTGCGCCCTGTGACGAGATTACGTTGTATCCGACCAATGGAGATGACCACGGAGCAAGCCAACGCCACCCCGCAGACCACCGCCGCCGACGTCGTGCAGATGGTGCGCGAGCAGAACGTCCAGTACATATTCGCGCAGTTCGTCGACATGCACGGCAAGCCGAACGCGAAGCTCGTCCCCGCGTCCCACATCGAGGACCTGCTGGAGGACGGCGCCGGGTTTGCCGGCTTTGCCGCCGGGGACATCGGCCAGCGCCCCAACGATCCGGACATCATCGCGATCCCCGATCCGGTCAGCTACACCCAGCTTCCCTGGCGACCCGAGGTCGCCCGCATCGCCTGCGACGTGACCGTCGAGGGCGAGCCCTGGCCCTACTGCCCGCGGACCATCCTCCGCAACCAGATCGAGCGCGCCGCCCAGCTCGGCTACGAGCTGAAAATCGGCGCCGAGCTCGAGTACTTCCTGCTGCGGCGCCAGGAGGACGGCAGCCTCGCGGTCGCCGACCACCTCGACACCCAGGGGCAGCCCTGTTACGACATGCGGGCGCTGACCCGGAGCCTCGACTTCGTCACCGAGGTCGCCGACCACCTCGACACGCTCGGCTGGGACAACTACGCCACCGACCACGAGGACGCCAACGGCCAGTTCGAGCAGAACTTCGGCTACGCCGACGCGCTGACCACCTGCGACCGCTCGATCTTCTTCCGCTACATGGTCGAGAGCCTCGCCCAGGAACGCGGCCTGATCGCGACCTTCATGCCAAAGCCCTTCGCGGAGCTGACCGGCAACGGGTGCCACCTTCACGCCAGCCTCTGGAAGGACGGCGAGAACGTCTTCGCCGACGTCGACGGCACCGACCAGCACGACCTCGGCCTTTCCCCCACCGCCTACAACTTCATCGGCGGCCTCAAGGCCCACGCCGGCGCCTACATCGCGCTCACGGCGCCCAGCGTCAACTCCTACAAACGGCTGGTCGTCGGCTCCCAGAGCGGCTCCGCCTGGGCCCCGATCTACATCAGCTACGGCAACAACAACCGCACCCAGATGCTCCGCATCCCCGCCGCTGGCCGGATCGAGGATCGCACCGTCGACGGCTCCTGCAACCCGTACCTGGCGGCCGCCGTGCTGCTCGCCTCGGGCCTCGACGGGATCGAGCGCGGGCTGGACGCCGGCCCTCCGACCTCCGACCTCAACCTGCACGAAGTCTCCGAAGAGGAGCGCCAGCGGCTCGGGGTCGAGATGCTGCCGGACAACCTGCTCGACGCCACCAGGGCACTGGAGCGCGATGATGTGCTGCGTGCGGCTCTCGGCTCATGCGCCAACGAGGACTACATCGACTACTACGTCCGCATCAAGCGAGGCGAATGGACCCGTGCCCAGTCCGAGATCACCGCGTGGGAGCTCGACCGCTACCTGCAGCTGTTCTGAGCGACAAGGCGGGCCTGGTGCCCGCTGACTCCTCACCCACCGGTGAGCTCGACCGGCTGCGGCTGGAGAACGAGACCCTCTCCGCCGTGGTCGGCGTCGTCACCTCCGGGCCCGACCTGACCCACATCCTCGACCGGGTCGTCGACCTGCTGACCCGGGCGACCAACTGCCACGCCTGCTTCGTCTACATCCGCGGCGGCGAGCTGCTCAGCCTGCGCGCCGCCTCGCCGATCTACTCGCACCTGGTCGACAAGATCGCCTTCGGCGCCGACCAGGGCCTGGCCGGCTGGTCGATGCGCCGCCGCGAGCCGGCCTTCATCCGCGAGGGGGCGATCTCCGACCCGCGCACCTTCTACGTCCCCGAGCTCGAGGAGGAGCGCTTCCAGTCGATGGTCGCGGTGCCGATCCCGGCCCGGGCCGGCGAGTCGATCGGGGCGATCGTCCTGCACACCGCGGCGCCACGCGAGTTCGACGAGGGGATCATCAACATCCTCTCCCGGGCCGCCTCGCTGGTCGCCGGGGCGATCGAGAACGCGCGGCTCTACGAGGACGCCCACGAGCGAGTCGGGGCGCTGACACGGCTCTCCGGGCTGGGCCGCGAGATCGCCGCGGTCACCGACCGCGAGGCGCTGTTCGAGCTGGCGGTGACCGGAGTCCGCGACCTGCTCGGCGCCGACGTCTGCCGCCTCTACGAGAGCGGCGAGGGCGACGGCGGCCTGCGCCAGGTGGCGGCGGCGCCGGCCGCCGCGGCCGGAGGCGCCGAGGAGGGCGCCCTGGTCGGCGAGCTGATCGAGACCCGCGGCGGCGCCGGCCAGGCGCTGCGTGTGCGACTCGGCGCGGCGCTTGGGCTGGACGCGATCCCGGCCGCCGCCGACGCCGTCTCGCTGATGACCAGCGGGCGGCGGACCGGCGCCCTGCTGGTCGCCTCCGGGGGGCCGTGGCCGGAGTCGGCGCCGGAGCTGCTGCGCGCCGCCGCCCAGCAGATCGCCCTCGCCACGCAGCGGGTCGAGCTGATCGAACGGCTGACCGAGGAGAACCTGGCCCGCGACCTTTTCGACGCGCTGGCCGAAGACGAGCTCGCGGTCGCGGCCGAGAAGGCGGCGGCGGCCGGGCTCGACCTCGACCGCCCCCATGTGGTGCTGGAAGCGCGACCGCGCGAGCGCGGCGCGGCGACCTGGACCGACCGCGCCGCCGCCGCCGAGCGGGCGATCAAGGGCGCCCTGCCGGCCGCCTTCTGCGACGTCACCGCGACCTCGGTGCGGGCGCTGGCCCCGGTCGGTGCGGAGGGCGCCGAGCCGGTGCGGGCGCTGGTCGAGGCGCTGGCCGGCCCGGCCTCCGCCCAGGACCTCGCGGTCGGGGTCAGCGAGGGACGCGGCGGCCGCCAGGGAATCGCCCGCGCCCTGCGCGAAGCGGCCGACGCGGCGGAGATCGCCGGCGTGATCGGCGGCGCCGAGCAGGTGCTGCTCTACCGCGACACCGGCGCCTACCGCTACCTGATCGACGCCCTCGACTCGGGCGGTCCCGAGGACCACCTGCGGACCGCGGTCGAAGCGATCGCCGCCTACGACCGCGACCGCCGCGCCCAGCTGCTGCTCACCCTCGACGAGTACCTCTCGCACGGCCGCAGCGTCGCCGCCACCGCCCGCGCCCTCTTCATCCACGTCAACACCCTGCGCCAGCGGCTCGAGCGGATCGAGCAGCTGACCGGCCTCAGGATCGGCGAGGAGGAACTGCTCGCCCTGCAGCTGGCGGTCAAGCTGGGCCGGATCCGGGCCGGAGCGAGCTAGGCCGACCGACGCGGTGCGCCTTATCCGTCCTATGCGCGGATAAGGCGCACCGCGTTGCCCGCGCCCCGTCGCCGGACGACGGCGCGGGAGCCGCGGCCCGGGCGCACCGTGATGTTGTGCCGGCGCGGCGGCTCCGGGGCCGGGCCGGCAGGCGTCAGCTCGCAGCCGCCGAGCACGCTGCGCAGCACGACCTTCATCTCCATCGTCGCGAAGCTCGCCCCGAGGCAGCGGCGGCGACCGCCGCCGAACGGGGTCCAGGTGTAGGTGCCGGGCGGCTGCTCGATAAAGCGCTGGGGACGGAAGGCGTAGGGGTCCGTGTAGGTCTCGGGGTCGTGGTGGATCAGGTAGGTGGCGGGGACGAGGCAGGCGCCCGGGGCGTACTCCCAGCCGCCGACCTCGAGCGGCTGCTTGACCAGGCGGGGCGCGGCGTTGGGCAGCCCCGGCCGGCGCCGCACCGTCTCCTGGATCGTCGCGGTCAGGTAGGCGTCCTGCCCCCCAGCCTCGACCTCCTCGGTCAGCCGGGCCAGCGCCTCGGGCTGGCGGAGCAGGCGCTCGAAGCCCCACGAGAGCGACGTGGCGGTGGTCTCATGCCCGGCGACGAGCAGGGTCATCAGCTCGTCGCGCAGCTCCTGCTTAGACATCGGCGCGCCCTCCTCGTCGCGCGCCGCGAGCAGCATCGTCAGCACGTCCTCGCGCTCCTCCGCGCCGCCGCGGCGCTCCTCGATCAGCTCGAAGATCAGCGCGTCGGCTTCCTCCTGCAGCCGCAGGAAGCGGGCAAAGGGCGGAGTCGCCGAGAGCAGCTTCGCGGCGATCCCGTCTGGGTCGAGCGGCACCAGGCTGATCGGGCGGTCGCCGAAGCGCAGCATCTCCGAGAGCCGGGCCCGCAGCGCGTCGAGGCGCTCGCCGGGGTCGAGGCCGAAGACCGCCCGCAGGATGATCTCCAGCGTCAGGTGCTGGAAGCGCTCCTGCAGCTCGATCGGCTCGCCGCGCGGCCAGCTCGCCACCTCACGCTCGGCGACCTCGGCCATCAGCCCGCCGAGGCGCTCCATCTTCTCGCCGTGGAAGGCGGGCAGCATCAGCTTGCGCTGGCGGATGTGGGCGTCGCCGTCGAGCAGGATCACCGAGTTGGCGCCGACCACCGGCTCCAGCACCCGGGCGCCCTCGCCGGGATGCAGCACGTCGGGCGGCGCGGTGAACACCTCCTTGACCTCGGCCGGGTCGGAGAGCATCACGAAGGGCGGCGAGCCCGGGAACCGGACCGTGTAGCGCTTGCCGTACCGCTGCCGGCACCGCTCCATGTAGGCAAGCGGCCGCGTCCAGGTGCCGATCCCCTGGATCAGGGACGGGTACCGCGGTCCCGCTGGAAGAGCTGGATCTGAGCCGATGGTCGCCTCCTCGTCGTCAACGGCTACCCGGTCAGGGTACCGAGAGCGACCCGGAGCGACGTCCCTAGCTCGTCGCCCAGGCCGGTAGCCACTCGCCCTACATCTACAGGAGACCTCCGATCCGCTCGAACTCTCGCACCTGTTATCGAATGGCAATAGGGTCCACACCTAAGTGATGACCAGCCGGGCGGCCACTCCGACACGGAAACAGGAAGAACACCAGCCGCGTATCACCTCTTGGATCGCAGCGGCCGTTCTGCTCGTTCTGGCGACGCCGATCAGTATCGCGAGCTCGCTGGACCCACCCGCCGCCATCGCGAGTGCGAAGGCGTCTTCGGTCAGCGTCCCGCTGGACAGCTGTCCCGTGTCCCAGGCAGACAACGGCGTACGCCTCTCAGCCGGCCTGGGGACCGAGCGCACCAGCACGGAGATCATCAGACAGGGCGAGAGAACCAGCTTCGGCGGTCGCCTGGTCGGCCCCGATGGACGCGGAGTCCCCGGCGGCCTGATCTGCATTTACGCTGGCGTCACCACGGAAGAGGCGAACGAACTGGAGGGGATCGTGGCAACCGATGCCCAAGGTCGCTACGAATTCCTCCTTCCACGTGGCCCTTCCCGCAACCTGACCGCCGTCTTCCGATCCGGCCAGGGCCGACTAACGGCATGGGGGCTCCTGCAGGTCCGAGCCATCCCAACTCTCCGGTTCGCCAGGGGCAAGGTACGCGACAAGCACTTCGTCCACTTCAGTGGCAGGATCCCGGGACCCCACAACGACCGTGTCGTTGTCGTGCTCCAGGTCAAACAGGGCAAAGGCTGGCGGGTGTTCCGCCGATACAGCACCCGCAACGGCGGTCGCTACCGCCTGAAGTATCGCTTCACCAGGACCTTTCGACCAACCACCTACGTGTTCCGCGCCCAGGTCTTAGGCGCTCCCGGCTATCCCTACCTCTCGGGCAACTCTAAGCCGAGAAAGCTGCACGTCCTGCCTTGAGCGTCGGCCACGGGAGCCTCACTCGATGGTCCTCCCACTCCCAACTGCCGGCTTTTAACCTCTCCGCGTGCAGACTTGCGGCGACTCGGAGCGCGTCGGCACCGGCGCCGGGATCGCCTGCTCGACCAGAGCCGCCACGATGCCGGCGGCGGTCGGGATCGCGTCGGCGCGCAGAGTTCGGCTTCGGGCCGAGGCGCCGCCGAGCAGCAGCGCCAGCTGCTCTCCGAGCTGGTCCGGATCGGCGGCGCCGGCCTCCCGAGCGGTCTCGGCGAGGCGGGCGGCGATCGCCTTCTTGTACTCGAGAGCGAGCAGCCGAGCGGGATGCTCCGGGTCGGGGATCTCCACGGCGGCGGCGATGAAGGGGCAGAGGGAGTTGGGGTCGCACGACGCGTTCTCAGCCTCCTCGAACAACTCGGCGATCAGCTCGTCCTTGTGCACTGCCGAGGTTGGTGCTGCGACCGAAGAAGGCGATTCTTCTGGCCGTGGTTCGAGTGAGGGCGTTTTAGGGTGGCAGACGGGACTTGAACCCGCGACCGCCGGCACCACAAGCCGGAGCTCTACCAACTGAGCTACTGCCACCGCGCCGCCTCCAAATCTAGCGCGCCGGGGCGCGGTTGGCGCGTCTGGTGCGCGAGTCCGCGCTAACTCACGTATAGCCTGGGTTTTGGCGGACTCGCGGCGGCTGGGGCGCGGGCGAAGTCCATCTCGTCGTCGACCGGGCCGTGGCGGAGCAGGCGGCGGTCGTGCAGGTAGTTCTGGCGCAGCTTCCAGGGCCCGGCCGCGCCCTGGCGGGGCAGCTGGTCGATCGAGCGGCGCACGTAGCCGGACTGGAGGTCGATCAGCGGCCGGGTCGGTTCGCTGGGGTCCGGCGAGCGCGGGGTCGCCACCCGGTAGCCGTGGGCGTCCATGTGGTGGAGCAGGCGGCAGACGTATTCGGCGACCAGGTCCGTTTTCAGGGTGAAGGAGGCGTTGGTGTAGCCGAGCGCGAAGGCGAAGTTGGGCACGCCGCCGAACATCAGGCCCTTGTAGGCGACGGACTCGGTCGGGTCGCGGCGCTCGCCGTCGACGCTGAGCTCGATGCCGCCGAGCAGCAGCAGGTTGAGCCCGGTCGCGGTGACGATGATGTCCGCCTCCAGCTCGCGGCCGGAGGCGAGGCGGATGCCGCCCTCGGTGAAGGTCTCGATCCGGTCGGTGACCACCTCCGCCCCGCCGGCACTGATCGCCTCGAAGAGATCGCCGCCGGGGACCAGGCAGAGGCGCTCGTCCCAGGGTTCGTAGCGCGGCTTGAAGTCGCGGTCGACGTCGTAGTCGGGCGGCAGCTGGCGGGCGACGCCGTGGCGCAGCAGGCGGCGGGTCAGCTTCGGGGCACCGCGGGCGAGCTGGTAGCTCAGCATCGCCAGCAGCACGTTCTTCCACCGGATCGCCTTGTAAGCGGTCCGCTCCGGGAGCCGGTGGCGCAGCGCCGCGGCGATCGGGTCGCGCGACGGCAGCGAGAGCACGTAGCTGGGCGAGCGCTGCAGCATCGTCACCTCGGCGGCACGCTCGGCCAGCGCCGGCACCAGCGTCACCGCCGTCGCGCCGCTGCCGATCACCACCACCTTCTTGCCCTCGTAGTCGAGGTCCTCCGGCCAGTGCTGCGGGTGGACGATCTCGCCCCCGAACCGCTCGCTGCCGGGAAACTCGGGCGAGTAGCCCTGGTCGTAGCGGTAGTAACCGGTGCAGCCGTAGAGGAAGTCGCAGCTCAGCTCGGCCGGCTCGCCGTCGCGCTCGACCTGGACCGTCCAGCGGGCCTCGGCGCTCGACCACTCGGCGGAGACGACGCGGTGGCCGTACCGGATGTGCTCCTCCACCCCGTGCTCGCGAGCCGCCTCCTGGACGTAGGAGAGGATCGAGTCGCCGGCGGCGATCGACTCGTCGCGGCGCCACGGCTTGAACGAGTACCCGAGCGTGAACATGTCGGAGTCCGAGCGGACGCCGGGATAGCGGAACAGGTCCCAGGTGCCACCGAGCGCCGGCCGCGACTCGAGAATCGCGTAGCTGCGCTCCGGGCAGCGCTCGTGCAGGTGGCAGGCGGTGCCGACCCCGGAGAGCCCGGCGCCGACGATGAGGACGTCGAAGTGGTCCCGCTCAGCGCCGTCCGTGTCGAACTCTGCCGTGCCCATCGCCGTGAACTCTAGCCTGAAACGGCGATGACTGGCTGCGCAGCCAGTCGAGACCCGGACGGGGCGCTACCGTAGGACGATGGCTGGATCGAAGACCCGCTGCCGCCGCTGCTCACGCCGCGAGCGCCGCCGCGGCAGCGCCGGGCCAGTCACGCACGGCCCCTCCGCCCACGCCCCTTCGGCGCGGGCGCCGATCGCGATCGCGGCCCTCGCCGTCGGCGCCGCCGCGGTCGGTGGCTTCGCGATCGGCAGGCTGGGGATCGGGCGGCTTGCGGTCGGCAGCGCCCGCTTCGGCCGGCTGAGGATCAAGCGGCTCGAGGTCGAGGAGCTCGCGGTCGGCCGGCTGACCGTGCGAGAGGGCGGAAGCCTAGGAGCGGCGCCGGCGCCGCCACCGGAGCGGCATGGTGAGCAGCCGCCAGACAGCCCGTAGCCCGGCGAGGACGAGGAAGGCGATCCCCAGCCCGATCGCCCCGAGCACGACCAGCAAGAGGACGAAGGCAATGACCCCCAGGGGGATGATGAGGAATTTCACTGCCGTTTGACCTGCGCGCTCTGGGCGGGTTTGGATGAACTCAACATTCGCCCTCTATCGTGGTTACGCGAGGGGTCGGGGATAGTAATGGCGCTTGCTACCAACAGGTTTCGGCGCGGGGCACTGGCCGGCATCGCCGCCGCCGCGGTGGCGCTTGCCGGGGCGCCTTCCGCCGCCGCCGCGCAGGCCGCGCCGAGCGGCGTCGACACCCTCGGGCGCACCGTGCTTGCCGCGATCGGCAGCGCCGGCGGCGACCGGGCGATCGAGGCGCTGGGCAGCAGCCTGGCGCTGCAGCAGGCGCGCCAACGGGTGGAGGCCGGGGAAGCGCGTGCCGCCGCCCGCGCCGAGCGGCTGCGGCGCGAAATCGCCTCCGGCGAAGTCGACGACCCGTCGTCCCTGCCCCCCGCCTCGGCCGGCAGCAACGGCTCCTACGAGCCCCGTGCCTCGGCCCGCGACGAGGCGCTCTTCGCCCGCTCCAGGGCGGCGGCCGAGGAGGGCGCGACCGCGATCCTGCTCAGCGGCATCGCCCTCGCCCCACCCGCGGCGCCGCCCGAGGTCCAGGGCGCGATCAACAACGCCAACCGGATCGTCGGCCAGCCCTACGTCTGGGGCGGCGGCCACCAGTCCTGGTACTCGGCCGGGTACGACTGCTCGGGCGCGGTCAGCTTCGCCCTCTTCGGCGGCGGCCTGATCCCCCGCCCGCTCACCTCCGGCGAGCTGATGCGGTGGGGCGCGCCCGGCCCGGGCAGGTGGATCACCGTCTACGCCAACCCCGGCCACACCTTCGTCGAGATCGCCGGCCTGCGCTTCGACACGGTCGGCAACGAGCGCGGCACCGGCCCCCGCTGGCACCTCGCGACGGTTCCGGGCAAGCGCTTCGCGGTCCGCCACCCGCCGGGGCTGTAGCCGCTTGCAGTTTGCGCCGTGAGGCGGTTGCCTCGGACCCGGCTGCTACCGTGGTCAGGTCGGGTTTGGCCATTTCGCCACCCGAGAGGTTCCGTTTCCTCCGCGTGCCAGTTGGTGCCTTGGGGTCGCAGGATCTCCCAAGTCATCAATTCAAGGAGCATGCAACATCACCACGTTTGCCGATCTCGGCACCTCTCAACCTGTGGTCGACGCCCTCAACGCGCGTTCGATCGCCGAGCCGTTCCCCGTCCAGGAGATGGTCGTCCGCGACGCCCTGGCCGGCCATGACCTTCTCGTCCAGTCCCCAACCGGGTCCGGCAAGACGCTCGCCTTCGGCGTGCCGCTGGTCGATCTGATCCGGCCCGGGCGCGACCGCCCGCAGGCGCTGATCCTCGCCCCGACCCGCGAGCTCGCGGGTCAGATCGTCGACGAGCTTGCGGCGCTGGCCGAGGCCAAGCAGCTGCGGATCGCCGCCGTCTACGGCGGCGTCGGCTTCGGCCCGCAGATCGCCGCCGCGAAACGCGCCGACATCCTCGTCGCCACCCCCGGCCGGCTCGAGGACCTGATCGAGCGCCGCGCCGTCTCGCTGAAGACGGTCCGCGTGCTCGTCCTCGACGAGGCCGACCGGATGCTCGACATGGGCTTCCGGCCCGCCGTCGACCGGATCGTCGACAAGACCCCGAGCGACCGCCAGACGCTCTTCTTCTCGGCGACGCTGGAGGGCGCCGCCGGGCGGGTCGCCACCTCCTACACCAGCCAGGCCCGCTCCCACACCCACACCGAGCCGGAGCGCGCCGAGGCCGACATCGAGCACCGCTTCCTGCACGTCGAGTCGCAGAGCGCCAAGTTCGACCACCTGGTCGAGCACCTGCGCGAGGACGACGCCGGCCGCTCGCTGGTCTTCGTCCGCACCAAGCGCGGCGCCGACCGGCTGGTCAAGCGACTGCGGGGCCGCGACGTCGCTGCGGTCGCGATGCACGGCAACAAAACCCAGAGCCAGCGCGAGCGCGCCCTGGCCCGGTTCGAGCGGGGCGAGGTGATGACCCTGGTCGCGACCGACGTCGCCGCCCGCGGCATCGACGTCGCCGACATCGAGCGGGTGATCAACTTCGACGCCCCCGGCGACCGTGAGGCCTACGTGCACCGGATCGGCCGCACCGGCCGCGCCGGGCGCACCGGCACCGGGATCAGCTTCGTCCTCGCCGACCAGGCCGACGAGATGCGCAAGATCGCCCGGGCGCTCGACCTCGACGGCGAGTTCGGTCACATCACCGGCACCGCGTCGGGATCGGGGTCGGACTCCGGGCAACGATCCTCCAACCGACCGCCGCGACGACGTCGTCGCCGGCGCCGCGGGCCCCGCAAGGCTCCCGCTTGACCGCCACGGCCGTCGACGCCGCTCGCTGGACCTGCGCTCGCTGCGCGGTCTCGGCTGGGCGGCTCGACGGCCGGCCGGTCCCCTGCCCCGCCACCTGGAGCGAGTCCGGCGACGGCGTCTTCTGCCTCGCCTGCAGCCGCGCCATGGCCGGCGAAGCGGCCGTGCAGTCGGCCCCGGACGGGACATCCCCCGCGGACCGGGCGCGCCGCCAGCGCCGGGCGCTGATCGAGTTCGAGATCGACCGCAGCCCGGAGGCGCCGAACCGCAAGATCGCCCAGGCCTGCCGAACCTCGACCGCGGCCGTCGCCGCGATCCGCGACACGGTCGCCTGACGCCGAGATGGTGGAGGTGGGGATCGGCCTCGCGGCCACGGTGGCGCTGATGACCAACCTGGCCTCGCTGCTCAAGCACCGCGGCTGCCAGCAATCGGCCCCGGTCAGCCTCGCGCGCCCCCTGGCCAGCGCCCGGACACTTGCCGCCTCGCGCTGGTTCGCGGCCGGGTGGGGCCTGGCGGCGCTTGCCTGGCTGGTCCACATCGCCGCCCTCTCGATGGCCCCGATCTCACTCGTCCAGGCCGTCCTGGCCGGCGGCGCGGTGACCCTCGCGGTCCTCTCGCAGCGGCTCTTCGGCGACCGGGTCGAGCCGCGGCAGTGGCTGGCGCTGGCGCTTGGCGGCGCCGGGCTGGTGCTGCTGGCGATCACGATCCCGCGCTTCCAGGGCAGCCACTCCGAGTTCTCCCTGGCGGCGCTGCTCAGCTTCGAGGGCGGTCTCGTCCTGCTGGCCAGCGGGCTGGCGCTGGGCCATCGCAGCCAGCGGCTCTCGGCGCGGCGCGGCATCGTCCTCGCCGCCCTGGCCGGGCTCCTCTTCGCCCTCGCCGGGATCGCGATCAAGGGCCTGACCGGGGGCGGCGGCGACTCGGTGGCGCTGATCGTCGCGCTGGTCGCGCTCACCGTCCTCTGCGGCGGCCTCGCCCAGTACACCGCCGTCGCCGCTCTGCAGCTCGGCGGGGCGATCGAGACGATCGGGCTGATGGGCCTGGTCGCCAACGCGACCCAGATCGTCGGCGGCGTCCTCGTCTTCGGCGACCCGCTCTCCCCCACCCCGACCGGCGTCGCCCTGCAGGCGACCGCCTTCGCGATGGTCTGTCTCTCGGCCCTGCTGATGCCGGCCTCCGGCGCCGCCCGGGCCCGCGCCGTCCCGCTGCTCGCCCGCTCGTCCTGAGGGCCGCGGCCGCGGCGCTCAGTGGGCGGCGGCCATCTGGCCGGCCAGCTCCTGGTGCAGCTGACCGCTGCGCTCGTTGAGGCCGGTGATCGTCAGCTCGACGTCGTGACGGCGGTAGTGGCCTTCGATCGCGTCGAGGGCGGCGATCGCCGAGGCGTCCCAGAGGTGG
>Ga0055474_10000069_pt1 | contig 20294 bp, 11 predicted proteins | sample Muzzi_PWA_D1_FD_57680 | JGI IMG/M metagenome (GOLD analysis project Ga0055474, IMG submission 57680) | Wetland microbial communities from San Francisco Bay, California, USA, that impact long-term carbon sequestration - Muzzi_PWA_D1 | ecosystem: Environmental > Aquatic > Marine > Wetlands ... | reverse complement strand
CCCGCCACCACGGATCGGGTCGCCCTCCGACAGGCGGGGGGATCGGCCCTTCACTCACACGCGGAGTGATAGGGGTGAGGCGTGGATGAAAGGGAGGCACAGAGCCGCCGCAAACGGATAGCGAAATCCCCCCCAGGCCCACCCAGGGCCACCAACCCCCCCAGAATGGGAAGGATCGCGGGATGGTTCTCCCCCACCTTTTCGACCGCGATCTCCAGGGCTTCCCGATATTCGGCCTCGGCCTCTGCGGCCTTGCCCTGGGCGCGATGCACATCCCCCGCGACCCGCAACAACCAGGCGATCTGGGGATGTTTGGGGTCAATAGCGCGCCGGTAGATGGCCACCGCTTCCAGAGCCAGCGACTCGGCCTCCGCTCTTTGGTCCCGGGAGCCGTGGGCCAGCAGGAATTCCGCCAGCCGAGCACGGGTCTCGGCCACCAGCCAATCATCCCGCCCCAGATCGTCCTCCAGCAGCGCCAGGGCTTGCCGAAAGGTCGCTTCAGCGTCGCCAAACTCTCCCCGTTCCTCCTGAATCTTGGCCATCTGGAAAAGACAGAAGCCCTGGACGTGGGGGCCGTGATCCCGCTCCATCGCCCCCTGGAGCAGAGGCTCCGCCTCCGCAGAGCGACCCAGATCGATCAGGCAAGCCGCCTCCAGACCGATCCCCCAGGCCACCAACAGGTGGTCTGCTCCAAGCGCCGGGGTCCAAACCTCCCGTGACCGTCGCGCCAGTTTCTCGGCTTCAGAGTAGTGGCCCAAGACGAATTCCAGGTGGGCCATCGTCTGGTACAACCAACCCTTGTCGGTCGCCGCCTGATCGATCGTTGCGAAGAGTTTGGCGGCGCGATCCCCCATCACCTTGGCCTCGTCGTAACGTCCCGCTTCCTTGTACAACAGGGCGAGTTGGCGCTGCACCCGGGCGAGCTCCAGGGGGTTCCCCGCACCTTCCCGGCTATGGATTTCCTGCGCCCGCAGCAGGAGAGGCTCGGCTTCTTTGGAGCGACCGGTAATGGCATAGAAAATCCCCAGGCCCTGCAAGGTCTTCACCAGAGCCGGATCGTCTGGAGCCAACGCTGCTTCCTGGATCGCAAGAGCCTGGAGATAGAGGGCCTCCGCCTCGTCATTGTGGGTCAAGACATGCTTCAGACGCGCAAGGTCGGAAAGGGTCTCGCCAATCTCTGGATGCCCCTCCGGCAGGTGTTGCCGCCGCAAGACCAGCGCCTGCTCCAACATCTCCTCTGCCTTGGGCCAGTTGCCTAACTCGCGGTAGATCCGCCCGATGGTGTGCATCAGCCGGGCCTGGGTCAGGGGCTGGTCCGTCAACTCCTTGGTGATCCGCTCGGCGCCCCGGTCCAGCAGCTCGCGGGCCGTGATGTCGTCCCCCCGGGCGATCCCGGGATCGGACACCTCGAAAAGTTCCTCCAGAAACTGGGAGACCTCCCGGGCTGTGGCGGCCTCGCGGTTGGCCCGCTCCACCTCCTGGGAAATGCGCCGGGCGTGGAAGACCATGGCGATGGCAAAAGCGGCCAGCGCGATGGAGGCTACCAGCAGAACCCGCCGACGACGGCGGCCTCGCTCCGCCATCCGTTTCTCTTCCTGCTCCTTTTCCCGCTGGAGGCGCCGCTCCGGCAGTTTGCGCAACTGTTCCGCCACCCACTGCGCGTCGGCGGGGCGGCGCTCCGGCGAGCCGTCCACCAGTCGGGCGATATCTTCCCGCAGTAATTCATCGTCGATGCCTCGCTCCCAACCGGGCGCCAGCACGCGGTTCAAATCGCCCACGATCAACTGGTAAAGGATCACTCCGAAGGCATAGAGGTCCGCCTGCACCGTCGCGGGTTGGCCACCGGCCACTTCCGGCGCGATGTACATGGGCGTGCCGGTGCGCCACCCGGAATCGTCAACCCCCAGGACCGTCTGGCCCAGGACGGTGATGCCCTGATCGACGAGGCGCCCCGGGTCGAGGATCTGGCCGATGCCGAAGTCCGTGAGCTGGACCCGCGGCCCTTCAGCGCTTTCCGCAATCAAGATGTTGGCGGGCTTGACGTCCTTGTGCAGGACTCCCACGGAGTGCGCTGCGGCCAGCGCCTCGGCGATCTGGATCCCGATCTCCAGCCGTTCTTCGAGGGAGACCTCGCCCAGCCCGCCACGACCTTGCGCCCACTGCTTGAGGTCGCCCCCCTCGGAGTACTCCGCCTCCAGAAAGTAGGGCGCGTCGCCAAAGTTCCAGTCGAGGATGCGGGCGATGTCGCGGCGATTGCCCAGGGTTTCCTTGAGCAACCGAAAGATGGTCACCTCCCGCTTGAGAGCCTGGAGTTGGGCCGCCTGGTAGCAGAACTTGAACACCCGCCGTTCGTGGGTCTTGGTCTGCTCCGCCAGCCAGACATCGCCGAACCCCCCTTCGCCGAGCCGTTGCCGCAGGATCCAGTTGGGCCGCTCCGGCACCTCCTGGCCCCGGGCCGGGCGCCAGCCCAGAATATCGTCCTCATCCTCGAAACGCCGGGCTTTGTCGGATCCCAGGGGAGCGTGCAACGGGGCACCGCCTGCGATGCCCACCTCGAAGACCTCCAGCGGCTCGTCCACTCCCTTGAAGGTGTAGGTACCGTGGGCCAGCCACTGGACCTCACCCCTCTGGTCCGGGCCCCCCACCGCGGCCCTGCGGGCAAGGTCGAAAGCACTGCGGGTCAGCAGCGTCTGGCCCGATTCCGCCAGCGAAGCCAGACGAGCTACCGTCGGCTTGGCCAACCCTTCCACTTCCAAGGGTTTGGCGCCCCGAGCGATGTCCTCCGGAGAATTTTCCCGCAGGAAAACCTCCCCCACGTGGATTCCCACCCGTGCCCTCAACGGCACGGCCTCTCCCCCTTGCGGATGCAACGCGATCAACCCGCGATGGTAGGCCAGGGCGAATTGCACCGCATCACTGGGGCGCTCGAAGAGCAGCAGGAAGCCGTCCGTCTTGTCGATCTCCTGCCCTTTGGTCTCGACCAGGAGGTCGCGGGCCAGGCGGTCGTGCTGCTGAAAGAGTTCCGAGGCCCGCTGATCCCCCAGCCGCTTGATCAGCCGGGTGCTGTCCACCAGATCGCAGAGGAGCAGAGTGCGCAGCGCTGCCCGAGCCATGCCGGAGGGGGTATCGGGGGTGGGCATGGCAGGGCTCACAGCACGGCGGTCGGTGGGATGCGGATTGTCGACATTTGTTGGGAGTATACCGGAGCCAACCCCCCAAATGCAGGGTCCAGAAATGGCGAAGCCCCCAACCGCTGGGGGCTTTCGGGAAGAGTCGGGAGGACGTCCCGGCTTACTTCGAGCGCGCCAGGTGGAAGGTCATCTTCCCGGCAGGCTTGCCCTCGTTGTACCCCAGCCAGACGCTGTCGATCCGGTCGCCCCCTTTGAGCACCAGCTGACCGGAGTGGATATGCCCATCGGTGGCTGGATTGAGGTTGGTGCCCCCGGCGAAGTCGAAATTCAGGGTGTCGGCGGTGCTGGTCTCCCGGTTGAGCCGCATCTGGGGCTGGTTGCCCCCGGCACAATAGTGGGTCAGCACCAGATCGTCGCCGTCCAGATGGTACATGTTGATCATCTCGTGGTCGGTGCCCGGCATCATGGTCTCCATGACCACGGTGCCCGCCGCCGAGACCTGGAAGACGTGGGTAACCTCCGCGGGCGGCTGTTCTTCCGACTCCGCCGCGGCCCCCTCCCCCTGGGGTTTGCCCTGCCAGGTGCCCTCCAGGGCTTTCAATTGGTCAAAGACCGCCCCCGCCTCGAGGGCCTCCCCAGCCCACACCGGCGTGGCACCGATCAGGGAGAAGACTCCGATGCCGACGAGCACGACGAGACTGGCGATCCCGAGAAACTTCTTCATAGTGGTAACCTCCTTTGCAACCCGCTCATACGATTTGTTCCCGAGGATAGCGGATCCTCGATCCATCCGGCTAGGCGCGCACGATCGTCGCGCCCCCCGCGGCTCTTTCCAGGCGCCCGTAAACCCCTCGCGTGTCGATGATCAGCGAAGCGCTCCGTTCCACCAGGGCATAATCCACCGCCTTGTGGTCGGTGACCACCAGCACCGCGTCGGCGGCGCCGATCTCCGCCTCGGTGAGGGGTTGGGAGGTCAGGGCGGGCAGATCCGGCCAGCTGCGCATGGCCGGGGCGCGGGGGATGTGGGGATCGTGGTACACCACCTCCGCCCCCAATTCCAGGAGCCGATGGATGACTTCGAAGGCGGGGCTCTCCCGAGGGTCATCGACATCGGGTTTGTAGGCCAGCCCCAGGACCAGGATGCGGCTGCCCCGCAACGCCTTCCCCTGGTCGTTCAGGGCCAGCATCACCTTCTCCACCACATAGGCGGTCATCTCGATATTGACCTGCCCCGCCAATTCGATGAAGCGCGGGGTGACGCCGTACTCCCGCGCCTTCCAACTCAGGTAGAAGGGGTCGATGGGGATGCAGTGCCCACCCCAGCCGGGGCCGGGATTGAAGCGCATGAAGCCGAAGGGCTTGGTCGCCGCGGCGTCCAGCACCTCCCAGATGTCGATCCCCATGCGGTCGTACACCACCTTCAACTCGTTGACCAACGCGATGTTCACCGCCCGGAAGATGTTCTCCATCAACTTGGCGGCCTCCGCCACCCGCGCCGACGAGACCCGCTCGACCTGCTGGAACGCCTGGCGATAGAACGCTTCCGCCAGATCCCCGGAGACCGCGTCCACACCGCCCACCACCTTCGGGATGTCGGTGGTCTGGAAGTCTGGATTGCCGGGGTCTTCCCGCTCTGGAGAAAAGGCCAGGAAGTACTCCTCCCCCAGCCGCAGGCCCGCACCGGCGAGGCTCTCGACCACGTCCGTGTCCGTGGTGCCCGGGTAGGTGGTGGACTCCAGCAGAATCAGCTGCCCGACCCGCAGCCGCAGGGCGATCTCCTGGGTGGTGGCGAGCACATAGCTCAGATCCGGCTGGCGGTGGGCATCCAGGGGCGTGGGCACACAGATGACCAGGACATCCATCTCCGCCAGGCGATCAAAGTCGTGGGTGGCCGCAAAGCGCCCCGCCTCCAGGGCGGAGATCAACCGCTGGGGATCCAGGTGCTGGATGTAGCACTCTCCCGCCGCCAGCGACTCGACCTTGCGAACATCGATATCGAAGCCGAGCACGGAAAAACCCGCGTGGGCATAACTCAGGGCGATGGGCAGCCCCACATAGCCCAGACCGATGACCGCCACCTTCGCCTCGCCCTGATCGATCCGCTGCGCCAACCTGGCCGCGACCTGATTGCTTTCGCCCAAGGATTATTCCTCCTCTAAGTTTGACGGCTGCCGTCGAAGAACCTCAGCGCCGCGCACCCCGTTGGCCCGCGATAAACCCCTCACTCTCCAGATGCAGAAGCACCTCCTGGGCGGCTTCCTCGGGAGTCAGCTGGGAGGTGTCCAGCAGGACATCGGGCTCCACGGGCACTTCGTAAGGATCGGAAATACCGGTGAACTCCTTGATGATACCCGCCCGAGCCTTGGCGTACAGCCCCTTGCGGTCCCGCCCCTCACAGACCTCGAGGGGGGTCGAGACGTGCACCAGGATATACCCGCCCAGGGGCTCGATCATCTCCCGCACCTCGCGGCGCACCGCTTCGTAGGGGGCGATGGGGGCACAGATGGCGATACCGCCATTCTTGGTGATCTCGGAAGCGACAAAACCGATGCGCCGGATGTTGATGTCCCGGTGCTCCTTGGAGAAGCCCAACTCCGACGACAGGTTGGTGCGCACGATGTCCCCATCCAGGAGGGTCACCGGTCGACCGCCGATCTCCAAAAGCTTCGAGAGCAGCACATTGGCGACGGTGGATTTGCCCGCCCCGGACAGCCCCGTGAAGAAGACGGTGCAGCCCTGGCGGTGACGCGGCGGATGGGTGCGGCGCAATTCCTGAGCGACATCCGGGAAGGTGAACCACTCCGGAATCTCGCGCCCCGCCGCCAGCCGCTTGCGCAGCTCCGTGCCGGAGATGTTGAGCACCCGCTGCCCCTCTTCCACCTGGTCGATGGGCACATAGGCGTCCTTGTCCTCCACATAAACCATCATGCGGAAGGGCACCATCTCGATCCCCATCTCCGCCTGATGCTCCTGGAAGAGCTCCTGGGCTTCATAGGGGCCGTAAAACGGCTCGCCGTGCTCATCGTTGCCGGGACCGGCATGATCGCGACCGACGATGAAATGAGTGCAGCCGTAATTCTTGCGGATAATGCCGTGCCACAGCGCCTCCCGGGGACCGCCCATGCGCATCGCCAGGGGCAACAGCGCCAGCGAGACCGTCTGTTGCGGGTAATAGCGCTTCACCGCCTGGTAACAGCGCACCCGGGTGTAGTGGTCCACATCCCCCGGCTTGGTCAGCCCCACGACCGGGTGCAGGAGCAGATTCGCTTCCACTTCCTTGGCCGCCCGCAGGGTGATTTCCTGGTGGGCGCGGTGCATGGGGTTGCGGGTCTGGAAGGCCACGATGCGACGCCACCCCAGCCGGGAAAACTCGTGGCGCAACTCCGCGGGGGTGTAGCGCAGGCTCCGGAAGTCATACTGGGACGGTAGTTGGACGCCTTCGAGGGTGCCCCCCACATAGTGGCTACCGCTGCGATCCAGCAGAGTGACCACCCCGGGGTGCCGACGGCTGGTGGTGCCGAAGACCTTCCGCGCTTCCACCTCGCGGTCCGGCTGCCAGACATCCCCCACCGTCAACGCCGCCAGCATCACCCCCTCCGGGTCCCGCAGCGCCACCGGGCTGCCCGGGGTGAGTTGCGCGGCGGTGGCTTCATCCACATCCAGGGTGATGGGCATCGGCCACAGGGTGCCATCGGCGAGGCGCATGCCCTCCACGACGCCTTCATAGTCCGCGCGGCCCAGGAAGCCCCGCAGGGGGGAAAAGGCACCGTTCAGCAGCAATTCCAGATCCGCCAGATGCCGCGGGTTCAAGGTGATGGAGGGCCAGTCCCGGGACGCTTCTTTCAAAGCCGTCGCACGGTCTACATCGACAAGCAATTCCACCAGTTCCCCGCCGTGGGGCTCGATGAGATGGGCGGTCATGATCTTCGCTCCTCTGATAAAAATTCAAACGATTCTTGGATTGTTCCATCGCTCCCCAAAGCGTGCCTTCCCCTTCCATCTGGTTGAACCGGAGGACCGGGACTGTCTCGGGGTGGACAGGGAGGAGGGCCGGGAAAGCCCAAAAGGAGCGCTTATCCTACCGTGTTCTGGATCTTTTTCAACTTTTTTTGCCCCCGGGGGGGGTGCTGGGCCTGTGTTTTTCCGTCTATGTCGGTGAGATGATTGCCAAAGCTATTTCCGCGACCCCCTGGGGCATCGAAGCCCGCGCGGTGGAAGTCGAGATCGACGCCCACTTCGGATTGCCCCAGGTCCAAATCGTCGGGCTACCGGACGCCGCCGTTCGGGAGAGCCGCGAGCGCGTGCGCGCGGCGATCAAGAACTGCGGTTTCGAACTGCCGCCCAGGACCGTGGTGGTCAACCTGGCACCGGCGGATTTGCGCAAAGAGGGAAACCATCTGGACCTGGGTATCGCCCTGGCCCTGCTGGTCTCCCTCGGTCACCTCTCGCCCGACGCTCTGGAGGGGCGTCTTTTCTGTGGCGAGTTGGGACTCGACGGCGCGATCCGCCCGGTGCGCGGGGGACTGGCCATCGCCGACCTGGCATCCGCCCGGGGGTGCAGGGAACTCCTGCTCCCCGCCGCCAACGCCCCGGAGGCCGCCGCCCTCCGGAAGATCCCCGTCATCCCCCTGGAGAGCCTGGCCCAGACGGTGGAGCATCTGACCGGGGCGACGCCCCGGCTTCCGGCCCCCGTGCCCGAGGCCCAGGAGCTTCCCCATCCCGCCGCGGACCTGGCCGATGTGCGGGGCCAGGAGCAGGCCCGCCGTGCCCTGGAGATCGCCGCCGCCGGGGGCCACAACCTCCTCTTCGTCGGCCCTCCCGGGTCCGGCAAGACCATGCTCGCCCGCCGCCTGCCGGGGCTGCTGCCACCGCTGACCATGGCGGAGGCCATCGCGGTGACCAAAATCCATTCCCTGGTGGCCGACACGCCCCCGGCGGGTCTCATCCATCAGCGCCCCTTCCGCGCTCCCCACGCCAGTATCAGCACCGCGGGGCTGGTGGGGGGTGGCACCATCCCCCGTCCCGGCGAGGCGAGCCTGGCCCACACCGGCGTGCTTTTCCTGGATGAGTTGCCGGAGTTCCAGCGCGCCACGTTGGAATCCCTGCGCCAGCCCCTGGAGGACGGCACGGTCACCGTCGCCCGCGCCCGGGCCCGGCTCACCTTTCCCGCCCGCTTCTCCCTGGTGGCGAGCATGAACCCCTGCCCCTGCGGCCACCAGGGGGATCCGCGGACCCCCTGCCGCTGCTCCCAGATCGCCGTGGAGCGCTATCGCGGGCGAATCTCCGGGCCGCTCCTGGACCGCATCGATCTCCATGTCGAGGTCCCCGGGGTCACCCTGGACGAGTTGCGGGGCGACCCCGGCGAGACCACGGAGACCGTGGCTCAACGGGTGCGCCTCGCCCGCCAACGGCAGGTCGAACGCTTCGGCCCCCAGGCCCCCAACCCCACCAACGCCAGCCTCGATCCCCCCGGGGTGCGCCAGCACTGCCCCCTGGGCGAGGCCGGAACCCGGCTCATCGAACGCGCCTTCGAGCGCCTGGGGATGAGCGCCCGGGCCTTCGACCGCGTGTTGAAAGTGGCGCGCACCATCGCCGATCTGGGCGGTAGCGAAACCATCCGCGCCCCCCACGTGGCGGAAGCCATCCAATACCGCGCCCTGGATCGGCGGCGGTTGTGAGGTACCAACAAATGAAATACCATCCAAAGAAAGACAGGAGGGCGCCCTATGTTGAAGATCTACCCCATCTCCCAGGCCCGCAGAACGCTGACCGACTTGATCGACGAGGTCGAGCATGGTCAGGAAATCGAATTGACCCGCCGGGGCAGGCCGGTCGCACGGCTGGTTCCCAGCCCGAGGCGCAACCGGGCACCCCGACGCTTCACCTCGGCCCCGAGCCAGGAGCAGAGCGGCTTGTGGGCGGCGATCGAGAGGTTCCGAGCGGAGACCGATCTCGAGGCGCTCAACATCGAAGAGATCCTGGAAGACGCGCGGGCGCACCGACCGAGTCCCTGAAACTGCGGTATCTGCTCGATTCGAACATCCTCTCCGAACCGATCAAACCACGCCCCAACCCCGAAATCCTCCTGCGGTGGAGGCAGAATGCCCATCGGCTGTGCACCGCCGCGCCGGCCTGGAACGAGCTTCTCTTCGGCTACTACCGCCTTCCCCTATCCAGGCGGCGGCAGGATTTGCAGAGCTTCATCGAGGGCGTTCTGCGCACCTCGATCCCTATCCTGCCCTACGACCAGACCGCCGCAGACTGGCACGCGGCCCAACGGGCGCGACTGGGCCAGCAGGGCAAGACGCCCTCCTTCGTGGATGGACAGATCGCGTCCATAGCCTGGGCCGAGAATCTGGTGCTAGTCACCAGAAATCATCGACATTTCCGTGAATTTGAGGGTCTCCACGTGGAGGATTGGGAAGCGCCCACAGGCGCCCCCTGAGCCCCGCGGACCCCGCCGACACCAACCACTCGCAAGTATTTGGAGGACGACATCATGAGTGCTATCATTGCCATCAATGACATCAACGCAGGCTTTTTGCGAGGACCTACGATGGCTCAATTGACCGTTCGACGACTGGACAGCGCTCTGGTGCACCGCTTGAAGATTCGAGCGGCCCACAACAACCGCTCGGCGGAGGCGGAACACCGCGCCATCCTGGAGGCTGCCCTCCGCCCTGCGGGCGACCCCTTCTGGCGGCTCGCCGCCACCCTGCGAACAGCCACCGCCAACCGGCGGCACACCGACAGCGTCACCCTGATCCGCCAGGATCGCGACCGGGATCACTCGCCGTGATCGTCGATGCCAGCGTGGCCCTGAAATGGGTGGTCCAGGAGCCCGGCAGCACCGCCGCCGCCGCCCTCGCGGATGCCCCCCTGGCGGCGCCGGAACTCCTGCTGGCGGAGTGCGCCAATGCCCTGTGGGCCAAGGCCCGCCGCGGTGAGTTGAGCGAGGAGGAAGCCCGCGAGCGCACCGACGCCCTGGCCGCAGCACCGATCACCTGGGTGCCCTTGGGGGAACTCGTCGGGTCGGCGATCCAACTGGCCTGCGCCTTGGATCACCCGGTGTACGACTGCCTCTATCTCGCCCTGGCGATCCGCGACGCGGACATTCTGGTGACCGCGGATCGGCACTTCGTCGAGGCCGTGGCGGCGGCGGGGGAAGACTATGCGGCCCACGTCCAACCCCTGACCTCGGCCCCCCAATAGAAAAGCCGGGACCCGAAGGCCCCGGCCTCTCTCTGACAGAAACCCGACGACTTACTTACAAGTGCCGTTGCCCTTGCAGTTGCCGGAGCAGCACTGGGCCCCCGAAGAGCAGCTGCCTCCCGGAGGAGTACAGACACACGCGGGGTTGGTGCCGCAATCCGAGTCGGCGCAGTCCACGAGGCCGTCGCAATCGTTGTCCTGAGCATCCGTGCAGGACGTCTCGAACAGATCGCACGCACCGCCGCAGTCCAGGGCGCAGTTGCCGACATCTTCGCCACTGTCGCAGACCAGATCACCACAGCAGAACGAGCCGCCGGGCGCCGGAGTGGTCGTGCAGCTGAAGCCACTGGTCGTGCAGCGGCTGTCGGCACAACCCACCGGGTTCTGACCGCCGTTGCCGCAGCAGAAACGGCTGCCGGGGTTGCCACCCTGCTTGCCGTTGCAATCCACCGCACAGGTCAGACAATCCTCACCGTCCGCCGTCTCGCACAGGCCGTTGCCGCAGCTGGCTCCCGGGATGGGACCGCTGACGCAGTCGTTGGGGCAGGTGCCACAATCCTCACCGCTCTCACAAACACCGTTGTTGTTGCAGTTCGGGTTGGTGCAGACATCCCCCGCCTCGTCGCAGATGTCGCCGAGGGCGCAGGGATCGCTCCCCGCCTGGCAGTCACTGAAGATGTCGCAGGTCTCCGCGCCATCGCAGAAGAGCCCGTTGTCGCAGACCGCGTCGTTGGGGGTGTTGTCGCAGCTGTCGGTCCCCTCGTTGCAGGAATCCGCCGTACAACCCACGCCATCGTTGCAGTTGACCGGCGTTCCCGCCTGGCAATCGAGCACCGCGTTGCAGGTCTCGACCCCGTCGCAGAACAGCCCGTTGTTGCAGGCCGCGTCGCTGGTCACGTTGTCGCAGGAGTCGGTGGCCTCGTTGCACGAATCGATCGTGCAACCGACGCCATCGCCACAGCTCACCGGGGTACCCGCCTGGCAGCTGCCCGCGTTGCAGGTTTCCGCCCCGTTGCAGAACAGACCGTCGTCACAGTCGGGATCGACCGTGCACACCGGGCCGCCGCAGGTGTCGCTCTGGGTATCGGCCACCAGGACATCGACGTTGGTGAGGGTCACCTGGTCGAAGTGGAAGCCGAAGCCGTTGAGGCTGCCGTCGGTGCCGTAGCGCACGTCGAGCTGCACCGGCTGACCGGCGAAGCCCGCGGAGCCCAGGGCGGAAGCACTGAAAGTGCTCTGACCCCAGGTGGTGTTGGCATCCGCCCAACCGCCCTGACCGGTGGTACCGCAGGTGCCCTGGGCGCCACTGGCCTGGTAGAGCCGACCGCCGTCGGGATTGACCGCCGTCCGGCTACCGTTACTGACCTGGTAGATCCCCACGTTGGCGCGGTCGTACCACAGGCCGTTGGTGTACTGCGGCTCGATGTCGTACTGGTTGTACAGCGACAGCGTCGAATTCGCGTTGAGGGAGACCACCGGCGACCGGATGTGGTCACACTGGTTGTCGAGGTTGGCCGACGAGGCTTCGTACCAGGTCGTGCCCTGGCCACCACCCCCGGTGGAGGTGCGGTTGAAGGTCCCCGCGACCACGGTCCAGCCATCGGTGCCCGCCTCGAAGGTGTAGGTCAGGCTGGGGAAGTTCTGGAAGTCCGTCTCCGCCGAGCTGATGCTCAGATCGGCGAGGCGAGTGCCCGTCAACTCATCCGCCGTCACTTCCACCTGGAAGGTCAGGGTGTCGCCGAAGGCCAGGCCGCCGGCGGTGAAGGCGAAGCTGCCGCTGCCGGTGCCTCCCTCGGCCAGCGACGAAGGCGATACCGCCGCCGGGAAGGCGGTGGTCACCGTCGTGGCCGGGTGCGAAGTGGCCGTCACGCTGACGATCCGCACGTTGGTCAGACCACCGAGACCGGTGTTGTTGACATCGAAGGTCAGGGTGCCGTTCTCGCAGTTGTCGATGAACTGGTCGCCGTCGCCACTGAGAATGCTCAGCGCCCCGGAGGAGCCATCGACTTCCAAATTCGGGCCGGATGCCGGCGTCGCCGTGGTGCAGCTGGAAGCCGGACCGAAGCAAGCGTCGTGGGACCCCTTGGCGATCACGACATAGGAGTAATCGCGACCGTTCTGCAGGCCGGTGTCGTTCCAGGTCGTACCCGTCGTGGTGCCGATCTTGACCTTGCCGAAATCGCAGGCGAAGACGCCCTCGGTGCGGAAGACCTCGTATTCGGTCACGCCAGCGACGGCGGTCCAGGACAGACCCACCGACTTGTCCGCCGGGGTGGCGGTGACATTCGGCGCCGCGGTGGGGGTACCGGCACAGCCGGAATCCTGCACCGTCGGGGTGCCGCAAGCGATCTCCTGATCGTTGAAGGCGTTGAAGATGGCCGTCATGTGCGGCGTGCCATCGTTCAGGTTGCCATTGTCGTCATCCGCCGCCAGATAGTTCATGTAGCCGCTGCTGGAGCTACAGCCACCGAAGGGAGGCCCACCGGAGAACCAGGTGCCCGTGGCCCCGGCGCCGATGAAGGTCAGGCGGTTGACCACCTCGTGGGCGGTGTTGTTGTCCATGTTGTAAGGCGCGCCGGTCAGTTCCCGCTTCCACAGGGACCACACGGCCTCGGAGTACACGCCGCCGACGCAGTGGACGCTGCCACCGCAGTTGGCGTTGGACCACGAATAGTCATGGGGCTGCCCCGAAGCGCGCTTCAGGTAGTCGATGTCCCGGACCCCGGTGCAGGTCAGGCAGGGATCGCCATTGCCGCTGCACACGGTGGAGCGGAAGTTGCGACCGATGCAGGAATCGTTCAGCCGCAGCGCGGTGTAGATGTCGGCGACACCCTCCCCGGACGGGCTGGCGATCCCCGGACTGGCGTCGTTGGCATCCATGCCGTGACCCCACTCGTGGTCGAACACGCCGGCGATCTCACCGGTGTTGAAGCAGCCGCCGCCGGAGCGGTAGAAGTTCACCGTCGAACCGTTCCAGAACGCGTTGCAGGTGTTGTTGATGTTCATGTTGGAGGTCAGCTGCTGTTGCAGCCAGCTGTTGCCCGGCAGTTGCCCCCGGGCCATCTCCTTGATGCGATTCAGCTCGTAGAAGCCAGTGCGGGAGGCGTGGGTGTTGCCCGCGCCGCCGAAGCCCGGGGTCACGCAGTCGGTCCCACCGGAGGTGCCGAAGTCGATGCCACCGTTCTGGGTCAGGGAGATGGCACCGCAGTTGTCGTTGATGCGCACGTACTGACCGGCCAGGTTCGAGGTCATGTTGCCCGTGGCGTTCAGGTTACCGCCAGTGTCGGTCGTCACGGAGCCACCGGTGGTGGAGATAATGTCGAAAGGCGCGGGCCAACCGGCCTGCTCGACGCCGTCCGGCGTGATGCCGTCATTGGTCACCGGGTACACCCCGAGTTTGACCTCGGCGTAGTGGTTGGTGTCTTCGAAGGAGACGACCTCCCCGGTGTGGGCGTCCACCAGGACTTCCCAACTCCCCTGATCGCCGGCAAAGCTGGGGTGCAGCTGCCACACCAGGCGGTGGCCGTAGCCCTTGCCGACCTCGCTCGCTCCCTGGGTCTTGGCCGTCGGCACCAGGAGAAGGCGATCCTTACCCCACGATCCTGAAACCCCATGAGGGGCCAGGAATCCCTGGGCGCTGGCCAGCGCCGCCGCCTGGGAAAGCTGCGGCTGGCGAGAAACTCGCACATCGCCCCAGCGATGGGTCCCGAAGAGGGCCAGCTTGCCGTGATTGATCACGCCATTGATGTAGCTGCCCCGCACGGGGATGCCGTCCACCACCCGCTGCATGTGGATCTGCACCACATCGCCGTCCCCGTGCACCGTCACCAACCCGGTAGCCAGTTGCCCCGGGTCGATATCCAGTTCCTGGCGATGCTCGTTCAGGAAGTTGCGGAAGGCGTTGCGGGCCGCATCGCCGTGCTGCGCCCGAGTCTGCCCCGCGGCGATCCCCGGCGCCACCAGGGCCTTGGAGGGAAGCAGGGTCTCAAAACGACCACCCCGGGCATCCACCCGGGCTCCCTGCTGCCCCACCCCCAGCTTCGCCAGCGCCTGCTGCGCCTTGGCGGCCGCCTGGGGCGGCAGCTGATTCACCTGCCGGGCGCTATCGGGAATCTGAAAATCCCCGTGCCGGAACGCTTTGCCGGGCAAAGGTCCGTCGGTCGGCGGCTCCACCAGGGCCCACAACTGCACCGTTGCCACACTCAGGCAAAGGGCAGCCAGCACCCACACGAAACATCGATTGCGATGGGTCATCTCCTCACAACTCCTTTCGAAATACTGACACTCGTCTCCGGGAAGCGCACAGGCTCCCCCTCGTTGGACAGTCCATGGGCAGCGAGCAACGACTCGAATCGCTACACCTCAACCTGACAAGATCACTATTCCTATAGTGTACCCGGACCTTTGAAAAAATATACCCGGGGATACGAAAGTCGTTTTTCTTCGGTGTACCGGCCAATCTGCTATGGTCCTCGCCCGTCCACCATCAGGAAGTTGTGTGATGACGAGTTCCAGATTTCCTTTTGATCGCTGGCTGGATCACTTTCTCCCCCCGGCGATGCGACAAGACCCCGAGGGCACCCGCCGCGGTCGCATCCTCGTGGGGACCGCCCTGAGCCTCACCCTGCTGGTCGCCATCGGCCTGACCCTCCGCTGGCTCCTCGCCCCCCTGGAAACGGGCGTCATCGCGGTGAGCCTGGTGAGCCTGGCGACCTTCCTCGCGGCGCTCCAGATCTTCCGCGGCGGCACCGCCAGAACACCGGGTTACCTCATTCTTGGCGGCCTGTATTTGCTGGTGGTCGGACCGGGAGCGTTCGCCGCCGGACTCGATACCCCAGCGCTGATGATCGCGCCGCTGATCCCCATGGTGGGGACCTCTCTCCTCGGTCCGGGGACCGGATTCCGCACTTTGCTCGTGCTCCTGCCAACCTTGGGCGCGTTCATCTTGCTCCACCACTGGGGCTACTTCCAGACGGGTTCCGCGCTTTTCGGCCCGGCGGGATCGGAGATCCGGGGAGTCATTCTGGGCCTGATCGTGGTGCTCGCCGCGATCCTCTCCGAGGCCTCGGAGCGGCAGCGGATTCGCGCCGAACAGCGCTCACAGCGCAGCCAGACCTCCTATCGGCACCTCTTCGAGCAAACCAAACACATCGTTGCCGTCACCACGCCCGAAGGGCGGCTGGTCGATATCAACCAGGCGGGGATAGACTTCTACGGCGCCGCCACCAGGGAGCAATTGATGGCGCGGGACATCACCAAATCCTACGCCGACGCCGCGCAGCGTCACCGCCTGCTCGAGCGGCTCGAAAGCGACGGCTTCGTCAAGAACTACACCACCGAGCATCGCACCGCCACCGGAGACCTGCGCACGGTGGAGGGCACCACGTCCACCATCCGGGGTGAGGACGGCACGATCGAGTACCTCCTGGCCATCCTCACCGATGTCACCGACAAGCAGCGCACCGAGGCGGAACGGGAGGCCCTGGTGGCGGAACTGGCGGCCAAGAACGCCGAATTGGAGCGCTTCACCGGCGCCGTATCCCACGACCTCAAGGGTCCTCTCACCACGATCCGCGGCTACGCCGGTTTGATCCGGCACGCCAGCCGCCAGCAGCAACCGGAGCAGGTCCGCGCCTTGTCCGAACAACTCGACCGGGGTATCGAGCGCATGGCCCGGATGATCGACGACCTGCTGCGCCTGAGTCAGATCGGCAGCCGGGCGGTCCAGCGCCAGGAGATCGATGTCCGGCGGGTGACCTCGGAGGCCATCGACCTCCTGCAGGGACAGATCACCGCCACCGAAAGCCGCGTGGAGGTCGCCCCCGACCTGCCCCCGGTGACCGGGGATCCGGCACTGCTGCGGATCATCTTCCAGAACCTGATCGAGAACGCCATCAAATTCAGCGCCCACCGAACGCGGCCCACGGTGCACATCGGCTACCGACCGACGGTTCTCCGGGAAGATCGGAACCCGACCGCCACCTTCACCGTCACGGACAACGGGCGCGGCATCGAGCCCCAGGATCGGGAACGGATCTTCGTGCTCTTCGAACGCCTGCACGAGGACAACGATGGCTCCGGCATCGGGCTCGCCAGCGTCCAACAGGCGGTGGAACTCCAGGGGGGCACCGTTTGGGTGGAGAGCGACGGCGCGGAGAAGGGCAGCACTTTTTGCTTCACCCTTCCGTTGCCGGTGGAGCCCACCTAGCTGGCACTTTTTCGAGGATTTATCCCCGAATGCCCGTGGCGATGCATCATTTTCCGCACGCGACCGTTACAATCGTACATTGTGAATCAACTGGGCCAGCGTATTGCACGGCGGGTGATCGGGGGGATCGCCCTGGCCTCCTTGACGGCGCTGCCCCTGGCGGCCCTCGATCCGTCCACTCCCCTGACTCAACTGGGCCTGGACATCTGGCGCGCCGAAGACGGTCTCCCCCAGGAATCCATCCAGGCCCTGATCCAGGACGCCGAGGGTTACCTCTGGATCGCCACCCAGGAGGGGTTGGCCCGCTTTGACGGAGTACGCTTCGTCACCTTCGACTCCACCAATACCGAGGCCTTCCGCTCCGATTTCCTCCAGACGTTGCTCCTGGACCGGGATGGCACCCTGTGGATCGGCACCGGCGAGGGGCTGGTCTCGATGCGGGATGGCGTCTTCACCCACCACGCCTTCGCCGATGGTGGCCCAGCGAGCATCGAGGCGCTGACCGAGGACCCCAAGGGGCGGCTTTGGGTGGGCACTCAGCGGGGGCTGGCTCGGATGGAGGGCGGGGTCCTGCGCCTCGTGGCGGATCCCGGGGACCGCCTGGGGGGCACCGTCTTCTCCCTCGCCCTATCCCCGGAGGGTGCCCTGTGGGTCGGTTCGAACCGCGGCCTGCATCGCCTCGAAGGGGAGGACCTCACCACCTGGACGACCACCGAAGGGCTACCCCACAACGACGTGGTGTCCCTGCTCACGGCCCGGGATGGCAGCCTGTGGATCGGCACCCAGAGCGGCTTGTGCCAGTGGACCGCGAAGGGGCTGCGCAGCTATGGCATCGACGACGGCCTCTCCAGCCACATCGCCTGGTCCCTGCACGAGGATCCCACCGGTGCCATCTGGGTCGGCACCAACGATGGCCTCACCCGCCTGATCCCCGGGCCGCAGGACAGCACCCTCTCGGTCCTGGGCCTGGACGATGGGCTGGCCGGGAGTGAAATCCTGGCCCTTCTGGAAGATCGCGAAGGAAGCCTGTGGCTGGGGACCTCCCGCGGGGGCCTGCACCGCCTGCGGGAAGTCTCCGTGGCCACCTACACCGCGGAAGATGGTTTGAGCGGTGACTCGGTTTACAGCATGGTCGAGGATCGGCAGGGCACGCTGTGGGTGGCGACCACCGCCGGGCTGAACCAGCGGGTAGGGGATGGCTGGCGTTGGTACTCGGTCGACGACGGTCTGCCCTCCGACGAATTGAATTGCCTGCTGGAAGATCGGCAGGGGGCCCTCTGGATCGGCACCTACAACGGCCTCAGCCGCTTCTCGGAGGGAGTTTTCACCAACTACCGGCAGCAGGACGGGCCCGATGGCCTGATCCACAACATGATCTTCGCCCTGGAAGAGGACCGCGACGGCACGCTGTGGATCGGTACCGATGGTGGGGTCAGCCGCCTGCGGGATGGCGTGTTCCAATCCCTGACGGACCAGGACGGTCTGCCCAACAACTCGATCCGCGCCATCCTCGCCACCGAGGAGGGGGTCGTGTGGTTCGGCACGGAGGGGGGCTTGAGCCGCTACCAGGATGGCACCTTCACCACCTTCCTGGTGGAGGACGGTCTGCCCAGCCACATCATCACAGCGCTGCACCAGGATCAAGACGGCGCCCTGTGGATCGGCACCCTCGACGGGCTGGCGCGCCGGGTCGGGGACCGGATCACCCGCTACACACCCCGTGAGGGGCTCCACGACGGCATCATCTACTCCATCCTGGAGGACGACCGGGGAAGCCTCTGGATGAGCACCAACCACGGCATCTTCTCCGTCACCCTTGCCGCCCTCAACGCCCTGGCCGAAGGCACCACGGAACGGCTCACCTCGACCTCCTACGACCGCAGCGACGGGATGATTAGCAGCGAATGCAACGGCGGCGTCCAACCCGCCGCCTTGAAGACCGCCGCGGGGACCCTGTGGTTCCCCACCACCCGCGGGGTGGCGATCATCGACCCCGCCCACATCGTGCACACCCCCGCACCGCCGGCGGCCAAGATCGAGGAGGTGGAGGTGAATCGGCATCCCCTACCGCACTCCGAAGCGTCCCCCGATGGCCCCTGGAAGGCACCGGTGGGTTTCGGCGAAGTGGGTTTCCGCTTCACCGCCCTCAGCTTCCTGGCCCCGGAACAGATCCGCTTCCGCTACAGATTGGAGGGCTTTGACCGCGACTGGTCCGAGCCCACCACCCAGCGCACCGCCCGCTACACCAACCTGCCGCCTCGGCGCTACACCTTCCGCGTCCAGGCCGCCCACAAGGACGGCCTGTGGAACGAGACCGGCGCGGCGGTGAATCTGGTGCTCTTCCCCCCCCTCTACCGCGCCCCCTGGTTCCTCCTTCTGCTGGGGGTCGCCGTGCTGGGCAGTGTCATCGGCGGCGTGCGGTGGCGGGTCCTGCGCCTCCAGCGGCGCGCCGCGGCCCTGGAGGCCACCGTTCAGGAGCGCACCGCCGAGGTCGTGGACCAGCGCAACCAGTTGGCGAAGGCCAACCGCGAACTGGAGACCATGAGCCGCGAGCGGGCCGAATTTCTGGCCATCGCCGCCCACGACCTGCGCTCCCCTCTGCTCAACATCCGCGGCTTCGCCTCGGAACTGGGCCTGAGCATCGAGGAGTTGACCCACCAGCTGACCACCGCGGCCCACCCCCCGGCGGACCAGAACCCACGGGTGCACACCATCCTGCACCAGGACATGCCGGGAGCGGCGGCCATGATCGACGCCTCCGCCGACCGCATGGAGCGCCTGGTGGCCTCGATCCTGCACCTCTCCCGCCTGGGACGGCGGGAGCTCGACCTGGAGACCCTGGACATGAACCGGCTGGTGCAGGGCATCCTCAACACCCTCGCCTACCAGATCGACCACCATCCCGCCCGCGTCGTTGTGGGCGACCTGCCCAGCGTCACCGCCGACAGCACCTCCATGGAACTCATCCTGGAGAACCTCCTGGACAACGCCGTCAAGTATCTGCGCCCGGGAGTGCCGGGAAGAATCGAAATCCGGGGCTGGGAAACGGAGGGAGAAGTGCTCTACGAGATCGAAGACAACGGTCGTGGCATCCCACCGGGGCAATACGCCAAGGTCTTCCGCATCTTCGGTCGCGGCGGTGGCACGGACATCCCCGGCGAAGGCATGGGCCTGGCCTACGTCAACACCCTCATCCGTCGCCACGGCGGTCGTATCGAATTCGAACCCGGCGAGGACCACGGCACCCTCTTCCGCTTCGCCTTCCCCCACCGTGAGCCGGAGTTCCTGGGGTGACGCTCAACAGGTTGGCCTGGATCTGACGGCGGCTTGGGGGAAGCGATAAGATCGGCGGCACCCATGATGAAGCGACGAGTCCCTTGCGCCTGCCTGCTCCTCGTCGCCCTGGTCGCTTGCTTGGGTCTCGTTGCCGCTCTTCTTTGGCTGAAGCCCGAGGCGCCTTCCTCCCGACCGCCTTCATCCCCAACGCCTCCACCGCAGGCAACCCCGACGGTCGCGCCGCCGCGTCCCGGCAGAGATTCGAGGCCGCCGGACCCGGCCCTGTGGAAGGCCGCTTTGGAGATCATGGGCGACGCCCGCGAGACCCGGTGCGGTCCCTACCGTCTGGCCACCGACCTGCCGGGAGACGATCTGGTGGGAGTGTGCACCAGGGTGGCCGCGCCTTTGGAGGCGACCTTCCGCCGCCGTTTCGGTCTCGAGCCCCGGGGGAACCCCCAGGAAGGGGT
>Ga0055474_10000068_pt1 | contig 20310 bp, 15 predicted proteins | sample Muzzi_PWA_D1_FD_57680 | JGI IMG/M metagenome (GOLD analysis project Ga0055474, IMG submission 57680) | Wetland microbial communities from San Francisco Bay, California, USA, that impact long-term carbon sequestration - Muzzi_PWA_D1 | ecosystem: Environmental > Aquatic > Marine > Wetlands ... | reverse complement strand
GGGTACCGACGAGTTAGGGCGGGACCAATTCAGCCGCCTGCTGTTTGGGGCGCGTATTTCCCTCTTTTCTGGGCTGCTGGCGGGGGTCTTGGCGGTGGCCCTGGGGACTCTCTTGGGGGCCGTCGCCGGGTTCTTTGGTGGTTGGGTGGACGAAGTGCTGATGCGCCTGGTGGAGCTGGCGCTGGCGCTGCCGTGGCTTTATTTGTTGTTGACTGTGCGCGCTTTCCTGCCTCTTCACATCGAGCCAACGCAGAGTTTCATCTTGGTCGTGGCGGTGATCGCCCTTATCGGTTGGGCCACGCCAGCTCGCTTGGGTCGCGGGGTGGCTCTGGCAGTGCGTCGGCAGGACATGGTCCAGGCTGCGGAGGCCTTGGGGGTGCGGCCCGCGGGCATATTGCTTCGTTGTGTCTTGCCGCAGACCGCCTCGGTTGCTTTGACACAGCTGTCGTTGCTGATTCCACAGTTCATCCTGGCGGAGGTGACCTTGTCTTTTCTGGGCCTCGGCGTGGGCGAACCGGTGCCGAGTTTGGGTTCCATGCTCGCCGCACTACAGAACTATCATGTGCTGACCTCCGCCTGGTGGATGGGCTTGCCGGCGATAGCCCTTGGTATGGTCGTCCTGAGCTATCATCGGCTGGCCAATGTCTTACAGGAGCGCCTCAGCCCTCCATCGGCTTGAGGGCCCTTCGATCCGGGATTTCCCGGCAATACTTAGTTTAATTACTCCTTTTGCGAGTCCATGCCTGTGATAATTCGGTCTCTACCATTTTTCCTTTGGGTCGCTTTCAGCGTCTCTCTGGTGCCGTGGAATGTTGCAGCACAGTCCCTGCGGGGGAGTCTCCAGGAGGATGGCCAGGGCTCTGCTCAGGCAGGCATCGAGGTGCTGCGGCTACCGGCGGTCCGCCCCGAGGGGGGAACTCCAGGGGGGCGGTTGGTGCTGGCGTTGCGGGCGGAGCCCAAGACATTCAATCCCGTAGTTGCGATGTCCAGGTCCTCGGTGACGGTGATCCAGCAGATGCACGCTGACCTGGTCAATATCAACCGTTTGACCCGGGAAACGGAGCCTGCCCTGGCCCGACGCTGGACCGCCTCGACCGATGGCCGCCGTTACCGTCTGGAACTGCGGCGCGGCGTTCGGTTCTCCGATGGCCATCCCCTGGATGCCGACGATGTGCTTTTCAGCCTCCAGGTGTACCTGGACGAGGCGGTCGCCTCCCTCAACCGGGAATTGCTGATGATCGATGGCAAGCCGCCGGTGGTGCGCAAGATTGACCGCTACACGGTCGAGGTGGAACTGGCCGGCCCTTACGCGGTGGGCGATCGGCTGTTCGATGATCTCGCGATCCTGCCGGAACACCGCCTGGGAGAGGCGTACCGCAGCGGTCGGTTCTCGGAAGCCTGGGGTCCGGGGACGTCTTCGGAGGAGGTCGTGGGCCTCGGACCCTTCCGGCTGCGGCGCTACATTGCGGGCGAGCGGGTCGAGCTGGAGCGAAACCCCTACTATTGGAAGGTAGATGCGGATGGTCGCCCCTTGCCCTACCTGGACGCTCTGACCTTCCTGATCGTGCCCAGTCAGGACGCCCAGGCGCTGCGCTTTCAGGCCGGGGAATCCCATCTGATCGATGATCTCTCCCCTCAGAGCTTCAATGCCCTTGAGGGCTACGGTTCGGAGCGGGGTTTCGTCTTGCAGGACCTGGGACCCAATCTTACCTTCCAGTTCGTGGTGTTCAACCTCAATGATCTCCCGGCGGACAGCGATCCGGCGCGGCTTCGGAGACAGCGGTGGTTTCGGGATGTGCGCTTTCGGCAGGCCATCTCCCATGCCATCGACCGGGAAGGGATCGCTCAGCTGATCTACCTCGGCCACGCGACCCCCATCGCCACGCAGGTGACGCCGGGCAATACCGAGTGGCGAAACCGTGCGTTGACGCCCCCCGAGCGGTCCGTGCCCCGGGCGCGGCGGCTCCTTCAAGAGGCGGGGTTCCATTGGAGCGAAGACGGTCGATTGCGGGATGCCGAAGGCGTGGCCGTGGAATTCACCCTGGTCACCAATTCCAGCACTCCCGCTCGGGTGCGCATGAATGCGTTGATCCAGGAGGACCTGCGGTCACTGGGAATCCGTTTGCGGGTGGTGGCTTTGGATCTCGGTGATCTGGTCCAGCGGCTCTATGACACCTTCGACTACGATGCGGCCTTGATCGGTCTGGGAGGGGGCGACATCGATCCCAACCCGGAGATGCCGATGTGGCTCTTCGATGGCGGCAACCATCTGTGGCACCTGGGGCAGAAGAAGCCCGCCACGCCGTGGGAGGCGGAAATCGATGCCCTGATGCGCCGCCAGATGGTGACCCTGGATCGGACGGAGCGCAAGCGGCTGTATGATCGTGTCCAGGAACTGGTGGCGGAGAACGTCCCCCTCGTCTTCCTGGTCAGCCCCAATGTCCTGGTGGGGGCGCGGCGTGACCTTGGGGGTTTCCAACCCACGATCCTGGAACATCCCACCCTCTGGAATGTGGAGCAGCTGTACTGGCGTACGGCGCGCTAGAGAACACCATGGCGCAGTCCAAGACCCCCAATGTCCGCTGGTCCACGGAACGACTGGTAAATGCCTGTCTCCAGGGCGATAGCCTGGCGTGGAACGCCCTGGTGGACAAATACAAGAACCTCACCTACGCCGTCGTGGTGCGCTACGGCATCCCCGGAGCGGATGCCGCGGATCTCTTCCAGGGCGTCTGGATGGACGCCTATAATGATCTGGCGAATCTGCGCAATAAAGAGTCCTTCAAGAGCTGGCTGATCACCCTCACGCGGCGCAAGTGCTACCACTGGAAGAAGCGGCAGCGGCAGCAAACGCTGTATGAGCGCCAGGAGATGGAGGACGAAGACCTGGAGGCCCAGGCGTCTTTCGAGCCCACCGTTCTTCAAGAGTTGGAGCAGGATCAGGTGGTCCGGGAAGCGATTCATCGTCTGCCCGAGCGGTGCGCCGAGATGATCCGCATGCTGTTCTTTGACCAGCCCCCCCTGCCGTACCAGGAAGTGGCCGAAGCCCTCGGTCTGGCGGTGGGCTCCATCGGGTTCATCCGCGGGCGATGCTTGAAGAAACTCAAGAAGAACCTCGAGTCCTTGGGGGTCGAGGGGTGACGGCATCGGTGGCATCGGCGGCATCGGTGGCGCAGTTGGTGGCGGAACTGGCGCAGCGCTCCCCGGAGGAGCAACGGCAGGGGTTGCTGGCCTGGGGTGAACGCCTGGAGCCCGCCGTGGTGGACGCTCTGTGCGCCGAAGTGGCGCGGCAAGTGGGCGTCGATGTGGACCGCGCCGCCGCCTTGGCGGGAACCGCCCGCTGGTTGGCGGAACACCTCGACGATCCCCGGGCCCGCGCCCGCAGCGCCCGCGCCGCCGCCAACGCGGCGCATTTTTCCGGAGATAGCGAAGGGGCCCAGGAACTCTATGAAGCGGCGATCCAGGGCTTCCAGGCCATGGGGGAAGCCCGCGAGGAAGCCATCACCCGCAGCAGTGCTCTGCTCAATCTGGGGTACCTGGGGAGCTACCATCGGGTCGAGCGTTGGGCGGCGGTGGCACGGGAGATCTTCGAGGGCCTGGGGGATCGGTTGCGCCTCGCCATCCTGGATCACAACTTCGCCGGTACCCTGTACCGACAGGACCGGTGGGAGGAGGCGTTGGAGCGCTACACCTTCGCCTATCGCGAGTTTTTGAAGTTGGAGCAGGCCCAGGATGTGGCCATCTGCCTGCGCAACATTGCCGTTTGCCACATCAGCCTGCACAACTTCACCGAGGCGTTGGAGGTCTACCAGCAAAGCCGCGCCTACTGCGCGGAACAAGGCTTGTCCCGGCTGGTTATGGAGGTCGATTACAACATCGCCTACCTCTACTACCTGCGCGGCGAGTACACCCGGGCCATCCAGCTCTTCCGCGACGCCCGCAAGCGGTGTCGAGAGGAGGGGGACGAATACCACATGGCCCTCTGCGACCTGGACCAGGCGGAGATCTATCTGGAACTCAACCTGGTGGAGGAGGCGGTCGCCCTCGCCCAGAGCGCCCGGGACCACTTTGGCCGCTTGGGGATGCCCTACGAAGCCGCCAAGGCGTTGACCAACAAGGCCATCGCGGTCAGCCGCCAGGGGCACGGCGACATCGCCTTGAAAGCCCTGCTGGAAGCCCGGGGTATTTTCATTCAGGAGAACAACCAGCTGTGGCCGGCCCTGATCGACTTCTACCGGGCGGTGGTGCTGTATCGGCAGCGGCGGCCCCAGGAGGCCATCGATCTGGTGTCCTCCGCCCGGCGCACCTTCGCGGCGCTGGCCCGCGCTCCCCGGGCCGCAATGTGCGAGTTGCTTCTGGCGGAACTCTACCTGGAGGTCGGCGCGCCCAACCGCGCCCGGGAGGCCTGTCAAGCGGCGCTGGAACGGCTGTCCCGGCTGGAACTGCCAGCCCTGGAGCACCAGGCCTATCTGGTCTTGGGGAAGGTCGAAGAAGCCGTGGGAGACCTGGAGCACGCCCTGGACGCCTACCATCAGAGCCATATGTGGCTAGAAAAACTGCGCAGTCAGCTCCAGGGCGAAGACCTGAAGATCGCCTTCCTGGAAGATAAATTGATGGTCTACGAGAGTCTGGTGTGGCTGACCATGAAGGAGGCCAATGGCCACGACCCGGGACCCCGCAATCGCGCTGCCTTCGACTACATCGAAAAAGCCAAATCCCGCAGTCTGACGGATCTGATGTCCTTTCGCGCCCATGAGCTGGCGCCCAAGGCCCCCGCCAATGATCAGCTGGCGGGACGGGTTCGCACCTTGCGGGAGGAGCTGAACTGGTTCTACCACCAGATCGATCTGCGCCAGATGCGGCCCGAGGGAGGGGCGGACAAGGCGGTCGATCAATTGCGCTCCACGGCTCGGGCCAAGGAGGATGAACTACTGCGCGGGTTGCGGGAACTCCAGGCCACGGACCAGGAATTCAGCTCGCTGCAGAGTGGTTCGATGGTCGATCTGGAAACCGTGCGCTCCTCCCTCGCCCCCGATGCGGTGTTGGCGGAGTACTTCATCGCCCGGGGCACCGTCTTCGTCTGCGTGGTGGACCGGGAGAGGCTCGAAGTGCGCCCTCTGACCACCGCCGCCCGGGCGCGGGAGTTGCATCGCCTGCTGCAATTCCAGATTTCCCAGTGCACCTTGCGACCGGAGCACGCCGCCACCGTTCTGCCCCTCATCGAGGGCGCGATTCGTGCCCACCTGCGGGAGCTGTACGACGAGTTGATCCGACCGGTGCGCGCCCAACTCGGGACGGGGCACCTGGTGGTGGTGCCCCACGGTTTTCTGCACCACGTGCCCTTCCACGCTCTCCACGACGGAGAGGCTTATCTGGTGGACGGACTGTCCATCTCCTATGCCCCCAGCGCGGGCGTTTTCCACCTGTGTGCCACCAAAGAGACCACCTGCGACGATGCCTCCCTGGTGTTAGGGGTGGCGGACGAACGGGCGCCGCACATTCTGGAGGAAGTGAAGGCAGTGGCGGAGTCCTTGCCCAACGCCACCCTGCTGACCGGGGACGAAGCGAGCGAAGATGCCCTGCAGGAGCACGCCGAGCGCTGCCGCTTCGTCCACATCGCCACCCATGGGCTGTTTCGCCGGGACAATCCCATCTTCTCGGCGATCCAACTGGGCACCAGCCGCCTGAGTCTCTTCGATCTGTACAACCTCCGCCTGAACGCCGAACTGGTCGTCTTGAGCGGCTGTGGCACGGGGCTCAACGCTGTCCGGGGGGCGGACGAACTGGTGGGGCTCACCCGGGGGCTGCTCTACGCCGGGGCCCAGAGCGTGGTGGTCACCTTGTGGGATGTCAACGACGCCAGCACGGCGCTCTTCATGCGCGGCTTTTACCGGCACCTGGCCGCCGGGGTACAACGGGCGGAGGCCTTGCGGCGGGCGATGCAGGATCTGCGGCAAAACTACCCCAACCCATGCTACTGGGCCCCCTTCGTTCTGGTGGGGAAACCAGCGTGAATAGCAAACTTTCGATTTGCGCGCAAGTCAAAGGTCGGGAAATCTTGTGGTTTTTTTCATTCCCCTATATTTTTGACGGCAACACCGCTCCCTATACAAAGCGAGGCAAAACCCGACTTAACGATGTAAGGGTGATTTGATGAGCGATCTCGACATTATCCAGTGGTGTGATTTCGTTCGCGGTGTGCTCGACCCCGAGACCGACGCGCGAATGCGGGAACAGTTGAACGCGGGCAATGCGAAGACCCGCAAGATGGTTCTCTTGCTCAACCGCGTCGCGGCAGTGGGTCAGTCTGATGCAGAGATGGCTATTCCGGAGTATGCTCTGCGGAGTGTCAAAGCCATCGGCAGTTTGCAGCGCCCGCGGGCGGTGGAAGCGTCGGAAAAGTCACTCCTGCGCTTTCTGCCCTTCGAAATCATATTTGACAGCCTTGGCCTGCCTGCCCCGGCGGGAGCCCGGTTCGTGCAAGCGTCCCACCGCCAACTGACCTTCAAAGCGGAGGACTTTATGGTCGATGTTCGGCTCGAGCACGAGAATGGCCCCAATGGCACCGTGATCGTGGGGCAGTTGCTGCTCCAGGCTGACGACGAGGCCCGACCCGTATCCGGCATTCCCGTGCTGGTGCTGTCCGACGATCAGATCGTCGGGCGTTCTTTGACGAGCCGGTTTGGGGAGTTTCAGGCGGAAGGGTTGCCCCGGGCGCCCCTGAGCCTGTCGCTGCTCGTCAGCAATGAGGAGTGTATCGATGTGCCCCTCGGGGGCACGTCCGAATAGGTCGAAGGAGGATCTCCAGTGTCCGCCAATATTGTGCTGTTTCCTTTGTCATTGCGAAGCAAGACCAACAAGATTTCCTTGTCCGCGCGGTGCGCCGTGGTGTTCGCCGCAGCGGTGTTCCTGCTCTGTGCTTTCCCGCAGGGAGTCCGCGCGGGGGAAGGCAGCGGAGCCCATTTTGACCGCGGTAAGGCGAACCAGCTACTGATGCGCGCCGACGGGGCTCAATTGGAGCGGCTCACTGTGGACTATGGGATTCGGGTCGTTCGTCGGCTGGCCACCGCCGAGGGCGAAATCCAACTGATCGAGGGGCCGGACGGGCTGAGCGCGGACCAGACGGCGGATCTGTTGGCAGCGGATCCCGCCGTCCACACTCTGGAACCAGCGCTCTTGACCGCCCTCTTTGCCGAGGACGGTGGCTCGGAACCGGCCCCTCAATCCGGGGAGGTCGTTGCCGACCTCCTGCGGGTAGGAGAATTCACCACGCCGTGTTTGGCGGAGACCTTCGGCGCGGGGACCTGGAGCGGTTACGCCGCCCAGAGTGCCACGGAGCTGCTGCACCTCCACGGCGCCCATGCCGCGGTCCAATGTGGCGGCGCCACCGTGGCCATCATCGACACGGGCATCGACCCCAACCACGCCTTGCTGCAAGGGGCGCTGATTCCCGGTTATGACTTCCTGGAAGAAACGGCGGGCTTCGCTTCCGAATGGAGCAGTCTCCATCAATCTGTGCGGGTGATTGTCGAACAATCTGTGCGGGTCATCGTCGAACAGTCGGTACGCGTCATTGTGGAGGGTCGCGGAGATTCCGAGTTGGAGTCCAGCATCGCTCCCATCCTGTCGGCGGAGGGTCAGCCGGAATTGGCGGCGGAGAACCTGCCACCTTTCTTCGGCCACGGCACCATGGTGGCGGGGTTGCTCCGCCTGACCTCGCCGGGTTCGAAGATCATGCCCCTGCGGGTCTTTGACGGCCAAGGTACCGCCCACCTCTTCGACATCATCGACGCCATCTACTTCGCCGTGGACCATGGGGCCGATATCATCAACATGAGCTTCAGCGTCGCGACACCTTCGGCAGAGTTGCAGCGAGCCATCCAATACGCTCACCAGCACGGCGTGCTTTGCGTCGCCGCGGCGGGCAATCAGGCGGATCGGGCGATGGTGTACCCGGCAGCGTACGGTCAGGTCATCGGGGTCGCCTCCACGACGTTGGACGATACCCTCAGCGATTTTTCCAACTACGGTTCGGGGCTGGTGGCCGTCGCCGCTCCCGGATCCGGGGTGGTCTCGCTCTTCCCCGGCGGGGGTTACGCCGCGGGCTGGGGAACCTCCTTCAGTACCCCGTTTGTTTCTGGCACTCTGGCCTTGCTGCACAGCCGCGATGGCGGTGATCGGTCCACCGGGGTCGTGCAACAGCGGCGCATCGATCTTCAGCAAGGCAGTCTTGACCTACCCCTTCTCACAGGCTTGATCGGCAGTGGCCGCCTGGACTCCCTGGGAGCTCTGGATCCAAAGCTCTAGAGCCTGCTAGCCAATTTCTCATTTCCCTTTTCTCTTCCCTTTCGCCCTGCCCCGGAACTCCGGGCAGGGCGCCTTCCTTTTGGGGTGAACTTTTCCCACTTTTTTCGTCCTGGCTATATTTTTCCCCAGCACGCCCGCCCCTATAGAAGCCAAAGGCAGGACGATCAGACGGCGGTTCGCTCCGACGCTTTGGAAGCGGCCTGCCAGCGCCCCCGAGCAGCGTGGTAAGACTTCTGGATTGGGCGTCGTAGGATATTGAAAATGCAGCCTTTAGCAGCCCAGGTTCCCCCCCGGTGAGGCAGGTAGACTGTGCGCAGGGTCCGCCTGGGTTGCTTCGTTCTTCAAAAGTAGGCGTTGTCATCCTGAACCCTCAGGATTTCGTTGGAATGGAAGACTCACTCAGGAGGAAGATCCGTATGCGTAGATTGGTAACGGGAATCGCTCTCGCCCTGGTCGTCTTGGCTGTTGCCCCAATGGTTTTTGCCGCCGGGCCGATGGAACAAACGATTCGGTTCGATGCTCAGAATGTTCGCACTTTCCACTCACAGGGGCTCACCAAGTTGACCGCTCCCGTCCAGGCGCAGCCGGATGCCATCGTGCGCGGCTTCCTGAGCGACCACTTTCACAGTGCGCGGACCCTCGACTCCGTGATCACCGTGCGCGCTGACCGTCGCGACACCGGGTTGACCCACATGTTGTTGCGGCAGGAGGTCGATGGCCTGGAAGTCTTTGGGACCTACGTCAAGGCCACCCTCAACGACAATGGCGAACTCATTTCCGTGATTGAGAACCTGGCGCCGGCGCCCCTGAACGGTGTCAGCCGCGCCCGGGTCGATGCCTCGGAAGCGCTGTACTCCGCGCTGCGCCATCATGATCTCGCGGGTTCCTTCCAGGAAGTGGACGCTTACGGCGACACCATCGCCTATGCCGTCCAGGGTGATTTCTACCGCAACCCCACGGTGCAGCGGGTGGCCATTCCCATGGCCGATGGCGCGATGCGCGAGGGGTACCTGGTCGAGGTCTGGACCGGTAAGACCAACCAGCTCTACCACGTGCTGGTGGCCGGTCACGGTCGCGTGCTGGGCAGCCAGCTGCGCACCAACACCGACTCCTACAACATCTTCCCGGACCACCCGAACAACTCCAGCCAGACCGTCACCAGCGGCGCCGGCGCGGGCAACGCGCAATCGCCCAACGGTTGGCTCGCGGGTAGTCAGACCACGGTCAACATCAGTGGCAACAACGTCCACGCCTACCTGGACGCGGACGCCAACAACGCCCCGGACGCGGGCGGCAGCGCGGTGACGGACGGCAACTTCCTGACCAGTGCCAACCTGGGCCAGTCCCCGACCACGACCCAGAACAAGGCGGTGGCGGTGCAGAACCTCTTCTACCTGAACAACGTCATCCACGACAAGCTGTACAGCCACGGCTTCGTGGAGTCGGCGGGCAACTTCCAGAACAACAACTTCGGCAACGGCGGCAGCGGCAACGACGCGGTCAACGCCGAAGCCCAGGACGGCTCCGGCACCAACAACGCCAACTTCTCCACCCCGAACGATGGCTCCCCGGGCCGCATGCAGATGTTCCTGTGGACCACCACCAGCCCCAACCGGGACGGCGACGTGGACTCGGACATCGTCTGGCACGAGTACTGCCACGGTCTGAGCTGGCGGATGATCGGCAGCATGTCCGGCGCCATGTCCGGCGCCATCGGCGAAGGCATGAGCGATGTCTGCGCCCTGCTGACCAACAACGACGACACCGTGGGTGAGTACTCCACCAACGATCCGGACGGCGTGCGCTCCGCGCCCTACACCAACTACAGCCGCACCTACGGCGACTTCGGTGGCTCCAGCGTGCATTTCGACGGCGAGATCTACGCCGCCACCCTGTACGACCTCAAGCAGACCTTCCTCAGCAACTCGATCTCCGTGGACACCCTGTGGGACTACGTGGTGGGTGGCATGAACTTCACCCCCTCCGGCCCGGCCATGGAAGACATGCGGGACGGCATCCTGACGGCGGCCAACGGTAGCGGCCATGAGTGCCTGATCTGGGAGGTCTTCGCGGCCCACGGCATCGGCGATGGTGCCCAGGCGACCGTCAAGGGTGGCGGGCCGTTCGGTGGCAGCGTCACCGTCAACGAGTCCTTCGATGTGCCCGTGGAGTGCGGTGGCGATCCGGGCGGCGGCTGCACCCTGCTACCCGCGGGCGCTTCCTGCACCGCCAACGGCGAGTGCTGCTCCGGCTCCTGTAAGGGCAAGCCGGGTCAGAAGACCTGCAAGTAAGAACGCTTTCGCCGGGGCCTTCGGGCTCCGGCGTTCACCGCTCCCCACCGCCACAGCCTCGGTGACGGAGTTCAACACAAGGCTGGACAAGCAGAACGCAACCTTCTGCATCTACTTCCCCGGGGGCTCTTGGAGCCCCCTCTTTTTTTGCTCTCCGGGCCGACTGGCTCCAGCAGCCTGTGATAACGTCGTGTGCCTCTCAACCCCATGGATGCACCCGGCACCGAGTAGCAGGTTTCCAGCCGATGGCCACACCGCTTTTGGACGAATTTGAAGGCACGGAACGCTTTACCGTGCAGCGCCGATTGGGCTCCGGAACCTCCGGGGCGGTGTACGAAGTCTTCGACCGCGATCGCAAAAGCATCGTGGCCCTGAAGACCCTGAAACAGGTGGATCCCGCGGCGATCTACCGCTTCAAGAATGAGTTTCGGGCCCTGGCGGACGTCAACCACCGCAACCTCCTGCAACTGTATGAGCTTCTTTCCGATGGCGAGCGCTGGTTCTTCACCATGGAACTGGTCAAAGGGCGGAACTTCATCGATTACGTCCGCCGTGGTGCGCACCGGGGAAAGGATCTGGGCACGGCCCACGAGGCGCCCACGCTCCTGGACGCCGCCGCCAGCGCACGGCTGGTGGAGCGGGAACGCCAGGGCCGCACCGAGGAGGAGATGGGACCTTCACCGGACGGTCTGCCGTTTCACCCAGGCCGCTTGCGGGACGCTCTGCGGCAACTGGCGGAGGGCCTCACCGTGCTGCACGAGACGGGGAAGCTCCACTGCGACATCAAACCGACCAATATCCTCGCCACTCGTGAAGGGCGGATCGTTCTGCTGGACCTGGGGTTGGTGCGGGATCTGATCGACCAGAAGATCTACGAGAGCTTGCAGGACGACATCGTGGGCACCCCCGCCTACATGTCGCCGGAGCAGGGGGCCGGGCTGGAGGTGGGGCAGGCCAGTGATTGGTACTCGATCGGGGCGGTGGTCTACGAGGCGCTGACCGGGCGGTTGCCGTACACCGGCAACATCATGAAGATCCTTACGGACAAGCAGAAATTGGATCCCATCCCCCCCAGCGAACTGCTGGAGGGCGTGCCGGAGGATCTCGACACCCTCTGCCGGGCGTTGCTGCACCGCGATCCCACTCGGCGGCCCAACGGTCGCGAGGTGTTGCGCTGGCTCGGGGGGAGCCAATCCCATCTCGACAGCCGGTCTCTGGCCAGCCGGGCGACCTCGTCGTCCAGCCTGTCGACACCCTTTATTGGCCGGGGGAAGCAACTGGAGGCTTTGGAGCAGGCCTTTGACACCTCCCGCACCGGGCGCGCGGTGGTGGTGTTCGTCCACGGTTCTTCGGGCATGGGCAAGAGTGCTCTGGTGCGTCGTTTCCTGGATGGTTTGCGTCATCGGCAGGACGACGCGGTGATTCTGTCGGGGCGTTGCTACCAGCGCGAGTCCGTGCCGTACAAGGCCCTCGATAGTCTGGTGGATGCCCTCTCCCGCTATCTCCGTTCCCTGCCGGATCATGAAGCGGAACTCTTGCTGCCCTACAACGTGCTGACCCTCGCCCGCCTGTTTCCGGTCTTGAAGCGGGTCAAGGCGGTGGCCGGGGTGCGGCGCCGGGCGTTGGAGATCCCGGACTCCCGAGAGTTGCGACGGCGCGCCTTCGCCGCCTTGCGGGAACTCTTCCAACGGCTGTGCGACCGGGGGCCGGTGGTGCTGCTGATCGATGACTTGCAGTGGGGGGATCTGGATAGCGCCTCGCTGTTGAACGAGCTCCTGCGGCCCCCGGATCCACCCCCTTTGATGCTGGTCTCCTGTTTTCGCAGTGAAGAGGCCATGACCAGCCCCTTGCTGCGGTCGCTCTTCTCCTCCGAACTGGCCAAGGCCGCTACCGATGTGCGGGAACTGGTGCTCAGGGAGCTCGATGGGGAGGACGCCCGGCAGCTGGCCCAACAGCTGCTCGGCGAGCGGGCCCCCGCCAACACCGCGCTGGCGGAGACCATCGCCCGGGAGTCGGGGGGCAATCCCTTCCTCATCGATGCTCTGGTGCGCTACGTCCAGACCATCACCGCGGCGGAGGGTGCCTCCGAGGAAGACCTGGAGCGGGCTGTGGGCGAAGCGACCCTGGAGAAGGTTCTCTCGGCGCGCCTCGCTCGCTTGCCGGAGGAGGGGAGGCGTTTGCTGGAGGTGGTGGTGGTGGCCGGGCAGCCGGTGGATCTGGAGGTGGCCAAACAGGCTGCGGAGGTGGAGCAGGAAGTGCAGTCGGCGTTGGCCGGGCTGCGGGCCGCGAGTCTGGTGCGCATGCGCGGTGGGCGTCAGCGGGAACATGTGGAGAGCTATCACGACCGGATCCGGGTGGCGCTGCTGAAGCTGATCCCCCGGGAGCGACAACGGCAGCTCCATCAGCGTCTTGCCCTGGCGCTGCAAGCTTCCGGTCGCGCGGACCCGGAAGCCCTGGCGGTCCACTTCGAGGAGGCGGGAGACCGGGACCGGGCCGCCGAATTCGCCACCCGGGCGGCGGATCAGGCGGCCGATGCCCTGGCCTTCAACCGGGCGGCCCGCCTGTATCGGCTGGCCCTCGACCTGTCGGAGGCCCGGCCCCGGGATCTGCGGATCAAATTGGGGGATGCCCTGGCCAACGCGGGCCGCGGGGCGGAAGCGGCGGAGGAGTACCTTCAGGCCGCCGAGGGGGCCAAGAAAGCCGACGCCCTGGAGCTGCGCCGCCGCGCCGCCGAACAGTTATTGATCAGTGGGCGCATCGACAAGGGGCTGGAGACCATCCGACAGGTGCTGGCCACGGTGGGCATGAAGTTGGCGGATTCGCCGCGCAAGGCGCTGCTGTCGCTGATCCGGCGGCGGCTGCATATGAAGATGCGGGGCATCAAGTTCAAGGAGCGGGACTCCACCCAGATCTCGGCGGAGGAGCTGATCAAGATCGATACTTGCTGGTCCGTCTCCATCGGTCTCGGCTTCGTGGACACCATCCGTGGGATGGATTTCGGCACCCTGCATGTGCTGCTGGCGCTGAAGGCGGGGGAACCGTATCGAGTGGCCCGCGCCCTGGCCATCGAGGCGGGCTATTCCGCCACCGCCGGGAGCAAGGCGATGGAGCGTACCGAAGGCATGATCCGGGCGGCGCTGCGCCTCGCCCAGAAAGTCAAGCATCCCCACGCCCTGGGCCTCGCCACCATGACCGCCGGGGTGGCCGCCTATCTGGAAGGCAAGTGGAAGAAGGCGGTGGAGCGCTTCGACCGATCCGAGGAGATGCTGCGGGAGGGGTGCACCGGCGTCACCTGGGAGATCGACAACTCCTTCCTCTTCAACCTGCGGGCGCTTCTGTTCATGGGGCAGTACGGTGAGATCTGCCGCCGCTTGCCCGCCCTGCTCAAGGATGTGCAGGAGCGCGGTGATCTGTTCGCGGAAACGGGGCTTCGCACCCGCATGACCTGGTTGGCGTGGCTGGTGCGGGACGAGCCGGAACAGGCCAGCAAGGAGGTGGAGGGCGCCATCGCCCGCTGGTCCCAGCAGGGCTTCCACCTCCAGCATTACTGGCATCTGACGGGGCAGACGGAGATCGCCATGTACTCCGGCGACTGCGCTGCGGCGTGGGAGAATCTGGAGGCCCGCTGGCCGGCGCTGGCCGGTTCCCTCCTGTTGCGCATTCAGTTCACCCGCACCGAAGCGCACCACCTGCGGTGCCGCACCGCCCTGGCGGCGGCGGTGGAGGCGGGGTTGGATACCCCTCGCTGGTTGGCGCTGCGCAAGGTTCTGGAAGGCGATCTGCGCACGATGGAGAAGGAACGGCTGTTCTGGGCCAACCCCCTGATCCATCTGGTGCGCGCGGGCATTCTGGCCGCCGAAGGCCAGCGGGAGGATGCCGCGGAGCACCTCAAGAAGGCCATCGCTGGCTTTGAGGAGGCGGATATGCACCTCTACGCCGCCGTTTCGCGGTTGCGCCACGGGCAGATTCACGGCGGGGCGGAAGGTCAGCAGTGGGTGGAGGCGGCCCAGGCCCACATGCGAGAACAAACCATTCGAAACCCCGCGCGGGTGGCTGCGTTCCTGGCCCCCGGGGGTTGGGAGTAGGCACCATGTCATCCGAGCCGTTGTTGAAAGTGGTGGGCGATGACGGCGCGCACCACCAGCCGCGCCCCCTGCAAGATCCCGCCTCCTGGCGCCTCAAGGTTTCCCTGCACACCGAGATGGAGTGCACCCTGCCGGAGTGGATCGAGTGGGCGCAGAAGAGGGACCTCACCACCACGGTGGAGCGAGAGATCCACTGCGTTTCCGCCGGGGGCATCGCCGCCCCCCGAGGCAGTGCGAGCTTCACTGGGATCCCCTTCCCGGCTCTGGCGCGGCATTTGGGAATGGCGGCGGCGGTACTGGAGGACGCTGCCGTGGATCCAGAGGCGGGGCCGATGGTCGAATTCTTGAGCCGTGCCCCGGGCACCTGCGGCCCCAAGAGCCGCCGTCATCGCACCAGCTTGCCGCTGGCCTACTGCCTGGACCCCGCCTACGGTGTGATGCTGGCCTGGAGATTGAACGGCCAACCTTTGCCCTACCCCAACGGCGGCCCGTTGCGCAGCGCCGTGGGGCCGAAGCTCTTCTTCTACAAGGGGATCAAATGGTTGGAAGAGATCCGCCTGCACCCCGGACCCGCCGCGACGCTGCGGGGCACCTGGGAGACCTACGCCGGATACCACAACCTGGCCCGGGTGGAGAGGAACGAACGCTTTGAGCCGGTGGTGCTGCGGATCGCCGCGGTCGTCGCGGGTCCGGACGGCGGGGAGGAAGACCGGCTGGAGGAGATTCCCCCGGCGGAGTGGCCGTCGGTCTTCACGACGGCCTACCAGAGCCGCGACCTGAGCCGCCTGGCGGCCGCGCAACTGCACAAGGTGGTCACGCCCTTCCCCAAGGACTTCGTCGGGTTCACCTTCTGCGACGGCCCGTACCGGGCGAAGATCCGGGGCACCAGTTTCGCCAGTGCGGACTTCACCGGCGCCCGCATGGAGGGGGTGAACCTCTCCCTTTCGAAGCTCACCAACGCCCGTTTTTCCCGCGACGGTGAGGATCCAGCGGTGCTCGCCGGGGGCGATTTCGAGGGCACTTACTTCAACAAGGCCCACCTGCGCAACGTCGATCTGCGGGGCGCCACCCTGACCGGTGCCACCTTCTTCGCGGAGCGGGATTTTGACCGTCCGACGGAGCGGGTGGCGGGGCTCGATGTGCGGGGCGCCCGCAATCTCGACCCCCACACCGCCGATTGGCTACGACGCAATGGAGCCGTGGTGGATTAGGTCGCGGCGTCGCGGGGCACAGGCGCCAGCAGCGCCAGATACTCCACATTGCCCGGGCCGCCACTGCGGGAGCCACCGCCTCGGATGGGGGAGCGGGTCTCGCCGAGGACTTGCACGCCCAGGGCGGGCAGCGAATCGAGCACCCGATGATGGATGCGTTCCGCCTCCGCCTCCGGCAAGATGCCCCGGTCGAGCAGGGCCTTTTCCTCTTCGGTGACCTCGTAGTGGGGTTTGATCAAGGTCAGGATGCGCCCGGCAGGCGATGGATCGGGCGCGCCCGGCAGCCAGCCTAGCGCCACCGGTACCAGCCGCTCCTGGCGGGTCCAGCCGAGATCCGCCACCACCAGCTGGACGGGTTCTGCCGGGGGTTCGGTGTGGAGGGCGTTGGTGCGCTCCCGGACCTGGACCCGGGGGTCGGTGCGCAGGCGGTAGTCCAGCACACCGTATCCCGTGTCCACCGCCACCACCTGGCGGGCACCGTGTTGCAATAGGCAGTCCGTGAAACCACCGGTGGACGCACCAAAATCCGCGCAACGCCAGCCGCTCACATCCAGATGGAACGCCGCCAGGGCGTGTTCCAACTTCAGGGCGCCGCGGCCGACGTAGCGCTTCTCGGGAGCCTCACGCAAAGGTGGCTCAGTCGTCGAGGTCGAAACTGGAACTGTTGCCGGATTCGCCACCGACGTTGACCAGGATACCGTCCTCGAAACGGATCGAGGTGGGCAGGCCCGTCTTCTCCCCGGCCTTGGCCTTGAAGTACCCCATCTTCATCCCCTTGTCCTGCCGCAGGGACCAGATTTCGATCTCCTTGCCCCCCTCTTCCTTCTTCTCGAAGCGTTCCGGGCGACCGGTGATGTAGAAGGCCTGCCGCTTGTTCATGCCGTTCTTCAGCTGCTTGTTGCCGATGGCTTGCTTGATGTCGTCGGGCCAGTCGTCGTGAAGATCCTGCAGCGGTACCTTGGAGAAGGTGCGTTCATAGGCGGCCTGGAAGTCCTCGACGGAGAAGATCTGGACAAATTTGATGACGGTCTTGTTGCCCTCCACCTCGCCGACGCCTTCCAGCTCGATTTCGAGACTGTTCTCGTCGTCATCCTCTTCCCACTCTTCGAGTTTGACGGTGTCGTTGATGGAGATGCCCCAATAGGTGCTGTCGGCGTGCCACCAACTGGCGTTGATCTCCATGTCGCCATCGGTATTGACCTCCTCCGGGGAGACCTCCACCAGGGGCCGGGTGTAGACACCGAAGCTGTGGCGTCCGGTGGCACATGGCGCATCGATGCGCATGTAGAGCTTGCCGGACAGCAGCTGGTTGATCTCCTTCTTTTCCGCCTTGGTCAGATCCGCCGCCGTCGGCAAGGTCATCAGGGCGAACCCAAGGCAAAGGGTGGTGCTCAACAGCAGTCTGAAGGCTCTCATCTCTCTCTCCTCATATCTCATGTTGAAGGACCGAAGGTTTAGTCTACCGTGCCGCCACTCAACCGTCCAAACCTGCACGCCGGTCAAAGCCGCTCGATCCAGTATTCAGGGCGTCGGCTCTGGTGGGCCACGGCCACGATCAGAATGCAGTCCCCATAATCTCGATAGACCAAGGTGAACGGGTACCGGTTTGCGAAGATGTACTGACGGACTTCGGAATGACGCTTCGGCCAGCGTTGCGGGGTTGAAGCCACGGCATCCACCGCAGCCTCCAGGGCGACCACAAAACCACGGGCCGCCAGCGGGCTTCGTTCCAGATACCAGGCCCGGGCTTGCTCGGCTTCCTCGAAAGCCTCCGGGTGCCAGATCAGTCTATTCGAGGCCACGGAAGAGTTGTTTCCGGACCTTGGACCAGGGGATGCCCTCCACTGCACCGGATTCAACCTCGTGGAGGCGGCGCTGGATCACCGCATCCCAGGCGAGTTCAAGGTCGGGCTCCGTGGGTGGTTCGAGGCTTTCCAGAAGAGCACCCGCCAGGGTGGCTCGATCCGCCTCGTCCAAGGTGAGGGCCTGTTCCAATAAGTGGTTCACGGTCATAGTCCCACTAGCTTACACTGACATAATCCACTCATGACCACCGCTCGCAAATCCCTCACCTTCCGCTGCCGGGGCCACCGCAACGTGAAGGCGACCCACGCCAAGACGTTGGAGTGGACGCGTGCGGGAGACATCTCCCCCCGAGCCACCTGCATCGTGGGGGTGGCGGCGGATTTTGATCCCCTCGCGATGGCCCGGCTGCGGGGACCGCTGCGCATCACCCTGACGATTCCGGGTACGCCGTGGGTCCAGGTCGTGTCCGCCTTGGCCACGCCCCTGGCGGCGGTGCGGGATTCGCTGGTGGTGCGGCGCAGCGACGAGCGAGGCGGGCACACCTTCGCTTACGGTGCGGATCAGGGCGCCGCAGGGCTGGATCGCGGTCTGGTGCGAGCGCTCACCGATCCGCAGACCACCCTGGAGGTCACGGTGGAGGCGTTGGCGGGAGGGGCACCGGCGACCTGGGGAGCGCTCTATCTGGCCTTTGCATCGGGCCCACCCGGTGGCGAAGCGGCGGCCCGCTGGGCGGCGGCGGATGCCGTGGTCCCGGTGGTGCCGACGGAGGGTGGGCTGTATGACCGCATACTGCCGCGCCTGTTGGCGGGGGAGCGCATCGTGCTCCTGGGGGATCCGCTGGAACGGGTCACCCGGCGGATCGCCGGGGCCGCCCACGCGGCGGGGGTGACCGTCAGTCCCCTGTGGGGGGTGGCGGGTTGGCAAGGGGTGGTCGCCGCCGCAGGGCTCGAAGGGCCGCTGCATCTGCTGCTGGAGCCGGTCCAGAAAGCGGTGGTCCTGCGGCGGGCTCTGGAGGCTGCCGGATGCGCTGCGGCGGCGCCGGTGGTGGCCGTGGCTCTTTCCCCCGTCGTTCTGCTGGAGACGGTCCGCGACACCCTGGGGGAGAGCCCGTTGATCCTGGGGCGCGGGCTCTTGACTCGTTCGGAAGAGATTCTTCGAGGCACGCCCGGCGCCTTGCTCCGCCGCTTCCCGGGGGCGGATCGTCGGCGGGCGGAGCCCCTGGTGCTCGCGGTGCCTATCGCCCAGGAAGAGGGCGCTGAAGAGGGCACCTTGAAGGCTCTTTTCCCCCTCTTCGAAGAGCTCCTTCGCCAGGGGGTTTCGGTGCGCACGCTGGCGGATGCCGCCGCCCGGCACCCGGGGATTTCCCGCCGGGTCGCCTACCAAGCCTTGCAACGATGGGCCGATGCTTTGGTTGAGAAAGAGGCGGGGGAATCACCATGAAGATCGTTCAGGGTCGATCCATCGAGCCCCTGGAATCGGAGGCGTTTCAAGCGCTGCGGCAGCGTTTCGCCCACTGCCTGGTGGATGTGGGCACCGGCGATGGTCGTTTCGTCTATCGCACCGCGGTGGAACGCCCGGACACCTTGTGCATCGGCCTCGATCCGGTGGCGGAGGCGCTGCGCAAGGTCTCCGCCAAGGCCGGGCGCAAACCGGCCCGGGGTGGCCTGGACAATGCCCTCTTTCTGATCGCCACCGCGGAAGATCTCCCCGGTCCCCTGGTCGGCGCGGCGGACGAGATCATCGTCAACTACCCGTGGGGTTCATTGCAGCGGGGCGTGGTGGAGCCGGAACGGGAGCTGTTGGAGAAGCTTGGGGGGCTGGCGGGGTCGGAAGGCGCCCGCTTCCTCTTCCTGATCAATGCCAGCGTCTTTGAGAACGAGGACTACCGGGACCGGCTGGCCCTGCCCGCCCTGGACGGGGAGCGCGCCCACCGGGAGCTGGTGCCCGCCTACCGCCAGGCCGGTTTCGATCTGGAGCGGGTGGAAGAACTGGCGGGGGACGCCCCGCACCACACCAGTTGGGGTCGCCGACTGGTGCGGGGGTCAGGGCGTCACACCCTATTGCTGGCGGGTTCCGTTACACCGAAGGCTTCGCGCTAGCGGCCAGGATGCCGCTGGCGGAGCCCCGGTAGGCCCAGCAGAGGAAGGCCCAGAGCACGAAGGAGAGGTAGCCGATGAAACCCGCCGCCGGATCCGGCGCCAGGAAGAGGTGGAAGAGGAGGATGTTGACCGCCACCGGCCCCAGGAGGATCAACGCCAGGGGCACGTAACGGCCCAACAGCAGCAGGATGCCGCCGACGACTTCCACCCCCTTGATCAACGGCAACATATACCCGGTCGCCGCCAGGGCACCGAAGAACGCACCGGCAGCCTCGGGCATCTCTGGTGCCTCCAAAAAGTCGAAAAATCCGTTCAACCCGAAAACGGTGAAAATCAGGCCGAGGAGGATCCGCAGTACCAGTACCAATTTAGCCATCAGGGGGCTCTCCTTTCGCTGTGTTGGACTTTTCTCGACGCAGGGATCGCATCGGATGATACTACGGAGCGTGCCCCTCCCCGGGATCGGTCGGTCGGGCATATACTGACCGCCATCATCGATGGCACAAGGAGG
>Ga0055474_10000067_pt1 | contig 20481 bp, 15 predicted proteins | sample Muzzi_PWA_D1_FD_57680 | JGI IMG/M metagenome (GOLD analysis project Ga0055474, IMG submission 57680) | Wetland microbial communities from San Francisco Bay, California, USA, that impact long-term carbon sequestration - Muzzi_PWA_D1 | ecosystem: Environmental > Aquatic > Marine > Wetlands ... | reverse complement strand
GACCGGCATGATGATACCGAAGCCGACGGAATCCAGGAGCGCGGTAATGACCACAAAAACAAGTGCGTGCTGTGACTTCACCCGCGCTCCCTGCGCTCACGGGGTCCGCCACATCATACAGGGCGGGCGGAGAATCAATCACTCAGACCCTCCTTTCGTCCACAACCCGCCCTGATGCTGCCGTGCCCGGGCTATTCGACGTACACCACCTGTTCTACCGTCTGCCGCACGGCGCCGGTGGCTGCATCAACAACGACGGCATATTCCTTCAGGTCGGTCGCGGAGCCGCCGCTGACCGCCACTGCCACAACCCAGTCTCCCTCGCGCAGCTCGATCCCTCGCAGACGCGCGCCGCCCGGACCGATTGCCTTGGAGTAGCCCTGCTCAGAGAGGAAACGGCGGACTATGCGTCGGGCTTCACTGGCAGAAACCGGTTGCGCGTACTCAGCAGCTGCAGACTCCGCAGGCACATGAGCCTGAACCAGAGCCGGACTGGCGAGCAGTGAGAGCACACTGATTGCGGCAATATTGTTGACAACTTTCTTCATGCTGGTTTTCCTTTGCAGATGTGCCGTCAACGTTAGCCCTGGGGGCCACCGCAGACCTGAACGCGGACCGAGTTGAGACGGATAACCACCTGAGATTGTTCTGAGATGCAGCAGTTATGTGCAACGCCGGGTAAGTTATGCTGTCAAAACGCAGCGAGAGTATGGAGAAACGTCTGAAGCCACAGGCATTACAGATCGGAGACTGGACGGCGGATCCCAGCAGCGGATTGCTGGTGTCCGGCGACCGCAAAGTCGTGCTGCGCCCCCGGGAAATGGCGGTGCTTCTGGCGCTGTCAGACCAGGCAGGACAGGTGGTCACCACCGAAGCGCTGCTGGATCAGGTCTGGTCGGGTGTCGTGGTTGGCACCGATTCGGTCTATTTCGCGGTCAGCCAGCTGCGGAAGGCGCTCGGGGATGACAGGGACACGCCTCGCTACATAGAAACCATTCCGAAACGCGGCTATCGGTTGATCGCCGCGGTCAGCACACCCACGATTGCTGCTGACGACGGTCCGAGCGCATCACCGCTGCGCCAGCAGAAGTACCGCCTGGCGGCAGGGCTCGGCCTGCTTGTCGCGCTGGCAGCTCTGCTGTTGCCCGTCACCGGCATCCTGCCGGGCGACGAAAAACCCGAAGCGGTTTCGATCGCCGTCATGCCATTCATCGATTTGAGCGAATCGCAGGATCAGGCTTACTTCTCTGATGGCGTGGCCGAAGAGCTGAGAGACTATCTGGCACGCCTGCCTGGATTACGGGTCATCTCCCGATCTCCCTCTGCTCTGGTTCGGGAAAGTGACCTGGAAACCTGGGAAATCGGTGAGCATCTGGGCGTCTCCAAGCTGCTTGAAGGCAGCATCCGCCGGCAAGGCGGCAACGTCCGCATTGCTGCCCAGCTGGTTGATGCGCACAGCGGCTTTCAGCTCTGGTCCGAAACTTTCGATCTGCCGATTGAAAACATGCTGGTCGTGCAGGATCAGATCGGCCGCGCGATTGCGCAGGCGCTGCAGCTGAAACTGCTGGCATTCGAAGCTCCGCAGACCCGCTCGACCCAACCGCAGGCTTACGATCTGTACCTGCAGGGTCTGCAGGGACTGCGTACGAACTCTTATGCCTCACTGCGTCGGGCGGCGAATCAGCTGGCCGAAGCCTCCCGACTCGACCCGCAGTTCGCCGATGCCTACGCAGCACTGGCTATGTGCCGCTATGTTCTGCACGCAACAGGCGCCGATCTGAATGCACAGGCACTCACGCAGGCCCGGACACTGGCGCAACGCGCGCTGGCTCTGGATCCGGCCATGGCCCGGGCGCATATTGTGCTGGGACAGATCGCCATGGACGAGAACAACGCCGCACAGGCAGCCGCGCATTTCCGCAACGCGGTGCGATATGCGCCAGGCACTGGCGATACGCTGGTGAAACTGGCCAAATCACTGATTCTTACCGGCGAACTGGCGGAGTCTGACGCCCTTTTCCAGCGTGCCCTGCTGAGCGATCCGCTGAACCCCCGGGTGCACAGCGCTTACGCACACTATCAGGAGACCATGGGTCAGACTTCCACAGCCATGGCTGCCTATCAGCGAGCTGTGGATCTGAACCCGGAAGATCCCAATTCCTACTGGTCCATTGCCCGTCTGGAAAGCGAACGCGGCAATCAGGCACAAGCCATTCAGGCGCTGGTCACCGCCGCGGAACTGGATCCCCTGGACTATGAAATTGCCGCTCACCTGGCGCTGGCTTATGCCCGTCTGGGACTGCACGATCAGGCAGCGACCTGGAATGCAAAAGCCCTGGAGCTGGGTCCCAACAGCCTGCTGGTACGGGCCTCTTCAGCCATGATCACGAGGGCGCGTGGCGAAATGCAAGCAGGCCTGCAGCTGGCACTGTCTGTCCTGGCGGACAACTCGTTACGCGATTCCCACAATGCCCGCAGATCATTGCGGCTGCTGGCCGTCAGAGAACTGCTGCTGCAGGACAGAATCGATGAAGTCATCACGCTGATCGTTGATTCCGGAGAGAACAATCGCATCGCCGCCTATCTGGAAGGCCCGCCTGCACAAAATTTCCATGACTTCATGCTGCTGCAGATTGATGCCAACGAGCTGCTGGTGCTGGGCGAAGCCTATCGTCGCCGCGATGACCAGCAGGCACTGGCACAGGTGCTCAGCCACCTGCAGGCTACGGACCTGGCGAATATTTCAGCCTTCCGCAACGTCAGCCGGACCGGTGATCTGCTGATTGAGGCACAGCTGCAGATGCTGCACGGTAATGAAGCTCCGGCCCTTGAACGGTTAAAACAAGCCACCGAACTCGGCTTCAGTTCCCAGCTCGATCTGTCGGTTCTCGTGCGCATGCTCGGCGTCGAAGATGCTCCAGCGGTACGGGACATCGAAGCACAGCTCGCCGACAGACGGCTCAACGAACTGGCCCGGGTTCAGAGCAGCCTGGCGCAGATCTGATCGGGCTGGCGGGCCCAAGAATTGCACCGCCGCACGGAGTTACCCGCATCACCCGCAGCAGTGAACAGCGTCCTACCAGAATCTGGCGGTACCAGTGGCAGTGCGCTACCAATCAGTTTCGGCCATGCCGTGCTTGCGCTCCTGCAAGCAGCCTGAGCGCTCTGAAGGTGGATTCCAGCCGGCGTTGTTTCGCCCTTCGAGGACGCTGCATTAACCCCATCCGTCGTCCCGATACCCAGTAACCCGGCGATTGATCCAGCAGATACCGCTGCGGGAAAGACCAGCCGGGTTCGCTCTTCCAGGCGGTCAGATCCGGAGTGCGATGCAAGGGTCGCGGCAGCGAAGCCTGCAGTTCCATTCGAATCAGCGAATCGTCGAATCCTGCTTTCCAGCCAACCACGAGCCAGCGGGATTTCCCCCGCAGGCGTTCTTCAACATAGCCGAAGCCACTCGACAGGCTCTGATATCCGGGGGAAAGCACGTAGCGAAGCACATCCAGATAGCGACGTCGCTGTGTGCGATTGAAGTCCGCGGCGTTCATCAGATACAGATCGTGTACGTAAGGCAGTCTGAACACGCCATCGGGAGCAAACGTCTGTCTAATGACCGGATAATCTTTGTATCGCGGCGGTAATCGATAGCTGTCGCGGGTTCGGTAGATATCGAAATCGAAATGCCGTGTTGCGTCGTGCACCACGCGCAGGCGGCGGGCTGCATATCTGTTTACATCAAAACCGAGCCGGGCTGCCGCTGAGCCGATGATGATCTGGCAAAGGTTGTCCAGCATTGACCGGGGTTCTTCATTGAGTCGCTGCAGATAGGCCGACATCGGTCTGGAGAGAGGCGACGACTGCCGTCGTGCCCCGAGTTCAAACAGTTTACCGGTTACCGTCTCGAACGTTTCGTCCTGCGCCCCGTGAATCGGCAGGTCCGTACGCAACGCCTCAATCCAGCGACCGACCACGTCATCACGCCAGGCCTTGCGCAACTGTCGCGCACGTTTTCCGTCCATAAGAAGCTGGTTCGCCGTGAGGTATCGGAGGGTCGGACCACCTTCTTCCATCAGGAAATCGATTGCCTGATTCCACTGTTGCATCCGTGCAGCATGAGCCTGTCTGATACGGATTGCACCAGTACAGGCGAGCTGACCGCTGGTGGCTGGAAGAGGTCTACATCTGCGTGCACACACGGCGGCGCAGCGCCGGAGCAACGAGGCGTCGCCAGGCCAGCGCCAGCCCGGTCCAGACCATCAGTATACACAGGGCAGACGCGATTCCAGCCAGCATAGAGCCTCAGGCAAATTCACGCTGTTATCACAGCCGCTGGGTACCCTTAGCGACACTTCAGGAGATATCAGACATGAATCGCAGAACGCCCCACGACCGGTCCGAAAACCGCATAAAAGTCGCGCAGCTGCCAACCCGCTCCTGGTGGCCCGAACTTGCCTTCGCCGCGCTGCTGGTGATCGCCGCGCTGGAAACCGCAAACCTGCTGGCATGAGCAGCCCGGAACAGAAGCCTCTGCCAGAACCGGAACAGCTCGAAGTTGCACTGTTTCCGATCCCCGACGTGGTGGCCTTCCCCGGCGTCGATCTGCCGCTGCACGTATTCGAACCTCGCTATCGCAAGCTGGTCCAGGATTGCGTGCGTGACGGCCGCATGGTCGGCGTCAGTCACGTGCTCAAAACCCTCCACCAACCGGCAAAGAAACAGACCGTCGAGCAGGCCCTGAATTCAAACCAGGCGACCTACAAGCCGCGGGAAATTTTCTCAGCCGGTCATTGTGAAATTCTCGACACGACGGCAGACGGGCGCATCATCGCGGCGATCCGCATGAGCCAGCGTCTCAGCCTGATCGACGAAGTCCAGTCGCTGCCATACCGGATTGTCTCCTGTGCCGCGCTCGAGGATGAAGCAGAGCCCGATACACACGAGCGCAACTGTGAACTCAAGCGCCTGATCACCGAGAAACTGCTGACTTTAGTTGCAGACGACAATCCCGACCTGGCGCGGGAGCTTAATCAACCTGCCTGGAAAGACCTGGACCCGGCTGCCAGCAGCTTCAGGATATTCCAGTACCTGCGTTTCGATGCTGACATCATGCAGACTCTGCTCGAAACACGCAGCGCCAGCGACCGACTCACCTTGATCTGGGATATTCTGCGACGCGCCTGAATAGATGCGTCACGGCCCTCCCCCTCAGTGCGATTGCTGAGAACCGTTGCGCGACCGCCTGAAAACACGTGGACCCACCAGACCGGTCTCCAGTCGGTATGCTTCGTACGGAGCTCCGATGTTGCGCACCAGATCCCGCTCTTCAAACCACAGTCCGATAAACACATAAATGGTGAAGCCGGCACTGAGCATGAAATGGGTCACCGTCATCAGGGGTGTCGCCCATATTCCGATGAGCACACCGGTCTGGATCGGATGACGGCTGAAGCTGTACATGGCCCGTTTCACGAACCGAAGCGGCGGACGCGGCTTGTTCAGAAAGTTCAGATAGACCTGTCTTAGCCCGAACAGATCAAAGTGATTGATGGCAAAAGTGGCTGCCAGCAGATAAATCCAGCCAAACCCGAAAATCAGCTGTATTGCGGTCGTTGCGGCCGGATCCGTGACAGACCAGATAACGCCGGGCACTGTCTGCCACAAACCGACCAGACACACACTGGATATCCCAGCCACCAGCACGTAAGTCGCTCGCTCGGCCGGTTCGGGAATAATGCGGGTGATGAGACCTTTGAAACGATCCCGGGCCATGATCGAATGGATGAAACCCCAGCCAGCCACCAGCAGCAGGTTCACCAGCACCGGGTAGTCGCTCTGGACGCTCGTGAGAAAACCGAAAGGCATCAGGTGGGCAAGAACCGCGATGATCGCCGCCAGTCCGGCAACGCCTATCAGATAGCTGAACATGCCGTATATCAGTACGAGTGTACGACCGATCAGTGATGCGCCGTTATTCTGTGCATCCATGGAACACCTCGCCTGAATCTCCGTGTGACGTTCAGTCTAACGTGGTCCTGCACCGCTGTCTGCGCCGGATATCGGTACAGACTCTCTGCCGGTTGTCGATCGAACTCAGGGCTGAAACGGAAAAAACAGCGGGATAACGAGAATCGCCACGACGGCAAAAACGATGTTAAGCGGCAGACCGACCCGTAGAAAGTCACCAAACCGGTAACCGCCGGCGCTGTAGACGAAGGTATTGGTCTGATAGCCGATCGGCGTGGCAAAGCTGGCGGACGCGGCGAACATGACGGCCATGATGAACGCTCGTGGATCGAATCCCAGCTGCACAGCCAGCGCTATCGCCAGCGGCCCCACCAGAACCGCGACCGCATTATTGCTGACCAGTTCGGTGAGAATGCTGGTGAGAATGTAGACCGCGGCCAGAACCGCCAGTGGACCGGCATCGCCGAGCAGCGTGATCAGTGACGCGACAATCAGCTGCCCGGTCCCGGTCTCCTGCAGACCCACGCTGAGTCCGAGCATGCCGTAGATCAGAAACAGGATGCGCCAGTCTATGGCATCGAATGCGTCATCCGGATCCAGGCACCGCGTCATCATCACAACCACCGCCCCGATCACGGCCAGCCCTGCAATCGGCATGACATTGAATGCCGCCAGCCCCATGACAGCAGCGATAGTGGCGATTGCGATCGGCGCCTTGGTGCGCCGCGTCGCGGTATCCGATGGTGCCGACAGATTGATGATGCCGCCGTCTTCCATCAGCCGTGCAATACCCTCAGGGGGACCCTGCAGCAGCAGCAGATCGGCAAACTGAAGTCTGATGTTGTCGATGCGCTCTGAGATGTTTCTGTCGTCCCTGTGCACAGCCATCACATAAACACCATAGGTTCGCCGCAGTCGCAGATCCCCGAGAGCCTGGCCCAGTAGATGTGAATGTGGACCCACACTGGCTTCCATGACTACCGTCCGATCCGCGGTAACGGGCTCGAAGCCGTGATCCGAAACATCCCGGAACTCTATCTGTCCGTTCTCGGTAAAACCCAGTATTTCTCCGGCATCAGTTCTGATAACCACCCGATCGCCGGGCGCCAGCACCAGCCGCTCCAGTTCCCCGCGCATCGACACTTCGCCCCGGATCACGTCCAGAACCTGCGACTCAGCAGTATTGAACGGAAGATCCGAGAGCATCCTGCCGACATAGCGGGAGTCGGCTGGAATCAGCAGCCGGGCGAGGAACTGGCGTTTACCCTCCGCGCCGAGAATGCTCGACAGCGACGCACGATCCGGCAGCAGATGTCGCCCGACGAGTACCATGTACAGCACTCCTGCGGTTGCAAGTACCAGTCCTGGCAGCGTCATTTCAAACATGGACAACGGCGGCTGTCCCGCGTCCTGAGCAATCCCGCTCATCAGTACGTTCGTGGAAGTTCCCAGCAGCGTCAGCGTGCCACCGAAAATTGCCGAGAAAGACAGAGGGATCAGCAGACGGGAGGGAGCCACATTCACGCTTGCCGCAACCGAAATCATGATCGGGGTCATCAGGATGACTACCGGGGTATTGTTCATGAAAGCGGACGCCAGCATGGCCACGCCCATCATCAGCAGGATCACTCGCAGATACGATCCGCGCGCCTGAGATTTCAGAAACGCTCCCAGCATGGCAAGCACACCGGTACGTTCCAGCGCCGCCGAAATGATGAACATCATCGCGATGGTGATCGGCGCACCGGAGCTGAACACGTCCAGAAACGGTTCGGTTTCGATGACACCGGTAGCCAGTAGCGCAGCCGAAGCTCCGAGTGCGGTGACCTCGGGCGGATACCACTCTTTAAAAAAGCTCAGAAAAACCAGCCCGATGAGGGCAAGCACAAAAATCTGATCAAGGCTCAAGGATCTGCTTCACTATCTGATGTCAGGGCTCAAAGGCCGGGACCGGGTTGCATGGGCGTGCCGTCGTGGAACCTTGCCAGACGGAATCTCGACAGATCGTGACCGGGCGGGTGCCCGCTTACCAGATCAGCCATGACCCGACCCGCACCTGGTCCGATGCCGAAGCCGTGACCGCTGAACCCGGTCGCCACATACGCGCCAGGCAGTTGCGCCACTTCGTCCATGACAGGTACAACGTCCGGCATCACGTCAATCATACCGGCCCAGGCTTCGACAAACGGCACCGTGGCCAGATCCGGGATGCGCGCCGCCAGCGCGACACGCATCAGATGCTGAGCCTTCACTGAGGGTGCCGGATTCAGCACCCGACTCTGTTCGAAAACCGTGGGCTGATCCGCCTGCCAGCGACGCGGCCGCAGCAGCCGGTTGATCAGGCCATCGTCCAGCCGCACCCGGATAGAGCCTTTTGCGGATCGCAGCGCAGGCATGAACTGCCGGAGATATCGAAAACTGTCAGCGCTGAGGTAGTGTTCGTTGGTGTTGCCGGACGCAACCGTGTAGCCACCGTCCTGACGACGCCGCAGAGCAAGCCCGCCACCTGACACACCGCCGCCGAAAACAAACGGCGCCGGTGCGGTTCTGGCAACGCTCGCGCGTACCGTCAGCTGCGGCAGATCGACGCCATGATTGCCAAGCAATAAGCCGGACCAGGCACCACCGCAACAGACGACGGATTCAGCTTTTACCCGGCCGGCTTCCGTGACTACCCCGCACACCCGGCCCGCCGCGGTATCCAGCGCGCGCACCGCACAGTGTTCACGTATTCTGCCACCCTGACGCTGCACCGCTCGGGCCAGTGCCGGTACGGCCAGTGCAGGTTCCGCCCTTGCATCGCTGGGTGTGAAGATTCCGCCACGCCACTGACCGGGACGACTGCGAAACAGTTCATCGATTTCCGCTGACGACAGCATGCGGGTATCCAGCTGATGCTGCTGCGCGATCTTGAGCCAGTCTGAGCGTGCAGCGAGCTCCGTTTCTGTTTCCGCCAGATAGAGAACCCCCTGACGGCTGAAGCCGATGTCCACATCGAGCTGCTTGCTGAGCGCTTCCCAGGCATTGAGACTCTCGATCATGATCGGCAACTCGGCAGCATCCCTGCCCTGCTGCCGGATCCAGCCCCAGTTACGGCTGGACTGTTCACCGGCAACCCGGCCCTTTTCACATATCAGGACAGACCGCCCAGCCTGCAGCAGATACCAGGCGGTTGCCACACCCACGACACCAGCGCCGATGACAACTGTATCCACGGCTTCCGGCAGCGCGTCGGCAAATCTGATCGGGCTGTGATTACTGATGATCGGCATGAGCCGGCAACATAACAGGCAGCCGCCAGCCAGGACAACGATCCTGGTGTAAATATCAGCTCAACGCCTTTCGCCCTGACTGAGACGCCGGAAGTACTCGGCCGCAGCGCTGGAATCACGTCCGGCATCCCGGCGCTCCTGGGCCTGCACGACATCGGCCGCGGGTACGATAAGCGTTGCCTCGAGCAGATCGATGGATGCTTCCAGCATGCGATACAGGGCTTCCGGATCTTCGGTATTCAATCCGAGCCTCTGATATCCCGCTGCGTCAGCCGCTGCGGCTTCATCCAGCTGTTCAGCCAGCTGACTCTGCAGAGCACTCAGCTGTCTTTCGACCGCCGCCACTGCGCCAGCATCAACCCCATCGCCTGAACGGCTGTCTGCCAGAGCCTGACGCAGGCGGCGCAGTTCGCCCGCGGTCCCGTCCCGGCTGCCGGCCGCCTGGCTCAGGTATTCGCCCTCAGCCTGCGCGAGCTGTTCGGTCAGCTGTTCCAGGCTGTCGCGAACAATTTCCTCATGGCCCAGCGTAAACAGGGGCCGACCGAACTCAAAAGCATCCGCTGAGTTCGCCAGCCTCTCATCGACCCTCGCTTCATCCAGATCGACCAGCGCACGCTGCAGAATCCTGCCTGCCGTCGCATCGCGTTCAAGCCGGGCAATGGTATCGGTCAGATTCCGCTGCAGATCTTTCAATTCCTCGCGCATCTGTCGTTTGGTCGCAGCATCGTCGGTCATGCTGTAGTCCTCCCAGGGATTCGCTTCGCGACTGAGAGCATCGGAGCGGGAATTTTCTTCCGTAGCCTGCAGCCGGTCCATGATCTGTTGCTGAGTCTCCAGCAGTTCGCCCGCCTGCTCCCTGGCACCGGCAATCTGCTGTTGCACGTCCTGAATCTGCTGGTTCTGCAACGCTTCAGACGCCTGTCGCAGCCGCCGCGCAACAGAGCGTGACGTCTCCGGGTCGAGCCGGTCACGCTGCAGCGTCTGCTGCACGGTTTCAAGCGAGGAAATGGCGTCATCCAGCGACTGCTGACTGCGCGAACTGCTGTTGCGGCGATTCTGCATGGCCTCCCGGATAGCTTCCAGTTCACGCTGCAGCCGCGCCTGCTGCCAGCGCGATGCGAGATCCTGCTGCCTGCGGTTCTGCTGACGCGCCGCCTGTTCCTGACGCGCCGCGAGCTCTTCCAGCTGATCCCATTCGGAGCGCTGCTGTTGCTGCCGCGCCGACGGGTTCATCGACTGCGGGGTCTCGTAGCGATTTCGCGTCCTGTCCATCTCCAGATCCACCAGCTCGGACAGGGAATCGGCCACGGTTCCGCGGCCACGGCCACCCTCCGCCAGCGAAACGCTGATCTCGCCAACGCTCGCTTCTGCAGCACGCAGATGCGCCAGCGCCCGCTGCTCGGGTGCTACTGCCTGGTTCAGTTCGAGTTGCCGCAGATAATCCGTGGCGGGAATCATCTCGGCCGCGGCGAGCTCCAGCGACTCGACAAATTTCGCCACGGAGTCGTCCGCCTCAAGTCCTCGCGCGCCTGCCCGGGTAATCAGTACAGCCACCTGCTCGCGCAGTTTTTCCTGCAGCATGGCAACGACCGCGGCCTCACGCTCGACAACATCGGCATCAGCCTCTGTGTCCGTCTGTTTGTTCACCAGATTCCAGGTTGCTGTGAGAATCTCCTTCTGGCGTCTGGAGATGTCCAGATCATCGCCACCCCCCTGGGAACCACCCGACTGCTGCGATTCCCGATACTGTCGATCGAAGGGACGGACCTCAACAAAGTAAAGTTCAGAACGTTTGGCCTGCTGATGATCCCGGGCTTCGGCATACAGCGAAATCACGTCTCCCGGTGCAAGACCTTCTGCTTCACCAGCATGGAGTTCCTCCAGTGCAAGCGTGTGCTGCGGTTCCAGCGTGTCCAGCGCCACCTGCTGCCAGTCACCTCCGTTGATCGAGTAAATCAGCTGCACCGCCTGTAAACCGAAGTCGTCGCTGGCCTGAAACTCCATGGCGACTTCTTCGATGGCGGTAGCCTGTCGGTCACGGCCGGGCCAGACGTATACGATGTCCGGCGCGGCATCCGGCATCAATTCGATGTTGAACAGATCGCTGATCCGTGCCGGCTCTCCTTCATGCAGTACCGCCAGATACCAGCTGCCATCTGACCGGACTTCGAATTCTGCCTGCTGCCCGGTATCCGATGTCTGCATCGGCGTGGTCGCGCCATCGACGATCAGCAGCGCAGCAACATTCGGATCGTCGAGTTGTGCACTGACCTTCACCACGCTGCCGGCAAGTGCCCGCACATCTCCGTCTGGGAGCTGCTGCGGGGGCAACCCCGTCCATGACGGGAACTGCATGCTGACATTCAGCGCCTGAATGCCGGGCAGATCGGCAACCCGGATGCGGAAGCGTTCTGACGTGACCGATCGCGATCGGACGTAATAGTCGAGGTCTTCACCCAGCGCGACGAATACGAATCCGTAGTCGTCTGCACCGTAACTGGACATGTCCGCCTGCTGCCAGTCGGAAGTGCTGGCAAAACGCGCATTGACCTGCATGCTATCGGCGGAGAAAGCCTCTGCGCTGGCCGCGATCACAACATCTGTGCCGAACGGCACTATCGCATTACCGGGAGTCACGACGATTCGCGGTGCATCTGCAGCGAGGAAATCGCCGAACCACAGGCGCTGCGCTGCACCAGACCAGTGTCCGCCAAGGGGCGACAGGATCAGCACCAGCAGTGCCATGCTCGCCAGCGCCAGCAGCAGAGCCGTTACCCACCGCCAGCCGGGAACCAGCTGCAAAACCGGATACGAATCGGCAATCCGCTGGCACTGAGCGGCGAGCAGCTCGAGCAACGGTGAGGTATCGGCTCGGCGCTGGGCATCGGTCAGGGTCTTCAGCCGACCGTCAAATTCCGGTACCAGAGCCTCGGTTTCGACAACCACGTTGGAGCGGAAAAATCTGCGCAGCAGCAGGCCTGCCGACAGCGCGAGAATCCCGAACAGTACCAGCCGCAGCATCAGTATCTGGCCGGCGGCAGGCACCTGGCTCAGCAGATACCAGGATCCGAGCAGCGTGCTCATGAGCGCGATCAGACTTACCAGGGCAGATGCCCTGCACAATGCCAGCAGCCGCAGCCGGCGGTAGACAGCATCCAGATACTGCTGCATCACCGGACTGCCCGTCCTGCCGGAGCCGCACGGAAAGGGATGCCGTTCGCCACGATCGGCTCCAGCAGCGCAACCAGCAGCAGTACAAGCAGCAACCAGGGCGCCAGTGGCAGATCGAATCTGCCATCAACAGTTTGCGCTACCGGTGACGCCGAATCGATACCAGCCAGCGCGCTCTGCCAGCGATCCAGCTGCGCGGGCGGCAATGAAGTCAATGCGGATTCCAGGGTTGACACGTTTACCGCCAGATAGCGACGGCCCTGCCCTCCCGCGGTCGAGCGCAGCTCAAAGTGTCCGGGCGTTGCAATGCTCACCGGCTCGAGACCCTGCGACTGCTGCAGGGTCAGCATCCGCGATCCGTCCGCGGCAATGATTTGAGTATTGCCTGGAGGTAACATCAGTCTCTGTCCGGCGATGGCCTCGACAGGCAGCATTGCTTCGTTGAGGTATTCGAGAGCCACTGCCACCAGATTCACAAACACCGGCATGGCACCGAGGTTGGTCCAGTCCGGAGCCAGACTGGTAGTGAACACCAGCACCCGGCCACGTCCTGTCTCGCGTTCGAGCAGAAACGGTGAACCATCATCCAGCCTCAGCAGTACCCGCCCGCCCGGCTCACTCACGGGCAGATGCTGATAAACCAGTACATCTTCCCAGCCCGAAAGCGCTTGCAGCAGCGGATGGTTCTGATCTGCGATCCGTATCCGCTGGCCTGTTGACGGTGCGACGCTTGCCACTACCGGATTTTCCAGCACCGGCAGCCGTCGAGCGCTGCGGGCATTGTTCCCGGAAAAAACCAATGCCCGGCCGCCGTTCTCCAGATAATTCCCCAGAGCTTCTGCAGCTGCCCGTGGATCCAGCGCAATTACCGGATAGCCTGACAGATCATCCCCAGCAGATTCCCAACCGATCGCCGCCAGAGCGGCGTCGACATACACCTGCTGTGCTGCGACATCGGCCAGCACGGTCACCCGTTGCTCTGAGGCTTGCGGTATAACATAAAACCCCACGTTATCTGCAGACAGCGCATCATCGACAGCCAGACGCGCCGTCAGGCGGATATCGTGCCTGCCGGCTTCAATCCGCGGCAGCGGCAGTGCAGTCCTTCCATCAGCGGCAACTGTAACGTCCCTGGCGAGCAGCAGCTCGTCGTCAGCGAAGATCTGCACCGGCAGATCTGCAGCCGCTGTACCGAGACCTCTGACGATCAGGTTGTCTGCATTCAGAGATTCGATGAACCAGTTGCCCGACCTCGAGTTCAGCGGGTGCAGTACAACAGGTCTGGTTGCGCCGGCAATCAGACCGTTAAAGCGTTCCGGTGCTCTGCTCGCCTGAAAATCAGAAATCAGGTGCACCTCGAGCGGTTCACCGACTTCGACGAGAGAATCAGCAATACTCGACAGACGACCGAGCAAGCCGTCAAAGGAGACACTTTCTGCAGAGACGGCCAGATCACGAAGGCCTGCCTGATGCGCCGCGGGGTCTTCCGTCATCTGCGTCAGCAACTCGAGGCGGGCGCCTGCCCCGACAAGCGCTGCGCGACCAGTCAGCAGATCTTCAGCCTGCACTCGAGCCTGATCCCAGACTGCAGTCATGGAAGCGGAGACGTCCACGACAACCAGGCGGGAAACCGCTGCCGGTGCAGAATCCGAACTGATGAATCGTTCGAGCACGGGCTGGGCGAAAGCAATCGCGAGCACACTCAGCAACGCCGCTCGCAGCAGCAGCAACCAGCGATATCGGAGCACCCTTCGCCGTGCCCGCGGCTCGCTCGCCTCCCGCAGCAGATACAGCGAAGCTACCGGCTGCGGCGTGGTTGACGCGGATTCCCGGCGATGCAGCCACCAGGGCAGCGCCAGCAGAACCAGCGCCGTAAGAAATCCTGCGGAAGCGAGAAACATCAGGGATGCCTCGCTCGAAAAGTCAGGTACTGATGCAGCATGCTGTTCAGAGGCTGATCCGTGTCCACCTGCAGATAGTGTCCACCGCTGGCCAGGACCGCCCGGCGCATCGCCTGCAGATGATCTGCCAGCCGTTGCCGGTAGTTCGTCTCCAGATCAAGAGCGTCGACATCCAGCCGCTGATGGGATTCAACGTCTTCCAGCGTTACCACCCCGGCAGCCGGCCCCTGTTTTTCCTCGGGTGTCAGCAGATGCAGTACCAGCAGATCGTGACCGCGCACGCCCAGTTGCTTCAGTGCCCGACCGAACGCCTCCGGGGGCAGATAACAATCCGAAATCAGCACCATCAGACTGCGACCGCGAATACGGGCACCTGCCTGCTGCAGGACTTCGGACCACCGGGTTGCGCCACCCGCTTCAGCTTTATCCAGCACGTGATAGAGATGGCGGATCTCGAGTGCCCGCGCGGAAGGTGGATGAAATTCGCGCACTGAATCATCGAACAGCATCAGACCTGCAGCATCGTGCTGTCTGTGCGCCAGATGGATCAGTGCGGCGGCAACAAAGCGGGCGTAGGCCAGCTTGCTCAATACCGCTGAACCGGGCAAACCGGGCTGCATGGAAGCGCTGACATCGAGCATCACCAGTAGACGGGTGCTGGTGGAGCCGTAGAAACGTTTGACGTAGGTTCTGTCGGTACGCGCGAACACGTTCCAGTCGATGTAGCGCAGATCGTCGCCGGGGTTGTACAGTCGGTACTCGGCAAATTCCTGCGAGAAACCGAAGTCTGTCGATCGATGCAGACCGGCGATTGAACCGTCCACCACTGCCCGCGCCACCAGCTCGAGATTGGCAAGGCCGGCCAGCACCTCCGGCGTCAGCAGCCGCTCCCGCGGATGATCGCGGCCGGCGGATCTCATGCGGGCAGTTCCGCGATCATCTGATCAATCAGGTCATCTACCTGTACAGCATCGGAGTCCGCCAGGTAATTCAACTGTATGCGGTGACGCATTACCGGGTGGGCGAGAGCTCGGATGTCGTCACGGGTCACATGTACCCGTCCAGCCAGCAGCGCTCTTGCCCTGGCCGCCTGAGCAAGGAAGATGGCTGCCCGCACAGACGCACCGTAAGTCACATAATTGCGCACGCCTTCCGGCGCAGAGGAATCGTCTGGTCGACTGGCGCGGACCAGATCAACCGCGTAACGGTTCACATCGTCTGCCACCGGAACCTGTCGTACCAGTTGCTGAAAGCCGAGCAGTGTCTGCGCATCTATCAGGGCCTGTACTTCCAGAAACCCGGAACCGAGGGTATTGCGCTCGACCACGGCCACCTCTTCAGCCGCACTGAGATAATCGAGCAGGACATTGAAGATGAATCTGTCCAGCTGAGCCTCCGGCAACGGGTAAGTGCCTTCAAGTTCGATCGGGTTCTGCGTCGCCAGAACGATAAATGGCGGCGACAGCAGATGCGTTTCGCCCCGAATCGTTACGCTCAATTCCTGCATGGCTTCGAGCAGCGCCGACTGGGTCTTGGGCGGCGTCCGATTGATCTCGTCAGCAAGCAGCACGTTGGCGAACACCGGACCCGGGACGAATCGCCAGGACCTTTCGCCGCTGGCGGGATCCACGTCGATGATGTCAGTACCGGTGATATCTGTAGGCATCAGATCCGGGGTGAACTGGATACGATTGAAGTTGAGTCCCAGTGCGGTTGCCAGACTCTTTACCGTCAGCGTCTTGGCTGTGCCGGGCAGGCCTGTGATCAGGCAATGACCTCCGACCAGCGTCGTGATCAGCAGCTGCTCTATCACCGCATCCTGGCCGACGATGACCTTCCCGAGTTCTTCGCGGATTCGGAGCATGCTGAGCTGAAAATACTCAACCTGAGCCTGGGTGACATTCTGATCTGCTGGCGTCGCCTGGGTAGACGAGGCATCTGCAGACAGAGTGTCCGCGCTCTGGTTATCCGCCAGCGTCTGCTGTGAATCCGGTTCGGTGTCGTAATCTGTCATTGCTGTAACTCGACTAGAAGTGAAAGTGCCTCTGGGTACCTGGGTGCAATTTCCAGCGCCAGCAGTACCTGCTGGCGGGCGTCTGCTCTGTTGCCGGTGGCATTGAGCGCCGTGGCCAGTTGATAGTGCGCGGCAGCCCGGTCGTGCGGCTCGAGCGAAAGGACCGCGCGGTATTGCTCAGCAGCCGCAGCGGGTTGATCCGCATCGAGCAGTGCCCGCGCAAGCTGCTCACGTAAGCCGATCTGCAGCGGCAACGCCAGGGCCTGAGCATTCAGCACTGCCAGCTGCTCCTCCCCAGTGGTCTTCCCGGCCAACTCAGACAGTACTGCCGGATGTCGACCACCGGCCGCAAAATAGGCGCGTGAAAGGCGCAGCTGCTGCTCGCTGTCGCCCAGTTCTGCTGCCGCCCTGACAGCGGTCACATAGGGGCTGCCGGGTTCAACATATCCGGGATAGAGCTGCACAGCGAGGCGGGCCTGCTCGAGACTCTGCGCCCAGTCTTCTTCCTGGAGCGCTGCCTGAGCCGCATCCTGAAGCTCTGCAAACGCTTCAAGCCCGGCGCCAACGGCACCCCAGTGCTGCTGCAGATAGTGCCGCAGCGACTCATCCAGTTGTGCAGGTTCAACCGCCAGTCCCCGACGGATGGCTGCCTGACTGTCACCACCATCACGATAAACCTTCAGCATGCGGCTGAGCCCGCCAGGATACTGTTCGCTGATGAGCTGACAGATCAGCCCGGACTGAACATAGGACACCATGACCTGTCCTTCGTAGGTCGGCCGGATGAATCCTTCATCGAGATCGGCGACCGGCAGCAGCCTGCCATCCTGCCAGGCTTCAAGAAAGTTCAGCGGCAGGGAAGTGCGCATCGCTGGTCCGAAGCGCCACTCTTCAAACACGCTGATTCCTTCGGAAAACCAGCGCGCGACCAGATTGTCTGTTGCATTCAGTGTCACCACATGCGCCATCTCATGCCACAGCGCGCTGGACCAGTCGAACCCCTCATAGATGCTTTTTGCGCCGGGACCATCCATGACCACGACATCGCCGAACGTTGCACCCAGAATGCCGATGCCAGGCAGACCGGCTGTACGAACGGCAAAATCATCATGATGCTGATACAGCTCAACGATCATCGGGCGGGTGAACTGATAGTCATAACGCGGTGCCATCTCAGCCGCCGCCCGCGCCGCCATTGACTGCACAAACGGGACCAGCGCCCGGGCTTCATCAGCCTCCGCCCGCACGATGAGTCGTTCACCGGCAACGGCTTCGAAGCCTTCCAGGGTATCGAGCAGACGCAGTGTGTTGACCGTCACCGGGTTGTAGGGGTCGCCGCGATAGGCTGTCTCGAGATGTCTGCGAGCATCAGCGAGACGATTGACGCGCAGCAGATTCAATCCCAGGTCCGAATGTGCCTGCCACAGTTCCGGATCCCGTGATACAGCCTGTTCCAGCAGGGCCACCGCTTCCCGGTAGCGCCGTGTAATGATGTAAAAGTATGCAGCCGTGGCGTAGACCTGACCGTTATCAGGGTTGATTTCCATGATGGTGTCGAGCCATGGATTATCCGCTGCGCCATTGAGTTCGGCGATGCTTGCCCGCAACGCCAGCGCGTCGAGCCGATCCGCCAGTGCAAGATCTGCTTGCGCAAGCAGACGCTGCAGCAGTCCGCTGGCTGCTTCGTGCTGACCCAGTTCAATCTGCATTTCCGCCTTCAGCAGCAACGGACCGGGTGACTCCGGCCGACGGTCCAGCAGTGTTTCGACGAGGGTTCCGGCAGCGGTATCAAAACTGCGGGCATAAAGCCTGGCCAGCCCCAGCTGTGCCGCGAAGTTATCCGGGTCACGTTCGAGTACTTCCCGGAACAGTGTCTCGGCGTCACCGCGCTGGTGGACACTGGCAAAAAGACGCGCCCAGCCCAGTCTTGCCGCTAAGTCGTCGGCATCAGTATTGAGTGCTTTACGGTACCAGTCGCTGGCAGCCGCGTAGTTGCCCAGACCCGCATAAGCTCCCGCAATCTCAGCGGAGTCAGCAGAGGTATTGATGATCTGCCGGAAGCAGGACGCGGCGGCAGCGGCATCGCCGCGCAGTCCGGAATCCTGGCAGGCCATCAGACTCACAGACAGCACCAGTGCAAGCATCATGGCAGCACCTCGGCTTCGTCCAGCCGCTTCTGCAGCAGCGCCAGCTCCAGCAGGTGCTGCTGCAGCTGATTGAAGTACGCGTCCGGCGTCATGTCAGCCTTACGGGTTTTCAGGACGGCAATATCCGCTTCTACCGCATCGCGCTGCCGGATCAGCGCCGTGAGCGCCGGATCCTGCGGCGGTGGCTCGAGGTCTGTCAGCATGAAAGTCCCGGGCGGACTGTCAAGCTGCGGATGTTCAGTGGCCATCAGCCGCCGCTGCGCATAGTGTTCGGCGACGCCGGCTGCGGCAAAATCAAACGCTTCAGTGAGCGACAGCCGATCATCCTTGTCGATGTCCGCACCGGGATTGTGCAGCGCTTCCAGCAGATATCCGGCGAACACTGTGACATTGTTCTGATCGCCACTGCGGGTGGCGGTCATCAGTGCCCGTCGTTCATGTTTGAGCGTCTCCAGCGCAGCTCCGCTTGCGCTGCTGGTAATGATCAGCAGCTGCAGTGCCGGCACCGTCTCCAGCCAGCCGGCAAGATCAGCCGCGGTCATGTCCGGACCCGGAAGATTGAATCGGAAATCCCTGCCGTCATAGCTGCCATGGCCGACATAGATGAAGATCAGCCGGTCTTCGGCACTGAGCTCGTCTGCAATAGCGGTTAATGTGTTCTGCACCGACTCGCGCTGCGCTGCGCTGCCGGTCAACTGTGTGATCTGACCGTCCGCAGCCGCAAACGCCTCGGCGAAGCCATCGGATTCGGTGGCAAACTTCGATTCATAACCCGCCTCGCCGGCCAGCCCGGTAACGATCAGCACCCGAGTCGAGGCGCAGGCACCGGCACATCCCGCAAGTAACAGGGGCAGCAGCAGCGTTGACCGCCAGCCTGCCCGGCTCATATCCGCCTCCAGCGACGCCGCAGCAACCACTCACCGGATTTCAGCAATACCAGCAGCAGCAACAGCGCCGGCGAGTCCCACAGTGGCAGCAGACGTCGTTCCAGGACACCGGCGCTGGCATAGTTCAGAGAGTCGGCAATAGACGTTGCAGTCTCATTGTTCCAGTACCTGCCTCCGCTGCGTGTGGCAATGTGTTGCAGCAGCGCAGAATTCTGCAGCGGCTCGCGGAACTCGGCGTCGTCGCCCCCGGTTCGCGCGAACCGGGTGACACTGCTGTCGTCGGCCAGCTGCACATCAATGCGATGAATGCCGTCGTCGAGACCGTTCACCCGGGCCAGGTATTCGCCGGACAGAGAGGTTGCCTGCAGCGTCAGATCCATCGCTGCCCCACTTGCCGTGCTCAAACGTGCACTGACGCCAGCTGTAGTGCGCGGCGCAAACTCCGCATCGCGCAGCATGAGCCGCAATGCCAGTGAATCCCGACCGGCACTGATTGTGACCTCCGTCGGCTGCGGCGCGTCTTCAGCGAGAGCCCTGATCAGCTGGCGCCAGAAGCGCTGATGGCGCGAGTCCGTCTCCGGCGTTCTGGTCTGCCAGCGCCAGGTCGATGCACTCGCGAGAACAGCCACGTTGCCGAGTCCATACGGTTGCCTGACAAGCAGCGGCAACACGGTCTTGCTGTCACTTTCCGCGAAGTTCAGGAGCGTCGTCGCCCCGGGCTTGAGGCTGCCGAGAGGCTGATAATCCGCAAGTTCCGGCAGTGTCTGCCAGGCATCACCGCCTTCTCCCGACGGCAGCCGGGTAATTGCAGACAAGGCACCCGCCGCACTCACCCGAGCACTGCCCCGGCGCGGGCCATAGGGCTGCGCCGACAGCTTTACCGGCAGCAGCGCGGCGAGTGGTTTGTCCTGCCAGCCACCCTCCATCAGCGCGTTGCGCCCTGCCAGCACCAGCAGGCTGCCTCCACGCACCGACACGAACTCTTCAAGCAGCGCGTGCTGTTCTGCGCTGAGCTCCGCAGCTGCCAGACTGCCGAGCACGACGAGATCGTAGCGATACAGATTCTCACGCGTCTCCGGCAGTCCGGAACTGAGTTCCGCCGGATCGGTAATACCCTGACGATAGGAC
>Ga0055474_10000066_pt1 | contig 20585 bp, 18 predicted proteins | sample Muzzi_PWA_D1_FD_57680 | JGI IMG/M metagenome (GOLD analysis project Ga0055474, IMG submission 57680) | Wetland microbial communities from San Francisco Bay, California, USA, that impact long-term carbon sequestration - Muzzi_PWA_D1 | ecosystem: Environmental > Aquatic > Marine > Wetlands ... | reverse complement strand
CGAGCTTCCTACCCGGGAAGCGAAGACGGCCCCGAGACCCTCGCTATCCCGGAGCGTGCAACTCCCCCAACCGCCGCTGCACCACCTGCATGTCTTCCCAGGTGGGGCGCTTGAAGGAGGTGTTGCGGAGCAGCGCCGCCGGATGGTAGGTGACCCGGGTGGGAACCCCCAGAACTTGCCACCACTGGCCCCGCAGCCGACCCAGGGATTGGTCGGTGCCCAGCAGGGTCTGGGCCGCCACCCGCCCCAGAGCGACGATCAGCTTGGGCTGGATGCGCTGGATCTGGCGCTCCAGATACGCGCGGCAAGCCGCGACTTCGTCGGGTTCTGGATCGCGGTTTCCGGGAGGGCGGCATTTGACCACGTTGGTGATGTAGACCTCTTCCCGGTCCAACTCGATGGCCCGCAGGATCTTGGTCAGCAACTGACCCGCGGGCCCGACGAAGGGGAGCCCCTGGCGGTCCTCTTCCGCCCCCGGACCCTCGCCGATGAGCATCAGATCAGCCTGGGGATTGCCGCTGCCGAAGACCACCTTGCCGCGCCGTTCGCAAAGTTTGCAGGCCCGGCAGGTGGCGGCCACGGCGGCGAGTTCCGGAAGGGTATCGGGGAGATTCTCCCGACCCGGCTGAGCAGCGACTTCCGCCCCCTCCTGGGACCGACCTGGAGAGATCGGAAGGGCACCCCCACCCCTCCCGGGGGTTTCCACGCTCTGACTTCCCCCCTTTCTCAAAGGGGGGACCGAGGGGGGAGGTTCGCTTCCCCCCTTTCTCAAAGGGGGGACCGAGGGGGGATTTCTCTGGACAGCCCCCACGGAGGAGGGCAAGTACACCTCGCCGTAGCCCATCTCCCCCAAATAGTCGAGGAGCGCGAACAGTTCCGCCCGATCAGGCGGGGGAGAGGACGGGCTCACGGCTTTCCAGCGCTTCGGCGAAGAGATGGAGGAGGGCCGCCGCCACCTCCTCCTTGGGTCGTCGGGAGAAGGCCACGGGCTCGCGACCGCGACCGTAGACGGTCACCTCGTTGGCCTCGCTGCCAAAGCCTATGTCGCCGCGACTCACGTCGTTGGCGACGATGAAGTGTGCCCCCTTGCGCTCCAATTTGGCACAGGCGTTCTCTTCCAAGGATTGCGTCTCGGCGGCGAAACCGACCCGCACCGCGTCCGGGGCGATCCGAGGCAGCGAGGCCAGGATGTCCGGATTGGGGGTGAGTTCCACCCGTTCCAGGCCCTGGCTCTTCTTGATCTTCTGCTCCGCCGGGGCGACGGGGCGAAAATCCGCCACCGCGGCGGTCATGATGATCAGATCCGCCGCCGGGGCCTCGGCGTGGACCGCGGCTTCCATCTCCCGTGCCGTCTTGACGTCGTGGCGCACCACCCCCGGCGGGGTGGGCAACGCCACCGGGCCGCTGATCAACACCACCCGAGCGCCCCACCGCGCTGCCTGGTCGGCCAGGGCGAAACCCATCTTGCCACTGGAACGATTGCCCAAATAGCGCACCGGATCCACCGGCTCCTGGGTCGGCCCCGCGGTGATCACCACCGTGCGGCCAAAGAGCCGTCCCATGCCCCAACTCCCCTCGATGGCTGCCACGATGGCTGCCGTCTCCGCGAGGCGCCCCATGCCCACCTCTCCGGAAGCGAGCGGGCCTTCCACGGGACCGACGAAACGCACCCCCCGCCGGGTCAACGTTTCGACGTTGGCGCGCACCGCCGGATGTTCCCACATGACGGCGTGCATCGCGGGTGCGAGGACCAGGGGTCCCGGGAAGGCGAGGGCGGTGGTGGTCAGGAAATCGTCCGCCAGGCCCTGGGCCAGGCGACCCAGCGTATTGGCCGTCGCCGGAGCGATGCATAGCACCCCCGCCCACTGGGCGGCGGTGATGTGCAATTCCTCCCCGGTGCCGGTGCCCTGCCGGTCGAGGTACTCCTCCTGGTAGACCTTGCTACCGCTGAGGACTTCCAGCGTCAACGGGGGAATGAAGGCCGTGGCGGCCTGGCTGACGGCGCAGCGCACGGCGTGACCTCGGCCCTTCAAACGGCGAATGAGATCGGTGGCCTTGTAGGCCGCGATACCACCGGTGACACCGAGCAGGACGCGAAGTTGGGATGGCCCATCCATCGGTTTGGGGAGAGGGAGGGGGTCAAGCCTCGTCGCCGTCGGCGGCTTCGGTCGCGTCCTGACCGGTCAGCTCCCAATTCACCAGACCCTGCATCACCTCTTCCATGGCGACGTGAGTCACTTTGCCCTGGGCTACCTCCACCCGCGGTCGGGCACCACCGATGAGTTGCTCGGCGCGTTGCGCCGCCAGGAGTACGAAACGAAATTTGCTGTCGATATTCTCGGGGATTTCTTCCATGAGGTGTGGCTTCCTTGTTTGGCAAAAACCGTAGTTCAGAGGGGTAAAGATATCACACGGCCCCGGAGGGTCGGCGTCATTCGACGTTCTGCACCTGCTCCCGCAGTTGCTCGATGGCGGTCTTGCCCTCCAGCACTTGACGGGTCATCCCGGCGTTGCGGCATTTGGAGCCCACGGTGTTGACCTCCCGCAGCAGTTCCTGGGTCAGGAAGTCCAGGCGTTTGCCGAGGCTGCCGGTGGCCGCCATCAACTCTCGGTAGTGGACCAGGTGGGCATCGAGGCGATCCAGCTCCTCCGCGATGTCGGAGCGATCCGCCAACAACGCCACCTCCTGGGCCAGTCGCTGGGGGTCGAGATCCACCCCGTCCAGCAGCTCCCGCACTCGGGCGCCCAGGGAGTTCTGGAGTTCCGCCACCACCGCCGGACGGGCCGCCCGCAGCTCCGCCGCCAGGGCTTCCAGGGTATCCAGCCGCTCGGTGAGCGCCCGCTCCAGGGAGGCCCCCTCCCCCGCCCGGGCCGCCTCCAACTGGTCGCGGGCCACCACCACCGTGGCCAGCAGCAACGCCCGATCCTCCGCCGTCGCCTCGCCCACCCGGCGCTCCAGTTGGAAGATCTCCGGCATTCGCAGCAGGTCCCCGGCCCGCAATTCGCTGGCCAGCAGCCCTTCCTCCACCAACTCGTGGATGGCGGTATGGACCGTGCGCAGCACGCCCCGTTGCACCGCCACCGCCACCTGGGGCTCCCCCACCGGTGAGACCTCCACCGCAGCATCGACCCGGCCCCGCAGCAGGGTCTCACCGAGGCATTCCCGCACCGCCGCCTCCTGGTCCAGGAAGGGTTCGTCGAGGCGTAGCTTGAGATCGAAAAACCGATGATTGACGGAACGCAGTTGCACCCGGATGGCGAACCGTTGGTTCTCCGCCGCCGCTTCGCCGAACCCTGTCATGCTCCGCATGGCACTCCCTTCGCCGGGTTCCCCCTGGGGGGGTCAGACCCGGAATTGCAGATCGTAGAGCCGCTTGTACCGCCCGCCCAAGGCCAGCAGTTCCTGGTGGCTCCCCTCCTCGACGATTGTCCCGTGGTCCATCACAACGATGCGATCCGCCCGGGTGACGGTGGAGAGGCGGTGGGCGATGACCAGGGTCGTGCGCCCTTCCATGAGGGTCTGTAACGCCTTCTGCACCAGGGCCTCGGACTCGGAATCCAGCTGCGAGGTCGCCTCATCGAGGATCAGGATGGGGGCGTCCTTGAGCAGCGCCCGGGCGATGGCCAGGCGCTGGCGCTGCCCCCCGGAAAGGCGCGCGCCGCCCTCCCCCACCACCGTGTTGTAGCCGTCGGAAAGCTCCAGAATGAAATCATCGGCGAAAGCCGCCCGGGCCGCCTCCCGCACCCGGTCCAACGGCAGATCCGAACGCCCGTAGGCGATGTTGTCACGCACCGTGTCGTCGAACAGCATGGTCTCCTGGGTGACGATGCCGATCAGGGCGCGCAAACTCTTGAGCTTCATATCCCGAATGTCCATGCCGTCGATGGTCACTCGACCGCTATTGGGATCGAAGAAGCGCGGCAGCAGGTTGACCAGGGTGGATTTCCCCGCCCCGGAGGCCCCCACCAGGGCCACCATCTCCCCGGTGTGCAGCGTCAGATCCACGGCCTTCAGCACCACCTGATGGTCATAGCCGAAGGTGACGCCCTCAAACCGAACCCCTTCGTTGACCGTAGTCAGCTCCAGGCCATCGGGGCGCTCCTCGATATCGTTGGGGACCGCCATCAGATCCGCCACCCGATGGGCCGCCGCCAGCGCCTCCTGGAGCATCAGATTGACCTTGTTGAGGCGGCGGATGGGGTCGTACATCAGGAGCAGGGTGGTCAGGAACTGCACCAGCGTGCCCACCGTCAGTTCCCCCTCGCGGATCCGCGAGCCGGCGTAGACCAGCAGCGCCGCAGAGCCCAAGGCCGCCAGCGTCTCGATCACCGGGCTCGACAGGTTGGCCAGGACCTGGGCGCGCAGGTTGACCCGCAGGTGGCGCCGGGTGGCCTGACGGAAACGATCGAACTCGAAGCCCTCCATGCCGAACGCCTTGACCACGCGGTGGCCCCGCACCCCTTCCGAAAGCAACTGGGCGAGATCCGCCATGCGTTCCTGGCTGCGGTAGCTGGTGCCTCGGATCCCCTTGCCGAAACGCACGATGGGGTACAGCAGGATGGGGGTCCCCACCAGGCAGACCAACGCCAGTTGGAAGTGGATGGAGAGGAGGAAAGCGAGCATGGCGATCAGCGTGAAGGATTGCTGGAAGAGATCCAGCAGCCGGTTGGACACCGCTGTCTGCATGACGTTGACATCGTTGACCACCCGGCTGACCAGTTCTCCCGAGGGGTGATCGACATGAAAACGGCTCGATTGGGCGAGGATCCGCCGGTAGAGTTCATCCCGGATGTCCTTGGTCACCCCAAGGCCCACCCGCTGGAAGGAAAAACCGGAAAAGAACGACGCCAGACTGCGGAAGGCGTACACCAGGACGAAGAGCAGCGGGGCGAAGTAGACGACCGAATGCTCGTCGATGTTCAGCCGAGTTTTCAAACCCTCGTAGAAGTCATCGAATTGCTGCTCGACATCGAACCTCCGGCGCCACTCCGCCAGGGGACCGGTGGCTTCCGCCCCGGGCTGCTCGCTGGACGGCCCCCCAAGACCGAAGGCCGGCATGTCCTCCTCCCCCGCCAGCAGGACCTCGCTGAAAATCGGTTCGATCAGGGAGAGCATCGCCGCGGTGGCCAGGGCGAAGAGGAAGACGGAACCGATGGCCACGGCTCCCCACGGCACGTAGCGGCGCAGATACGGCCAGAAGAAGTGCAGCAATTTCATCCCGCGACCCCTCCCGACGCCCGGTGCTCGCGGGTTTGCTCGAGCCGCTCGGCGACCGCGGCGGCGGCTCGTTCCGTGGCGCCGCTGCGTCCCAGGCGACCGCGCAACTGATGGAGGCCCTGGCGCATCTCCGCCACGGCGGCGGTGTCCTGGAGCAAAGCCACGGCGCGATCCGCCACCGCCTGGGGGTGGGCCGCACCTTGCAGCAGTTCCGGCACCACGCCCCGTCCCAGGACCAGATTCACCAGGCTGAAATGGGGCAGCCGCACCAGCAGGCGAGCCAGCCAGTAGCTGCCCCGGGTCAGGCGATACATCACGATCATGGGGGTGCCCACCAGGCCCGTCTCCAGGGTCGCCGTGCCGGAGGCACAGAGGGCCAGGTGGCTGTCCGCCAGCGCCTGGAGTCGCTCTTCGCGCACGATGCGCACCGGAATCTGGGCCAGATCGACGGCCTCTTGCAGGGCCTCATCGGGGATCGTCGGCGCCTGAATCAGGCGCACGAAAAGCGGCACCTTCTCCGCCATGGCGGCCACGCTCTGCAACATCAAGGGCAGCAGCTTCTCCACTTCGCTGCGGCGGGAGCCGGGGAGGAGCGCGATATGGTACGGCCCCTGCCGAGGGGCTCCCTCGGCCTCCGGAGCCTGATCCCAGAGGTGCTTCTGGACCGAGACCTCGTCCACCAAGGGGTGGCCCACCAGCCGCACGTCGATGTGGTGCCGCCGATAGAATTCCACCTCGAAAGGAAAGAGCACCAGCATCAGATCCACCACTTTGGCGATACCCCGCACCCGGTAGCGCCGCCATGCCCACACCTGGGGGCTGATGTAGTAGATCACCTCGACGCCCCGTTCCTTCAACGCTTTGGCCAGCCGCAGGTTGAACTCCGGAAAGTCCACCAGCACCGCCGTAGTGGGCCGACGCTGATCCACGGCATCGAGAATCTGGCGGAAAATTGCCCGCGCTCGGGGCAGCACCTTCAGAACCTCGGTGATGCCCACCACCGCGATGGATTCCTCGGAAACCGCCGCGAGGCCCGCCTGGCGCAAGGCCTCGCCCCCAAAGCCGAAGGGAGAAAGTTCCGGCACACGCTGCCGCAGGGCGGTCACCAAGCGCGCACCGTGCAGGTCACCGGAGGCCTCCCCGGCTACGATCAGCAAATCTTTCCAGCTCATGATACCGGCGTTGGAGGACCGCCGGGGAAAGGGTACATCAGGTACGCCACAGCCAGCCCCCCCAACACCATCCCCAGGAAGATCTGGAGAAACAACTTGATCCGAGAACGCAGATCATGGCGCCAGAGACCGGCAAAAAAAAGGCCGACCAGGAAAGAATGGAGGACCATGAGGAAGAAATGGCTCATCGAGGTCGCTCCCTAGACTCCGTCATGGTCCCGCTTCAGGCCGGGGTCGGAGGCCCCTTCGTCGCGGGTGCCGGTCGCCACATCCCAGGTATCCAGGACCAGCAGCAGGTTCATCAGACCGGCGGTGATCAGAAAGGCACTACCGTATTCATAGCCCACGGAGCGGACATCGCCTTCGTAGCCCACCACGAAGCGCAGGACGAAATAGGGCAACCCGACGCTCATCGACGCGACGGTGCGCAGGATGCCAAAGGGTGAATCGAAGGCATCGAAGAGCCGTCCATCCAGGGTGTAGCCCAGGAAGACACAGGTCAGGACGATCAGCCCGAAGAACAGGGCCCGACTGCGGCGACCCAGGTAGAAATATCCAGCGCCAGGAAAGAGCAAGGCCACCAGGGCGGCGACCCATCGGTTTCCGGAATGCACGGCGGGCGTGGTGTTCACAGGGGGCTATCCTCAACGTCCGGTGCCGATGGGAGTTCCCCCCCTTACCCCTCACGGCCAAGGGGACGCGGCACGGTGCGTTCTAGCTCTGGTTGCCGTTGAGGAGCTCCCGGAGCTCCTTGCCGGGTTTGAAGTAAGGGATCCGCTTCGCGGGCACCGGAACCTTGTCCCCGGTCTTGGGGTTGCGCCCCATGCGTGGCCCCCGCTGGCGAATTCGGAAACTGCCGAAACCCCGCAATTCGATCTTCTCGCCATCCTTGAGCGAGGTCACGATGCTATCGAAGACCGTATTGACAATGATCTCCGCGTGCTTTTTGGTCAACTGCGTGGAACGAGCGACCTCGTCCACCAGCTCTGCCTTGGTCATGCCATCCTTCGCCGCCACCGGTCCCTCCCCAGGTCGTAACCCGCAAGATTCACGGTCGAAAGGTGGCGCACCGACCCGTGAGGTCCCGGCGCGCCACCACGACAATTACTCTTCTTCCGACTTGTCCTCAGCCTCGGCTTCCGCCTCGGCATCGGCTTCCGCCTCGGCATCGGCTTCCGCCTCGGCATCGGCTTCCGTCTCGGCATCGGCTTCCACCTCGGCATCGGCTTCCGCCTCAGCGGAGACCACAGCTTCGGCGACTTCGGCGACTTCGGCCACCGCTGCGGCGTCCTCCGCCTCGTCCTCGGCGCTTTCCTCTTCCGCCTCGGCTTCCGCTTCGACAGGAGCGTGCTTGGCCGCAGCTTCCGCCTCCCACTGGGCGATCTCCTCCGCCGTGGGTTGCGCCACACCGCGCATGGTCAGGCCGACTTTCTTCTCATCGTCCTCGATGCGCAGAATGCGAGCCACCACCCAATCCCCAACGCTGTAGTGATCTTCCAGATGGGTGCCCGAGCCGTCCGTCTCGCTGACGTGGACCAGCCCCTCCAGCCCCTCATAGATATCCACGAAGAGCCCGAAGTCCGTGACGTTCACCACCTTGCCCTCCACCTCGTCGCCGACGTGGTGGGAATCCACGAAGTCCTGCCACTCGTTGGGCATGAACTCCTTGATGGACAGGGAGACCCGCTGGTTGTGAACGTCGATGTTGGTGATCCGAGCCTTGACCGTGTCGCCCTTGCGGAGCACCTCGCTGGGGTGCTTGACCCGCTTGGTCCAACTCATGTCGGAGACGTGGATCAGACCGTCGATGCCGTCGCGGATCTCGACGAAGGCGCCGAATTCCGTCAGGTTGCGCACCTTGCCCTCGATGATGGAACCTTCCGGCAGAGTGTCCGCCAGTTCCTCCCAGGGGTTGCGCTCGGTCTGGCGCAGCGACAGGCTGATGCGCCGCTGCTCCATGTCGAGTTCGGAGACGATCGCCTCGACCTCGTCATCGACGTTGAGAATCTTGGCCGGATTGACGACCTTCTTGGTCCACGACATCTCACTGACGTGGATGAGGCCCTCGACACCCTCTTCGATCTCGACGAAGGCACCGTAGTCCACCAGGCTGACCACCCGTCCCTGCACCCGCGAACCGATGGGGTACTTCTTGTCCACCAGCGTCCAGGGGTCCTCGCTCTTCTGCTTGTAGCCCAGGGAGACGCGCTCGGTATCGGGATCGAATTTGAGCACCACGATCTCGACCTCGTCGCCGACACCAAAGTGCTCCGAGGGATGGTTGACCCGCCCCCAGGAGATATCGGTGATGTGCAACAGGCCGTCGATGCCGCCCAGGTCGATGAACACGCCGTAATCGGTGATGTTCTTGACCACGCCGGGGAGGCGAATGCCCTCTTCCAGACGTTCGATGGTCTCGGCCTTTTTCTTCTCGAATTCCTTTTCGAGCACCGCTTTGCGGGACAGGACGATGTTGTTGCGCCGTCGATCGAGGCTGATGACCTTGAACTCCAGCTCTTCGCCCTTCAGGGATTCCAGGTGCTTGATGGGCTTGATATCCACCAGGGAGCCCGGCAGGAAGGCCCGCAGGCCCACGTCCACCGTCAGACCACCCTTGATGCGATCGAGGACCCGACCATGGATGATCTGCCCCTCCTTGTAAGCCAGTTCCACCTCGTTCCAGCGGCGCATCCGCTCCGCCTTGGAACGGGAAAGAAGGACGTGACCCTCCTGGTCTTCCGTCTTTTCCAGCAGTACATCGACCATCTCACCGATCTTGACGGTGATCTGGCCATCGCGGCCCTTGAATTCATCGACCGGGATCATGCCTTCCGACTTGTAGCCGACATCGACCACGACGTCGGAGGCGGTGATCTCGATCACCTTACCGGGGACGATCTCCCCTTCTACCAGGTTGCGCATGCTATCGTCGTACATGCGAACTAATTGTTCAAAGTCGAGACCCTCCAGGTCATCCTCCCCACCCTCGTTCTCAGCGAATGCTTCGGGAGACACCACGGTCTCGTGTTGTGCATCGGCCTCAACGGCGGCACGATCCTCCGCCTTTGCTTCCGCCACCGCCTCGATGGCTTCGGCCTGTGGCTCCTGCTCTTCTGTTGACTGCATTGACTTCCAATCCTCCTTGCTTTGGGATACTCCCGGCATCGCCGGCAGCGGCGAGTTCTGCTAAGTCGTTGAGAACTCGGGATCGAGGAGTATAGGGGGCGAGCCCCGGAGTGTCAATTCCAGCAACGACTGAGCAAGCCCTGAAATGCGCTAGTTTTTCTACTCTCTCGCCTCGACCGCAGCCACCATCGCCGCCACCACCGCATCGATCTCGCGATCGGAAGTATCGATGTGGATGTAGCTCGCATCCTGGGTCAATGGGGCGGCTTCGCGATCCTGGTCCCGGCGGTCCCGGCGCTCCATTTCCGCCGCCACTTCGGCCAGGGTCACCGCCTCGCCGCGCTGCCGCAATTGCTCGTACCGGCGGCGATAGCGCACTTCCGGGCGAGCATCGACGAAGAGCTTGTGGGGGGTGTCCGGAAAGACCACGGTGCCGATATCCCGACCCTCCAGGACGCCGCCCCGTTGGGCCGCGGCCTCCCTTTGCAGGGCCACCATGCGGCGCCGCACCGCGGGATGGGCGCTGACCACCGAGGCCGCCTCCCCCACCGCCTGGGTGCGAATGGCATCGCCCACCGGTTCGCCCTCCAGCAGCACGTCGAAGGTCCCGCCCCGCGGCTCCAGGGTCACCCGGGCGGTGGTGGCGGTGGCCAGGACCGCTTCTTCCTGCGCCGCGTCGGTGGGGTCGAGACCGGCCCGCAGGACCGCCAGAGCCAGGGTGCGATACATGGCGCCGGTATCGAGGTAGGGCACCCCCAGATGGCGCGCCAGGGCGCGGGCGGCGGTGCTCTTGCCCACCCCCGCGGGGCCATCGATGGCGACGATGGGAGCGCAACCGGCGGAACTCACGGTTTCCCCTTGCTCCTGCCGCCGCCGGGGCGGGAGCCGGGTTTTCTCGTCGGTCCCTTGCCAGGGCCTCGGCCCGGGCCGACGGTCCCCGACCGGGACGATTCCGCTCCCTTGCCCCGTGGGGGTCGCTCTGGTCGCCGTCTCCGATCCGACCGATCCGACCGATCCGACCGATCAGACCGATCCGACCGGGGCGACCCGGCAGGATCGGACTTCGCTGGTTTTGCCCATTTCTCCGCCTTGGCCGGTCTCTTCCGCGTCTTCTTGGCGGTGTCCGCCGCTTCCCGCAGCGCCTGCACTTCCCGCGGGGTCAGTTCCCGCCACCCCCCCACCGGCAGATGGGGATCGCTGATCGGTCCGACGGCCACCCGTCGCAGTTTCTGCACCGGGTGCCCGACCCGCTGGAACATCTCGCGGATCTGCCGATTGCGCCCCTCCACCAACTGGACCTTCCACCAGGTGTGCTCCTCGGAGCGCTTGCCCCGGGGCAGACCCCGGCGCTCAATGGTGGCGGGAGCGGTGCGCCGCCCGTCCAGCACCACGCCGCCGCGCAATTTTTCCAGATCTTCCCGCCGGGGCTCGCCCTTGACTTTGACCTCGTAGCTCTTGGCGCAACCGAAGCGGGGGTGGGAGATGCGGAAGGCGAAATCCCCGTCATTGGTCAGCAGGATCAGGCCACTGGAATGGAAGTCCAGCCGCCCCACGGGCACCAGCGCCTTGCGCAGCCGTTGGGGGATCAGATCCAGGACGGTCTCGCGGCCCTCCGGATCATGGGCGGTGCTCATCACCCCGTCCGGTTTGTGCAACAGCAGGTAGACCGGCTCCGCCGGCGCGTCCAGGGCGACGCGCTTGCCGTCCACCTTGACGTGGTCCTGCCCCGGGATGGCCTTGGCACCCAGCACGGCCACGCTGCCGTTGACGGTCACCCGCCCGGCGCGGATCAGATCCTCGACCCCACGGCGGGAGGCGACCCCGGCACGGGCCAGAAGTTTTTGTAGACGCTCGGCGCTCATCGTTCTCCCTCAGCGGCCGTCGGGGCCGCGTCTTCGTCATTCCGGTCGTCGGATTCGTCCGATAGCTCTTCTTCCGTTCCATCAGTGTTCGAGGCGTCGTCGTCCGAGGGCTCTTCCGGATCCGCCGCGGTCTCGTCGGTCTCGTCGGTCTCGTCGGTCTCGTCGGCCTCGTCGGTCTCGTCGGCCCCGGACGCCTCTTCCTCCCCCGCCTCCATCCGGTCTTCCGCGGCATCCCGCTCCGCTTCCACCGCGGCCTTCTCCTGCTGTGCCGCGGCCTCGGTTTCCGCGTCGTCCAGCGCCGCTTCGGCCTTCAGGATTTCTTCCTCCCGGTCCAGACCGCCCAGGGTCTCCAACAATTCGCCATCCGCCAACGCCTCCTCCAATTCCTCCAGCGGGGGCAGGTCCTTCAGGCTGTTGAGCCCAAAGTGCACCAGGAACTCCCGCGTGGTGCCGTAGAGGAAGGGCTTGCCCACCACCTGCTTGCGCCCCTGGATGCGGATCAGGCGTTTTTCCAGCAGGGTCTTGAGCACCCCGGAGGGGCTGACGCTGCGCAATTCCTGGATCTCCGGCCCGGTGATGGGCTGACGGTAGGCGATGATGGCGAGGGTCTCCAGGGCGCCCATGGAGAGTTTGCGGGCCCCGCTGACATCGAAGAAGCGGCGCAGCCAGCCGTTCATCTCCGGTCGGGTCACCAGCCGCACCCCCCCCGCCGCCTGGTCCACCAGAAAGCCCCGGCCCTCTCCCCCCTGATAACGCGCCAGCACCACGTCCAGAGCCCGCGCCGCCTCGTCCCGCTCCCCGGGATTGAACATCTCCAGGAGGCGGTTTCGGGGCACTGGCTCCGAAGAAACAAATAGGATCGCCTCCAGGGCGGCTTGCATCTCGTTCTGATCGGTCATCCGCGTCGGTCCCTCGCTCACCGGCCGGCCTCGCGCCTAGCCTTGAATCGTCTCCAACTCGCCCGCGGAAATCTCGCGGGTGGTGCGGTACAGCAACACCTCACCGGTGTCGGTCTGGTGCACTCGAATCAAACCCATGCGCGCCAGTTCCAGGATCGCCAGAAACGCGGAGACCGCCTCGGAACGGCAGGAGAGCAGCCGTAGATCGTCCAGAAAATCGTACGGTCGCCCCCCCTGCATGCGACCCAGCAGGCGGTGCAGTTGATCCCGCACGGAGAACGTTTCGCCGCGCAGGTGGAGGGCCGGGGGGTGTTCCCGGTGGTATCGATCCAGCGCCGACTTCATCGCTTTGAGGAGGTCGAAAAGGGAAACGTCCCCCAGGTCCACCTCCTCCGTCTCCACCCCTTCGAGTTCCGGTACGCCCCCCTGGCGGGTCCAGATGCCGGACCGCACGCTCTCCACCGCCGCCAGCGACTGGGCCGCCTCCTTGAGGCGCCGATATTCCAACAACCGCTGGACCAGTTCCTCCCGGGGATCCTCCGCCGGTTCGCCGTCCTCGCCCTTCGGCTGGGGCAGCAACATCTTGGACTTGAGTTGGATCAACAGCGCCGCCTCGTAGATGAACTCCCCGGCGACATCCAGGTTGAGTTCCTCCATGAGCCCCAGGTATTCGTGGAACTGGTCGCAAATCAGGACCACGGGGATGTCGTAGATATCCAACTTGTTGATCTTGACCAGGTGCAGCATCAGATCCAGCGGCCCCTCGAAGATGGGCAGATGAACCTTCCACCCCGCCGGGAGCGAGGAATCCTCTTCCCCCGACTCGTCCGGTGCCTCGGCAGCGGCCAACGCGGTGGATGGCTCGGAAGACGAGGCGTCGAGGGACGACTCGGGTTCTTCCACGGGAGTCTCCGGGGAAGTCTCCGGGGGTTTCGTTGGTGGATTTTCGCTCATGATCTTCGCAAGGGCGGAATAGACTCCGTCTGGCAAGACCGCACAGTATAGCAAGACCGGCTCAATCTGCCGAGGGGGAACTTCCCAGCGCCCGATCCAGTTGGGCCAGCAGCGTTTCCTGCTCCCGCAGCGCCCCATTGGCGACCACCACGGCGGCGATATGGGCCGCGAAGGTCAGGAGCAGCAGCGCCGGTGCCAGCCATCCCGGCGCCCAGCGGTGCCCGAAGGCGGGATTGAGCAGGAAGAAGGCCATTCCCAAGACGATGGCCGCCACGGTCCAGGGTCGACACCGGCGCCCCAGGGCCAGCAATCGCTGGACTGTCGCTTCCCCACCGCCCTCCTCCAGGTTGCGCAGTTGCCACCCCAGCGCCGAGAAAAAGAGCAGGATCCAGCCCTGGGCCAACAGCAGGGAGAGGCACGCCGCCAGCAGCGGCACCAGATACCGCCGTTGCACGTCCCGTTCGGGAACGATCTGGAAACCTTTCAGGGCGACGGCCACCAGGGCCAGGGCGGCAAAGAGACCGAGGAAGAGAATGACTTTGCGATGCATGGGTCGTAAGGATACACCCGAACCGGCTGGAGTCGATAGGCAGGGTCCGACAGGAAAAGCGCCCAGGCGCCAGAAAAACCAAACGGCCCACGATGAGCGGCGCATTGTCTTGCCACCCTACCGGGGCCACCGTAACCATCTCCTCCCCAAAGAAACCCGAATACTCTCACAAACAGGGGCACTCAGAGCACCGCGCCACCCCGGGGGTGATGCGGAGTCCAAGCTCACTCTCTTGGGGCTCTTTCATGAGTAAGGTTGCCGCTGGCGTCCCCGGAGAGACAAGAAATTTGAGGTTTTTTTCGATCCGGGACAACGCGGGCGAAATCCGGGCCAAAGGCTGCATGGTGAGGCAATCCTGACTTACGCTGTGTTACCCTGTGCAGTGTTAAAGATGAATTGTTTTTCGTTCGATAATACCCAGGGGAGTACTTTGAATACACTCTAAAAGGACTGCCCGTGCCCAAGCTTCCCCATCAGCGTCTTCTCGATCCCCACCGTGCTCTGTGCGTGATGGCTGCTCTAGGCAGCCTGATCCTTGTCTCGACCCCACCACTCCTCGCCGAACCGCCCGAGGACGATCCTCAGGTTGAGTTCGCCCAACGCCGTGTGGCGGTGCTCAAGAAGATCCCAAACAGCATCCTGATCCTGTGGGGCGCGCAGGAGAGTCTCCAACCCATCAAATTTCGCCAGGCCCCCGATTTCTACTACCTCACCGGTATCGAGGAGCCCAACGCCATCCTGGTTCTCATGGGGAAATGGCAGCGCGCCTACCTCTTCGTCGCCCCCCGGACCGCGGCCCAACGCAAGCTCCTGGGTCCGGGCCTGCTGGATGCAAGTCCCCCCAGGAAAATACCTGGGCTGGCCGTGCGGCCCCTGGAACACTTCTTCACCCAGATGGTGCCGATGGTTCGGCAGGTAAACACCGTGTACCTGCAACTCAGCAACCAGGACAGCGTCCAGAAGTCGCGCCGCGAAGTCATGGAACATCTCACCGCCCTGGCGCAGCATCCGGCCGTGGCGCTGGATCATCCGACCGCTCAGATCGTGGAAGCCCTCCGGGCCATGAAACCGACCCTGGGATTCAAGGATGCCAACCCCCTTCTGGATACCATGCGGTGGATCAAATCGCCCCGGGAGATTGCCCTGCACCGGGTCAGCAGCCGCATCGCCGCCACCGCCGTCCGCGAGGCCATCAAGGGCACGCGCCCGGGCCAGTATGAGTATGAAATGGAAGCGACGGCCCGTTTTGTGGCCACTCTGCTGGGAGCCCGAGGGCTGGCTTATGTCCCGACCGTGGCCTCCGGTGCCAACGCCCTCATCTGGCACTACTCCGCCAACGACGATCGTCTACGGGAAGGCGATCTCGTGACTATGGATTTCGGCGTGGATTACCACTACTACACCTCCGATGTCACCCGTACCTGGCCGGTCTCGGGGAGATTTACCCCGCGTCAGGCGGCTCTGTATCAGTGCCTGCTGGAAGTGCGGGAGGCAATCTTCGGAGCGCTCAAGCCGGGGGCGACGCTGAGTGACCTGCAGAATGCCGCGGAAGCGGTTTACACGCACCATGGCTTTCGCGAGGCTTTTCTTCGTCTGGGCCGGTACGTGGGACATTTCGTTGGAATCTCCGTCCATGACACCGGCGACCTGCAGGAACGGGGCGGCGCGGTCGCCACCTTCGTCCCCGGGGTGGTCTTCAACGTGGAGCCAATCTTGGAGCTGCCCGAGGAAAAGCTGCACCTCCGTCTGGAGGATACCGCCCTGGTGACGGCAGAGGGCGCGGAATGTCTCTCCGCCGATGTTCCGGTGGCGATCGATGCCCTGTCCGCCCTGATCGCCCAACCGCGCCTGGCCTCCGCCGACCAGTGGCCCCTGGGGCCCGCAACACCCATCCTCGAAAACGTGGCGGCCTCGCGCTAGCCCCGCCGCCCGGGGGGCGATTCAAAGGGCCGTCAGCCGCGCCAGAATCCGCCGGGCCGCCAGGGTGGCGGGGAGGGTTCCAGCCTCCACCTGGCGCTCGATCTCCGGCAAGGCTTCGACCAGGGCGGGATGCCGACGGACCCGCTGGAGCAGTTGGTCCTCGACCATGGACCACATCCACCCGAGTTGCTGCCGACGGCGCCGGGCGGCGAATTCGCCGGACTCTTCGAGTATCTCCCGATGCTCTTCCACCGCCGCCCAGATGGCCGCGATGCCCGTGCCTTCGGTGGCGGAACAGGTGAGCACCGGTGGCTGCCAGTCGGTGGTGGTGGGGCGCAGGTAGTGGAGGGCGGCGGCGTAGTCTTGCCGCGCCCGCTCCGCGGCGGTGCGGTTGTCGCCGTCGGCTTTGTTGATGGCCAGCAGATCCGCCAGTTCCACGATCCCCCGCTTGATCCCCTGGAGTTCATCCCCCGCCCCGGCGAGCAGCAGGACCAGAAAGAAATCCACCATCTCCGCCACCACGGTTTCCGACTGGCCGACGCCGACGGTCTCCACCAGCACGACATCGAACCCGGCAGCCTCGCAGATGAGGATCGATTCCCGGGTCTTGCGGGTCACGCCCCCCAGGGAGCCCCGACTGGGGGACGGACGGATGAAGGCCCCCTCCTCCTGGGCGAGGCGCTCCATGCGGGTCTTGTCCCCCAGGATGGAGCCCCCGGAGAGAGTGCTGGTGGGGTCCACCGCGAGCACCGCCACGCGATGCTCCTCCTTGAGCAGATGCATCCCCAAGGCTTCGATGAAGGTGCTCTTGCCCACCCCGGGCACGCCGGTGATGCCGACTCGGAAGGCCAGTGGGGCGTCTCGCCGTGCCTGGGCCAGCCGCAGGAGGAGTTCCTGGGCCTGTTCCTGATGTGCGGGGAGGTCGCTCTCCACGAGGGTCAGCGCCCGTCCAAGGGTAGCGCGGTCTCCGGAGAGCACCCCGGAGGCGTAGTCGTCGAGGGTGAGGGCAGCGCGAGCCATGGCGGCGCTAGCCCGATTCCAGTTGATCCAGCAACTCCCCCGCCGCCTCGTGGATGACGGTACCAGGGCCGAAGATGGCGGTGACCCCCATCTGGTGGAGGGCGTCGTAGTCGTCCGGTGGGACGACCCCTCCCACGACGATCAGGATGTCGTCGCGGCCCTGCGCCGCCAGAGCCTTCTTGAGAGCCGGTATCAGGGTCAGGTGGCCCGCCGCCAGGGACGAGGCACCGATCACGTGGACATCGTTTTCCACCCCCTGCCGGGCCGTCTCCTCCGGGGTCTGGAAGAGGGGGCCGACATCGACGTCGAAGCCCAGATCGGCGAAGGCGGTGGCGATGACTTTCTGCCCCCGGTCGTGGCCGTCCTGGCCCATTTTGGCGATCAGAATGCGCGGTCGCCGACCGTGGGTTGCCGCAAAGGCGGCGGTGCGGCGGCGGATCGCTTCCAGCCCCGCGGCGGCCCCGGCGTCTTCCGACTCCTGGCGGTAGACCCCGGAGACGGTGCGGTTGTGGGCGGTGTGGCGACCGAAGACTTTTTCCATGGCCATGCTGATCTCTCCCACGGTGGCCTGGACCCGCGCCGCCTCGACGCTCCTGGCCAGCAGATTGCCTTGCGCCTCCCCCGCCGCCACCGCCGTCAGCGCATCGAGAGCGGCCCGCACCGGGGTCTCGTCCCGATTCTTCTTGAGCTCATCCAGGCGGCGGAGTTGCGCCTGGCGTACCGCGGCATTATCGACTCGCAGAACCTCCGGCGGTACATCGTCGTGGGGCCGGTAGCGGTTGACCCCGACGATGGTCTGACGACCGGCATCGATGCGCGCCTGCGTCCGGGCGGCGGCTTCTTCGATGCGCAACTTGGGCAGACCGTTCTCGATGGCTTTGGCCATGCCCCCCAAGTCTTCAATTTCCCGCAAGTGTTCCTCCGCCCGCCGGATCAGTTCCCCGGTCAGGCGCTCGACGTGGAAACTGCCCCCCCACGGATCGATGATGCGGCAGCTGTCGGTGTCCTTCTGCAGGAAGAGCTGGGTCTCCCGGGCGATGCGCGCGCTGGCATCGCTGGGCAGCGCCAGCGCCTCGTCCAGGGAGTTGGTGTGCAGGCTCTGGGTGTGGCCGTGGACCGCCGCCATGGCCTCCAGGTGGGTGCGCACCACATTGTTGTGGACATCCTGGGCGGTGAGGCTCCAGCCGCTGGTCTGGCAGTGGGTGCGCAGGGCCAGGGATTTGGGGTTCTTCGGCCCGAAGGGGGCCATCAGCCGCGCCCACAGGAAGCGCGCCGCCCGCAGCTTGGCCACCTCCATGAAGTAGTGCATGCCGATCCCAAAGAAGAAGGAGATGCGGGGCGCGAAATCATCGATGGCGAGCCCCGACCGGATCCCCGTGCGAACGTATTCCAACCCGTCCGCCAGGGTGTAGGCCAGTTCGATGTCGGCCGTCGCCCCCGCCTCCTGCATGTGGTAGCCGGAGACGCTGATGCTGTTGAAGCGCGGCATGTGCCGGGAGGTGTACTCGAAGATGTCGGCGATGATGCGCATCGACGGCCCCGGGGGGTAGATGTAGGTGTTGCGCACCATGAACTCTTTGAGGATGTCGTTCTGGATCGTCCCCTTCAGTTGCTCCGGCTTCACCCCCTGCTCCTCCGCCGCCACGATGTAGAGGGCGAGGATGGGCAGGACGGCGCCGTTCATGGTCATCGAGACACTCATCTTGTCCAGCGGGATGCCGTCGAAGAGGATGCGCATATCGAGGATGGAATCGATGGCCACCCCCGCCATCCCCACATCCCCGGTGACCCGCGGGTGGTCCGAGTCGTACCCCCGGTGGGTGGCGAGATCGAAGGCGATGGAGAGGCCCCGCTGCCCCGCCGCCAGATTGCGGCGGTAGAAGGCATTGGACTTCTCCGCCGTGGAAAAGCCCGCGTACTGGCGCACGGTCCAGGGGCGCCGCACATACATGGTGGTGTAGGGACCGCGCACGAAGGGGGGAAAGCCCGGGAAAGTGTCCAGGTGGTCGAGGCCGATCAACGCCTCCGCCGTCGCCACCGGGGGCACCGCGATCCCCTCCGGCGTTGGCCACGACGGCCCCTCGTCCCCCTCAGCGGCCCCGTCCTCGTCCGCCGCAACCCGGGGGAGGGGCTTGCCCGGATGAAGCCGCTTCCAGGCGCGCTGGGCGATCTCTTCCGTCAAGGCTTCGATGGCGTAACTGCCCCCCGCGGGATCGAGGACGCGGTCCAGGTGGCCCTCCTCCCGCAGCAGGTGCTGAGCGTTCAAGGCCAGACGGCGCCCCGCAGCCCCCGCTTCCGGCGCCGCCACGCGGATGGTGTCCGCGCCGCCGATGGCGGCGGCGAAGGCACTGGTGGCGCCCCGCAACTGGTTGAGGGCGGCATCGGTCTCGCTCCATCCCCGCTGATGGCACCGGGCGTGGAGCACCAACGGGGTGCCTCCGCTGGCCGCCGCCCACACCCAGCGGAGCGCCCGCAGGGTGGCGATCTCCTGGAAGAGTTCGCACCCCACGGCGACATTCAGGTGCACGGCGCCACTGCCCTGACTGCCCTGCCGCGCATCCAGCCCCGCCGCCACGGCCATGGCCAGAACGGTGGGACTGCCCAGGGAGGCGGAGAGGAGCGGTTCCGGTTCGCCCCCGGGAGGGATCAGGGTTCCCTCCTCCTGAACATAGACGGCGAAATTCGCGGGCGGTGTCGGTGGTTTTCCCCCCAGAGCCCGCCCTTCGATCCACACCCCATCCGCCCCCTGCTCGTGGGCGGCGGCGATCTCTTCGGGAGTGGCGGCGGCCACCAGGGCCCGCCACCGGGGGGACCGTCGCCCCAACGCCCCGCGCACGGCGCGAGCCACCTCGGCGGCCTCGGGGTTGTCGGAATAGAGGGGTTGCAGGCGGAGGCCACCGGCGAGCGGATGGACCAGGGTGGCGTCGAAGTCCGCCTCCCCCAACTCCTCCTCCACCTTGTGGCGCCAGTCCTGGGCGGTCGGCGTGCCGGTGGTCTCCAGCAGGGGTGGCTCGGCGAAGAGGGGGCGTGCCCCGTTGTCCTGACTCACAGTGTCCCCCGCGCTTCGCAGCCTCAGCCGCGCAGCAGGTGGCGAGCGATCACCAGCCGCTGCATCTCGCTGGTGCCTTCATAGATGGTGGTCACCCGCACATCGCGGTACAGGCGGGAAATCTCGTAGTCGTCGTGGAAGCCGTTGCCGCCATGGATCTGCACCCCGGCGTAACAAGCCCGGTTGGCGGCCTCGGAGGCGTAGAGCTTGGCCTGGGAGGCCATGCGCCCCGCCTCCCGGGAGTGCTCGGCGAGAGCGGCGGCACCGTAGACCAGCGCCCGGGACGCCGCCAGTTCCGTCGCCATCTGGGCGATGGAGAAGGCGATGGCCTGCTGGGCCGCGATGGGTTTGCCGAATTGCACCCGTTCCTGGGCGTAGGCCACGGAAAGCTCCAGCGCCCGCTGGTGGATCCCCAGCGCCTGGGCGGCGATGCCCAGGCGGGAGTGATCCAGGGTGGCCAGAGCGATGGCCATCCCCTGCCCCTCCTCCCCCAGGAGGTTGGTGCTCGGGATGCGGCATTGGTCGAAGATGATCGGCGCCGTGCGCGAAGCTTTCAGCCCCATCTTGGCCTCCGGTTCGCCGACCGCGAAACCCGGGGCATCGGCGGGCACCACGAAGGCGCTGATCCCTTTCTTCCCCGCGCTCGGATCCGTCTTGGCCAGCACCACGTAGTAGCGGGCAAAACCGGCGTTGGTGATCCAGGCCTTCTCGCCTTCCAGCACCCACTGGTCGCCGTCCCGGACGGCGGTGGTGCGCAGGCTCCCGATATCGCTTCCCGAACCCGGCTCGGTCAAACCGAAGCCGCCGAGGCACTC
>Ga0055474_10000065_pt1 | contig 20747 bp, 17 predicted proteins | sample Muzzi_PWA_D1_FD_57680 | JGI IMG/M metagenome (GOLD analysis project Ga0055474, IMG submission 57680) | Wetland microbial communities from San Francisco Bay, California, USA, that impact long-term carbon sequestration - Muzzi_PWA_D1 | ecosystem: Environmental > Aquatic > Marine > Wetlands ... | reverse complement strand
CACGGCGACCGCTTCGACAAACCGATCCAGGTTGCCGAGCAACTCGACGGAAAGTCGCACTCGGGGGACGGGATTGGCCTGCGGATCGAGGACCACACCGTCCAACGGGGCAGAGGCGATGCCAATCTCGAGGTCGGTCGTTGCGACGCTGCCGAAACGATAGGACACGCGAACCCCTGTGCGGGAATCCTGGATACCTAACCAGAAGGGGCCGTTGCGTAGTCCTGCGATGTGGAATTTGCCCTGAAGATCGGTCTGCCCGCCATCCCGGATGCTCCCCGATTCCTCACGCCACTGGATCTGGGCGCCGACCAGGGGTTGGGCATCCACGGTCACCAGTCCATGGAGATCTGCCGGGGCAGCTTCGACGCCGGTGACCGCCCTCTCAACACTGCTCTCACCTTCAAGGCTGAGAGCCAGTTCTTGCGGTGTTGTGGATTCGACTTGAATCTCGACCACGTTGCTCTGGCCTGTCGAAGAAATCGCCCGCAGGAGATAGACCCCTGGGGTGATCCCGGCAAAGGAAAACCGGCCCTGCGAGTCGGTCCTTTGTTGCGTCGGGAAACTCGACCCGGTCAGCCCCCGCAGGGTGACAGAAGCCCGGGGTACAGCCTGGGCATCTGTGGTCAGCACCTGGCCTCGCAGTGGAACCCCCCGTGGGAAGCGCAGTTCCATGGGTTCCAGATCGGGACGCAAGTCGATGGGCTGTTCGAAGGTACTGCCGTCAGGATGGCGGGCGGTGATCCGTGTGGCCCCCGGGTGGAGACCCGACAGATGGAATTCTCCGTTGGGATCCGTGACATCCGCCATCCCAGGGCCGGTGACGCGCACTCCTGGGATTGGGATTCCCTGATGGTTAGTGACCCTGCCGACGAGGCGCACGCCCTCCCGCAAGGTAAACACCACGTCGCTTCGATCCTCGCCGGCCGCCAAGGTGAGATGATCCAGCACGGCCCGCAGGTAACCCGGCAGGGTTGCTGCCAGCCGGATAGGACCTGCGGGTAGTTCATCAAGGTGGAACCGACCTTCAGCATCCGTCGTCGTGACGACTTCGCGAAACCCAGACCGGACGGCCTGGATCTGGGAAACGCCGGATGGGGGTTGGACCATTACGCGAGCCCCCGAGAGTCCCCTGCCGGTGGGGGAGACCACCCGCCCCTGAATCGCCGCAGCTTCCATCATCTGGAGCCGCAGAGGCTCCGCCAGGGGCACGACGGTCTCCGGTAGGGTGACATCGGCGTAGCCTTTCTTCGTGGCACTGATCTGGATCCGTTCTCCCGCGGCCAAACCGCGGATCAGAAATTGTCCCGCTGCATCGGTCTGGGTCGAGAGCATTCTGGCCAGAGTGTCCACCGATCGACCCCACCGAGGGATAGAAAGTTTTTGGGTCCGCACCGTGACACCCGCAAGGGCCCTGCCCTGGCTGTCGGTGACCTCTCCATGGATCGATTCTTCAGCGGCGAGTCGTATCGTTCCAAGGTCGGACTGGCTCTCCCCTGGAAGCTCGATACGCGACAGGTAAAGCGGCGCGTATCCCGACGCGGTGATATACAGGTCGATCATGGGCCCTTCGAGCCCTTCGAGAACGATCCGACCGTTGGCGTTCGTTTCAACCTGGACGATCAGGCGCTTCAGCACTTCGTCAGGAAATCGTGCATCGCTCGCCAGGGCAGGCATGGCCAGCACCTGGGCACCCTCAATGGGTTCTCCCTGCGCGTTCTGAACGCTGGCGGTCACCCGCCGTTGCCGAGGCAGAAGAATCTCCAGCGGTTCGGCGTTCGATCCTTGCATCGGGGCTGTGATCGTCAGGATCTTGGCAGGATGATTCGGTGACGACACCTGAAGGACATACTCGACACCGGGGATCAAAGGTCCCAATGCAAATCTGCCTTGGGCACTGAGATAAGCGGTCCGAGGCTCCCGATGGTCCGGCGGGTGGCGCCGACTCTCAGGGCTGACGACCAGGGAAGCGCGAATTTGGCCGATAGTCACGGGCTTTCCATCGCTTCCCAGGACGATTCCCCGCAGCTGACTCGATGGGGTCAGCCGGATGACCTCCGGGGCGGAATCCAGGGCGATGGACTCGGGGAAGAAGCCCGCCGCCTGGATGGTGTAGGCGGAACCATGAACCGTCGGTACGGTCACTCCGCCATCGGCGTCCGAGGTTCTGGAGCTTCCGGGGTCCCCGCTCGGGTAGACACAGGCGCCTTCAATCGGCGTTCCGGTGGATGCGTCGCGAAGCCGCGTTTGGATGGGTTCGGGCTTGCGGGTCTCGAACCTGTGGGTCCTTGCGTCGAGGGGAAAGGCCAACCGCCGGGAGGTTCCGTCCGCCCAGCGTAGCGTCAAGCCCGGGAAGTGGTGGTTCAAGGTCATTTCCCCTTGGGGCTCGAAAAGCAGCATGGGCATTTCCGGGGCTCGCCGTGCCGCCGCCTCGAGAGCTTTGAAGTGGCCATCCTCCACCAGCACGGTCTCGGGGCGGTCTTCCGTGGGACTTAGCGCAACGGAGACCCATTCCAGGCTTTCCCGCAGAGTGACCGTCACTTCCGAGTCCCGAACTTCCCCCACAAACGCGTCCCGATAGCCGGGAGAGCTGACCCACAGTTGGAGCACTTCCTTTCTTGTCGTCGGCAGTCGGAGGGAGCCCTGTTGGTCCGCAAACCCGCCGCGCGGAGTCGCGTGCCATGGGTGTGGGACCGCGGCTTCGCCTCGTTTCGGGCGCACCCAAATCCAGGCGGCGGGAATCGGTTCTCCCGCCGCATTCACAACACGGACGGAGAGAGTGTGGGCCTCGGGCAACTGGACCGGCGGTAGCTCATGCAGCGTGGTGCACGGGGGTAGAAATAGCTCAACCGCCAGGAGGTCCGGTCCGGAAACCCGAAGAAACCAGGCACCAGAGCTGGGGTTTGGAAGCACATAGCGCCCTTCCGAATCCACCGCAGCCTGGGCAGCGGCTGTCGAAAGGGCTGATTCCGTCAGGCGTGCTTCTAAATCCTGGAATTTTGGGACGGCTGTGTGGAGTTCCGCGGTGAGCTTTACCGGATCGGTATTGAGAACTCTGCCCGAGACGGACGCGGCGGCAAGGGTCGGGCCAGCCCCCAGCAGGCAGGCGGCAAGACCGAAGGAGTACCAAAGTTTGTGCATCGATCAAGGACAGTAGCTACGTTCCACGCCACTGTCTCCCGTATCCGTGCAGTTTACCCCTGTCCGGTCAGCATTGGCGGTATTGTCACCTTCGCAAAAGACTACGGTACCTGCTTCATCGTTACAGCGGGTATAGGCGAGGCAGCTATTCGGGTCGCACTCTACTTCCCAACTCCTGTTCCAACTCCAATCCTCCCCATTACAGTCCGATCCCCCAATGGTTCCCTTGCAAGTACAGAAGGGGTCATCAGACGAGGTTGTTCCGGCGCAGGTCTGGTTAGGAAATTGTTGCCACGGACCCTGGCCATCGCGGTTCTGGGACCATGCCCAATAGGCGACGGCAGAAATTACAGCTAGCGCAAAAATAATGACCAGGGGGTTCCTACTGTTGATTTTTGACACGGAGACCTCTTTGTGGAACTGCGGTTCATACGGCAACCGTCACCACGGAACCGTGGCTACTGATTGGCGACTTTTTGGGTATTCTATCCCTAGAAAATAGGATGAATACACAACTCTCTACCGTAATCACAAAGAGAAAACATCCAGGCGGTCCCGTTCCCCTCACACCCCCGCGATGGCGACGGGGGTCTCGTCGCTCTCGGGTTCCGGGTCGTCCCGGACTTCGTCGCGGCTCATGCGCAGCGCCGCCTCGACCACCAGGTCCAATCGCCCCTCCAGGCGCACCAGGCCCAGTTCTTCGCCGTCCAGGGTGACCACGAAGAGGCTGCGCAGTGAATCGTCCTCCATGCGGTACAGGACCCAGGAGGAGGCGTCCTCGTCCCGTACCCGGGCCATGGTGCGCCAGCCGTTGCGGTGGAAGGAGCGTTCCACCGCGGCGGGGAGGGTGTCCGGGGCGAGGCCCGAGACCTCGTAGTGGGCGACCTCGACCCGCTTCAGTCCGGCCAACAAAAGGGAGGCATCCTGAGCGTCTTCATCGTCCACCGAGCGAGTGATAGCGCGGGCGAGGCCCAGGGACAGGCGGCCCAGCTTGATGCCGCCCTGGGGTTCGAAGCGGGTTCCCGGCATGGTGCCTTCCAGGCGGTGGGCGAAGCCGTCCAGCCGGGGGGTGGCGGTGAAGCAGCCGGTGAGGAGCAGCGCGCAAAGGGGCGCGGCGAAGATCAGGGTTCGGCGGTTCATGGGGTGGCCTCCTTTTCGACGGGTCCCTGCCTGGCGCCGCCGAGCTGGCTCAACGGGGGTAGATCCAACTGCTTGCCCAGGCGGGCGATCTGGGCCGGATCGAAGTTGCCCACGATGTTGACGAAACCGACCGTCTTGCCGGGCTCGACGAAGACCGCCAGGAGGCCCGAGATCTGGTCGCCATTGGGGAGGATCAGCAGGTGGATATCCTGCTCGTCCTTGATCCGCACCACGGCTTCCCAGCCGTGATTTTTCAAGTCCCGGACGACGTTGCGGATGTTCCCCTGGGCGACCCCGGCGTCGCCGGTCTGGAGCTTGAAGATGTTGACCCGCAGGCCCTTCAATCCGGCCAGCAGCTGGGCGAACTCTTCCTCTTCATCCTCCAGGGTGACGGCGAGCATCTTGAGGAGCGCGCCGCCGAGGTTGATCTCTACCGTCAGGTCGTCGTCGGAAAAGGAACCGAAGCGTTGGAAATCGACAAATCCCGGCTGGGATTCCAGGGGTTGGGCGGTGGCGGGCCAGGCCAGCACGCCGAGCGCGAGGCCGAGCAGCACCAGGGGGAAAGTGCGGTTGATCTTCATCATAGGTTCTCCTCGGTCGCTTCTTGCGGTAGCTCGACGATGCGGGACAGGGCTTGTTGGGGCGGTCCCACGACGTGCTTGACCAGCACATCCTGCTGGATTTTGTGCCCCGCCCGGCGCTGGATGGTGGACAGGTAGGCGAAGGCGAGGCGGGCTTCCTTCTCTGCCTGGGCCAGTTCGGCGGCGGTGTATTGGGGCCGTGGCGCGGTGGGGCGCAGCAGGAGCGCTCCGGCCAGCACTGCCAGCACCACCGCGGCGGCGGCGGCGAAGCGCAAGGCCCAGGGGGCGAAACGCTGGCCGGAGCGGGTGCGTTGGGGGAAGGGGAGGACGGACTCCGGCGCTTTCGCCCCAGTAGTTCCGGTCGCCGTGGGGCCTGCCGCTGCGGCCATCACCGAATCCATCACCCCGGGGGGGCATTCCAGCGGGGGCAGGGCGCGCAATTCTTGGCGTACCCGCCGCGCCCACGCCAGTTCCTCGGCGCACGCCGGGCAGGCATTGCTGTGGTGTTCCAGCGCCGTGGCCTCGGTGGCCTCCAACTCGCCGTCCAGGTACGCCTCGATGCGCTCCAGGGCGTCAACGCACGCAAACATGTTTTTCTTGTCCATAAGCCGACTCTCCAAGCCGCTCCCGCAGCCGCTCGCGCAACACTTTGCGTCCGCGGTGCACGTGGGTTTTTACCGTGTTGATGGGCAGTTCCAACGCCTCGGCGATCTCCCGATATTTGAGGTCGCGCACTTCCCGCAGGAGCAGCACCGATCGGTACGGCTCCGCCAGTTCCGCCAACGCCCCCTGAAGATGGTGGCGGAAATCTTTCCGCTCCACCGTCTCCTGCGGGTCCGGCTCCGGACACGGGGTGCGATCCGCAGCCCGGGTCTCTCCTTCGCCGGTGGTGTCCGCGGCGATGAACCGCCGCTGGACCCGGAAGCGCCGCAGCCGATCGTAGCTGGCGTTGCGGGTCACCCGATTGAGCCAGCGCGGGATGGCGTCGAAGTCCAGTTCCCGGAAGTGCTGCCACAATTTCATCAGCACCTCCTGGGTGACATCCTCCGCGTCCTCGCGGCTCCCCAGGTAGTAGTAGGCGAAGGAGTAGACCATGTCCTTTTGTTCCTCCACCGCGCGTTGGAAACGTTCCACCATCACGCTCTCATTGACGCTCGGCCGGGGGAAAGGGTTTCATGGGGCGCATTTTTGAGAAGATCTTTTTGGGTCGATTCTTGCTCTCCCCGCCCCCCGGGGGGTAGCGTGGGGCCTGACGGCGGAGCGCGCTGGTGGAGACATTCCGACTCCCCGCCGCGCCGCGGCGTAAGGAGCCCTTGCGATGACGGAGCATACTTGTTGTCACCACCATTCCGCGGATCCTTCTTCCGCCCAGGATTCTGCCCAGGATTCAGGTCAGGAGCACGGCAAACCGACCGGCGCCATCGATGCCGCGTACATCTGCCCCATGTGCCCCAGTGTCGGCGAGGATACCCCAGGGGCTTGCCCCCACTGCGGCATGGCGCTGGAGCCTTCCCGTCCGGCGGGGCCGCAGCAGCGGACGGAGTACGTCTGCCCGATGCATCCAGAGGTGGTCCAGGACCACCCCGGCAGTTGCCCCCAGTGCGGCATGGCGTTGGAACCCCGCACGGTGACTCTGGAGGAGGAGGTCGATCCGGAACTTGTGGATATGCGCCGCCGGTTGACCGTCAGCGCGGTGTTGACGGTGCCCTTGCTGGTGGTGGCCATGGGCGGCATGATCCCCGGCGACCCCCTGGGGGGGCTGCTGGGGCTGATCCCCGCCGGATGGGCACCGTGGGTGCAGCTTCTGTTGGCCACCCCGGTGGTGCTGTGGGGGGGCTGGCCTTTCTTCCAGCGGGGCTGGGCTTCGATCCGCAGTGGCCACTACAACATGTTCACCCTCATCGCCCTCGGCACCGGTGCGGCCTACCTGTACAGCCTGGTGGCGACGGTGCTGCCCCGGCTGCTGCCTGCCGGCTCCCGAGGGGTGTATTTCGAATCCGCGGCGGTGATCGTCACCCTGGTGCTCCTGGGGCAGGTGCTGGAGCTGAAGGCCCGGGGCCAGACGCGGCGAGCGTTGCAGGAGTTGCTGGAGCTGGCGCCGAATACCGCCCGGCGATTGATTGCGGATGGCGCCGAGGGTGCCGAGGAGGATGTACCCCTCGATGCGGTGCACCCGGGCGACCGGCTGCGGGTGCGTCCCGGGGAGAAGGTGCCGGTGGATGGGGCGGTGGTGGAAGGGTCCACATCCATTGATGAGTCGATGCTCACCGGCGAGCCGGTGCCGGTGGCCAAGGGACCCGGCGATGCCGTCACCGGTGGCACGGTCAACGGTTCCGGGAGCTTCATCTTGAAGGCGGAGCGGGTGGGTTTCGACACCCTCCTCGCGCGCATCGTGCAGATGGTGGGGGAAGCGCAGCGCTCCCGGGCGCCCATCCAGCGGGTGGCGGACAGGGTGGCGGGCTACTTCGTGCCAGCGGTGGTGGTGAGCGCGGTGCTCGCCTTCGGGGCCTGGATGGCGTTGGGGCCCGAGCCGCGCTTGTCCCACGCCGTGGTGGCGGCGGTGGCGGTGTTGATCATCGCCTGCCCCTGCGCTCTGGGGCTCGCCACACCCATGTCGATCATGGTGGGCACCGCGCGGGGCGCCCGGGCCGGGGTGCTGGTGAAGAACGCGGAAGCGCTGGAGACCTTCGCCCGGGTCGATACCCTGGTGTTCGACAAGACCGGCACCCTGACCGAGGGACGACCGCAGGTGGTGGCGGTGCGGGCGCTGGGAGGGCACTCCGAAGAGAACCTTGTGCGTTGGGCGGCGAGCCTCGAACGGGGCAGTGAACACCCTCTGGCGGAAGCCGTCCTGGCGGCGGCCCGGGAGCGGGGTCTCGACCTGCTGGAAGTTCAGGACTTCGAGTCGGTCGCCGGGGCGGGCGTCACCGGCATGGTGGCGGGCAAGGCCCTGGCCCTGGGCAACGCCGCGTTGGGACGGCGGCGGCAGCCCACAGCCGCAGGGACGGCGGGGACGGCGGCTGAAGATCCCTTCGCGGCGGAGGCGGAAGAGGAGCGCCGCCGGGGCCGCACGGTCATGTTCCTGTGGGTGGACGGGGAACCGGCGGGCCTTCTGGCCACCGCGGATCCCATCAAGGCGTCCACTCCGGGCGCCATCCGGCGGTTGCGCGCCGCAGGCTTGAAGCTGGTGATGGCCACCGGCGACAGCGAGACCACGGCCGCGGCGGTGGCCGCGGAGTTGGGTATCGAGCGGGTTCTGGCGGAGCTTTCCCCCCAAGGCAAAGCCGACCTGGTGACGGAGCTCAAGGACCAGGGGCGCATCGTCGCCATGGCGGGGGATGGGGTCAATGATGCCCCGGCGCTGGCCGCCGCCCACGTCGGGGTGGCCATGGGTACGGGCACCGATGTGGCCATCGAGAGCGCGGGATTGACCCTGCTCCACGGCGACCTGGAAGGATTGGTGCGGGCCCGCCACCTGAGCCAGGGCACCCTGCGGAACATCCGCCAGAATCTCTTCTTCGCCTTCCTCTACAACGCCCTGGGGGTGCCCCTGGCGGCCGGGGTCCTGTACCCCGTCTTCGGCCTTCTGCTCTCCCCCATGATCGCCAGTGCGGCGATGAGTTTCAGCTCCGTTTCGGTGATCGCCAACGCATTGCGCCTGCGCACTCTCAAGGTGTGAGGGTCTGGCTTGAGGGTCGGTCGGGGCGGCGGGGTGCATGCTAAGCTTCGCTCAGCGTTTTTCTATCGATCAAGCAGAGAGCAAGGGGAGAGAGCGCCATGGCGTCATTGCCGGAATTGACCCTCGGTATCGAGGAGGAATACCAGATCATCGATCCCGAAACCCGGGAGCTGAAGTCCTTCATCCAGGAGTTTCTGGAGCAGGGGCAGGTGATCTTGAAGGATCAGATCAAGCCGGAGTTCATGCAGTCCCAGGTCGAGGTGGGGAGCCACATTTGCCGCAACATCGCCGAAGCCCGCATCGAGGTCCAGCGGCTGCGGCGCACTATCCGTGAGCTGGCGGAAAACAACGGCTTGCGCTTCGTGGCGGCCTCCACCCACCCCTTCTCCAGCTGGTCCACCCAGGAGGTCAACGTCGGGGAGCGCTACACCAAGCTGGCCACCGACATGGGGGATCTGGCGCGGCGGCTGCTGATCTTCGGCATGCACGTCCACATCGGCATCGATGACAAGGAGTTGATGATCGATGTCATGAACCAGATCCGCTACTTCCTGCCCCACGTGCTGGCCCTGTCCACCAGTTCGCCGTTCTGGCAGGGGCGGGACACCCAGCTCAAGTCCTACCGCTCGGTGGTCTTCGAGAATCTCCCCCGCAGCGGCATGCCCCCGGCCTTCAAGTCGTGGGCGGAGTACCAGAGTTTCATCGACATGCTGGTGCGCACCAACTGCATCGACGAACCCACCAAGATCTGGTGGGATGCCCGGCCTCACCCGAAGTTCCCCACCCTGGAGGTTCGCATCTCCGACGTGTGCACCAAGGTGGACGAGTGCATCTGCATCGCCGCGCTGCTCCAGGCCCTGGTCGCCAAGTTGATCAAATTGCGCCGCAGCAACCAGTCGTGGCGCAACTACCGCCACCACCTGATCACCGAGAACAAGTGGCGGGCGGTGCGCTACGGGATCGACGGCAACCTGGTCGATTTCGGGCTGCGCAGCGAGCGCCCGGCGCGTTTCCTGGTGCAGGAGCTGCTGGAATTCATCGATGACGTGGTGGACGATCTGGGCAGCCGCAAGGAGGTGGAATACGCCCACGTCATCCTCAAACACGGCACCAGCGCCGACCGCCAGCTGGACACCTACCGTCGCACCAACGGCGATCTCAAAGCCGTGGTCGATCAGCTGATCGAGGAGACCCGGGAAGGGTGTGTGGATTGAGGGACATGCATGTGCATGGGCGTGATATCCTGATCCTTGGAGGATGCTATGCGAACGACCGTTGAGTTACAGGATGATCATCGTGCCCAGTTGATGGAGTTGGCTGCCCGGCGTGGAGAGAAGGGCTTTTCCAGGCTTCTTGCCGAAGCCTTGGAAAGCTATTTCGCAAAGGAGCACGCCTTGGAGGAAAAGCGGCGTAGGGTGCTGCGTCTTCGGGGTGTGCTCTCCGACGAAGAGGCTGCGGGCCTGCGTGCCACATGCCAGGAAATTCGGGAATTTTGGCGATGATCATTGCCGACACCGATGTGCTTATCGATTTTCTCAACGGCAAGAGTCCGGGAGCGGATTGGGTTAGCCGGGAGATCGAAAGGGGTACTCTTCGCACCACGGCAGTGAACCAATTTGAGCTTCTCGCTGGAGCCAAAACATCGGAGCAGGAGCTTCAAGTACAGGAGCTGTTGGCGGTTCTTGCGCCCCTTGCGCTGTCTTCGGACGACGCCCGTCAGGCTGCTGCCCTACGACGCTCTCTTGAGGAAGGCGGGCGCGGGATCGGCATGGCGGACTACTTGATAGCCGGTATTGTCATGAGGCATGGTGCTAGTTTGATTACGAGGAACATTCGACATTTCGGGCGTATTGAGGGCTTGGCACTGCTTTGACCCCTGCGGTTGGGCAACGAGGCGAAACAGATCCCATCCACCGGCGTAGTCTCCAAAGGCACCGTGACGGCGGCGGTGCGGTTTTTCTGGCAATCTCATCGACAAGGGGGGCGGGCATGGCGGACAAGGGTTGTTTCAAGAAGGGGTGCTTCGGCTGCCTGGGAGTCATCGTGCTCGTGGTCGGTGTGCCGCTGGTGCTGGTCGCCATGGGCTTCGTCATGGGTGCGCCGGAGAAAAAACAGGAGAACCAGGTCCTGGAGCAAGCCTTGCCAGAGCTTCCCACCGCACCCGAACCGGCGGCGGAAGAGGACGCCGGGACGCCCCTGGACAGCACCGCCCAGATCGGCGAGCCGGGAGCCGGGGAACTGGTTCCCGACTACGTCGAGCGCCCGCTGATGCCCAACTTCCTGGGCACCCCACCGGCGGGACGCGTGGAACTTCAACTGGAAATGGGTGATTTCATCGTCGAGCCGGGTCCTCCGGACGAGGGGCTACGGGTGGAGGCGGAATACGACACCGGCACCTACGAACTGGTGGAACGGTACGAAGCCGCGGACGATGGCACCTGGGTCTACCGGGTGCGTTTCAAGAGCAAGGTCAGCTGGTTCCGGCGCCTGTGGGGCGACAACCGGGTCCAGAACAAGGTCAAATTGATCGTCCCCCGGGGGCGCCCCATGGCGGTTTCCGGTCGGGTGGGCATGGGGCAATCCCGCATCGAGCTGGGGGGCCTCTGGCTCACCGATGTGGATCTGCGTCTCGGCACCGGGGACCATGAATTGAGCTTCGACGAGCCCGTGGTGGAGCCCCTGCCCCGGCTGCGGATCGAGAGCGGCGTGGGCGAGATGAAATTCCGCGGGATCGGCAACGCCAGCCCCGCGGAGACCTCCATCCAATCGAAGGTCGGTGACCTGCGGATCGATCTGCGCGGGGACTGGCGGCAGGATGGCACCGTGGATGTCGATTTCAGCGTCGGCGACTGTCGCGTTACCTTGCCGGACGATGTCCATGTCGATGTGGAACGCGCCCAGGTCAGCGTGGGAGAGCGGCGCATGCGCAACCTGGAGCCCAGCGAGCCCGTGCCGGAGGGCGCCCCCACGGTCACCCTGCGGGTGGATAGCTCCGTGGGGGACTTGCGCATCGAGGGCTGATTCACACCACGCGGTGGGTCTTGTACAGTTCCAGCTCGCTGCCCAGGATGGTGACCCGGACGGCGATGCGGGCCATCAAATAGAGCTGCTGGATCAGGATGCCCAGGATCAGCCCCACCACGGTGGAGGTGCCCACCCCCGGGGCCAGCAGGGCGTAGAGCCCCATCGCGGCGAGGGCCAGGATGCCCCCCAGGGCCACCAGGGCGAAGACCTTCCCCGGTCGGGACAGCACAAAGCCGAGCCCCCGCAGCACCGCCCCCAGGGCGCGGTGCCGGTTCTCCACCACCACGGCGATGCGAGCGTAGTCGAAGACCGCCCGCACCAGGAGCAACAGGAAGGCCACCAGCGCCAGAGCGGCGAGGGCGTACAGCAGCACCGTGGTTTCTCGGGTCACCTCCCGGGTGGCCCCGGCGATGCGGCCCAGGAGCCAGCGGCCCAACTTGTAGACCAGAAAGTAGAGGGGCGCGGAAAGGATGGCGAGCCGCAGCAAGCGGAAGAATAGATCCGCCCCCGCCGCCAGCAAGCCGCGCAATCCCCGGGGGCTCAAGGGATCATGGAGCCGTGCCAGGACCCCTCCTTGTAGCAGAATCCACGCCAGAAGGAAGAGGGAGATCATCCCCAACAGTGCGGGGTATTCGCTCCACAGGCGACCGGTGATCCAGCCCTCCAGGTTGTCCAGCAAAGGCCCCGCCGCCACCACCGCCGAGGGGCGGAAGGTCTCCATCAATCCCCCGTTGGAGTCCTCGATCTCGCCGTACCAACCCAGGTCAAAGCCCTGGCGAAGGTTTTCGTGGACCAGGCTGGGACCGATAGCCTGATCGAGAGTGTGCACCATCAGCACGCCCGCGGGCAGGGCGATCAGCAGATTGGCCAGCCACAGCCAGCCCACCAGTCCTGACTGGTCCCCGGTATGCCGCAGGCCGCGGAAGAAGGCTTGGAGGAAACTCAACGTGGGACCCCTTTCTCAACCAAAGAAAGAAAAGACGTGCAGTAGATCTTGTGCCCAGAACAGCCACCGCGAACCCCATTTGATGGCCGGGAATCGCGCCTGGGATTCGAGCAGGCGGCTGTTGTTGGTGAAGTTCAGATCGAGAAGCAGAATCCGCTCCGGGTCCACCACCGCATGGCGCAGCTTGGTGTTGCGCTCCTCCACCAACAGGGTCCACCGATCCTGGCCGTCCCAGGCGCGGCGGACCTCGGTACCGTCCTCGAAAACCAGCAGCACCTCCACCGGGAAGGTGCCATCGCCGTAGCGGCGGACGGTGACCTCGGTGCGAAAGAGCTTCTCCTTGGGCTCTTCCGTCTTCTCCCCGCCGTCGCTGCTGCTGTCACCCTTGCCGCGGTATTCGAGGCTGCCGTCCTCGGCTTCGAAGAGACCCTCCGCCCGGAAGGGTCGGCTCACCATGCGTTCGATGCCGTAGTCGAAGGTCTGGGAGCCGCCATAGACCTGATCGAAGAACCAGGTGAGATCCTGTCCTGCCACCTCATTGGCCACGGCGAAGAAATCCTCTGGCTCCGGATGGCGGAACTTCCACCGTTCGAAGAAGGTGGAGAGGATTTCCTGCAAGGTTTCCCAGCCCAGGTAGCGCTCCAGAGTGTGCAGCCAGACAGCGGTCTTGCTGTAGGTGATGCTGGAGGCCGTGGATGGGTAGTAATGGAACGTGGGCGTCGAGGGCGTATCGGAGGTGGCATCGCGGCGGTAGCGGTCGAGGCGGTTGCCGTGTACCGCCCGATTCATCGGCACCTCGTCGAACTTCCACGGCAGGAAGCCCCCCCGGGCACCGGGCATGCCGAGGTAACGCTGGGTGTAGACCGGGGGATCGAACGCTGCGTAGTAGGTCCGGGCGGTGGAGAAGGTATTCAACCCCTCATCGATCCACGCGTGCTCGAATTCGTTGTTGCCGACCATGCCATACCAGAATTGGTGCCCCGCTTCGTGGATGGTCACCCCCTCCGGCGAACCGGTTCCGGCAGGGCTCAGCAGGCGCGTGCCGCAGGTGAAGAGGGTGGGATACTCCATCCCTCCGGCGCCGCTCCCCCAGGCGGGGTCCACCACGGTGATGTGGCCGTAGGGGTACGGTCCGTACCACAGGCCGTAGAACTTCAACGCCGCCCGAGTGGCTTCGAGATGGCGTTCGGCCTGGCGCTCGTGTTCTGGCTGGAGCAGGAGCCGGATCTCCACCGGCGGCAGCCCGGGCTCTTCGAAGGTCTCCCGCCGCTCCAGATAATCGGGGCTGGCGGTCCAGGCGAAGCCGTGGACATCCTCCTGCACGAAGCGATGGCTCGCGGTGCCATCGCCGTGGGCTTCGGTCTCCACCTCGCGACCGGTGGCGCCCACCACGTAGCGCTGCGGCAGCGTCAGGCGCACATCGTAATTGCCGTAGTCCGAGTAGAACTCGGTGGCGGAGTGAAACTGGTGGCAGTTCCAGCCCTCGGCCCCTTCGAAAACCCCCAACTTTGGGAACCAGTGGGCGACAAAGTAGAAGTCGCCCACCCGCCCCGTGCGGGCGAAAGTCCGCGGCACCCGGGCGCGGAATTCCAATTCCACCTCGATGGTCTCACCGGGGGCAACGGGTCGAGGTAGATCCAACACCATCACGGTGCGGTCCTCCGGGTTGCCGTCATCGGGAGCGGCGAAGCGCAAGGATGCGGTGAGGTCCACGGGGCCTTCCGGGTCCAACCAGCGTGCCTTCTCGATGATCTGGTATCCCCAGTCCTCCGCCTTGAGGGTCTTGCCCGCGGTGCTACGACCGCGGATTCGATCCTCCAGCAACCAGGTGCTCTGGTTGTTGCGCCAGCCATTCCAATACAGGTGGAACCACAACTCACTGGTCGGTTGATCCTGAATGTTACGCCACACGAGCCTTTGTAGACCCGTCAGGGTGCCGGCATCCGTATCCACTCGCACATCGAGGGTGTAGTTGGCATTGCGCGGGGAGAGGGAGGCTTGCGCTTCGACGGCAGCGGGACCGGGAAAGACGTAGATCGCCAAAACCAGGGCGAGCAGACGCAGGGCCAGACCGATACAGCGCGGGCTCAGGGGGCACATACAATCTCCCAGGAGGAAGGTCACGGGGAAAGATTTCCGGGGCTGATGCACGACCATTATACGGAGCCTGGAGAGGAGGGCAAATCGAATTCGTGGTGTTCTGGAATGGCGGTTCAGAAGCGGATCTCACGCAGAGGCGGATGGTTGAATTGGCGAAAGATCTTGATGGGCGGCAGGCTGTTTCAGCAGTGCTGGCGGAAATGCCGTTGGTTCGGCAAGTACTTTTATTTCAATTGCTTACCCCTTGTCGATCGTTCTGTTGAATAGCTGATTCTGAAGGGGCCGCCCCATGGTGAGCGGACATTTTTTTAAAAAGGTGCTGAAAACAAGACCCGCTTGTTGTATAATCACTGTGTTGGTGGAGGAGGGTGGGTCAGGAAAATCCCGATGGTTCGTAGGTCGGCAGGGGTTTCGGAAGCTTGGAGCCGCCTCGCCGTTGTTTATAGTCCCATTTTCATGGAAAAGGAGTAGGAAGATCATGGAAGCAGCAGTTACCTCACAGGACATTTCTAAGATCCGGCAGAGTCTTGCCAACGCCGAGAACATCGAAGTGGTCGCCGAGTTGTTGAGCCTGGCCGGGAACTCCACCCGGTTGAAGCTCCTCTACTTGTTGGAGAACCACGATGAGATCTGTGTTTGCGATCTGGCGGAGATGCTGGGCGTGTCGGTTTCGGCCGTCTCTCAGCATCTGGCGAAGCTGAAGGCGCGCGGCCTTGTCGCCCCGCGTCGGGATGCCCAGACCATCTACTATCGGCTCACCGAGCACGATTTCAACAACCGCCTCAAGGAGAGCTTCCTGAGTTCTCTCAAGGCCTGAGTTGTTTCTGCCGTAAGGCACCTTGAAGGGCGACCCATCGCGGGTCGCCCTTGCTGTATCTGGACGCCGCCCTCGGATACAATGGTTCCCCAAGCCGAGTACTTTTTCGAGACGCACCGAGGAGGAGCCATGAGTCGACGCCCCAAATTCACATTCCTGGGCCATTCCACCATCCGAGTGGACCTGGACGGCGGCGAGGTCATGCTCCTGGAGCCCTGGATTCAGGGCAATCCCAGCTGTCCCGAGGGGCAGAAGGATCTGGAGCGCCTGGATGTCATGCTCATCACCCACGCCCATTTTGATCACATGGGGGATGCCGTGGCGCTGGCGAAGCGTCACGAGCCCAAAGCGGTGGTGGGGACCTTCGAGGTCTGCCAGTGGCTGGAGAGTCAGGGGGTGAAGAACACCTCACCGATGAATCTCGGCGGCAGTCAGAAGGTGCTGGGGATGCGCGTCTCCATGGTGCGGGCGGACCACTCCAGCGGCTTGAGCGAGGACGGCAGCGCCCCGTTCGTCGATGGGGGTACGGCCAGTGGCTTCGTGGTCAAGATGCCCAGCGGGTACACCTTCTACCACGCGGGGGATACCGCTCTCTTTTCCGACATGCAGCTGATCTGCGAACTCTATCGACCGGAGCTCGCCTTCTTGCCCATCGGGGACCGCTTCACCATGGACCCGCACCAGGCGGCTCGCGCCTGCCGTTTCCTGGGGGTGCGGGAGGTCATCCCGATCCACTGGGGCACCTTCCCCATGCTCACCGGCTCCCCCGAGGATCTGGGCGGGGAGTTGCGGAATCTGGGCATCAACTGCGACATGGTGCGCCTGGAACCCGGCGAGAGTTTCTGACGGCGAGCGTTGACCATGCCCACGAGTACCGTCGAGGATTACCTGAAGTGCATCCTGGCCCAGGAGCTGCGCGTCCCGGGCAAGCGGGTGAGCATGGGCCAGGTGGGGGCCGCCCTGGGGGTGGCGCCGGGCACGGTCACGGCGATGGTCAAGACCCTCGCCGACAGTTCTTTGGTGCAGTATGAGCCCTACGCCGGGGTGCGGTTGACGGAGTCCGGGCGCAAGCTCGCCTCCCATGTGCTGCGCCGTCATCGCCTGGTGGAACTCTTCCTGGTGGAAATCATGGGGATGGACTGGAGCGAGGTCCACACCGAGGCGGAAGACCTGGAACACGTCATTTCCGACCGTCTGCTGGAGCGCATGGACGAGATGTTGGGTTCCCCCTCCGTCGATCCCCACGGGGATCCCATCCCATCGCCCCAGGGGGTGGTGGTGGAGCCGGACCTCAACACCCTGCTCTGCTGCCCGGTCGGGTCCTGGTTGCAGGTGGCCCGGGTCTCGGACCAGAGTCCGGAATTTCTTCGCCTCCTGGAACGCCGGGGGCTGCTCTTGGGGAGCCGCCTGCGGGTCGCCTCCCGCGACGAGTTGACGGAGACCGTGGGGCTGGAAGTGGAGAGTGAGGACGCGTGGAGTCTCGGTTTTCGGGCCGCGGCCAAGATCCAGGTTACCGTCGCCCGGACCGCCGCCGCCCCGTGAATCTGGCGCCGAGGAAGCGCCAAACTGGCAGCCCGGTTCCCGGGGGGTGACGCCGTCGCGAACCCGGGCGCGAGGCGGCATACTATTCGCAGATCCGGTACAATGGAGAGCCTCTGGGCGTGGGCTGACTCCCGGCGCGACTTTTGCACAGGAATTAGGTAGCTCGGCACGAGCAAGAAGAATCACGAGGAAAGGTAGGAAGACCGATGCACTTGCGAAATCGAATTCTAGGCCTCGCTTTGATCCTGGCCCTGGTGGCGACCGGCGCGGCCTTTGCGGCGGGCGAAGGGCGCATGTTGGGTACCGTCATCGACGAGGAGGGCAATCCGATCCAGGGGGTCAAGGTGACGGTCACGTCGCCGGACCTGGCGGATTTTGAAGAGGTGAAGACCACCAACAAGAAGGGGCAATTCTCGGTCGTCTTCGCCAAGGCATACCTGCGGTACCTCTATCGCTTCGAAAAAGAGGGCTATGCCACCCGCGAGACGGAGACGAAGACCAACATCAGTGGCACCACCCGCCAGGACTTCACCCTCCATTTCGGCCAGGCGCCGACCGCCACGGCGGGATCTGGCGCCAATGCTGCCGCAGCGGCGTCCAACGCCGCCATCTTCACCTTCAATGAGGGGGTCGATGCCTACAAGGCCGGGGAGTTCGCCCTGGCGTTGGAAAAGTTCAACGCGGCCATCGAGAAGGATCCGAGTTTCCCGCAGGCCCACACGGCCCTGGCGGAATTGCACTACGAAATGGGCAACTACCAGGAAGCGGTGACCGAAGCCGAAACCGCCATCGCTCAATCTTCCGGTGAACTGAACGCCATGCGCGTGCTCTACGACGCGAACCGCAAGCTGGGCAACGAGGATGCCGCGAAGGAGGCCCAGGCCGCCCTTGCCGCCGCCGGTCAGGCGACGGAAGAGGCGAAGAAGATCTACAACGAAGGGGTCGGCCTGCACAAGGCGGGGGATTTTCCCGCCGCCCTCGCCCGCTTTGAAGAGGCCGTGGCCATGGATCCCAATCTGGTCGCCGCCTACAACGCGCTGACCACTGTGACCATGCAGATGGAGGATTGGGAGAAGGCGGGCAAATACGCCGAGAAGCTCCTGGAACTGGAGCCCGGCCATGAGAACGCTCTGCGGATCCGTTACGACGCCTATGTCAACACCAACCAGATCGACAAGTTGGACGATGCTCTCCTGGATCTGGCGGTAGTGGACAAGGACTTCGCCGCCACCAACCTCTACAACCAGGGCATCGCCTTCTACAATGATGGCAATATTGCCGCGGCGCGGGAGTGGTTTGAGAAGTCCCTGACGGTGGATCCGGACTATGCCCGAGCCCACTACTACCTGGGCCTCTCCTACATCAGCGAAGGCGCCAACGACAAGGCCAAGGAGCGTCTGGAGCGCTTTATCGCCCTGGCGCCGGACGACCCGGAAGTGGCCACGGCCAAAGAGATGATGAGCTACTTGCAGTAGCCTTCAGGACGCCGATCAGAGTTCCGGCGGCGGATGCCGCCGGGGCAGCAGGACCCCGAACGCCGTGGCGAACAGGACTTGAACGTCCCGCCACGGCGTTCGTCGTTCCAGGTACGCCTGGTATCCGGCGAGCTTGTAGGGCACGAGGCGCTCGCGGTAGAACGTCTCCCGGTCTTCGTTCCCGGGCCGCCCCGCCAGGAGCGCCTCCTCATTGCGCAAAGCCAGCGTCACCGGATCCGTCAACCCGGGTCGCACCGTGAGCACCGCCCGCCATCGGGGGTCCGTCAGGTCCACATACTCCGGCACCTCCGGTCGCGGCCCCACCAGGGCCATCTCTCCCCGCACCACGTTCCACAGTCCCGGTAATTCATCGACCTTCGTCGCTCGCAGGATCCGTCCCACCCCGGTGATCCGCGCATCCCCCCGTGCCGTCACTTGCGAACCCGCCTCCGGGCGCTGGACCATGGAGCGCAGTTTCAGCAGCCGGAACGGCTCCCCACCCCGGCCCATCCGTTCCTGCCGGAAGAGGATGGGACCCGGGGAGGTCAGCTTGATGGCCAGGGCCGCCAGCAGGAGGAAGGGCGAAGTCGCGAGGAGTCCCAGGAGAGCCAGGGGGGCCTCGATCCAGCGGGGGAGGGGGTGGGGGTCAGCGTTTTTCATTTCCGGTGCTGTCCACAAACCTCCCCCACCCCCCTCACCACCGCCGCCATCTCGCCTTCCGTCATGGTCGGAAAAAGGGGCAGGGTAACGAGCCGGGGCCAGACGGCGCTGGCGTTGGGGAGGTGTTCGGGGCGCCAGCCGAATGCTTCTTCGTAGTAGGGGTGTCGATGCAGGGGGCGCCAGTGGACGGAGTAGCCGATCTCCCGCTTGCGGAGTTCCTGGAGGAAGGCGTCCCGGTCGAGGGTGAGGCGCTCCAGGCCCAGGCGGATGGGGAAGAGGTGCCAGGCGTGAACTCTGTCGGCGGGCACCGGGGGCAGCTCCAGGAAGCCCTCCGCCGCCAGGGCGGCCAGGGCCTCGCGGTAGGCCAGGGCGAGGCGTTGGCGGTCCTGGCGCATGGCCTCGGCCCGGGCCAGCTGGTGGAGGCCGATGGCGGCGGCGATGTCGGTCAGGTTGTATTTGAAACCGGCGGCGACGATGCGGTAATCCCAGCTGCCTTGGGCGGTGTAGCGGCCCCAGGCGTCCTTCGACAGACCGTGGAGGGAGAGGCACCGCATGCGCTCCAGCAGGGCCTCGTCCTCGGTGACCGCCATGCCCCCCTCGCCGGTGGTGATCGTCTTGTTGGCGTAGAAGGAGAAGCAGGTCACGGCGCTGGTGCCCTCGCCGCAGCGCTGCCAGGGGGCATCGGAATCCGGGCGCCAAGCGGCGGGAAAGGCGTGGGCGGCGTCCTCCACCACCCACAGGTCATGGCGGCGGGCGAAGGCGTTGACCGCGTCCATGGCGAGCATCAGACCACCGACGTGGACGGGGATGAGGCCCACGGGCTTGAGGTCCCGGTCAATTTCCGGCGGCCAGTTTTCCGGTCGTAACTTGGCCTCGGCGTCCTCCAGGTCCAGATTTAGGGTCACGGGATCGCAATCCACCAGGATGGGTACGGCGCCCAGGTAACGCACCACCTCGGCGGTGGCGGCGAAGGTCATGGTGGGCACCAGGACAGCCTGGCCGGGCTGGAGATCCAGGGCCGCCAGGGCCAGGTGCAGGGCGGCGGTGCAGGAGTTGAGGGCCAGAGCGTGGGTGGCACCGACGGCGGCGGCAAACTCCCTCTCGAAACGCTGGGTCCGGGGGCCGGTAGTCAACCAGCCGGAGCGCAGGGTCTCGACCACCTCGTCGATCTCGGCTTGCTGGAGGTCGGGCCGGAAGAAGGGGACGTTCATGATTCTCCCGCCTGCCGGTCGAGCCAATCCCCAATCCGCCGCGCCACCCGTTTTCCCGCCGCGCCATCCCACAAGGGGGGCACGGTGCCGGAACGCCACTGACCCGTCTTTATTTCGGTCACGGAGCGCAGGATCAGCTCCCGGTCGGAGCCCACCAGGCGGTTGGAGCCCAACTCCACGGTGGAGGGCCGCTCGGTGTTCTCCCGCAGGGTGAGGCAGGGGACGCCGAGGGCGGTGGTTTCCTCCTGGATGCCCCCGGAGTCGGTCAGTACCGCGGCGGCCCTAGCCATGAGACCCAAGAAGGAGAGATACGGCAACGGCGGACACCCCCGGATACCGGTGGGGAGTTCGAGCCCCCAGCTCTCCAGCCGGGCGGCGGTGCGGGGATGCAGGGGGAAGAGCACCGGCCAGCCGGTTTCTGCGGCGACCTG
>Ga0055474_10000064_pt1 | contig 20964 bp, 20 predicted proteins | sample Muzzi_PWA_D1_FD_57680 | JGI IMG/M metagenome (GOLD analysis project Ga0055474, IMG submission 57680) | Wetland microbial communities from San Francisco Bay, California, USA, that impact long-term carbon sequestration - Muzzi_PWA_D1 | ecosystem: Environmental > Aquatic > Marine > Wetlands ... | reverse complement strand
AGGGTCAGATAGGTTGTCCCGGGGATGGTGGCGGAGGAGAAAAGCTTGTCGAGATCGTCCTCTCCCAGGTCGTAGTGCTCCAGCTCCAATTCCCGCACGGTGCGCTGGGAGCGGCCCAGGGGGTTGATGTCCGCCAGCAAATGCCCCCGTACCCGGTAGGAGCGGATCAGCATATCCACCCGGTGCTGCTTGGACCCGCGCTCGCGGATGCGGGCGGTGAGCCCGCGGATCACGCCCCGGGCCAGATCCGGTCGTTGCTCCAGCCGGACCAGGAGATCCTTGCCCCGGATCCGCAGCAAGCGCACCGCGCCGCGGGCGATGGCGTTCGCCACTCGCGGCGCCGCGTCGAGGACCGCCAGTTCCCCCACCACCTTGCCCACAGCGATTTCCGCCACCACCGTATCCCCCCGCAGGATGACGATGGAGCCTTCCAGGACGGCGAAGAAATCGTTGCCCACCTCCCCCTGGCGGAAGAGGTACTCCCCATCCTTGAGGCGCACCTCGTCGGCATCGGCGGCGATCTCGGCGATGACATCCGCCGGAGCCTCGGCGAAGAGCGGCACGCTTTGCAAGAACCGCACGCGGTCCTCCGGATCGATGGCCTCAGCGGGCGCCACCGGTCGATGGGCGGGTGTGGAGGGCACGGCTCCATCCATGGGCATGGAAGCGGCGGGCGGATTGAAGATGCTCGACGGCTGAAAGGACGGCCCCAGGGCCACCGGGCCGTCACCCGCAGTCGCCGACGGCGCCTCTTCCTCCGCCGCGAAATACCGGCGCCACGCCGCGCTCACGGTCGATGGATCGTCCTGATACCGAGCGTAGAGGGCCTCGATAAAATGCAGACTCTCCCCGTGGAAGTTCTGCTCCGCTGTCATAGTGGTGTTCTCCTTCGTCCTTCGCCGGTCGCTCTTTACTCTTCCCCCACCGCTCTGCCAAGGATGCCGACGCTACCACGGTGGGACGGCTTCTCGGGAGGCCCAGGACCCTGCGGGAGAGGCCCGGAGCGCGGGCTCTAGGGCAGACGGCGCCGCAGTTGGGCCAGCAGCCCTGCCGCGGCGCGGCGCAGTTCCGGGGTGGGCCGATCCGCCAACAGGCCCTCCAGGACGGCCACGGCTTCGGCGGTGCGTCCGGCGTTGGCCAGGGTGACGGCCTCGTTGTAGCGCTCCGCGGAACGATTGTGATCCCGCACGCGCCGCATCTCCGCCAATTGGGCTTCGACCTCCCGCACCATGGCGGTGTCTTCCAGGGTGATCAGAATCTGTTCCACCAGGGCCACCGCCCCGTCCAGATCCCCGGCGGCGGCCAATCGGTCGGCGGCGTTCAGTTGGGCCAGGCGCAGGGTATCCCGGGCCTGGCTCAACACCTCCGGACTCGCCTGGGGAGCGATGCTGCGCTCCAGAACCCGGCGCGCCGCTTCCATCTGCCCCCGGCGGGCCTGGACCACCATCAGGTTGAAGGCCACATCGACCCGTTCCGGGAGGGCGTGCAACGCTTTTTCGAGCACCGCCACGGCCCGGGGGGAAGGCTCCGGCTCGAAGGTCAGCGCCGCCCCCAACCCGGCGAGGGCCTCGGCGAAGAGCGGATTGCGCTTCAGGCTGCGTTCGAAAGCCTGCTTCGCCTGCTCGATGACCCCCCGCTCCCGCTCGGCCAGATCGAGGGCAAAAAAGCCGTCGTTCAAACCCAGGGAGCGCAGCAGGGTCCAGCCGTGGAGGAAGTGAATCAGGAAATCATCCCCGCCCCGTTGCAGCGCCTGCTCGTAATAGGCCAGGGCCTCCTCGTAGCTACCCGCCTGATCCTTCAGGAAGCCGAGCCCGGCGTAGGCTTGAGCGGTTTGCGGATCCGCATCCAGGGCGGCGTGAAAGTGGCGTGCCGCCTCGGTGGTGCGATCCTTACCGGTATGGGCCAGCAGATCCCCCAACCGGAAGTAGACGGCGGCCCGGGTCATGGGCCGCAGCCGGGTCGTTGCGGGCACCGTGAGCGCGGCACCCTGGCTGGAGAGATCCAGGGGGATGAAGCGGAAGTGTTCCCCCTCGGCATAGCGGGCGACCTCGCGCTCCAGGGTCGCGAAGGGCGCCCCGAAGGCCTGCTCGAAGGCGGTGGCCAACTCCCCCTGGGCCTCCAGCCGATCCAGGAAGTCCATCAGCTGCTGGTAGCGCTCGCTGTCGCTCAACAGGTAGTGGACCAGCGCCCAGGCGCTGGCATAGAAGGCACCTCGACGCTCGCCCTCATTGTAGGCCCGGGACGAGGTCTCGACGGCCAACAGCTCCTCGAAGGGGAGCAGGGGCTCCCGGCGTAGCCAGTGCACATGGCTCTCCACCGGTAACCCCACCCGGGCTTCATCCCCCACGATGGCGAAGGTACTGTAGTACTCCGCGAGACCTTCGTTGAGCCACAGGGGGAGGTCCGGCAGGTTGAGACGGGCGAAGTAGTGCAGGTACTCGTGGTAGACGATGCGCTGCGGTTCCTGGGAGGGGTCGCCGTTGACCGCCACATAATTGCCATGGGGATGGCCAGCGAAGAAGCCGGAGACCTCCGCCGGAGCACCATTGACCTGATGCTTGTAGGGCTGCAAGGCGCGATCATCGCGGAAGATGTAGACATAGGTGGGGAGCGGTGATTCCACCTTCGCCCCCTCCAGATAGCGGGCCAGGACCGCCCGAAAGACCTCCAGATCCCGACCGACCTCCCGGGTGTGCTCTTCCGGAGCGTTGCTGAACAGGGTGAAGTTTTCCGTCTCCAACTGGATCCAGTCGTCGGGTTCCGGCAACCCCACTGCCGCCACCGGCAACCCCACCACCGCAGCGAGCCCGGCGAACAGGACAACCCAGACCGCCGCCCCGCCCGGGTACCTCCAGTGCCTCACTCCTTCGACCCTTTGAGGTCGCGGGTGAAGAGGATCTCCAACATCTTCACCTCGGCCCCCTCGGCGTCGATCACGTAGGATTCGTAACGGTAATGGTCGTCGTCCAGGTGGGTGGTCACCCCTTTGACCGTCACCGGCTCCCCGGTCAGCGGATCGAGCCCGGGCGCGGTGAGCACCCGGCGTTCGACCTCACGAGCGTCCTCGGTGCCGCTGTCGGTGTCGGTAACGACCTCGGTCACCGTCTCGCTCTGGCCGGAGAAATAGAGCACCGCCGTATTCATGCTGTCCTTCCAGGTGGCGACGTAGTGCCCGGCGGCGTTGTCGTAGCCATCCGTGGCCACCCCTTCGAAGCGCACTCCGCCGGCCTCGCCGGTAAAGCGGCTCTCCACGAAGCGATCGCCCAGGATCCAGCGATTGTGGCTCTCCCCGGTGAGGGTCATGGGCGGCAGGTCCGGCATCATCCACACCTTGCCCTCCGCCCGCCAACTCCCTTTCAGGTGCCCCAGCGCCTGGTGGGCCTTGCTGGGAGAGGTGCGCTCAAACCAGGCGCGCATCTGTTGGAAGTTGAGTTTCGCCTTGCCCTCGAATTGGGGTCGCGGGCGCTGGGCCGAGACCGAGGCCGAGCCGACCAGGGCGAAGCCAAGGCAGAGGAGGGGGATCAGGATCGTCAGCTTTATTTTCATCACGCCTCAGTATTCCCTGAGAGACCCTACGGCTGCAAGGGAAGCGACGGTCGCGGGGAACGATCCACAGCGCAACGCGGCGTTGGGGCAGTGCGGAGGGTGGTCAGGCGGGTATCATCTTGCCGTCCGGCAGCAGACGGGAGTCTGGCATGACTCCCTGGGACGCGCTCTGGTAGCGCTGGCAGTTCTCGAAGCTCCCCTCGCAATAATGAATCTGGTAGATCCGCTTCACCGCATCACTGCGGAACAGCGGAAACATGGGGCATCGATCGATAAAGCGACACTTCGCTGTTGCAGTTTTCTCGCTTCCATTATTCTTATTCACGCTCTTTTCCTCCTGGCCCGGCATTAGATACCAAGCAACGTTACAATTCGCGTTACTCCCGCATTTTCTTGCGGAGGTCCAGGAAATACTCCAGCCTTTCCGTCAATCGCTTCTCAAAGCCGCGCGCCGTGGGCTGATAGAAGCGGCTCCCCTGAAGAGATTCCGGCAGGCAATCGATGCCGCCGAGGCCCTCCTCGGTGTTGTGGGCGTAAACGTAGCCCTCGCCGTAGCCCACGTCCTTCATCAGTCGGGTCGGGGCGTTGCGGATCACCGGCGGCACCGGGTCGGCGGGGCGGTCGGCGATGGCCTGGCGCACGGCCTTGTAGGCGCGGTAGGTGGCGTTGCTCTTCGGCGCCAGAGCGAGGTAGAGGCACGCCTGCGCCAGAGCCAATTCCCCCTCCGGCGAACCCAGGTGCCGGTATGCCTCGCGGGCGGCATTGGCCTGGATCAAGGCATGGGGGTCGGCGAGGCCCACATCCTCGCTGGCGAAACGCACCATGCGCCGGGCGAGGTACAAGGGGTCCTCCCCCGCTTCCAACATGCGGCACAACCAGTACAGGGCCGCATCGGGATCCGATTCCCGCAGCGATTTGTGCAGCGCGGAGATGAGGTTGAAATGCTCCTCGCCGCTCTTGTCGTAGAGCAGCACCTTGCGCTGGGCGATGGCCTGGACGGCCTCCACAGTGACCTCCGGCGCGTTCCCGGAAACCGCATCGGTCACCACCAATTCCAACAGATTCAACGCCTTGCGGGCATCCCCCCCGGCCAGTTGGGCGAGGGAATCGAGGGCTTCGTCGCCAACCTGGACCGCGGCGCCGCCATCCGGTCGGCCCAATCCCCGCTCGCCATCGTCCAGGGCGTGGCGCAGCAGGCGCACCGTCGCCGCCGGGGTCAGGGGGTCCAGAACCACCACCCGGCAGCGGGACAGAAGCGCGGCGTTGAGAGAGAAGCTGGGATTTTCCGTGGTGGCCCCCACCAGCACGATATCCCCGGCTTCGACGTAGGGCAGAAAGGCGTCCTGCTGAGCGCGGTTGAAGCGGTGGATCTCATCGACGAAGATCAGCGTCCGCTGGTGTTGCGCTTGGCGGAAACGCACCGCTTCGGCCATCACCCCCTTGACCTCCTTGATGCCGGAGGTCACCGCCGAGAAGGGCACGAAGCGGCTCGAGGTCTCCGTCGCCAGAATCCGCGCCAGCGTCGTCTTGCCACACCCCGGGGGTCCCCAGAAGATCAGCGACGGCACCCGATCCTCCGCCACCGCCCGACGCAGAAACGCCCCCTCCCCCACCACTTTTTCCTGCCCCAAGACTTCATCCAGGGTGCGCGGGCGCAGGCGTTCCGCCAGGGGTGCGGTGGCATCCCCGGCAGCGGGCGCGGCGTTCTCGTCGGAAGAGGGGGGATCGAAGAGGGTGCGGTTCACGGCATCGAAAGGCTACCACGCTCCCCGGGTTATACTCCGCCGACCGATGAATCTCCCCGACCCACCCACAGAATGAAGACCATGGCCACCAACGAACAAGTACGAAAATCCCACCTCGATCTCTCCCCCGTCGCCGAACGCTTCCTGGACTTTGCCTTGAGCCATCCGGCGTGCCGCCAGAAGATCGATTTCCTCCAGTCCACGGTCCCCTCCTGGATTCACGAACTGACCTACCCGATGCAAACCTGGCCGACCTTCGTGGGGCCGGAGAAGATGCAGGTCATCGAGCGCGCCACGATCGGGGTGACGGAACTGGTGCGGAAGATGCCCCAGCGAATCTTCGACAGGGACCCCAAGCGGATCGCCCAATTCGCCGGGCAGGACAACGCGCTGATGGTCGCCATGCACATGGAGCCGCCGGATGGTCTGGCGGTGGGTCTGGCGCGCAATGACTACATCGACAGCGAGAAGGGGTTCTACTGTCTGGAGGTGAATTTCGCGGCCAATATCGGCGGCTGGCAGATCCGTTTCTGGCAGGAGCTCTGCCGCACCAATCCGCCCATCGCCGAGTTTCTACAACAGGAAGGGCTCGATCCCACGTACCAGGATCCGCTCCTCAGCCTGTTGCGCTTCCTGGCCGATCAGGCGGAACCCCTGGCGGGCGGCGGGCCGGTCAATCTGGCCTTCGTCATCACCCAGGATTTTTACCGCACGATGGGTCCGGCGGTCGCCAACCTGAACGACCTCTACCGGCAGGTCCTGGCGGAGCGGGGGCGGGAGGGCACGATCCACTTCTGCACCTATCCCCAGGGTTTGAGCGCTCGCCGGGGGGTGCTCTACCACCAGGACTCCCCCGTCCAGGCCGTGGTGGAGTACTCCCGGGAGCCCACGCCGCCGGATGTCTACCGCTGCTTCAAGGCCGAAAGCATCCGCCTTTTCAACAGCCCCCTGTGCGGTCTGCTGGACAACAAGCGCAACCTCGCCCTGCTTTCGGAGCACGAGGAATCCGACGCATTCACCGCCGAGGAGCGCCGGATCATCCGGGATCACATCCCCTGGACCCGCGACGTGGTCCCGGGCACCACCCGCTACCAGGGTGAGAAGACGGACTTGAAGGCGCTGCTCCTGGGCAAACAACGGGACTTCGTGATCAAACCCGTCGATGGCACTCAGGGCCAGGATGTCTTTGTCGGGCCGTTCGTGGATCCGAGCGTCTGGCAACGGCAGGTGGAGTTTGCCTTCCGGCAGGCGCAGAAGTGGATCGCCCAGGAGATGATCCCATCGCGACCGTACCTCTACCAGTTGGGAGACGACGGCACCGGCGTGCACGATGTCGTCTGGGGCATGTTCTCCTTCGGCACCACCTACGGCGGCGGCTTCCTGCGCATGATCCCCCAGGACACCCACGACGGCGTCATCAACGCCGCCCGGGGTGCCACGGAGGGGTTCATCTTCGAGGTGTAGCGGGGCGGCTCACCCCTCGATCACCCGTACCACCGCGTCCGTGAATTCCGTGGTGGAGGCGGTGCCACCGAAGTCGCGGGTGCGGATTTTTTGTTCCAGGATGACGGTGTGGAGGGCGGCGCGGATGCGATCCACGACGTCGAGCTTGCCCATGTGCCGGAGCATCAGGATGGCGGAGCGGGTCAACGCCAGGGGATTGGCCACGTTCTGACCCGCGATATCCGGGGCGGAACCGTGCACCGCCTCGAAGACGGCGCACTCCTCGCCGATGTTCGCCCCCGCCACCACCCCGAGCCCGCCGACCAGACCCGCACAGAGGTCGGAGACGATGTCGCCGTAGAGGTTTTCGAGGACCATCACATCAAAGGTCTCCGGTCGCACCACCAGATTCATGCACATGGCATCGATGATCCGGTCGTCGGCTTCGATATCGGGGTAATCCTTCGCCACCTTGCGGAAGCAGTCCAGGAAGAGGCCGTCAGCGAGCTTCATGATGTTCGCCTTATGCACCGCCGTCACCCGCTGGCGCCCCTCCCGCCGAGCGAAATCGAAGGCGAATTTGGCGATGCGGGTGGAAGCCTTCTCGGTGATGATCTTGAGGCTCTCCACCACCCCGGGCACCACCTCGTGCTCCAGACCACTGTAGAGCCCCTCGGTGTTTTCCCGGACGACGATCAGATCCACCCCTTGGAAACGGTGGGGCAGCCCCGGCAGCGACTTGGTGGGGCGCAGGTTGGCGTAGAGGTCCAGGCTCTTGCGCAGCCGGACGTTGACGGACTTGAAGCCCTTGCCCACCGGCGTGGTCACCGGCCCCTTGAGGGCCACCTTGTTGCGCCGCACGGACTCCAGGATCGCGTCCGGCAACGGGTCGCCGAACTCTTCCAGGGCTTCCAGACCAGCGGTGTAGGGTTCGTATTCGAGATCGGCCCCCGCCGCATCCAGGATGCGGACGGTGGCTTCGGTAACTTCCGGCCCGATCCCGTCACCGGGGATCAGCGTAATCTTCGTGGTCATGAAACGGGGTTCTCCTTAGCGCAGGAACTTCTGGATGGTCGCCTGGTTTTCGGTGATCGTCCAGCAGGTCAGATCCGCCAGCAGGTTGACCTGCCGAGGGGTCAGTTCCACCAGATCCAGCAAGTCCTCATCGATGGTCTTGTAGTTGGGAAAATCGCGGTAGGGGCTCAAGAAGCCCAGTCCCCAGTTGCCGAGTTTGATCTGCATGCGGATTCTGAACGGCAGTTGGGATTCCCAATCCTTCACTCGCTCCAGATAAAACCATAACACGCGCACCTTCCAGCCCCCCTCGATTCCCCACCAGTCGTTGGCCTGCACCTCGTGTTCGGTCTCCGCCATGACGGTCTTGCCCGCCCGTCGGGCGTTCTGAAAAGCGGTGATGAGCCCGGGCCATTCCTGCTGGGCGAAGACCTGGTTGTGGGTCTTGACTCCCATGGGGTAGCCGAAGAAGGGCGGCAGGTTGCTGTCCACGTCCTTGCTGGAGGGGGGTTGGGTGGGATCGTAGTCCAGATCCAGTTTCCGGGAAGTGTTGATGAACACCACCGCCCGCTCGACCTTGCGTTGGAGCAGGGGAAGGAGGCCATAATTTTCCAGACTGCCACCGTCCCCGAAGTCGAACTCTTCCACCGGCGGATTGGCTGCCGTCGTGACCGGCCAGTAATGGGCCTGGGCTCCCAACTGATCGGTGAGCCCGAACTGATCCAGACCCCCAGCAGCGGCGGAACTGCTGGTCCCGGCAGCATCCACCAGGGAGTAGGGCCGGGGGGTGGCGGGCAGATCGGCCAGGGAGCAGGCAGCGGGTGGCTGGGCCGGTTGACAACCGGTGGGAGCCTGGGCCGAGGGATCGCCACCAAAGGCGAAGGGCTGGACAAAACCGCCCCCCACGAGACGAGTCTCGCTGGCCCTGCCCCTCCTGCGGGAGGTAAACGTCACCTTCATGGGATGGGCGGAACCCACCGCCAGGGGCGTGTACTCGAAATGCACCAACTCCTCGTTGGTGAAGGGCGCCACGGCGTTGGGACCAACGAGGCAAGAATTCATCACCAGGAACGGTCGGTAGCTCTCGGTGCGGACGGTGTGGAAGGTCGCCCCCTGGAGTTGGGGGTTGGCCTCCTGAATCGACTTCACGGTGGCCTCATCGAGGCTGAAGTAGGCGGGGTTGGTGGCGTCGTAGAGCTGGAAGTTCTCAAAGAAGGTCAGCCCCACGGCATCGAGCCACAGGCGGTCACTGGGCTCTCTGTCCTTCGTCAGTTTGAGCAGATTGTCGCGCAGGCTCAGGGTGGCCACATAGCCGAGGCGGGTCTTGGGTATCTGCTTCAGGCCGTCGTTGGTGATCTCCCCCGGTGGGGTCACGGGTCCCAGGAACTCGGCATCGTCCGCCGGGAGACCCGGTCCGGAGGGGTAGTAGGTGAAGAGGGCGCAAGCCCAGGTCCCTCCGGAGACGGAAGAGATGTAGCGGGCCTTGTTCAGTACATCGATGGAGGTCAGCCCGCGCAATTGTCCCATGGCCGCCGAGAGAGCCCGGGTCCCACCGCCGGAAAAACAAAAGCCGAAGTTGGGTTGCCGCTCCAGCTGTGAGGCGTGGGGCTCCTGCTGGTCCGGAAAGATCGACTGGTCTGCGGAACTGATCCAGATGCGGGTCGTCAGGGTCGCGTCGGCCATGGTACCTCCCTCGAGTCGTCAGGTCTGGAGTGACGCGGGCACCGCCCCACGGCCTCGCCGCCGGGCGCGCCACCACCGAGAGTGTTAGCGAATGATGCGACCGGATCGTACCACTTCACGGCGCCGGTCGGAGGGACACCCAGCTGAGATTTCCCGAACCTTCGAAAACCTCGTCCAGCCGTCGCAAGGAAGCGCCGCGGTAAAAATCGATGACCAGATCCCCGCCATCGAGACGCCCCTCGACCTCCCGATCCTCGTAGAGCACCACGATGCGCTCCCCCGACTGGAGGAGATCGCCTCCGGCGACGCCCCCCTCCCCATCCGCCCACAAGGGAGGCGGGGTCAGGGCGAGATCTTGCCAGCGCAGTTGATCGGGCTCGAGACCGGTGGTGGCGATGCTCCGCCGCACCACGCCGAGGCGGCTGAAGGCCAACGCCTGGCGGTTGAGTTCGGTGGTCGCGGCCAGCACCTCCGCCGCCGCGGCCCCGTCCGCCGACTCGCCCTGGGCCGCCGCGGTCGGAGCCACTTCGATCTGGGTCAGACCAAAGGCCGCCGAGGCTGGACGGAGCGCTCCCCGCAGAAAGGCGGTGACCCCCGGGAAGGTTTGCCACTCGGTCGGCAGGGACTCGGCGCCCCAGGAACGATAGCGTTCATCCGGCACCAGGGAATCATCCCCCCGGTAGATCTCGATCCGAACATGGTAGCGCTGGGTCCCGAAGGGCACGGTGGCCTTCAGGGACGCCTTGCCGCCCATCGGCTCCAGACGCCCTGGAATGGCCCAGGCGGAGGGCCAGTCGGCCCGATACAGTTCCTCGAAACGCAGTTGCTCGTCGATTTCCGCAGCGCTCGTCACTTCGAGATACGGCGTGCTCCCCTCGACGGAAAACCAGCGGATTCGCGGTTCATCCGGACGGTCCCAGAGCCGGATCTGGTCCGCGGCGACCTCTTTCCCGCCGATCTCCAGGCGCTCCGCGGTGGTGTAGTACACCGGGCTACCCCCACGACCGTCCGCCTCCAGAACGGCATGGAGGGTGAAGGGGGTCCCGGCCTCCAACACCTGCCGTCCGACCTTGGCCACGCCGCTGCCCTCGACCTCGATGGCGACCCAGGCCTGGCGCGGCTGCGGCAGCAGCACTTTGTCTTCCAGCGTCGGATAGGACAAGTAGAGAGCGATCCCAAGCCCAAACACCGCGACCAGGGCCCACAGCACCTTGTTGGGACGGGAGCGACCGACGTTGGGATCATCGAAATCCGGATACATGGCTTACCTCCTGAGATGAGCAGACCCACCCCGGAGGGGGGAGGTTCCCGGGAAAGGATCGTTAACTCAATTCTGCCAGCTTGGCCACGATGTCCCGGTAGTTGATATTCATTCCATACACCTCGACGAAGGTCTTGCGGGCGTTTTCCGTATCGCCCATCTTCTGGTAGACCTCCCCCAGGTCGTAGAGCAGGGCCAGGCTGTCCTGATCGCTGATCTCCGGATACGCCAGCGCCCGGGTAAACCATTTCACCGCCAGTTCCGGCAAGCCCTTGTCGAGGAAACACATGCCGAGCATGGAACAGCACTGCACCAGGTGGCCGGGATCCTTGGCGGCGAGTTGGAACTCCCCGATGGCCTCGTCCAGAAGCCCCATTTCCCGGTAGGCAATGCCGAGGTTGAAATGCGTGTCGAAGTCCTCTTCGGAGAGGGCCTCCGCCACCCCCTGCTTGAAGCCCTCGACGATCTCTTCGAGGCTCTGCTCTTTGGGCACCTCAAGGCTGTTGACATCCGGAGCGTCCAGTTCCTCCTCCAATTCCGACGCCAGATCGAAGAACCCCTCCTCCTCATCGAAGAGGTCATCGGCGGAGAGGGCGGCGCTCGCCCCGCCGGGCTCCGTGGAGACGGCGTCCAACCAGCTGGTGCCGGTATCCTCCAGGGAAGCCGACGGCGCCCCGTCGGGGGTGGACGCTATCGCGGCCTGGGGAGTCTCTCCGGGACCGAGGAACGAGATGGCATCCTCGATGTCGCTGTGATCGTTGGTGATCCCGAGGGGAATCTCCTGGCCCGTGGGATCTTCCTTCTGAGCCAGGAACTGTTCGATGGTCAGGGGCTCGTCGCCCTCGTCCTCGGACTCCGCCCCTGGGGCCTCCGCGGGCGGGAACTCCAGGGCCTCAGCCTCCTGGGGCGCCTCTTCCACCGGCGCCGCGGGCGCCTCCGAAGCTGCGGGCGCTGCGGCGAGGCCGCCGTCCGTCAGATCCTCGACCGTCAGATCCTCGACCGCCAGATCCGGCACTTCGACCGCTGGCTCCTCGACCTCGGCAGAGAACCCCTCCGCCGAGGCCTCATCGACCGGAACCTCTTCTTCCTCCGGGGTCACCGCCTCTGCGGGCAAATCGATCGCGGCCTCTTCCGACGTGAAGTCCTCGGGCGCCGGAGGCTCCGGCTCCACGACGGGCGCTGACTCGGCGGCCGTCTCCTTCGCCGGCTTGACGCCGAGATCCAGGGCGGAGAGATCGATCTCCGCCGCGGGCGAGGGCCGTGCTTTCTTGCGCTTTCCGGCTGCCATGTCGAGCAAGGCATCCAAATCCTCGGCACTGCGGCGCACCTTCTTGCGGGGCTTCGGGGCCTCGTCCAGCAGCGACTCCAGGAGCCGGTTGATCCGTTCATCCTTCTTGCGCTTGGGCGCTGGTTTTTCCTTGGGCGCCTCGACCACGGCGGGCTGATCCGCCTCGACCGGGACATCGATGTGATACCCCTCCTCTTCCAGCCGCCCACGCATTTCCTTCCAGAGATCCAGGCGCTCTTGTTCCTTGGCCAGGGCCGCCATGTCCTGGGCCAGTTGCAGGACGGTGTCCTCCTGCTCCCCATCCTCGAGATGCAGTTGGATCAACAGGGTGTGGGCTTCCAGACTTTGGGGATTGCGCTCCATGACCTCGGTCGCGCGCTCGACGGCCTTGTCCCGCAGACCGTATTTTGCCAGCACCTCCGCCTCCGAAAGGATGTCCGCATCGGAGGTCTCCGCCTCCGGCTCCTCTGGCTCGGTGGCCTCCACGGCCTCCTCCAGATCGAAGTCCCCCAGGTCCCCGAGGGCAAGGCCATCCCCCGCCAGGCTCTCCCGGAAGTCCTCCTCCTCCAACTCCAACTCCAGTTCGAATTCGGAGGCTGGCCCCTCCTCTTCCATGGGAGAGGCGTCGTCGTCCGCTTCCCCCTCCTCCCTCTGGAAGCCAAAGCCTGGCCCCTCATCCATATCCGAAGGCGGCATCACAATGCTGTCCGACACACCGTCGTCCCACTCCAGGACGAAATCATCGGCATCGAGCTCATCCACCGCGAAGGGATCTTCCCCGGCGTCCCCTTCCTCGGCATCCGCCTCACGATCCACGGCCGCCAGGGCCGCCGCCATGGCGGCCTCCAGGGCGCCTCCACCTTCACCCTCCGGAACCTGGGCGGGGGCGTCCTCGGCGATGGCATCGAGGGTCGGCTCCTCGAACTCCACCTCCCCGAAGTCAGCTCCCAGATCGGTCCCATCCTCCAAAGCCTGGTCGAAACTCGCCTCCGCCTCGGGGATTTCGGCGGAGATCTCCGCCTCCGGCATCGCCAGTTCCATATCGGTATCGGCCAGCCTCCGGGCCTCCGGGTTCTTCTCCGTCGCCGCCGCCAGGAAGCGGGCCGCGGCGGCGGTCTCCCCGGCCCCCTTGAGGCGGGTCACCGCAGCCCCGACGAACTCCAGATTCTCCGGATCCACATCCAAGGCGCGCTGCAAGACCTGCACCGCCTGCTCCACCTGGCCGTGGGAGAGCATCAGATCCGCGATGATGGAGTATTGCTCCATCGCCTTATCCACCAACTTCTGGCGCTGGTAGAACTCTGCCAGCTTGGCGTGGTGGGAGGCGTCCTCCGGCTCCAACTCCACCATGGCCTGAAAAATCGAGATGGCCGAGGCGGCATTGTCGTGCTTGACGTAGTAATCCGCCAACACCTGGTACTGGGTCTTCGCTTCGTTGATCAAGCCTTGCTTGTGGTAGAGCTCCGCCAGCCGCTCGTAGACCTCCAGGCGGGTCGGATCGAGCTTGATGATCTTTTTGAAGATGGCGATGGCTTTGACGAAGAAGCCTTCCGAGGTGTACTGGTCGGCGATCTGGGAAAAGAGCTTGACCGCCTCGTCGAACTTCTGGATCCTGGCGTAGAGATCGCCCACCCGGTTCAGGGTGTTGGTGTCTTGGGGATTGTCTTCCAGAAGTTTGCGGTACTCCTTGATGGCCGCTTCGACCTTCCCCCGGGAGACGTACTTCTCCGCGGTCTTGACCAGCTTTTCCCGGGAAACCGCCATCTAGCGGACCCCCTCATCGAGACGCGGCAGGACCGAGCGAAAGGTCAAGCGGTGGACCGGTGTCGGGCCGTGGTGGCGCAGCGCCTCTCGATGCTGGAGCGCACCATACCCCTTGTGGGCATCGAAGCCGTATTGCGGGTAACGGCGGTGTAGATCGAGCATCATCCGGTCCCGGGTGACTTTGGCAAGAATGGAAGCACAAGCCACAGCGTAACTGAGGTTGTCGCCACGCACCAAGGGGAGACAGGGAAACGGGCTGCCCGCCAGGGGCACGGCGTCCACCACGGCGCAGTCCGGCGCAGGGTTGAGGGTCTTGAGAGCGCGACGCATGGCCCGGCGGGTGGCCTCCAGAATATTGATTCGATCAATCGTCTGGGGAGACACATGGGCCACGGACCAGGCGACCGACGAACGGCGTATGGCGTCCGCCAGACGCTCCCGGAGCGTGGCCGACAGACGCTTGGAATCGTCCACACCGGGGACGGCGATCCGGGGATCGGCGATCACCGCCGCCGCGACGACGGGTCCCGCCAGACAACCTCTACCGGCCTCGTCCACACCGGCCACGAGGCCATACCCTGCCTGCCCCAGAAAAGCCTCCACACCCCGCAGCAACCGCAGGCGGAAGGCTTCTCCGAGTAGCTGTTCTATCGTCGCCACAGACCTGCCTCGTCCTTCCTTGCTGGATTCCGGTGGGGCCGGTGGGGCGGCGGCTCGGGGCACCAAGAAACTCAGCTCGCCTGCTTCTTCCCCTGCGGTCGGTCTTCCCGCCGCTCTTCGATACGGGCTGCCTTGCCGCGCAGACCGCGGAGGTAGTACAGCTTCGAACGACGCACACGACCCCGCCGAATCACCTCGATCTGATCCAGGCTCGGGGAATGCAGCGGGAAGATGCGCTCCACGCCGACACTACCGGAGATCTTGCGCACGGTAAACGACGCTCGCACGCCCCCACCCCGGCGGCTGATCACGACCCCCTGGAAGATCTGGATGCGCTCTTTGTTGCCCTCGCGGACCCTCACGTGCACCTTGACGGTATCCCCAGCGCGGAACTCCGGGACATCCTCCCGGAGGTATGGTTGCTCGACATTCTGCAAATTGTTCATGACTCGTTCCTCAGAGTTGCCAATCGGAACCGAAATTATTCCCTAGGCTGCATTTGGGTTGCAACCACCGAGCGCCCTACGCCCTCGGCCAACCCGGATTTTTCCAACTCCCGCCACTGCTCCGGCATCAACTGCCGCGGATCCACAGCCGCCAACAAATCGGGGCGCTTTTCCGCCGTCGCCCGCACCGCGGCAACCCTGCGCCATTGCTCGATAGCGGCATGGTCCCCGGACAGCAGGACCGCCGGTACTTCCAACCCTTCCACCACCGGGGGCCGCGTGTAGTGGGGATGATCCAGCAGACCCTGGCGAAAACTGTCGTTTTCCACCGAGTCCTGGAGTCCCACAACCCCGGGGATTTGCCGCGACAGCGCCTCGATCAGCACCATGGCGGGCAATTCCCCCCCGGACAAGACGTAATCTCCAATGGAGATTTCCTCATCCACCACCAGATCCAACACCCGCTCATCGACCGCCTCGTAACGGCCACAAAGCAGCATGAGCCACGATTCGCCCGCCAGCCGCCGAACCGTGGCCTCATCGAGGCGCTGGCCCTGGGGCGACAGCAGGATGCGCCGGGGACGTTGATCGCTCAACCCCTCGCGCTTCTCCTGACGGGCCTCCTGCAAAGATCTCACCGCCGCGATCCACGGCGCGGCGGTCATCACCATGCCGCCACCGCCCCCGTAGGGCTCGTCATCGACACTGCGGTGGCGATCGGCGGTGAAATCCCGCAAATCGTGGACCGCCACCGCCAGCAAACCCTTCGCCGCCGCTTTCCCCACCAGACTGGTGGTGAGGAAGGGCTCGAAGAGCTCCGGGAAGATCGTCAGGACCTGAACGAACACGTCTCTACCAGACCTTCCGGCAGGGCCATTTCGATGACTCCCGCCTTCACATCCACCCGGCGCAGAAAAGCCTGAACGAAGGGGATCAAGATTTCCTGGTTGTGCTCGCCCCGCAAGGCCAGGATCCAACCACCCCCATCTTCCACGACTCCCGTCACCTCACCCAGAGCGCCGTATCGCTGATCGATGCATCGACACCCTTCCAGTTCAAAGTGGTAGTAGGTGTCCTCCGGCGCCGGGGGCACCGCCGATCGATCCACTTCCAGGAGAGCCCCGCGCAAGGCGTCGCACTCCTCGCGCTGGGTAAAGCCCTCGAACCGTAACCGCCGGACCCCCTCACCATGGCCCCCCGAATCAGCGATCACCACCGTTCGCGGAGCCCCGGTCTTGGGCGTCAGAATCAGGCTGCGCCCGATGGCGAAGCGGTCCGGAACATCGCTATCCACCGCGACCAGGACCGCTCCATTCACCCCGTGGGGTTTGCGGACCCGACCGACAGCAACCCGCTCCGGCAGGCGATCCACCGCCGGTGCCGGATCAGTCGTCGACGATTTCGAACTCATAGCGCCGACCGTCCTTCGCCCCGCGCATCTCCAGGAGCGTGCGCAGTGCCCGGACGGTGCGCCCCTGGCGCCCGATCACCTTCCCGGCGTCCTCTGGTGCCACGCGCACCTCGAAGAGGGAACCGGAGCGGCCCCGGGGAATCTCGTCGATTTGCAGTTCTTCCGGGTGATCGACCAGCAGTTCGATGACATCCCGGATCTGTTGCCCCAGTTCCGGCACGTTACGCCTGCGCGGCCTGCTGTTGCGCCTGGTGACGGGCCTTCTTCACCAGCTTCTTTACCGTCGGGGAGAGCTGGGCACCCTTGCCCACCCAATGCTCCACCCGCTCCGTTTTGATCTCGATCACCGCCGGCTCCTGTCGGGGATCGTAGTAGCCGATCTCCTCAATGGCGGAGCTGGTGGGCACGCGGCGGGTATCGGACACCACGACCCGGTAGAAAGGGCGGTGGGTCGAACCCATGCGGCGGAGCCGTATCTTTACCATCTCTTCGAACCTCCAAACGCGAACGTTGCTTTCAGATTGAATCCCAGCTGCGAGAGTGCGATGGCAACAGCCGGAAGCGGCTACGGCGCCGAGACGCCGCGGGAAGTTTGAGATTCTAGCAGGAAACCGGACCGCTTTGCCACTCCTCCCGTCTTTAATCCCTCGGCCCCGCTGACAGCACCACATTAGCAAGCGGGCGGCCTGGGTCCCTTATGACCCAGGAACGACTCGCCACCATAAGGAGAGACACTCAATGCGCAACAAAACTCTCACCCTCGCTGCGGGAACGCTGATTCTTGGTCTCGCGACCGCCTACCCCGCGCTCCAGGACGCCGGACCCTTCATCGACCCCAACGGTCGCACCCAACAGGACGCCGGTCCCTTCATCGACCCCAACGGTCGCACCCAACAAGACGCCGGTCCCTTCATCGACCCCAACGGCTAGACCCCGTTCAGGGCACCGGAGATCCTTTCTCCGGTGCTTTTTTCCTTCCTAGACATTTTGATATCTTTGTCGGTATCATTACCTCCATCGCCAATCACACAAGAATGCCAAGAAGATATTAATTTGCCTGAAGAGAGACCCCGAGAAGAACCTCTGGAGGATCTATTGAACCGCGTCGGCCCCCGACTGCGCACTATCCTGGCCCGCTACCGCATCCCCTTTGAGGATGCCGAGGATCTGATCCAGGACGCCCTCCTGCTGCTGGTGCGCAAGGGAAAGAGCCTGCGCAATCCTGAGGCCTACCTGCGCGTCACCTTGCAGTTCCGTTGCCTCATGTACTGGCGCAGCCGCAGTCGGCAACGGCAAGAAACGGTAGCGATGGATCTACTGGAAGCGCTGACGGCCCCCCAGCCGCCCAATCAGGAGAGTGCCGCCCTGCGCCACGACCTGCGGCGCCTGCTGGCAGCCTTACCCAAGAAGGCGCGCCAGCTGATCCGCCTGCGCTACGGCCTGGGCTACACCGCCCGAGAGGTGGCCCGGCACCTGGATGCGCCCCCGGACGCGATCCGCCAGCGCTCGACCTACGCCCGCCACTTGTTCGCCCGCCACATGGCGAGTCTGGACTTGATCTGACCAGAGTTGATTCGAGGAGAGGAGCCGACCATGAACCAGTCCCCACACCTGACCCGTGACGACTACGCGCGACTGCTGCGGGGCGAATTTCCGCCTCGGCAGCTGATCCAGCAACTCTTTGAGCACCTGTTGAGTCGCTGCTCCCACTGCCGGGCCGAGTGGCAACGGCATTGCGCTTCGGTCCTGGAGAGCGCCGCACCCCCCGGGCCGGACGCTCGGGGCGGGAATCTGCCGCTGGATGACTTTGAAGGGCTGATCCAGAGGGTCATCCGCCGGGTGCAGCGACGGCGGCAGGCGATCGAACAGGAGCAAGAGACCGCCGAAGACGCCTACGCCGAACTGAAAGCTCTGCGCAATCAGGAAGATCGGGTGGGGAGGATCCGCCGCAGCCGACGCTTCCAAAGCTGGGGCTTGTGTGAGGTCTTGCTGCGCAAGAGCCGAGCGAAGAGTTTTCATTCTCCGACCGGTGCCGCCGATCTGGCGGAATTGGCGGTCGAGGTGGCCTGGGCGCTCGATCGAAGTCACCACGGCAGCGGGATTTTGAGTGACCTGCTGGCCCGCGGCTGGGCGCTCCTGGGCAACGCTCGGCGGGTCGGCTCGGACCTCCCCCTGGCGGACGATACCTTCCTGATGGCGGAATTCTTCCTGCAGCAGGGCTCCGGGGATCCCCTGGTCATCGCCGAGGTGCTCGACCTGCTCTCCTCCTTGCGCCGCGACCAGCGGCGCTTCGCCGATGCGACCCACCTGCTGGCCCGGGTGATCCGCATTTACCGCCGCGCCGGGGAAGAGCTCCTGGAAGGTCGCGCATTCCTCAGTCTCGCCACGGTCCTCGGCGAGGCGAGAGAACACGAACGGGCCTTGACCATGATCGAGCGGGCCATCGAGTTGGTGGACTCCCAGGAGGCACCGCGGGTCAGCCTGTGCTGCCACCATGCCCGGGCTCGCCTGATCCTCAAGGTAGGCCGCGTGGAGGAAGCCTACATGGAGTTGCAGAGGCTCTCGCGCCATTACACCCGCTTCCCGGAGCCGTTGATCCAGTTGCGTCGGCGCTGGTTGGAGGGAGAAATCCTGGAACAGCTCGACCGGGTCGAGGAGGCGGAGGTGGCCTACCGCGAGGTGCGCGTCGGCTTTGCCGGGCTGGATATTCCCTTTGACGCCGCCCTCGCCAGCCTCAACCTGGCGGCGATCTATCTCCACCAGGGTCGCACCGCGGAGACCTGTGCGCTGGTGGAGGAAACCCTGGGCATTTTTCGCTCCTTGGAACTCCACCGGGAAGCCTACTCCGCCCTGGAACGCTTCCACCAAGAAGTCCTCCGCCAGCGCGCCACGGTGGAGGTTCTGCGTCGGCTATACCGCTATCTGGAACGAGCCCGGCGAAATCCCGCACTAAAATTCCACCCACCCGGGTAGGGATACGGTAGCATCGGGTCCCATGAATCAGCCGCGACGTATCTACAAGATCACATTCTTCAATCAGGACCAGCTCTACGAGATCTACGCCCGGCAGGTCTCCCAGGGAGGCCTGATGGGCTTCGTCGAAGTCGAGGAGCTGCTCTTCGGAGAACGCAGTCAGGTGGTGGTGGACCCCTCGGAGGAACGCCTCAAGGTCGAGTTTGACGGCGTGCGGCGAACCTACATCCCCATGCATGCCGTGGTGCGCATCGACGAGGTCGAAAAAGAGGGCCACGGCAGGATTCTGAGCCCGGAAGGGGAGGCCAAGGTCACCCCCTTTCCCCACACCTTGTACCCGCCGGGGAGCAACCCGAAGAAGCCCTAGGAGCCCCCGACGGGCCACCCGGCAGACCCGCGGGAATCCGCCCCGGACAGAGCCATGATCCTGACCGCGGAAAACCTCCTCGATTACCTGCTAGAGCGGCAGCTGATCACCCTGGGGGCGGTGGTGGACGGGGACTACCGGGTTGCGCCCTCGACCAGCCGCCACGCCACCTTCCGCGTGCACCGGCGGGATGCCCCGGGACTCTTCCTCAAACAGCCCCAGCAGTGGGATGCCGAAACCCTCAGAACGGTGCATCGGGAAGCGCTGTGTTACGAACTCGCCGCCCACCATCCCGCCTTCGCTCCCCTGGCCCCCCTGCTCCCTCCTTTTCACGGTTTTGACCCGGAGCATCAGGTGCTAGCCCTGGGATTGGTGGGCGATGGTCAGAGCCTGGGAGCCCACCACCAAGGGACCCCGGGAGGCTCTTTCCCGCCCTGGATCGGTGCCACCTTGGGCCGCCTCCTGGGGCGGTATCACCACGATTTCCGCCGCCTCCGGGACACCGCCCGCGGCAGTGCGCCGCTACCGGATCACCCGCCCTGGATCCTCAACGCGCCGCGCATGGCCTTCGCCGGGGCCGCCTCCGGAAAGCGCGCGGCGCCCCAGGTGCTGGAATTGATCGCTCGGGACCCCTCGATGGGGGAAGCTCTCGAAGGGCTGCGCCGCAGCTGGAGCCGGGAAACCTTGATCCACGGCGATTTGAAGCTGCAGAACTGCGTGGTGGCGATCCGCGACGGTGAGACGGCTGGCGGCGAGATCAAGGTCGTCGACTGGGAACTCGCGAGCTTTGGAGAGGCGAGTTGGGATGTGGGCAGCATCCTGCAAAGTTATCTGGTGCTCTGGGTCCTCTCCATGCCCTGGGACAACGCCGACGGCGCCCTTTCGACCGAGGACCGCGCCCGCTCGGCAGCGTTGCCCCTGGAGGCGATCCGGCCCCTGGTGCAGGCTTTCTGGCACAGTTACCGCGAGCATGGAGGAGCCGGTCCAGACCTGCTCCAGCGGAGCCTCACCGCCACCGGCGCGCGCCTGCTCCAGACGGCCTTTGAGTACGGCGCCGCCAACCGGGAAGTCCACCCCAATGTCGTACTGCTGGTGCAACTGGCCAGCAACATCCTGACCCAACCCCTCCACGCCGCCGCGGAACTCCTGGAGTTGGAGCCTTGAGCCCCGCGACCCCAGCACCACCGCTACCGTCTCCGCTGCTGCCGTTGCTGCCGGTCGTGGAGGCGATCCACCTCCAATCCCCCACCTGCTTTCGTTTCGGCGGTCGGGCGGTGGAAGTGCCGCCCCCCGAAACCCCTTTCCTGGTCCCGGGGGATCCTCCCCTGCTGCCTCGCCTGCAAGGAATGCTCTACCGCCACGC
>Ga0055474_10000063_pt1 | contig 21002 bp, 15 predicted proteins | sample Muzzi_PWA_D1_FD_57680 | JGI IMG/M metagenome (GOLD analysis project Ga0055474, IMG submission 57680) | Wetland microbial communities from San Francisco Bay, California, USA, that impact long-term carbon sequestration - Muzzi_PWA_D1 | ecosystem: Environmental > Aquatic > Marine > Wetlands ... | reverse complement strand
GTAGATGGCCAGAGCCCGTTCATAGCTCGCCCGCGCCTCTTCGAAGCGTCCGAGCCGGCGATAGGCGATGCCAAGTTCGTTGTGTGCTACCGGATGATCAGGTGTCGCCGCCAGCGCTGACTGAAAAGCTGCTACCGCCTGCTCAAAATCGCCTGACTTACCGTAGGCGATACCCAGATCTACAAAGGGTGCGGTGGCGTCCGGGACCTTCTCCGTGACCTCGAGCAGCAACGCTATTCCCGCTTGTGTCTGATCTTCCGCCAGCAGCTGCAGGGCATAAGTGTAGTCTGCACGCACATCGCCGCTGATTGTCACCGCTTCGGTCACCGTGAATCCGATGCCGGCATCCACTTCAACCAGCGCCGGATTGCTGGGATGCTGGCTTCGTTCGTCAACCTGTGCCACGCCCGGACGAGGCGTCTTTCCAGGCTCCGCGGATCCTCCGTTGTGGGTCGTCGCGCAACCGGAAACCACCAAGATCAGCAGTGCAGTCAGACAACCGCTGTGCAGGTGAGGTTTAAAACGCAGCTGATACATTTTTCACCACTTCTTCATCAGATTGCTGGACGGGCGCCGTTTCATTTTCACCGTCTTCCGTTGCCGGCTCCGGCTGCTGCGACACGTCATTTGTCGGCGACGACGGCAGCAATTCCACCGCCGGTGAGCGGTATGCAAAAATCTCAACCGGCCCGATAAACCCACTGCTTATCTCCGGTTTCGCGTAACGCCCGGGCATCAGTACAGCAAGCTCATCCACACTGCGCTGTACCCAGCCATCGAAAGTGCCGGCCATCATCAGTTCCAGGTTTTTTTCGTGAACTTCGATGGCACGTTCTTCAAACGGAAATGCCTCGGCTTCCAAAGCCAGGTCGTATTCCAGCTGCTCTGATTTTTCGAGATCCGTCGGCCGCTCCGAATCGAGCAGAGCCGTGCCGAAGTGGCTGTAGATCTCTGCCATGTAATAGGTGGCCGCGGTAGTAACTTCGGCAACCTCGTAGCCCACGAGCTGCTCAAACGCCAACAACGCGGCATCCATTCGCTCTCTCTTTTCTGCCAGGCTGTCGGCAAACGGCAGAGTCAGCGCGAGCTCATCGAAGTAGCGGTACTGCTGCTGTGCAAGTACCAGCGCAGATTTACCTGCCAGGTATCTGGTACGCGGAGTGCGATCGGCCCCGGCATCCGCATCGATGGCAACAATACGACGGAGTTCATCGTGATAAAGACTTTGGTCTCCTGCAGTCTGATACATGCCGGCAACGCGGAAGCGGATTTCCAACGCCAGATCTACAGGACTGGGAAATTCTTCCACATAGCCGGTAAACACCGCCAGCGCACGCTCTGTTTGTCCGGCATCTACGTAGAGATCTCCGGCCATCAGCAGCGATTCGCGTCGCAGTTCGACATCCGCGGCATCGTCGGCAACACGCAGATACTCGTCTGCCGACTGAACCAGGTCACCGGCCTGCCGGTATACAAAGGCGAGCTGTTTGGTGACCTCCGGCTGCAATTCGTGATCCGGATGGGCGCTGCGGAAACCGCGGTACACCTCGGCAGCGCCATCCCAGTCTTCGAGTTTCATCAGCGCCCCTGCGGCATCGTACTCGGCGGATGGGCGGATCGCGGCACTCGGAGCCACCGTGCTGATACGCAGGAAATGATCAGCCGCAGACTGATAGTCCTCAAGCTCGCTGGCGGCTTCGCCCTGCTGGTAAATGGCCGCTGCCAGGTTATCGATCAGCGCCTGTCGATCCGGATCATCTGCATCGGTGATTGCGAGCACGTTACCGTACGCAAGCTCCGAGTCTGCAAAACGCGTCAGATCGAACGTCGACTGGGCGACGACGGTCCAGGCCGATCGGCGCAGCTCTACCGCCGCATCGGGATAATGGTCGATGAGCTGAGTCGCCGCCGCGATCGAGCGTTCGAAGTCCTGCATGTCATAGAGGTCTTCGGCCGCGGCGCCGAGTACCGTCGCGGCGTGCTCATGATCGGCAAAGGTATCGGCAAACCGCAGAGAACTCTCCACAGTTGCTGACAGGGCCGTGGCCATTGAGCCTTCGTCGAGCTGTTTCAGATTTTCGCGGTGGGCAAAAATCGCCGCATAGCCGGCGGCCGCAGACTGTGCATGGGACGGATAATCGTAGGCCGTGCGTTCGTATTCGAGCGCCGCCTGGGCATAGTCCTGGTATTCCAGCAGCAGATCGGCCAGCTGGTAGTTGATACCCGGCGTTTCCTCCTCAGCCGGGAACGAACTGAGGTATTCCTGATACCAGTGCAGTGCCTGCGCGTAATTGTCCGGCTGTTCATCCTCAAACGCTTCATCCTGGTAGAGAGAATGAAAGTGGATGGCCAGATCCTGCAGGTTGGTTTTCAGAAAGCTGAGAACTTCAGGCGAATCTGCGATATCGAAGTAGTTCCAGTATTCCGCATCGAGTGCGTAGCGGGTGGCATAGTCCTGTTTCGCTTCCACCACCAGCTGGGCAAACCCGCCTTCGGCATATATCTCCACCACCCGCATGCTGAACAGTGGCGCAACGCGATGGCGGGGATTGAGTTTGGTGAACGACTGATAGACGGTCGCAGCGTCGTGGTAGCGCAGTTTGGTCAGATAGAACTCACCGAGATTGCTGTATATCCGGTCTTCGTAGAGGCGATTACCGGTCTCGGAAAAGTAGTCGTTCAAGACGTCGGGACCACCCAGATTGGAAAATGCCAGACTGATGACACGGAAAGTGTCAGCTACGCGGCGTTCGTCTTCTTCGACCTGTCCCGTATCCGCGTTCGACTCTGTCTCAGCAGATTCTTCGACCACGGCAACCAGCCCGGCATCGTCTTCCTGCTGCGAAATGGAAGACTCAAGCAGTGTCGGTGACGTGACATCAGCCGCATCCGGCTCACTCGATCCCATGCCGATCGAAGACACCCGGTCAAAGTCATAGCCAACCGAGACCTTGTAGTCGAGCAGCGCCATGTACTGATCCAGCGCTTCTTCATAGAGCTCCTGCTTGTAGAGGCTCCAGCCCAGCTTGTACAACGCAAGCTCGTAGAATTCCGAGCCATCGCCCATGGCGATGACCGCCTGGTAGGATTCCTCCGCATCGAGATACTTTTTGCGGACGAAAAAATACTCAGCACGGCGGAAGTACACTTCATCGTTGTACTCGGAATAGCCGTATTCGCTGATCAGCCGCTCCATTACCTGCATGGCTTCGTCCGGCTCACCAAGCTCGTCGTAAGCTCGCGCCATCTGATAGAGCACCTGATCGTTGCGCTCATAAAGCGGGTATTCACGGAGAATTCGCTGGTAGGTTTCTATCGCCTGCCGGGGACCATCAAACTCGTCTGAATCGGCGCCGTCCGGAAGTTCCGGCGCCGCCCGCGCAATGTCCGGCATGAGCTGCACGCTCAAAGTACGTTGTTCAAAGTCGGCATCCGTTTCCGACAGATCGGCAATGCTGTCTTCACTGACCGCAGAGGCGCCTGTCGATGGCGCGGCTGACTTCGGTGTCACGGCTGCCGCATCGGGTACCGGCATATCCGCACCGGCAGCGGCGCTGACCGCAACCGGTTCGTCAGTACCGAAAATGCCGTAGCGCTTTTCGATCTGCAGATCCGCCAGCCGACGCATGGCTTCCGGCGTCTTCGCATTGGCTGGTGTTTCTTCGAGAAACCGGCGGTAGCTGTCCATCGCGCGGTCGAGGCTGTCGTCCACGGCAACTTCCCGCAGGTCCGGCTTGACGTGCTGAAGTTCTGCCAGCGTCCGGCCATCGGGGCTGCTGGCACAGGCCTGCAACAGCAGAACCAGAACACTCAACACAAACAGAGTTCGGGTTCGCACCGCTATTCTCCCTGGCTCTGCGAACGTGATGCGCGGTCGTAGCTGTCTGCCAGCGCATAACGTGCCTGGTCGTGATAGCGTTCAAGTCGCTTCTGCCTGAGTTCGAGCTCACGGATTGCGACCCGTTCCAGCATGTGGCCCTGGCGCGCCATCAGTCGCTCGATCATGGCCTGTGCATCGCTGACCCGCGTGCGCATTCTGCCTATGGGTTTTGCGTAACCTGAATAGCTGTGTACAGCAGCCTGGCGCACCCGCACATAGGCTTCGTACTGCGCGTTCATCAGATCTACCGAACTCTGCAGTTCCCGCAGATGACGTGCAAAACGGTTTAACCGCTCATCATATTCAGTGCGCAGAACGAATTTGAGCACACCCTGCAGACGGTCAATTCGCGCTCGCAGATCCGCCACTTCCGGACTCTCCAAATCATCGGCCGCAGGTGGGCCAAGCTGCTCGCGAAGAGAGGCGAGCTGCAGACTCATCTGACGCTCTTCAGTAGTTGCCAGAAACTCGGGTCTGGGCATGGTCAGCTGATCCTGCAGCCGCTTGCTGAGCAGTTCGTATTCTTTCAGACGCAGCCTGATTCTGGAGTCAAGCTGACGGAACTCATGATCAACTCCCGGCAGCAGCGGTTCATAGTAGGCGCGACGTGCCGCGATGATGTCGTCAAACGCATCGAAACTGTTTTCCCAGGTAGCCAGCTTCTTCCGCAGCTCTTCCAGATCGAGGAAATTCTGCAGTGCGGTCTGAAAGTCGTGCGAAGCCAGAAGCTCAATCAGATAAAAGGTTTCGGGCGTTTCCGGCAGGGTCCGCAGCCGTACCACCCAGTCTTTGTCCTGGTGAATCTCTTCCCGCACCAGAGCCTGCAGAAATCTGCCTTCGCGGATGCTGCGGATAGAAGAATCAAGTTTGTCGAGCTCGCCGCCGAATGTGTCGAGCGCCTGACCATAGAGAATGGCGGCACGCCCGTGTACGCCGAGCTGACTGTAGGCATACGGGAGCGCCAGTAGCGCTTCCTGCACGGCGGCATCCGTGGTGTCGCGCTGCGCAAGCAGGTTCCACGGCACAACAGCCCGTTCGAAGCTGGCGGAATTCACATCGGCCCAGCCGGCACCGAGCAGGGCCTGATTTGCGAAAGGTCCTTCCAGCCGTACCCGCTGCAGCGACGTTCTGGCCTGATCGAAAGCGCCATCCTCAAGCAGCATGGTGCCGCGTGTCAGATTCGCTTTGTCACGGATGGCCTGCGTCGCCGGATCTTTCGCGTCCAGCTGACCCGCTTTGTCCAGCTGCTGCAGACCATCGTCGTTCTGCCCTTCATGCAGCAACGCGATACCGAGATTGTAGGTGGAAAAACCTTTCAGTCCCTGAGCTCCCTGCAGGTCGCGCAGGATTTCGACTGCGGCTGACGGACGTCCGATGGCAAGATAGACGTTCGCGCGGAGAAAGTTCACATCATCGCGAATCCTCGCTGGCACACGTCCCTCTATGCGATCGAGTGATGCCAGGGCATCGCGCATCTGCCCTTTCTGAAACTGGATGCGTGCAAGGCGGTAAGCCGCTTCGTTGCGCACCTCCTGATCCACGTTGCCTTCGAGTACCGCTTTGATGGCACGACCGGCACGGTGGTGCATGCGGTAGTTGAGTTCGAAATCGCCGACAAAAAACTCGGCCTGACCGATGTATGCATAGAGTGTGTCGAGTTCCGGTTCATCAACGCGGTAGTGCTGGCCCAGCTCAGCGTCGAGCCGCTCCAGCGCGTCAAAATAGTATCCCTGCTTTGCGTAGTAGAGCGCCTCGCCGAAGTAGAGATCACGCACTTCGTCCGCCCGCACGCTCCCGCCCACCAGCAGCAGAGCCAGGATCAGCCCGACTTTGTGGAAAGGCGGTTGCCGCATGATTACAGCTCTTGCAGCTGGATGGCTGATTTGCCGGAATCAGGCGCCAGCGTGATACCAAGCAGCGCAGGTTCTACGCCTTTTTCGAACGAAAAGTGTTCTTCGCGACTGTAGTCCTTTCCGTTCGGCAGCTTGCCGATGACAGAGATATCGAGCTGGTGCGCTCCGGTAGGCAGATTGCCCATGTAGAGCCGCTGTACGCCGCCATCCTGCAGCGCTTCGAGCTCTTTGAAGCTGTAGATATGGTGAGCAGCAAGCCCTTCATTGATGCCCAGCTGGACGGAATCCAGGCGAAACTTCTCACCTTCCGCCAGCGCAATGAATACCGATACCTGAGTATTTGACGGAAACAGCAGTCTTTCTTCGAGTGTCTTCAGCTCAGCGGCAATGCTCAGCGTGTCGGATTTTATCTCCTGCACCTGTTCATCAAGGCTGCGCATCTCTTCTTTCGAGGTGTCCTCCGCCAGCGATAGCGGCGCAGCGGTACTCAGCAGCAGTAGCAGCAGCAAACGGAATAGAGGTTTCGGCATGTCCCAGCACCTAATTCGTAGCAGGTGGGCGACGGTGCGCAGGCACCGCCGGCCTCTGCCTGCAGTTTGTCCATGGTCTGGCCGCTAGTGTTTACATTTTTCGTACATGGGTGTGTGACGCAGCACGCATTCTCACGCACTGACACAGCTGCTGTTCGGGTTCGTGAAGTAGGGATGAACCTTTCAACGGCACATTGACAGCACCGGTTCTGGTTCAGACTTCAATCCACCAGTAACGCTCGCTGGCGCTGCATAATCGCTACCGAGACTGATTAGCCCTGCCGGCGGCGCAGACGCGAGCCATCTTCCAGGCGATCATTAGGGTGCATGACCACCCAGTCACCAACCTCGAGGCCGTCGACAACTTCTACTTTCAGACCGGCGGTATGGCCTATCTCCACCGTTCTCAAGATCGCGGTATCGCCTTCAGCAACGAACACTGCCCAGTCGTCACCCTGACGGAACAGTGCGGTCAGCGGAACAGTTTTAACCGCGTCCCCCTGCCAGACGATGACTTTTGATTCAACGCGGTAGCCATGGCCGAGTGCAGTCCACGACTCGACCGGATCGGTGATATCCAGAATTACGTTTACCCGCTGTTCTTCTATTCCAAGCGCCGAGACCTTCATGAACGCATAGGGTTCGACTCGCTGGACTACTGCGTTCAGACGTCGCTCCTGACCCCAGCCTTCGATATAGGCCGGTTGTCCGGGCTCAATTTTCACCGCATCGACAGAGAGATAGTCCGCAACTACTTCCAGATCGTGCGGGTCACCCACTTCGATCAACGGCGTTCCGGGGCTGACGATTGTTTCACTTTTATGCAGGACGCGGAGCACCCGGCCGTCAACCGGCGAGCGGACCGTAACGCACTCGCACCACGAACCATGAGCCTCATGCGAACCGGCCGGCGTGATCAGGCTCGCCTCAGCGCGATCCAGTTCGAACTGCCGCACCGAAAGACTGGCCTGAGCCGCCTCAACCGCCGCCAGCGCTGACTGTGCTGCACGCTCAGCATCTTCCACGCGCTGTTTGGGCACCGTCCCTCTGGCATAGAGCTCGCGAAATCTGCGTACCTCGGCAGCAGCAAAATTCCGCTCAGCTTCGGCCTGCCTGAGTTCAGCAGCCGCAAGTGCCAGGGCGGCATTCGCCGCATCACGCGCCGCCTCGTTCTGTGCCTGGCTGCGAGGATCGAGAAATTCAGCATCACTGGGCTCGATCTGGGCTACCGGGGTCTGGTGGGCGACCACTGCATCACCTTCCCGCAGGCTCGTTCGCAGCAGCCGACCCCTGAGGGGTGCGTTTATCGTGAAGACGTCGCGGGTGCGTGTTTCACCTTCTTCGTCAAGCGTCACAAGCATCGGAGTCCTCTGTACCTGCACAAGGTCCACCAGTTCCGCGCGGGGACGAAAGAGAAGTACCAGCATAATCACCAGAACGGTGGCAGGCACACTCCAGAATATCAGGCGTTTCATCGATGCAGTCATGAAGCCTCTCAGCTGCCGTTCATTCCACGTTGCTATTCACGCGTCTTCAATACCCCTATAAGATCCAGCCGGATCAGCCGCTGTTCCACCAGCAGCGCGGACGCTACAGCGGACACAAGCACCACGACAATGGCATAGGCATAGGTGGATGCTTCAATCACCACTGGAATCCGGAACAGCTCAGTATTGAAACCCTGCGCCATCAACTCTGCCAGCCCCCAGCCAAGCAGGCAGCCTGCCGGTAGCGCCAGCAATGTAATCAGTGCTGCCTCGCCAAACAGCATGTAGGCAATTTCACCGCTGCGAAACCCCATTACCCGCAGCGTGGCAAGCTCACGTCCGCGTTCAGAGAGCGATATACGCATATTGTTGTATATCACGCCGAAGGCCAGCGTCGCAGCGAACGCCGTATAGAAGAAGATCACCACCAGCATCGTTTCACCGATCGTCTGGTGGAAGAGGTCGATTGCCGCGTCTTTCAGCACCACGCCTGCAACCGTCGGCAACGACTTCAGAACGGCGAAAAGCGAAGTCTGCTCACGGGAGTCGAAGACGAGCGCCAGCGTATTGACCCGCCCGGGTTCTTTCAGAGCGCGATTGAGCGCCTCAATCTCCATGTAAACAGATCGGCCGATCAGGGTGTCGAACACCGCCGCGACTGGCAGCTGCAGTTCTGGACGCCGCCCCTCGAGTACTTCGACGGTGACGACGTTGCCTGCGGAAACCCCCAGGATGTCCGCCATGCTGCTGGACATCAGCAGACCCGAACGCGGTATATCCACGGGCGCACCCGAGGCATCATGCAGCACTGCCAGTTTGCCGTCAGCGGGCAGCCCGATGATGGCTTCGCGGCGATAGCGATGCCCGAAACGAATCCGTGCGGCGACCCCCCGGTGTGGCTCCACAGCCTGCACCCCGGGCAGGCGGGCAACATCCCGGACGATCTCGCTGGGGCCGGCTTCAACGAGCCCGAGCGTCATGTCCTGACGCTGCTGGTCGTTGAAATAGTCTTCGATCATGAAGTCGATCGCATCCAGCCATTGCATGCTCGCCACCAGCACAGCGACCGCTGCCGCCACGCCGAGACTGGTCAGCAACGTTCGCAGGGGACGCCGCAACAGCTGGCGGAAAATGATCCGGGTTGGCTGGTCGAGGCGAGCGACCAGGTGTTTCAGACCTGTGCCGGCACCACGGAACGCCGGAGGTGCCGGGGGGCGCATGGCTTCTGCCGGTGGTAATGATGCCGCCATCCGGACCGCGGCGAGCGCGCCGATCAGTGCCGCAGATACGCTTACACTGCCGGAGATCAGATAGACATCGTATTCCGGCGCAAATATCAGCAGCGGAAAACGGAACAGCTCCGCATAGGTGCCGGTCATCCAGCGCCCGAGCCAGTATCCGACAATCCAACCTGTTGCCACACCCGCGCTGCTGACAGCAAGCACAAATTTTGTGTAGTGCCAGGCCATGGTGCCATTCGAGTAACCAAAAGCTTTCAACAGTCCAATCTCGGCACGTTCAATGAAGACAAGCCTAGCCAGCATCATGTTGGTGAGAAATGCCGCCACGGCAAGAAAGATCGGCGGCAGGATGCTGGCAATACTTTTCAGCTGTTCGATCTCGTTCATCACGAACCAGTTGGACACCTGGTCCTTGCGCTGAAACGCACCCGCACCGCCAAATCGATCCAGCACGGCGTCGATTGCTTCGAGTACCAGCGGGGCGTGCGCATCCGGCCACAGGGTGATGGCGAAATTGTCATAAGCATTCTCGAGGTCGTAAGCTGCGGCCAGCGCCTTTTCCCCCATCCAGATGACGCCGTAACGTTTTGCATCCGGCATCAGCGCGCCGGGGCCAATCGCATAGACGAACTCGGGAGACAGTGCCACCCCGACAATGTCCAGCGCACGGCGGCGGCCATTCAGCAGGGCATGGATCTGATCACCCGGCACGAGATCGTGCGCCTCGGCAAATGACTCGCTGATCAGCACGTCAAAGGGTTTATCCGGGGACAGGTAGCGGCCGCTGCGTATCACCAGCTGATTGAGCAGAGGCTGCCGGTCTTCGGGAACCGAAACGATGGAGCCGATGAGGGGTTCAGCAAAATCCTTCACATCGAGGATCGCGAATCTGGTCACCCGCGGTTCTACCATCTGCACGCCGTCGATGGTTTCCAGCCGGCGGACAATCACCGAGGGAACGCGCTTGGCGCTGACAAATACATCCGCAAATCGGTAGCGCTCATAGTAGGCGTCGGCGGTGGCGGTGAGCGCCTGCATTGCGGAGAGCGACATCACCAGCACCGCCACTCCACTGGCCACGATCAATGCAATCGCCAGCGCCTGCCCGCGCAGCCGCCACAGGTCTCGAAGGATCTTGCGATTCAGAGGCCTCACGTCACCACCGAAGATCATCTACCGGAACGCGGCGCTCGTTTACCGTCGTCTCAACGATCCGGCCGTCACTGAAGCGCAGCACCCGATCCGCCATACCGGAGATTGAGCGATTGTGGGTAATGAGGGCGGTGGTGGTGCCGAGTTCCCGGTTCACCTGCTCAATGGCTTTGAGCACCAGAATGCCGGTTTTGCTGTCCAGCGCACCGGTTGGCTCATCACACAGCAGCAGCTCGGGCTGCTTGGCAATTGCCCGGGCAATAGCCACGCGCTGCTGCTCGCCGCCGGAGAGTTCAGAAGGAAACGCGCCCAGCCGGTCACCCAGGCCGACGATGCTCAGTGCCTCCGCCGGGGTGAGTGGAGCTTCGGCAATTTCCGTCACCAGCGCGACGTTCTCCGCCGCCGTCAGACTCGCAATCAGATTGTAAAACTGGAAAACGAAGCCGACATGCTGACGGCGATACTCTGTGATGGCGCCATCGTCGTTGAGATCAAGCGGCTGCTCATGAAAGAAAACTCTGCCTGTGGTCGGGGCATCGAGGCCGCCGAGGATATTGAGAAGCGTCGACTTGCCGCTGCCGGAAGGCCCCACCAGCACTACAAGCTCGGACTGATAGAGCTCGAGATCTACACCGTCGAGAGCTCGGATATCAACACTGCCGGTGTGATAGAGCTTGGTCAGCGCGCAGGCTTTCAGTGTGACGGGTTTGTCCGGGGCAGTTGCAGAGTTCACGAGCTACATCCGATTGAGCGTGGCGGTTTTCAGGAGCTGTCAGCAGTATGGGTTTATCGCGGCAATGAGGCGATGCGTAATCTGAATGTCGAGATTGATGGCTGCAACAGTCTCGGCATACATCAACGGTCCAGGACCGATAAGATCATATTTCGCGACAGGCGAAAGGATATTCCTCTTCTGAGAACCACTTGGTCTGACGCCGTGCCAGACTGTCCTTGATCCCCAATCAGCCACCAGACTCGCAATCATGCACGGAATCTCTATAATTCCCCGCCCTCGCAGCCGCGCTGATCCCAAGCCGGTCGGGTGCAAGCCAGGGCCGGAGCACCGCTCCGGCAGGCGAGGACGCCCGGCCAAGGATGGCCGGGCCGGTGTTAAGCTGCTCGACGCCCTTGCGCCAGGGACGGCGAAGACAGATTCAGTTCAAAAAGGCGCCCGTAGCTCAGTTGGATAGAGTACTGGCCTCCGAAGCCAGGGGTCGCGCGTTCGAATCGCGCCGGGCGCGCCATTTTCATCAGGGTCTGTACCGGATAGATGGTTTACAGCTCGGTCTGTGCCGGTCACAAAACTGTCAGTGGCATCGACCTGGCTCAAGCGTAGTCCGGCAGGTAACCGCGCTCCATCTCTGCGCGGATCGACCGCGGAATCGGGATCGACTTTCGTGCGTCGAGATCGATGGCTATGCCGACGGTGTCGTGGATGCCGAGCAACTGACCGCTGTCGCGCACGAAAGACCAGCGCCTCGACTGCCGCGATTTCTCCGCGATCGCAACGTCCGCGCCCAGAAACACCACGGTGTCTCCGGCGCAGGGACGAGCCAGCTCAATGTTGCGGGTCTCTATCATCGCCCAGCCGAACCGGTGCCCCTCGTCAGTGCGCAGGACCTGTGGGCCGAACCGTTCGGGATCGCGCCCTTCGGCCTCACGCCGGAACATCAGGAACATCAGCTCCACGTCATCGCGCAGCACGCCGTCTGCACCACAATCCTGATCCAGTATCTCGGTTTCACGGCGGCCGGTCATGCCGAACTCGCTGGCTTCCGGGATCCGGGCCAGAAGGTCGGCCAGGCGGACATCGGTTCGAAGCGGATCAAGCGACAGTGAGCGCGGTCGGGCGTACTCGGGCAGCAGCACGCCGAATTGCTCATTGGCCTTTCGCAGCTCGGCGGGTAGTTCCCGGGGGACGCGCGTGGTCTGGTCCGTCAGTTCGCTGGTGATAACGAATACCGCGGCGATCTCGTCTTCGGCCGGATTGCGGACCTCAAAGTAACTGCGGATGCGGGTAGGCTCTGTTCCCAGCAATCCACCCAACACAGCGAGTTCAGCGCCTTCGAACTGCTCGCGCCGGAACTGGCTGTATGTGTCCACTGGCCGCATCCGGGTACGGCTGGTATTCAAGATCTCCTGAGTGAGACCGAGGCCTGCCAGCATGGCTTGCTCTGCGCGACCGACCCGCTCAAAGTAGAAGCGCACGTTCAGATGACCGAGCGAGTCAATCTCCTCGGGCCGAACCCGGGATTCGTCGAAGATATGCATGATCTGTGTAACCGAACTGGGCCCGTCATACCGGACCGGAGCGGCAAATGTTATCTCAGCACGTCCAGCGATTCACGCGGCGGAACTCAGCGCAACGAGTTACTTGAAAAGTCCTGATGCTGTCAGACGTTCTACAGATCAGTGCGCAATAATGTGAAAATAATCTCCCCCCACAATTCACTGTGGACCTTTCGATATGAAACTACTCATCCTGGGCGGCACCGTCTTTCTCGGTCGTCATCTCGTTGAACAGGCTCTGGCCGCAGGTCATGAAGTTACCCTGTTCAATCGGGGCCAAACCAATCCTGAACTGTTCGAAGGCCAGGTGGAAAAGATCATTGGCGATCGCAGCCGGGATCTGGCGAACCTCGCCGGCCGGGAGTTTGATGCCTGTATCGATCCGAGCGGCTATCTGCCCGGCGACGTCGAAAAATCCGCTGATGCGCTGAAAGACTGCGTGAACCGCTACGTTTTCATTTCTTCAATTTCCGTTTATCCGGATTTCACCACAGACATGGACGAATCAGCACCTACGGCTGAACTGCCGCCGGACGCGGACCCGGAAACCTACGACATCGCGCACTACGGACCGCTGAAAGCGCTGTGCGAGCAGGCAATTGAAAAAGCCATGCCCGGGCGGGTTCTGCACGTCCGATCCGGTCTGATCGTGGGGCCGTACGACCCGACCAACCGTTTCACTTACTGGCCGGCCAGAATTGCCCGCGGCGGCGACATGCTCGCTCCGCAGGGGCCGGAGTTTCCAGTGCAGATCATTCACGCCGCTGATCAGGCAAGGTGGATTCTGCAGATGCTGCAGACCGATCAGATGGGGATCTTCAACGTCACCAGCGATAATGGCACCTATACGCTGGGAGACGTCATCGCTGCCGGTTGCCGCGTAACCGGCGCGGAGGTTAATCCCATCTGGGTACCAACAGGTTTTCTGCTCGAGCAGAAGGTAGCACCCTGGATGGAGCTGCCGCTGTGGCTGCCGGACGATATGCTGGATATGAGCCGGGTCAATGCCGGAAAAGCTTATGCTGCCGGTCTGACATTGCAGCCGCTGGATGACACCATCCGTTCAACGCTCGACTGGTATCAGCAGGAACCGGAACGGGACTGGCCAGCCGGTCTCGCAGCAGAACGGGAACAGGCTGTGCTTACAGCCTGGCGCAATCAGACCCGCTGACAACATTCTCCGGAGGATTTATGGACACAGACACAGCCATCGCCCGATCTCTGTTTGACGCATTCGCCAGCGGTGACGCAGACACCGTCCGCAGCCTCTGCACTGCCGATATGCAGGCAACGCAGAATCACGGGCCCGTCATGGATGTGGATATGCTGCTGTCTTTTACCGCGGCGGTTCTGAAAGTTGTCGACAACTTCCGCTATGAAGATGCAATCCGGACGTCAACCGCAAACGGGTTCGTCGAGGAACACAGTGTTCGCGGTACACTACCGGACGGCAGCGAATTGAATCTTGCTGCCTGCGTCGTCGCCGAACTGCGGGACGGAAGCATCAGCAGGCTACGCGAATATCTCGATGGTGCAGCTGCGCGGGGACTGTTGAAAGCGCTGCAGCAGTCCTGAAGTCAGCAGCGCGGTGTTGCTGTGTTCCCATGAACCTCACGCTTCCCTGCGCGCCAGACGGCGGGCGATGATTGCCAGTGCTTCAGACGAAAAGCCAAGTCCCAGATGGGTGCTTACGACTTCAACATGCTCAACGTTGGCACTTCTGTCATCGATACAGGCTTCCCAGGCAACAACACCGTCGAGCTTGGAGTAAATCGCGGTCACCGGCACCGTCAGCGGCACCTGATAGCGGGCATCCACCAGCGCCTCGATCAGATCCACACTTTCTCCGCGGCCTTCGAACATCCGCGCCACGGCGGTATATTTCGGCCCGCCAACCACCGGACTGCCCAGCGTAATGACCTGTCGCACCAGCTCCGGACAGTCTCTCGCCACCTCCCGGGCCAGATAGCCGCCAAGACTCCAGCCGATAAGATCGACTGGTCGTTCCTGCCGGTGCACATGATCGCGGAGATTTTCCCGCAGCTGGTCGAGCAGGTCGAGTACGTTGCCGCTGTTGGTCCCTATTCCCCAGCCGCGAGGCCGGTAGCCCAGATAGCTGAGATATCCACGCAGCGGCAACGTCGATGAGTCTCCCGCCCCGAAACCGGGCCAGACCAGCACCGACTCCCCGCGGCCGCGCGGTGCGAAGGCGAGTTCGGGTGCGCGCAGCAGCAGACGCGGAAATTCCAGCGCGGTCAGTGCCTCATTGGCAAGGCGCGATGCTGACGGCGGGGATATTTTTCTATTCATCAGCGCATCATCCGTACCTCGCGTGAAGCTGATGTGAACCGCGGTATCCGGAGAAAAGCGTGGGGGCGTGTGCCGGAGTAAACTGATGTAGTCTTCCCCCGGATACCCTGCGACGACAATGCAGATAGCCGACCGCTGGTTTGAACGAAAAATGCTCGCCGATGGCGTCACCCTGCTGTGGGAACCGCACGTGCATCCGCTTCTGCGCTGCAACATCTGGCACGTTCGCGGCCGGGACAGTGATCTGCTGGTGGATACCGGGCTGGGCGCAACTTCTCTTGCAGCCGAAATTCAGGATCTGATCGACAAACCCCTGCTTGCGGTGGCGACCCACGTTCACTACGACCACGTCGGCTCACTACATGAGTTCGATTTGCGTCTGATGCACAGAATCGAAGCGCCGCGCATGGCCGACTACCAGGAGTTCTCGTCGCTGCGAGCTGCAGACTTTCCGAGCGGCTTCTTCGATCTCCTCGATGGGACGCCCACATTCGGCGAATACCTGCTGGATGCACTGCCCCATCCCGGGTTCTCCATCGATAGTTTTGCTATTGAGTCCACCGAACCTACCCGCTATATAGATGAAGGCGACATCGTGGATCTCGGGGACCGACATTTCGAAGTCATGCATCTGCCCGGTCACTCCCCAGGCAGCATCGGGCTGTATGACGCCGGTGCAGAAACGCTGTTCTCGGGCGACGCCGTCTACGATGGCGTACTGCTGGACGATCTGCCCGACAGCAACATAGCCGACTACATTGCCACCATGCGCCGACTGCGGAAATTGCCGGTACGGGTGGTCCATGGCGGGCACGAACCTAGCTTCGGACGTACTCGGCTGTTAAGCCTGATCGACAGCTACCTCGCCGCAAGAACCTGAATCCCGTTCTGTTCCGAGCGGATTGCGCAATGCGCCACCGTTCACAGTTTGCGGCAATAAACGCCGGATTTGGGTAACCAATCTCTGCAGAAAATCTGCTGCGCGCAGACAATGACTGCCAACTATCACCAGTCAAAACAAGGACGGGCACCGCAGTGAGCGTTGAATCCCGGAACAAACCCAACGGCCGCGATCCGCTGCTCATCGTCGCGTTGAACCTGCTGCCGATTGCCGGTGTCCTGCTGTGGGGCTGGCAGACGTTCGATCTGGTGTTTCTGTACTGGATGGAAAATCTGATCATCGGCGCCTTCAGCGCGCTGCGCATGGCGGCACGTCCCTACCAGCATCCGCTCGACCTGGTCTTTCCGCTGTTTCTGGTACCGTTTTTCCTGCTGCACTACGGCGCATTCTGCTGGGGTCACGGCCAGTTTGTGATGTCGATGTTTGCTGATGACGGGGCCCAGCGGCAGAGTCTGTTCGAAGCTGTCAACGCCGCGCTGCAGCAGACTCCCATGCTGATGGCGGTGCTTGCCCTGGTCGCGCTGCAGCTGATCGACTGGATTCGCGACACCCTGCAGCACGGCTTCGGTGCGCAGGGAATCAAAGATCTGATGGTCGCCCCCTACCGGCGCATCGTGGTGCTGCACCTGACCATCATCTTCGGTGGTTTTGTGATCATGGCGCTGGGGCAGCCCGCGACAGGATTACTGATGCTGATTGCGATCAAAACCGCATCAGACATCTGGCACTGGCGGTTGGATTCCGCGGTGGAATCCGACGCGGAGACATTCGATTTGAGCGATGCGCAGCTGGCGGAAATGACAGAGCGATTTGCCGAACCAAAGGTCACGGTCAACGGCAAAGACCGCTATTTCGAAAGTTTCGCTGCAATGAAAAAATCGAAAGAGTACCGGATGCTGCAGAGCGTTCTGCGGATGATGGGTGCCCGGGACGAACTTCGCGTGATCAACCGTTTCCTGGACATGAAAATCGCTGAGGAAGGCTGAAGCAGTCAGAGACTCAGCTGCAGCGTAACGCCATAACGCGCCGGCTCTCCCAGCTGCGTATAAAGTTTCGCCGCGTAGCCGTCGCGTGGATCGTTGCCGAAATAGAAACCGCGGACGTAGTAGTCTTCATCAGTGACATTCCGGCCCCAGGCAGTCACCGACCACTTCTCCCGTTCGATGCCCGCTGCCAGATTGAGCAGCTCGTATGCATCAGATCGCTGATCATGGTTGTCAGAAAAATAGTAGCTGTCTTTACCCTCCAGCTCCGCCCGGGCGAACAGTCCGTTGCCGAAACGATATTCGCCGGCCAGAAAAAACTGATAGCGGGGCGCCTGGGCCTGATCGCGCCCGTCCAGGTCTTCACCTGAGGCATTCACATAGCCATCGTATTCCGTATATAGCAGACCGAGGTTGGCATTCAGCCTGAGCCGCGCCGTGAGCTGATACTCCAGCTCCGTTTCGAGCCCGTAGTTGTTGCCGTCAGAAGCATTGCCGACAAACTGCACGAATTCATCAGATCCGTCCGGCCGTGAACGCACCAGGGAGCTCTCCACCTGCATGTCATCGCGCCACATGTAGAACGATGAGATCCGTCCAAGCAGTCGGTCGTCAATCCAGCTTCCCTTCATCCCGACTTCGAAGTTGTACAGGTCTTCCGGGTCGTACTCCCGCAGGTCCTCATCGAGTGTGCCCAGCGTGTTGAATCCCCCTGCCTTGTATCCCCGGGACAGTCCGGCATAAATCATCGTCGTATCCGCGATCAAATAATCCACGGCAATCCGGGCGCCGTAGAGGTCGTCATCGGGTTTGAAGCGGAGAGCATTGCTGTCGTCATAGTCCGACTGATGAAACTCGTATCGCACTCCGAGCGTCAGATTCATCCGATCGGAAAGCTCTGTTTCGCTCTGGCCAAACACCGCGTAGCGCTGCACCTTGTAGTCACTTTCGAAGGGTTCGGACAGATAAGTATAGGTCCGGGTCAGATCAACTTTACTGTCGAGCAGATAGAGGCCCACAGCCCAGTCGGTACTGTTTTCGAAAAGTCGGCCCTGGGGCTGTGAAGCAAGCTTTGCCTCGAAGGTTGCCACCTGCCGATCCCGGTCATAGTTGTCGAATGACGAATAGCCTGCCGGATCGAAACCCACATACACCCAGTCTTCGTCGTAGCCGTAACTGATATCCGATTCTGCGTAGGTAGCCAGCATTTCCAACCGGTAGGCTGCTGCGCCTTCCCAGTTCAGACCAACCGTACCGTAAGTGGCATTGTGCCGATCGTGACCCGGTTGATCGCTCAAGGTATCGCGATCGTTATCGAGTGAAAAAGCATCATAGCTATTGTCGATTTCCACCCGTCCGAGCAGCGCGGTGAGCTCTGTGACATCACTGACCTGCCAACTCACCTTGCCACGCAGCATCAGTTCGTCCCGGCTGTTACCGTCTTCATCGTTGCGGAAGTCATTATCAGAGAAGCCGTCGCTGCTGTAGTAGTTCGCTGCCAGCCGTGCGCCAAGCGACTCCGTCAGCGGACCCGAGACGGCACCACCAAGGCCGTAGCTGGCGTAGTTTGCGGCTTCCATGCGCAGATTCGATTCGAATTCAGGGGTAGGGTCATTGGTCTGCACATTGATCAGACCCGCCAGCGCATTTGCACCGTAACGGGTGCCCTGCGGACCCCGGAACACCTCTATCTGAGAGACATCGAACAGCGTGGCCGCGCCGCCGACGCCGGAAAAATCGATGCCGTCGATCAGCAGTCCTACCGATGAGTTCATAGGCTCTTCGAACTGGCCGCGTTCACCGATGCCGCGGATCTGATAGTAGCGGGCGCGGGACGCGCCGCTGGTGGCATTCAGATTCGGCACGATGCCCGTCAGCGCTTCCAGATGCTGAGCACCCCGCATCTGAATTTCTTCAGCGCCAATCACCGAAATACTCGATGGCGTTCGATTCAGGTCGACGGGCCGGAACTCACCGGTCACCAGGATTTCTTCCAGCAGACGCTCATCCGCCACACCGTTCGACTCTTCCGCCTGTATGCTCCCGGCACACAGCATGAAACCGGCAACGGCGGCGATAACAGGCAACTGATTCCAGATATTCAAACTGTAACTCCGATTCAGGCGCTCTGATCGGGTTACGCGAGAGGGGGAGCAGACATTACCTATTCCTCCGCCGGCCTTACCCGGATCAGGTTCAAAGGGTCCGTCATGCATCTGTTTATCTATTCACAGATACCAACGTCTCAGGCTTACGCCGCCCCTTAGGTGAGACATCATTGTCTGCGTCGACACCACAAAATGCAATTCACGCGTCGAATGTCGGTGAGCCCGATTGCCGCCGCAGCACCCGCTGCGACGTACGTCCTCGTGGTCGGCGAACGCTGTTCGCAACAGTGTCAGGCTGCTAGCATGCGCTCGGGAACCGGGGGGCCGATCATGCATCTGCACAGACACGCACAACAGACAGGCTGCATTATTGCACTGCTCGCCTTCAGCAGTTTCGCGCCTGCGGCCGAATATCTGGATGCTGAAACCGCTGCTGCAGCCGCCGCCAACTACCAGCAGTACTGCGCGCTCTGCCACGGCGAGGACAGGCAGGGGCATGTCAACGACCACGCACCGTCGCTGCGCTCGCAGTCGCTGATTGAGACAGGCTATCCCTGGTCGCTGACCATGGCGACCGGCTATGGCCGGCCCGGCACACCAATGGCTCCGTTCGTGGACGAAGTCGGCGGGCCGCTGACACGCCAGCAGATACAGGATCTGGGCCGCTGGCTGTTCGAGCAGACGGGCGTTGAAAAAGTAGACATTGATGAAAGCCCGATTGCCGGTGACATCGCTCGCGGCGCGGACGTCTACGCCAGCGAATGTGCACAGTGCCATGGCGCCGAGGGCGAAGGCGACACCGGTACCACACTTGGCAATCAGGCCATGCTGGCGCTGACTCCGGACGAGTTTCTCCGCCATGCCATCGTCAACGGCAGGCAGGAAACAGACATGCCGTCTTTCGAAAACAAACTGTCAGACGCTGACATCGACAACGTCACGGCATTTCTTCGCAGCCGGGCAACCGGCTGGAATCTGGAAAAGCCCGTCTATCGTGAACCACCCGCCGCTGCAGACTACGTACTGAATCCCGACGGCGAAGATCCCGATTTTGAACTCACCGACGGTCTCTATGTTTCGTCAACCGATCTTAACGCGGCGATCAACGCAGGCAGACGCATGGTGCTGCTCGACACCCGGGCCCTGCCGCTGTGGCAGATGGCCAACATCGAAGGCTCCGTGCCTCTGCCCTATTACTACGACTTCAACAACCTGGCCGCACTGGCCGCTGACCTGCCGAAAGATGGGACGATGATCGTCACCTACTGCGAATGTCCGCGGGCGGCAGCCCGATTCGTCAGCCGCCAGTTGCGTGAACTGGGTTTCGAATCACTGGCGGTGCTTTACGAAGGTATCCAGGGCTGGATCGCGCTTGGCTATCCGGTCTCGGCAGGAGAAACTCTCACCGTGGCGGCACAGCCACTGCATCAGGGTTCTGACTGATAGAACCTTACCGTCGATGCGGATGTTTCTACTGCATAACCCCTACTGGTCTTCGTTAAGCGTAAAGGTGCGGAAGCTGTGGCTGTATTCGGCACCATCCCCGGCGATGAAAACGAGCTCGACAGGTTCTGTCAGTTCCGCTACACCAAAAATCATCAGGTGATTGCCACCCGGCGCAAACGAGACCGTTTCGCCCGGCACGACAGGCACTTCCGTTAAGCGGCGCATGCGCAGCATGTCGCCGTCCTGCACCATGGTGTGAAATTCGATTGTCCGTGCCGCTGTGCTGCGCGCACTCACCAGAACGATTGTATCTTTGCTGTTGTTGGTGACCTCGAAATAACCCACTGTCTTGTCAGTTCCCGGCAGCGGCAGCCTGATCCGCGCGGAATCAAACTGCAGCGGACCAGCGGCAGGAGGCGTACAACCCGCCGCCATCCCGGTCATAAGACCCATCAGCAGAAGCAACGGCGTCATTCGACCGATAAGAGCCGACAAATTCGAATTCATTGTTCACCCGTCAACAGTGGTATCAGCCGGAACGTGGTTGTTGCCGCGATGCCCTCACCTTTTCTTCCGCCGCGCCCGCGCCGGCCGATCCGGTTTTGTGAAGTCGACGGCTTCAGCACGGGCGTGCTGAGTTCTGATACGCCCACCCCGCCGGCGCGCGCCTTCCGGCGCACCACCCGTTCCCGCCGGCTGATAGCTGGGTACCAGGTGACGTTTGCCGTTGCCGATCAGATCCGAACGCCCCATCGCGAGCAGCGCATCGCGCAGCAGCGGCCAGTTGTTGGCATCGTGATAGCGCAGAAACGCCTTGTGCAG
>Ga0055474_10000062_pt1 | contig 21115 bp, 9 predicted proteins | sample Muzzi_PWA_D1_FD_57680 | JGI IMG/M metagenome (GOLD analysis project Ga0055474, IMG submission 57680) | Wetland microbial communities from San Francisco Bay, California, USA, that impact long-term carbon sequestration - Muzzi_PWA_D1 | ecosystem: Environmental > Aquatic > Marine > Wetlands ... | reverse complement strand
CCACATGCCAGGCGACCTCGATGGCCTCCAGATGGTCGGCGCTGGACTCCCGGAAGGCGGCCACGATCTTGGCCACCTCATCCTCGCCGGTGGTCTCCCCCAGGGCCACCAGGGCGGCGCGGGTTTCCCGCCACGGCTGGAGGGTGGGCTTTCGTTCCCCCTCGTCCCCCTCGCCCTGGCCATCGATCGACAACCAGCGATCCAGCAGGGCCGCCAGTTCCGCCCGGCGGAAAGGCTTGGGCAGCCGGTCGTCCAGGCCCGCCCGGAGTTCCTCCTCCCGACTCTCCTCGCCCCGGGCGGTGACCGCCACGAAAGGCAGCCGCTCCCGGCCTTCGTCCCGCTCGCGGCGCCGCCAGCGACGGCAGAGGGTCAGGCCGTCCACCCCGGGCATGCTGAGATCCGTGAGCACCAGGTCGAAGGCGTTGGCGGTCGAATCTGCCAGGCACTCCAGGGCCTCGGCGCCGCCCTCGGCCTCGACGACGGTCACCCCCAGAGCCTCCAGATGCGCCAGGGCGATCCGGCGGTTGACGGCCTCGTCATCCACCACCAGGACCCGGCCGCCGAAGCTCCCCCCGAGAGTCTCCACGGGCCCGGTCTGGCGACCGCGGGCGGGCACCAAAGGCAGGGTGAAGTGGAAAGTGGAGCCCTTCCCGCGTTCGCTCTCGCAGCAGACTTCCCCACCCATGGCAACCACCAGGTGGCGGCAAATGGCGAGGCCGAGACCGCTGCCCTGGGAGTTGCGGACCAGGGTGGTGTCGGCCTGGGCGAAGGGTTCAAAGAGGCGTTTCACCGTGGCCGCGGTCATGCCCACGCCCGGATCGATCACGGCGCAATGCCAGTGTCCATCCTCCGGCTCGATGCGCACCACGATCTCCGCGCCGAGCGGAGCCTTGCGGGCCGGGGTGAATTTCACCGCGTTGCTCAACAGGTTCATGAGCACCTGGCGGATGCGCATCGGGTCCCCCCGGAGGGCGTCGGGGAGATCCGCGGCGAATTCCGTGCGCAGCGCGATACCCCGGGCGGCGGCTTCCTGCCGGAAGAGATCCAGCGTCTCCGCCACCAGCCGACGCAAGGAAAAATTCTCGGTGCGCAGCCGCAGCGCTCCGGCTTCCAGACGCTCCAGATCGAGGATGTCCCGCACCAGGGCCAGGAGGAATTCGGCGGAGGTGCGCAGAGTGCCGACCTGCTCCCGCTGGGTGGGGTCGAGATCCCCCTCCGCCAGCAGATCCGTCATGCCCAGCAGAGCGTGGATGGGGGCTTTGAGGTCGTGGGTCATGCGCGCCTGACGGCGCCGACGCTCCTCCAGGACGGCCTCCTCCTCCAGGCGTTGCAGCCGTTGCTGGGCCTGGCCCCGTTCCCGGCGCCGCCGCGTCCGGCGGCACAGGCCGAAGAGACCGAAGCCCAGCGCCGCCGCCAAAGCAGCAGCGAGGGCGATCAGCAGCAGGAGGGAGGAGGACGCTGGCATGGCGCCTATCTTATCGGCTGCGAGAAGTCTCCGGGGGGGACGAGCACCACGCCAGGGTGGCGCCACCATGGCCCCCCCCCTGCAACCGCCAGACCGCGCCAAAGCTCCAGATCTCCGAGGGCACGGTGAGCCCCCAGGTATCCAACATCCTGAACCTATCGGGGTCCGAAAACCGGGTGGAAGCGACCCTCTCCACCCTGTGCCGGATGGGGTGACGACGCTGGAAGAGTGCCTGGCGTCGTGACGTCCCGTCTGACGATCCTCGTAGGGGAACCACGAGGATCGTCAGATGTCGTAGTCCCGGTGCTCCCTTAAGATTGTTCTGTATCGTAGCGACCATGCACCATCAAGAGTCCGGGCCCCTCGTGGGGTCCGGTACCAAGGAGGAGTCATCGATATGTCTCTGCAACGCCACACGCGGAAGCTTGCCCTCGTACACAAGAGCCTTCTGGGCATCCTTGCCATGACGGCCCTGTTCTCGGCCCCGGTTCTGGGGCAATCCATCCTCTATGATCAAACGTTCACCGGCGCCGAACTGCTGACGGCTCCCGGCGTCAGCTTTCCCACCCGCACTCCCATGGTTGTGGGATCTTCGCTGGAGTTTGGAACCGGAGTCGCGACCCGGGAGGTTCTGATGCGACTCCCCCTCGCGCCGGCCGGTGCGGCTTCGGGATCCACCTCGGTGCTCGCCTGCTACGAGATCGTCCTGACGCCCCTGACGGCGGACAACGACACCAGCTGGCAGTTGGGCGATGGGGCATTCCTGGTTGGCGGGGGCGTCGCCGACAACAGCGGCGGCTCGGGAAATGCGGCGTCGTGGGTTGATCCGCCGCCAGTGGCCCCGCTGGAGGTCACAACCCTCTACACGGGGGCCGGAACTCCGCCCGTGGGTACCAGCCACACCGCCATGATCAACATCCTCAGCAACGATCTGGAGACCACCGTGGAATCGGCCTTCGGTACCGGAGCGGGCAGCGCCCCTCTGACCGCGACTGTGGATCGGACGCAGGCCCTGGAACTGGTCTTGTTGATCGATGAGGCCCCGGAACAGTTCAGGGTGGAAAGCCTCCGCGCCCGGCTGGTGCGGGATGCCACCGGCTTCGAGAATTGCGCCACGCTGCCGGTCGTCTCCATTCCGACGACCTCCGAATGGGGCCTGATGATCCTCTCCGTGCTGCTCCTGGCAGCGGGGGCCCTGTTCCTCCGGCGCTGAGGGCCAGTGCCCCGGGCTCAGGCCCGGGGCTACCCTATCTCGCCCTGCCGGGCGAGGAGTCCCTTCACAAAGCGGCTGCTGCCTCGGCTGGTGGGAGGAAGATGGGCGCCGTCCAGGTGGCTGCCCCACAACGTGTTGGGGAGGAAGTCACCGGGGCCGTCGTTGTCGATGAATAACTCCGTCCTGCTAAGCCGCAACATGCTAGGCTTTCGCCACGATGTCCACCCCTCCCATCACCGTCCTGATCGTCGATGATCACGCCGTGGTGCGCCAGGGCCTGCGCGCCCTGCTCCTCACCGCCGAGGGCATTGAAGTCGTGGGCGAGGCCACCGATGGCCGCGAGGCGATCGCCGAAGTCGAGCGCCTGAACCCCGATGTCACCCTGATGGATGTGGTCTTGCCCCATATCGATGGCCCGGCAGCCATCAGAGCCATCCTGCAACGGGACCCGGAGGCCAGGATCGTGGCCCTCTCCGGCTACGACATCGACGAACGCATCCTGGGGGCTCTGCGCGCCGGCGCCTTGGGCTATCTGTCGAAATCCAGTTCTCGGGAAGCCCTGCTGGAGGCCATCCGTCAGGTGGCCCGAGGCCGCGCCTCTCTGCCCGCGGATTTGACCCGCCGGCTGCTCACCCACCTCAAACCCCAGACGCCCAACGAGGCGTTGAGCGACCGGGAAGTGGAGATCCTGCGCCAGATCTCCAAGGGCTTGAGCAACCGCCAGACCGCCGAGCAACTGAACATCTCCGAAGGTACGGTGCGCACCCACGTTTCCAACATCCTGGCCAAATTGGGGGCAGAGAATCGCGTCGAGGCCACCCTCTTCGCCCTGCGGGACGGGTTGACGACACTGGACGAATGCCTGGCGTCTTGAGAGAGCCGCTACGCCGACCTGGATCTGTTCCCGCCCCCCTCCACCCCCTCACCCCCACTCATTCCCCTCTCCCAGTGTTGCTGCTGGCGGGTTGGCGAAGGGTGCGCGTCGGAATCTGATCTCGGTGCCGGACTTCCCCCGGTGGGCACAAGCCTCGACGGGACGGTGAACAGTCTCAGCAACGATCCGGGGACCACCGTGGAAGCGGCGTAGGGCGTCGGCACCAACAGCGTTACCTTGATCCTTCAACCCGGAACCCCCTTCGGGTGGGACTTCCCTAATGTCCTCCTCTCCACCGGGGAGAGGAGGATCGAGAGGGTGAGGGGAACGAAGGGGTTTTCCCCCGCCATTTCGCAGACCCCGCCCTACGTAGATCCGCATAGCAAGATCACGAAGGTTTGCCGATGCCCTGGCCGTCCCGCGTCCTCTAGATTAAAGTCCTGGTTGAATTGCTTAAGTTAAATACGCACATGCACAGGAGTCTATGGATGATTCGCCGAGGTTGCTTCGCCCCCCTGTTTGTTCTACTACTCTTCGCCCTTTGGGCGTCTCCCGTTGCTCCCAGAGCGGCGAGACGGGTAATGTCTGCGTACGCGATTTTCAAGGTGGCGCCGTGTGCACCGCCAACGATGTGCGCATCGAAGCGTTGAACCCCATCACCGTGGTGGAGGATTGCGCATCCGGCACCGTCGGGGAGACGGAGGTCATCTTCGAGGCGTTGATCTCCGCCGATGGCTCGCCGGATCGCTACGATATCGGCCTCTATCTGGCCCTGGACGGGGGTAGCGCCCGGGACGGCGACAGCTGCTTCCACGACTACCTGGAGCCCCCCCCTGACTGCCACCCCCACCATTGGGGACGCCAATATGGACGGCATCCCGGACGTCAATGGCGGACCCTGGCTGGACAATGATGGCGACAGCTGCGGCGACATCGCCACCAACACTCAGGTGATCAAGACCCTGCAGCAGTTGCGGTTTTCCTGTGTAGATGCCGACCTCGATGGTAGCGTCGATGTCTCCGTCTGCACCGCCTGGGACAACAACGCGGGCACGGTGTGCAACGATCTATCCGGTGCCTTCCCGGGCACCAATTCGAAATGCAGTTGTGACGAGGTGGAGTTGGGGATCGCCCCGGTCTACCTGACGGTGACCAAGAGCCCCGCCACCCAGACGGTGCTGGTGGGTGGCACCGCCAGCTTTACCATCACCGCGGCGTCCACGGGCGTGGAAGACATCCAGAATGTGATGATCAGCGATCCCCTGTGCACCACCCTGACGGGTCCCACGGGCGACGATGGCGACAACATCCTGGAGACCACCGAGACCTGGAGCTGGACGTGCATGACGACCAACGTCCTGGCGGACTTCACCAACACCGCCACGGTCACCGGTACAGCGGTGACCTCCGGCAGCGCGGTTTCCGAGGAGGACACGGCGGATGTGACGGTGATCGACGCCTCCATGGCGGTGAACAAAACTCCGGCCACCCAGAGCGTGCTCAGCGGCAGCAACGCCGTCTTCACCATCACCGCCGAAAATACCGGTACCGCCGACCTGACCGGCGTGATGATCAGTGATCCCCAATGCGACACCCTGACCGGGCCCACCGGCGACGATGGCGACAACGTCCTCGAAGCCAGCGAGACCTGGAGCTGGAGTTGCACCGTCAACAACGTGACCGCCAACTTCACCAACTCCGTCACCGTCACTGCCACGCCGCCAGTGGGTCCGGATCTCATGGAGTCGGACACCGCCGATGTGACGGTGGAAAGCCCGGCGGTGACGGTGAGCAAGACCCCCGCCACCCAGACGGTGGTCAGCGGGAGCAACGCCGTCTTCACCATCACCGCCGACAACACCGGCAATGTGGATCTCACCGGCGTGGTGATCAGCGATCCCCAATGCGACACCCTGACCGGGCCCACCGGCGACGATGGCGACAACGTCCTCGAAACCTCCGAGGTGTGGAGTTGGAGCTGTACCGTCAACAACGTGACGGCGGACTTCACCAACACCGCCACGGTCACCGGTACCCCGCCCACCGGTCCCGATGTCTCCGACAACGACTCCGCCGATGTGACGGTGCAGAGCCCGTCGATGGTGGTTTCCAAAACGCCGGACAACCAGGCGGTGGTCAGCGGCGGCACGGCCAACTTCACCATCACCGCGGAAAACGATGGCAATGTGGACCTGACCGGTGTGGTGATCAGCGACCCGCTGTGCACCACCTTGACCGGACCCACCGGTGATGATGGCGACAATGTCCTGGAGCCCGGTGAGACCTGGAGTTGGGATTGTGCCGTCACCAACGTCACCATGGGCTTCATCAATACGGCGACGGTCACCGGCACCCCACCCATCGGACCGGACATCTCCGACTCCGACACCGGCACGGTGACGGTGGATGTGCCCTCGGTGAGCGTGATGAAGAGCCCGGCGAGCCAGAACGTGCTCAGCGGCGGCACGGCCAATTTCACCATCACCGCCCAGAACACCGGCAACGCCGATCTGAGCAGCGTGGTGATCAGCGATCCCCAATGCACCACTCTCACCGGCCCCACGGGGGATGATGGCGACAACATCCTGGAGGTCGGTGAGACCTGGAGTTGGGATTGCACCGTGACCAACGTCACCGCCAATTTCACCAACACCGCCACGGTCACCGGTACTCCACCGACGGGACCGGACGTCTCCGATACCGACACCGCCGATGTGGTGGTGGACGCGCCGGGGATCTCCCTCTCCAAGGATCCCGCCAACCAGGCGGTGAACAGCGGCGACAGTGCCGTGTTCACCCTGACGGTGGACAACACCGGCAACGCCGACCTGAGCAACGTGATCCTCCAGGATCCCCAGTGCACCACCTTGACCGGGCCCACCGGTGATGATGGCGACCTGGTCCTTGAGACGGGCGAGACGTGGAGCTACACCTGCACCATCACCAACGTCACGGCGGATTTGACGAACTCCGCCACGGTGACGGCGACGCCCCCGACGGGGCCGGATGTCTCCGACACCGACACGGCGGATGTGACGGTGAATGCACTACTGCCCATCATCCTTGCCAGCAAGAGCGACACTCTCTTGGTGGACACCAACGGTGACGGGTTGGTGGGCGCGGGGGATACCCTGCTCTACGAGGTCGTGATCGACAATCTCGGCCCCGGGACCGCCACCGGCGTGGTCTTCACCGACACCCCGGACGCCAACACCTCACTGGTGGTGGGGAGCGTCATCACCAGCCAGGGCACGGTAACCCTGGGCAACGGTGGCGGTGACACCTTTGTGACCGTGGATATCGGCACCATGTTGGCGACTGAAATGGTCCTCGTGACCTTCGAAGTCACCCTGCCGGATCCGATCCCCGACGGGGTGACGATGATCCTCAACCAGGGCATCGCCAGTTCCAACGAGGTGCCGGATGTTCCCACCAACGATCCAGAGACGGGTGCTGTGGACGATCCCACCGGTACACCTATCGGGTCCGTGGTGATGTCCATCCCCACCCTGGGGACGTGGGGTCTGTGGTTGCTCATCGGCCTGCTGGTGGCGGTGGCTTGCTGGCGGATGCGCTGGTAGGCCCATCGTCACCCAGGGTCCCCGACGGTGATTTCCGACAGCCCCTCTCCCCGCGGGAGAGGGGCTGTGCCGTCCGAGGGGTCGCTACCCGCACTCCTCCACCACTCGCAAGGCATCCTGGGTCCACCGAGAATGGGGTCCCAGGGCGCGCAGCAAATTGGCGTGAGCGGCCCGAGCACGGCGGCTCCCGACCGTGTTCTTACCCAACCCGCAGAGGGCGGCGGCAGCCACCTGCTCGGCCTCGGCGATGCGCCAGTGCCCCGCCGGGTAGCGTCGTTGAAGGAACCCGAGGCTCGTTTCCGCCTCTTCCAGAGCACGCTCCCGGTCGCCCTGGGCGAGGGCCAATTTACTGCCCAGCAGGTGCGCGCTTCCCAGGCTGGTATCCCGGGCGCCGCTGCTGGCTTCCACCTCCACCAGCAGCCGACGGTACAAACCGGCGGCCTCCTCCAGACGGCCCTGATCGATCCGCACCTGCATCAGGTTGCGCACCGCGCTCTGGATGCGGACGTTGCCCTCCTCCATGCTGCCGGTGAAGATCTCCAGGGCTTGCTCCAGCCAGGGCAGCGCCTTGTCCGGCTGCCCGGTGGCCCGGTAGTACATGCCCAGGTCCAGATAGCGGAGGGCGGTGGCGGGGGACCCCTTCGCCAGATGATCGGCGCGCTCCACGGCGTCGCGGTAGATCGCCTCGGCCTCGTCATGGCGACCGATCCACAGCAGTACACTGCCCAGGATCCCCTGACTGACGGGAATCCAGTGGTGCTCCTCCCCCAAGGCGGCCCGCATCCGCGCCAGTTGCTCCCGGGCCAGCGGTTCCGCTTCCAGGTATCGGCCCGCGTCGCGCACCGTGAGAGCGAGGTTCAACCAGATGGTGGCGAGGTTGGGATCGTCCGGCTCGGCGGTGGCCTCCATGCTCGCAATGGTGGCCCGGAAGAGTTCCTCCGCCCGGTCATAGTTTCGCTGGTTGCGGTGGTGGACCGCCAGGTCGTGCTGCGCCTGCAACACGGAGACATCGTGGGCGCCCAACCTGCGGAGCCGAATGGCCAGGGAGCGCTCCAGGTAGGAGCCCGCTTCGGCGTCGAGATTGCGATTGGCGAGCACTTCCCCCAGGCCCTGAAGGCTATCCGCCACGGCGAGATCATCTTCCCCGAAGAGGCGGAGCCGCAGGTCCAGAGCTTCCCGGTGGAATCGCTCCGCTTCCTCGAAGTGCAACAGATCCTCATCGACCCGCGCCAGGGCATCGAGGGCATCCGCCACCTGGGGATCTTCCCCGCCCAGGATTTCCCGTCGAAGTTCCAGCGCTTGCTGGTAGAGCGCGCGGGCCTGTTCCAGATCGCCCAACCCTCGGTAAGCCTCCGCCATGGTGGCCAGCAGCCGCGCCCGCACCACCGGTTGATCCACCAGATCCGCGTCGATCTGCTCGACGCCGCGATCCAGAATGGATTCGGCGCTGACCACCTCCTGCCGCCGGGCGGCGGTGGATTGGTACGGATCCGGAGCGTGGAAGAGATCGACCAGGAAGCCGGAGACGGCCTCCGCCTCCTGGCGCGCCGCCACCGCCCGGTTGCGCTCGTGGCGCAGGTCCAGGGTGTATTTGGTACCCGCGGCCAGCAACAAGACCCCCACCCCGGCGGCCAGGATCCAACGGCGGCGGCGACGGGGACGATCGCTGATCCAGCGCAGGCGGTCCTGCACGTCCGTAGCGGTGGGCCGGGCCTCCGGGGCCCGCGCTTTCATCCGCTCGATGAGGGTCGTCAGATCGCTTCCCACCCCTTGCACCGGCAACGTCTCGCCGGCCACCGCCATGGCCATCAATTGGGGGCTTTCGACAAACTTGCCGTAAGGAGATTGGCCGGTGAACAATTCCTGGAGCAGCAGCCCCAGGGAATAGATATCGCTGGCGGCGGTGAGCGGTCGTCCCTGGGCTTGCTCGGGGCTCATGAACGCCGGGGTTCCCATCACCGTACCGTCGAGGGTGCCATCGGTGTCGAGGACCGCCGCGACCTCCCCCGAATCGCGGGTCGTCCGAGTCCCCGGACTCGCCTCTCCCCGGCGGGCGTGATGGGCCAGGCCGAAATCCACGACTTTGACCCGCCCCTGCGGATCGAGCATGACATTGGCGGGCTTGAGATCGCGGTGGATGATTCCCGCCGCATGGGCGGCAGCCAGGGCCGCAGCGATCTGCTGGGCGATCCGTAGCCCTTCGGCCCGCGTCAAGGCCCCCTGTTGCAGCTGTTCCCTTAACGATACGCCCTCCACCTTCTCCAGCGCGATGTAGGCGGGGTCCCCCTGGGCGTGTTCAAAGACCCGAGCGATGTTGGGATGATCCAGTTGCGACAGCACCCGCGCCTCGGCCAGCAATCGTTCCGCCTCGTCGCCGCCATCCCCCGCCGGGAGCAAGACCTTGACGGCGACCTCGCGATGCAGCCGTTCGTCGAAAGCCGCGAAGACCGCACCACTCCCCCCCCGCCCCAGGGGCTCCCTCAAGATCAGGTGGCCCAGCTTCTGGCCAGGTCGTAGCACACCATCCCAAGCTGCATCGTTCGGCACAAAGCCCTCCCACTTCACGGCATCAAGGCGACGAGTCTACCTCTTGCGCCGGGAAGAGTCAGCTCAGGCGGTAGTGGCGGGCCAGCCGCAGCGTCAGACTCTCCGCGGTATCGGCCTCGGCGACTTCCCACGCGCGGTATCCGGCGGCGGCGGTCGTGGACAGCGTTCGCTCCCGGCGCGCCTCATCCCGGGCCATCCAGACCGCGAAGGCTGCCGTCGGATCCGGGCACTCCCGGAGGGTCTCGGCGACCTCGTTCGCCCGGTGGTCCCGATAGCGCTGGCGGCGTAGGGGCTCGGGGGCCAGCAGCCAGAGAGCCCGGTGCCGGGCCACCCCGAGGGTCCGCAACCCCACGGGATCCACCCCGGCCCCCTCCACCAGCACCGGTCGGTGCGGCGGCAGAAGGGCCACATCTTCCAGGACCATGGCGAACTCATCCCGGTAGAACCCCGTCAACTCGGCGGCGCGAACCTCGGCGGGAGCCGTGAACAGTGCCGCCGCAGGCTGATCCATCACCTTCTCAAAGGCGGGCCAGCGTCCGGGCTCGCCCCGCGCGCGGCGGCGGTGGGCCTCGAAGTGTTCGTCCCAACGATAGAGGTTCAGGTCGAAGCGCTGCGCCAGCAGCGCGGCGATGGTGCTCTTCCCGGCACAAGCGCTGCCGCCCAGCCAAAAGGCACGGGGAGCAACCTTTGCGAAAGTGGCGAAGGCAGCAGCGAACGCTGGATCAGGGGTGGATTGGGTCCCGGGCATCGTTGTGAGACACTAACGGAAGTCTTCTCGTTTCGTCACGGATCGTGCCAGACCTGATCGACCACAAGGCCAAGAGCGAGTGAGCCCACCCCGCCACCACGATCCCCGCTACCCGCCGGTGTCCCTCGACGCCGCCGGGCTGGCCCTGGACCCGCGCCCGCCCCTCCCTCCCCCACCCCTGCCACCGACCGGGGAGTGGGACGGCGTGCGGGGGCTGGTGCTGGTCTGCCCCGAGCCGGTGCACCACGCCCGGGAGTTCGCTGAACTTTACCGCTGGATGGCGGCCCTCCAACACCGCGCCCCGGCCCTGCCGGTGGAGCTCTGGTTGCGCTGCGCCTTGGAGGATCTCTCCCCCTTTGCGGCCCTACCTGGGGTCGAGATCAGCGACGGGGGGGCCGGGTCGGTGCACCGCCTCCCCCACCCCCGGGACGCGGCGGGGCTGGAGGCTCTCCGGGCCAGCCTCCGGCGCCCTGGCTGGGTGGTCCTCTTACTGGGGGAAACCGAGGAAGGGTGGAGCGACCGGGTCGCAGCCCTGGGCGGTTCGCCCCCCTGGGCGACCCACCCTTTCGGTTGCCGCGCCGACGCCTTCGGGGAGGGGCCGGAGGACGCCGCCGGGCGGGAGGCCACCGCCGCCTTCCACGCCGCCCTGTGCCAGGCCTCCCCCCGCTGGGTACTGTCGCCAGGTTCCGATGCCAGAACCTTTCCCCTGACTCTGGGCACGGATCGGCCCCGCTTTCTGGTCCACCAGAGCCGTTTCCACCTGGGGGACGCCCTCTGGCTCACCCCCCTGCTCCGGGGCCTCAAGGGGAAGTTCCCCCACAGCCACATCACCGTGGTGGGCGGGCCGGAGGTGGAGCGCGCCCTGGAGCACAACCCCCATGTGGACACCCTGCTTAGCTATCGCCCGGACCAGGGAGCGCGGGAGGAGGAGCGCATCGTCAACCTCCTGGCCGCGCGGCGCTTCGATGCCGCCCTCCTGGCCCTGGTGCGGCGTCCCAAGAGCCTGTGGTTGGCCCGGGCGGTGGCGGAGATGGCGATCCCCCAGCGCATCAACCTGGAGTACTTCTACACCGCCGAGGACGGTCGGGAACCGTGGGAGTGGTTCACCGCCGAAGGGTGGATCTTCTGGGGCACGGTGACCAGTCCGCGCCTGCTGCTGCACCTGTTGGCGCCCTTCCTGAGCCCGGAGGAAGGCTGGCGCCTGGAAGATCGTCGATTGGACTATCCCCAACTTCCCGCGGCGCGGGAGGCGGCGGCAGCACGGTTGCGGGAGCGCGGCATCGAGGGAGCCTTCGCCATCGTCGCCCCCGGCGCCCGCTCCTCCCACCGCTGGCCGGCGGCGCGGTTCGGCGCCCTGGCGGCGGCGATCCATGGGGAATTCGGCCTGCCGGTGCTGGTCGAAGGGGCGCCCGACGAAGCCGCCCTGGTGGCCCGGGTGGTGGCCGCCGCCGCCTCGCCGGGGGTGATCCCGGCCCAGGATCCGTTGCCGGTGCTCACCGCTCTCCTGGCCCGGGCGGCCTTCCTGGTCAGTAACGACAGCGCCCCCATCCATCTGGCGGAGACCACCGCCACGCCCACCCTCTACTTCGCTCACCACGAGAAACTCCCCCACTCCCACCCTGCCCCTACCGCGGCGGGACCCGCCTGGGCCCTCTTCGACGGCAAGGCCAACCAGATCCGCGAAATCACCGTCCCCCAGGTCCTCGCTGCCGTGCGTCGCAGGATGGAAAGCGAAACTCTTCGAAATCGCCTGTAACGCGGCACAACCCGACGACGCCTGTAGCTGGAAAGATTCGTTTGTCCACGATCAAACGGGTGGAAATCCATTGCAGCGAGGTAGCCTGTGTGCTACCTTTGACGAAAATCGCAAGTTCAGAGATTTCAATCCCTTCGAGCTGCCGGGTTGGCCTCTCGGAGATTTTCGGAGTCTGAAGCTGAATGAATCGTGTTCATGCCAAATTGGGGAGGTACACCATGATTCGCCGTAACCTTTCGGTTCTAACCTTGTCTGGCGTGCTGGCCCTGGTCGGGGCTCTGGCCCTGCCCCTCGCCGCCGCCGCCACCGATGCCGCCGCCGCTAGCGAATGCGTGGTCGATGGCCAGGAGCGCGCCGTCGTGACCGCCCGGGTGGTGGCTCTCGATGCCGTGATCTACAACAACCGCATGGGGGCCAACCTCCCCGGTGGCATGATCTTCGCCCTCGCCGAGGATGTCGAGGCCACCGACACGGCAGGCGATGATTGGACGCAGTGGAACGCGGGCCAGGTGGCGCTGAAGGACTACAAGCGCGCTCGCCCTCTCGTCCTGCGGGTCAACAAGGGACAGTGCCTGAAGGTGGAATTCCGCAATCTGGTGGCGGACACGCCGACGGAGGTCAGTTGCCAGGACGAGAATGGCAACCCGACCCCCAATTGTCCGTGTGCCAGCCCTCCCTGCGACGCGGGTCAATCCACGACCCGTCAGGTGGGACTCCACGCCCAGGGCATGGAATGGGTGGAGGGACCCCAGGATGACGGCGGCTGGAGCGGCTTCAACGACACCAGCTACGCCAACCCCGGGGATCCCGTGCTGACCTATCTGAACTACGCCGCGGAGGAGGGCACGTTCCTTCTCTACAGCAACGCCGACACCTACACCTTCGGCCAGGTGACCGGCACGGCGACCAGCGGTGACGGCGGACAGTTGCAATCGGGCCTCTTCGGCGCCCTCACGGTGCAGCCGGAGGTGGCGGAGTACTACCGCAGCCAGGTGAACCGCGAGGATCTCTGCCTGGCGCGCCAGGGTTCCACCTGGGCGAACGACACGTGCACCGCTCCGGCGGGTCCTCCCGAGATTGTCTACAACGCCAGCTACCCCAAGGGCCACCCCCGCGCGGGGCTGCCGATCTTGAGCATGGTCTGCCCGAAGGAGCTGGTCGTGCCCAGTGATCCGGACTACCCCCCCACCCAGGCCTGCACCCCGGGGGAGTTGGTGCACAGCGACCTGACGGCGATCATCACCGGTCCCGCCGCCGGACCCTTCCCGGAATCCATGGCGACGCTGCCGGAGTTCCACGACATCGCCGTCTCTCCGGACCGTCTCCAGCCGTATCGCGAGTTCACCCTCATTTACCACGAGGTGCTGCGTTCCGTGCAGGCCTTCAGCCCGGTGTACACGGCGAGTCAGTTACAAAAGACGCTGGAACAGGCCTCGGACAACTTCGCCATCAACTACGGCATGGGGGGCATCGGCTCCGAGATCCTGGCCAACCGCTTCAAGGTTGGCCCCATGGCGGAGTGCACGGACTGCAAGTACGAAGAGTTCTTCCTCTCCTCCTGGCCCAATGGCGATCCGGCCATGATCGTCGATAACCCCGCGGACTCCTCCTGCGGGGATGGGGGCGTGAACAACGACTACACCACCTACCAATGCGCGGGCGACAACCCCGCGACCCAATCCTTCTTCCCGGACGATCCGTCCAACGTCTACCACAGCTATCTGTGGGATCACACCAAGATGCGGGTGCTTCACGGCGGCTCGGATTTGCACCATCTGCACCACCTGCACGCCCACCAGTGGTTGCACTCCCCCAACACCTCCAGCGGTCACTACCTGGACAGCCAGGCCATCGGCCCCGGCTCCTCCTTCACCCTGGAGATCACGTACAACGGTAGCGGCAACAAGAACCTGACGGTGGGCGATTCGATCTTCCACTGCCACTTCTACCCCCACTTCGCCGCCGGCATGTGGGCGCTGTGGCGGGTCCATGATGTCCTGGAAGAAGGGACCGAGCTGACCAGCTACCCCCAAGGGATTCCGACCCAGAACGCCCGTGCCCAGCCCGATGGCGAGATCGTCGCGGGCACGCCGATTCCCGCCCTGGTGCCGATGCCCACCAAGGCCATGGCGCCGATCCCGGCGCCGGTGCGGCTGGTGGATGATGGCAAGATGATCGAGGTGTGCACCGACGACACCTTCACCAACTGCGTCTCCAACCTGGCCACCGACACCACCCTCGATATCGCCAATCCCGGCTACCCCTTCTTCATCCCCGGCGTCGGCGGCTCCCGGGCGCCCCATCCGCCCCTGGATTTCGCCCTGGCCTGCTCCAGTGACGGCTCCCCCTGCGACACGGTCGGCAGTGCCTGCGGCAGCGGCGGCACCTGCGAGACCCTCGATGGCGGCCTCCCCCGCCACGTGGTGCGCCCCGGTGGAGAGACCCACTTCCCGCCCATCAACCCCCTGGACTTCAGCAAGGATGTGGAGGCCGCGACGGGCGTCGGCCTGGCGGAAGAGGGCACCGCGGTGGAACAGATCGCCATGGCGTACCACGCCAAGCGGAGCCATACGTCCCAAACCCCGGAAGGGAACCCGGCGGACTTCACCACCAACGGTCATGCGGCCGCCCCGGGGGCGCCTTACGCCGAGCCGTGTATCGAATTGGACGGCTCCATTCCGAATCCACTGCCGATGCGCAACTATTGGGCGGTCAACCTTCAGTTGGACGCCACCTTCAACAAGGAAGGGTGGCACTACCCCCAGGAACGGATCATCTCCCTGTGGGGCGACGCCTTCGATTTCCTGGGGTTGACCCCGGACAAGCCCCAGAAGGCGCCGGAGCCCTTCTTCTTCCGCGCCAATTCCAACGATTGCGTGATGTACCACCACGCCAATCTGGTGCCCAAGACCTTCGAGTTGGACGATTTCGAGGTGCGCACCCCGACGGACATCCTGGGGCAGCACATCCATCTGGTGAAATTTGATGTCACCTCCTCCGATGGCGCCGCCAACGGCTGGAACTATGAGGATGGCACCCTGGCCCCCGACGAGGTCATCGAGCGCATCAACGCCTTCAACAATGGCGGCTTCAAGACGAGCGTCGAGGATCCACCCCAGAGCGGCTCCCTCACGCCGGAATTCATCCAATTCTTCGGCGCCGACGCGGAGTGCCCGCCGGACCAGTCCGGCAAGAGCAGCGATGACTACTGCAATTGCCGGGTCACCAAGGGCACGGACGCCGAGGGCAACACCAAATACTCCGTGGCCGGGGGCCGCTGGTGCGGCGCCCAGACCACGGTGCAACGGTGGTATGTCGATCCTCAGCTGACCAACCAGGACAACGACCGCACGGTGCGGACGGTGTTCACCCACGACCACTTCGGTCCTTCCACCCACCAGCAGGGCGGTCTATACGCCGGCATGGTGGCGGAACCGGAAGGCTCCGTGTGGCTCAACAACGAGACCGGCACGGCCATGGGCGGTGCCGGGATTTCGAGCCGGGTCGCCAAGCAGAACGGGGTCAACCTCCCCGACGGCGGCCCCACCAGCTGGCAGGCCATCGTCAAGACCGCCGAGGTGGACGACAGCTACCGGGAATTCCTCTTCGAATTCCAGGACACGACGCTGCTCTACGAACCCTTCGCGGCGGACATCGTCAGCTTCCTGGACGGCAAATGCCCCGCCGGGGTGGCCTGCGGCTTCTGTTCCACCAACCACGACCAGATCTGCACCACGGATGCCAACTCCGACCTCTACTACGGCAAGGTCTGTCCCGATATCGCCTTGCCCATCCCTGGGGAAACCAGCACCTCGAGCCTCGAGGGCAGTTGCAACTACATCCCCGGCATCCCCGCCAACGACAACCTCTTCCTGGGGGTCCAGGGAACCGCGAACGCCAACATCTGGGGCCTGGAGCCCGGCAGCGATCTGGACAAGCTACGGGCCATCGGCTGGGCCACGACGCCCATCGATACGCCCCCCAGCGGCTTGTGGGTCGCCGGTCGCCAGACCACGGCGGCCCAGCCGGAGGCCATCTCCTTCTTCGGCGGCTCCCACAACTTCACCATGAATTACCGCAGCGAGCCGATCTACTCGCGCATCGCCGCCACTTCCAGCAACGACCGCTCGGCGGATCTGTCCTACGTCTACGCCTCCCTGGATCGCACCGTGGCGGGGGCCGTCAACCCGGTCCCCTACAGCACGGCGCCGCTGACGTCGGGAGTGCTGCCGGAGGATCCCTTCACCCCGCTGCTGCGGGCCTACGCTGGGGATAACGTGCAGATCCGCACCCTGGTGGGCGCCCACCAGAACCCCCACAACCTGACCATCCATGGCACCAAGTGGCTCTTCGAGCCCACCAACGCCAACTCCGGATGGCGAGCCAGCCAGATCATGGGGATCTCCGAGCACTTCGAAATGCTCTTCGAACTCCCCGCCCGTCTGGCCCAGCCGGAACCGCTGGCCCCGGCCAAGCCGTGGACCGACTTCCTCTACAAGACCACCGCCCAGCGGGCCGGTCAGGTGGCCGGAGCCTGGGGCCTGATGCGCGCCTACGATGCGGAGACCGACGCCCTGGCGGCGCTGCCCAACAACGCTCCCCCCGCCACCCCACCGGAACCGGACCTGCCGGTCTGCCCGCAGATGGTGAAGGGGGAGAACGGTGCCTGGACCTTGCCCGCCGACGCCACCAACGTGCAGCGCTACAACGTGGTGGCCATCACCGCCAAGGAGCTGCTGCCCGGCGGGACGTTGATCTACAACTCCCGGGGCAACACCATCCAGAGCCCGGATGCCATCCTCTACGTGCTGGAGGAGGACATCGACGCCCTCAAGAATGGCACCCGGAAGCCGGAGCCGCTGGTGCTCCGGGCCGCCGCCGGGGACTGCATCCAGGTCCAGTTGACCAACCAGGTCAACCCCGCGGATCTGGGGCCGGATCAGGGCAGCGGGCAGATTCCCGTGGCCGGTTCCAACGCCGCCAACCGCGACCTCTACTTCCAGGGCACGGTCTCCTCCCGGGTGGGGCTCCACCCGCAGCTGGTCTCCTACGACGTGCGCCAGAGCGACGGCACCAACGCCGGCTGGAACCCGATCCAGACCCGGGGTCGCAACCAGAAGGTGACCTACTACTGGTATGCCGGGAACATCGATCCCAGCGCGGCGACACCCCACATTCCCATCGAATTCGGGGCCACCAACCTGCTGCCGTCGGATCCCATCAACCACCACGCCTACTCCCTGTTCGGCGGGTTGATCATCGAGCCCCTGGGGGCGACGTGGACGGCGGATCCCAACACCCGCACCCAGGCCACCATCACCTACACGGATCACAGTGGCCAGGCGAGTTCGTTCCGCGAGTTCGTCGCCCTGGTCCAGGACGACATCGTGCTGCGCAACGCCCAGGGTGCCCGGCAGGGGAACAACAACGGCCTCAACTACGCCACCGAGAAGCTGGTCGGGACGCGTAGCTGCGCTAGCGGCTCGGGTGTCGATTGTGTCCTCTCCTCCTTGGAGGCACTGTGTGACGGCACGGACTGCGGCGACCCCGAAACGCCCATCTTCTGCGCCCAGGCGGGCGACCCGGTACGCTTCCGCTGGCTCCACCCGGGCGGTGCCCTGACCAACGAGATCATGGAGATCTTCGGTCACGTCTTCGCCGAGGAGCCGTACCTGACGGCGGCGAACCAGTGCGGCGAGCCCATCACCCAGTGGAACCCCTACGCCTCGCAGATTCAGGAGGTCGGGAACCTCTGCCCCGATGGCAACGTCGAGATCGGTCCGACGCTCTCCGACTGGCGGGCGGTGCGCATGGGCCACGGCCCCACCAACCACTACGACGTCCTGCTCCCCAGTGCGGGGGGCACCAACGCCGTGCCCGGCGATTACCTCTACCGGACCTTCCAGTCGCTGCGCTACAGCTTCGGCATCTGGGGTCTCTTCCGGGTGATCGACGAGGACTTCTGCGCTGAGAATCCGGCCAAGTGTGCTTGCCCCTCGGGCTTCGCCCTGCCGGGTGGCGCCGCCACCATCAGCGCCGGGGGAGGTTGATGCACCACCGCCTCGGTCGGGTCTTTCTCACCGCCGTCTCGCTCTTCACGCTGGTGGAGGTCGGGGCGGCGGAGCCCGTTGCGCTGCGCCACGTCCACCAGGGCATCGCGGTGGATCTGAGCATCGAGTCGCTGGCCGAAGGCGCCCAGGACGACCAGCTCCTGGAAGGGCAACCGGCCCGTTTCCGCTTCCGCGTCACCGACACCACCAGCGGGCTGCCCCTCTCCGGGGTCTACCCCGCCGCCTGGATGGATCTCTTCGTCAAGGGCATCGAAGCCGACGCGCTGGACTGCGACCGCAAGGTCGAAGAGCTGGTGGGAGGCAGTCTCTTCGCTCAGGCGGAACTGGACCTCAACGTCTTCTATGTCGTGGCCCTCAATGACGACGCCACCCTGACGGTGGTGGACCCCCTCTTTGGCTTCGGCGGCACCAAGCTTCTGGCCATGGTGCTCCTGGAAAGCCCCGGGGAGGATTGGGTGCTGACCCCCGAGGGGGACCGCATCTACGTCTCCCTCCCCCAGGTCGGCAAGGTGGCGGTGGTGGATACGGCGCGCTGGAAGGTGGCTTCGACTCTCGACGCCGGGGTCGGCGCCCGACGGGTGGCCCTGCAACCGGACGAGGCATACCTGTGGGTCAGTTATGGCGAAAGCCAGGAGGGTCCCTCCGGCTTCGCGGTGTTCAACGCCCGCACCTTGGAATTGGTATCCCGGGTCGAAACCGGGCGTGGGCGTCACGAAATCACCTTCCGCCCCGACAGCCGCTACGCCTTCGTCACCAACTCCCGGGAGGGCACCGTGGCGGTGGTCGATGTCCATCGGCTGGAGGTGGTCCAGCGGCTGGAAACCGGTGTTGGACCGGCGGCCATCGACTACTCCTCCCAGGCCCGGGCGGCCTACGTCAGCCACGCCGGAGTGCCCGGAACCTCCGGCAACGCTGCTGAAGAAGGCGACGGGACGGACGGTGGCCTTGTCGCCATCGATGGCGAAAACCACCAGATCCTGGCCCGCATCCCGGCCCCCGCCGGGATCGGCGAACTGCGCTTCGCCCCCGGGGGCCGCTTCGCCCTGGCCCCCCACACGGCGGGCAATACCGTGCTCATTCTGGATGCCGCCCGCAACCGGGTGATCCAGACCGCGGATGTCGAGGACGGACCGTACCGCATCGCTTTTTCCGACGAACTGGCCTACATCCAGCACCTGGGCAGCGAGATCATCCTGATGATCCCCCTGGACACCCTGGGGTCGGAGGGAACGCCCGTCTCCATCATCGATTTTCCCGGCGGCCAGAGCGCCCTGGGAAAGGGTCCCAGGCTCAGCCCGGCGGCGTCGCTGATCCAGGCTCCCGGGGCCAACGCCATCCTGCTGGCCAACGGCGCCGACCAGGCCATCTACTACTACCGGGAAGGCATGGCAGCCCCCATGGGGAGCTTCCAGAACTACGGTCGCCAGCCCCGGGCCGTGCTGGTGGTGGATCGATCCTTGAAGGAGCGCGCTCCGGGCAACTACGAGACCGTGGCCCAGTTGCGCCGCCCCGGGCATTACGCCCTGGCCTTCTTCCTGGACGCGCCCCGCATCATCCACTGCTTCGACGTGGAAGTGGTGGAGGATCCCGCCAAGGTCGCCGAACGGCGCGCCCGCAACCCGGTGGCGGTGGAATACCTGGCCACCACGGCGGGCCCCCACCACAGTATCGCCGCCGGACAAACCGCGACGGTGCGCTTCCGGCTCACCGACGCCACCACCGGGGAACCGCTGACGGCGCTGGGGGATGTTCAGGTGCTGGCCTACCGGCCCCCCGGGACCCGGCAGAATCGCCTCAACGCTCGGGCCCTCGGCGAGGGCGTCTACGAGGCGGAACTCCCCCCGCAGCGCCCCGGTCGTTTCACCGTGCGGGTCGCCTGCCCATCTCAGGGCTTGCCCTTCCAGGCGTCTCCCCCCCTCTGGGTCGATGCCCTGTCCGAATCCCAGGAGGCTCCATGACCGACATCCTCCTCGCCCACGCCTTCTTCCTCAAGAACGATCCCAAACAGCAGGAGAAGATGCGCCCCTATCCCCCGTTGGGCACTTTGTATGCCGCCAGCCATCTTCGGGAGAAGGGGTATTCGGTGGCCCTCTTTGACGCCATGCTGGAGGAGAGCGAAGATGCGTTCCGGGCGCTGCTGGACAGCCACCAGCCCCGCTACGTGGCCTTTTACGAGGACACGTTCCACTTCCTCAACAAGATGTGTCTGTCCCACGTCCGCGAGGCGGTCTGCCGCATGAGCCAGGCGGCCCGAGAGCGGGGCGCCACCGTCATCGCCGCCGGGTCCGACATCACCGACCATCCTCAGGATTATTTCGACCACGGCGTGCAATACGCTCTGGTGGGGGAACCGGACCACACCCTGGTGGAATTGGTGGGCGTGCTCGATGACATCGACCCCGGTACCGCCCAGGCCGTCGCCGCCGTGGAGGCCGTCGCCGGGCTCGCCATCCCCGACCCGGACGCCCCCAACGGCGCCCGCCTGACCGCCGGGCGAGAACCGGAACGGCACCCCGACACCCTGCCCTTCCCGGCCTGGGACCTGATCGACGCCGAACGCTACCGCCGCGCCTGGACCGAGGCCCACGGGTACTTCAGCGTCAACATGGTGACCACCCGGGGCTGCCCCTTCCATTGCAACTGGTGCGCCAAGCCCCTGTGGGGGCGGCGCTACGCCATGCGCTCGCCGGAGAATGTGGCGGAGGAAATGGCCCTGCTGAAACGCACCGTCAACCCGGGGCACATCTGGTTCGCGGACGATATTTTCGGTCTGCAACCGAAGTGGGTGATCGCCTTCGCCGACGCGGTGGAGGCCCGGGACGCGGCGATCCCCTTCATGATCCAGTCGCGGGTGGACCTG
>Ga0055474_10000061_pt1 | contig 21306 bp, 11 predicted proteins | sample Muzzi_PWA_D1_FD_57680 | JGI IMG/M metagenome (GOLD analysis project Ga0055474, IMG submission 57680) | Wetland microbial communities from San Francisco Bay, California, USA, that impact long-term carbon sequestration - Muzzi_PWA_D1 | ecosystem: Environmental > Aquatic > Marine > Wetlands ... | reverse complement strand
CTGGATCGAGGCACAGCAGATCCGCGGCGTCGAGACCTACTACCTGGGCGCCTCCGAAGATCCCCATGTGACCGCCATCGCGGCGGCGGAGAACACCGGTTCCAGCTACTCGTTGGCGGACTTTCGGCAATTGGTGGAAGGGCTCTACGCCGGGATGCGGCAGGCGGAATCGAGACAGCTGGCCGGGGCGATCCAGCAGGACTTGCTGACCTCCCTGCGGCGGATCAATCCCCAGCTGCGCAATCGCGGCGTCAAAACCGCGCCCTTCGTGGTGCTGGTCAACTCGGAGATGCCCGCCGTGCTGGTGGAGGTCTCCTGCCTGTCCAACGAGCACGAAGCCCAGCTGCTGCGCAAGCCGTACTATCGCCAGTACATCGCCGAGGCGCTGGCCATGGGCATCGGTCGCTACGCCGAATCCCTGGCCCCCCGATCCCCCGAGTCCCCCCAGCCTGCCCAGCCCCCCCCAGCCAATGAAGCCGAAACCCCGCCGGAGACCCGTCCTGAACGGGTGGCGGCGCAAAGTACCGAGGAGAAAATCGAGGCAACACGATGAGTGACAACAACGGTGATCTGTACGTCGGCATCGACCTGGGCACGTCCCGCAGTTCGGTGTCTGCCTCCAACGGCGAACGCCATGTGGTGGACAGCTACGTTGGCTGGCCCCGGGACATGGTGGCCCGCAAGGTGCTCAAGCGGGACATCCTGATCGGGCGGGAAGCGCTGGACAACCGCAGCATGCTGGAACTCCATCGCCCCCTGGAGCGGGGTCTTATCAAGGAAGGGGCGGAGCGCGACGCCAAGGCGGTGCGGGAACTGCTGCGCCACCTGCTGAGCCTGGCGGGGGTCAGCGATGAGAGCCGCAAGAAGCAGAAGGTGCGGGCGGTGGTTGGAGTGCCCGCGGAGGCGTTGCGGGTCAACAAGCAGCACCTGCGGGAGGCCATGGAAGGGATGGTGGACTCCCTGATCATCGTCTCGGAGCCCTTCGCCGTGGCCTACGGCATCGACGAGCTGCTGCACTCCCTGATCATCGACATCGGCGCCGGGACCACCGATCTGGTGGTGATGAGCGGGCGCTATCCCACCCACGACGACCAGAAGACGCTGACCAACGCCGGGGACTCGGTGGACGATCAGCTGATGACGTTGATCGGCGAGCACCACCCGGAGGGCCGCTTCACCATCCACATGGTGCGGGACTGGAAGGAGCAGCACAGCTTCGTGGGCAAGGGCAACGGTCGGGTCAAGGTGGAAATGCCCGTCCAGGGCAGACCCACGGAGATCGATATCACCGAGGAGATGCGCGCCGCCTGCGAGAGCATCGTGCCGCCGGTCTCCGAAGCCATGGTGGATCTGATCTGCAAGGTGGAGCCGGAATTCCAGAACCGCGTGCGCCAGAACGTCATCCTCTCCGGCGGTACCGCCATGATCAAGGGCCTGGGGGCGATCCTGCAGGTGTACCTGGGAGAGATCGGCGGCGGTCGCGTCCGGGTCGTCAAGGACCCCATCTACGTCGGCGCCGACGGCGGTCTTTCCATCGCCAAGGACGCCCCGGATTCCGACTGGGAGAAGCTCGCGGGGTAACGGGTTTCGGACCCAGGGAGTTAGGGTGCCATGTTGCGACAGCGGGCGTTCTGGTGGCTTTTCGTTGCCGTCAATATCGTAGCGTGGTGGTTCACCTTCGCCTACTTTACTCGCGCCTATCCCCTGTTAGAGACGGGGCTGACGATGGGGCGCGGCGAGGCGCTGGAAGCTGCGACGAAGCTGGCGCAACGCCATGGTTGGGGGCCGGAGAGCTTCCAACAGGCCGCGATCTTTGAGACCGACGAGGTGGCCCAGGCCTTCCTTGATCTGGCCGGCGGAGGTACGGAGTCCCTTCTGGACCCGCAGGCGGCGAGTTTCTACTTGCCCTACACCTGGCGCGTCCGGCACTTTTCCCAGGGCGAACCCCGTGAAGCGGAGATCCGGTTCACCCCCGCCGGTGGGCTCTATGGTTTTCGCCTGACCCTTCCGGAGGATGCGCCGGGGCCGGCTCTCGACGATGAGGCCGCGCGGGAACTCGCCGAGCGAGCCGCCCGGACTGAACCTGGCATCCGCTTCGAGAGCTTTGTCCTGCTGGACAGCTCACGAGAGATCCGCTCCAGCGGTCGCATCGATCATACGTGGACCTACGAACTTTCGACCGAGACCCTCGCCATCGCTCCGCTTCGCCTGCGTGTGGTCCTGAGCGGCGACCAGCTGACGGAGGTGACCCCTTATCTCGAGGTCCCCGAGGGGTTCGAGCGCCGGTACGCGCAACTGCGGTCGGGGAACCAGACCCTGGCTTCGATAGCCCGCTTCGCCATGCTGGTGGTACTCCTCGGCGGCGGCTGCCTGGGCGGCTTGATCTTCCTACTCCGGCGCCAGGACTTTCACTGGAAGCCTGCCCTCGCCTGCGGCCTGGGCCTCGGGCTGGTGGAGTTTCTGGGCGGGTTGAATCGCTCCAGTCTCTGGTGGATCGAGTACGACACGGCGGTCAGCGAGCGGGTCTTCCTCGCCCAGCAGACCTTCCAGGCGTTCGCCAGCGCCTTCTGGCTGGCCCTGGGGACGAGTCTTCTCTTCCTCGTGGCGGAAGGGCTGACACGCCACGCCCTGCCGGATCAGATCCAGCTCTGGAAGACGGGGAAGGCCGCGGCGAGTTCCCAGATTCTGGGCCGCACGGCCGCCGCCTATCTCCTCGTCGGCCCCTACTGTGCCTACAAGGTGGCGTTCCTGCTCTTCACCTCCGGAACTCTGGGGTGGTGGTTACCGGCGTCGCAGCTCGCGGAGCCCAATATCCTGGCGACCTGGTTGCCCTGGCTCGGTCCCTGGGCCGCGGCGTTGCGGGCCGGGCTCTCCGAGGAAGCTCTGTTCCGGATGGTCCCGATGGCCGCCGCGGTGTTGCTGGGGAGGCGGTTTGGGCAGCGCTGGCTTTGGATCGGTACCGCCCTGGTCCTGCAAGCCCTGATCTTCGGCGCTGCCCACGCCCACTACCCGAACCTGCCGGCATACGCCCGGCTGGTGGAGCTCTTCGTCCCGGCCCTGCTCTACGGCCTGCTCTTCCTGCGCTTCGGGATCTTGCCCGGCATCCTCCTGCATTTCGTCTTCGACGTCCTCGCCTTCGGTCTGCCGGTGCTGGCGTCGACGGCGTCCGGTTCGGCGGTGAACGTAGCCTTGCTGGTCGTCCTGGCCGTCCTGCCCCTGGCCTGGGTGGCCGTGGCCCGCTGGCGCGGCAAGGCGGCGGTACCCCTCGACGAGGGGCTTCTGAACCGTGCCTGGGAGCCCCCGCCGGTCTCCGAAACCCAGGATGAGGAACGCCCGGCGGCGGGTGTCCTGGGGCTCGCGGCGAGCCGCTGGCTTCGTGGAGCGGGTCTGGTGGGAGGCGCCCTCTGGCTGCTCCTGGCGACGCCGCCCGCTGGCGCTCCCTCCCTGGGGGTAGATCGCGAGGCCGCGGTGAGCGTGGCGCGGCAGGAGGCGGAGCGCCGTGGCTGGCAACTGGACGGGTTTTCCGTGGTGACCCGCATCCTGGGAGATCTCGATCCGCGCCACTTCTTCATCTGGCAAGAGGGCGGCCGGGAGCTCTTTGACCAGCAACTCGGGGAGGCGCTGCGCCCGCCCCGCTGGCAGGTGCGGTTCGCTCGCTTCCAGGGGGATCTTTCCCAGCGCGTCGAGGAGATCCACTTCTCGGTGGCGGAACCTGGCGAGGTCTACCTGTACTCCCATCGCGTGCCGGACGAGAGCGCTGGCGCGCACCTCGAGGAACCGGCCGTCCTGGGGCTGGTGGCGGGGGTAGTGTCCGGCGAGTTGGGGCTTTCTCCGCAGCAGTTGCGCCCGGTCGCCATCATTCCGAGGCAACGGCCCGCCCGCCGGGACTGGCAGGTCACCTTCCGGGATCCGGTGGCCTTGCCGCCTGGGGTCGGTGAGCTGCACGTCACCGTCCATATCGCCGGGGACCAGGTGGTTGGGGTCTCGCCGCAGATCATCGTTCCCGAAGAGTGGCAGCGGAAGGAGCAAAACCGCGCGACCCTGGCCGGGGTCCTCCACGACTTGAGCATCCTGGTCTTCGTGACCCTGGTCGGAGTCGGTGTGCTGGCCGCCGTGATTCGCTGGAGTGCCCGCCACTTTGCCGGGCGTGTCGCCGCCTGGAGCTTCGGTCTCATGGCCGTGCTCTGGCTCATCCAGTGGGTCAACCAGTGGCCCCTCCTCCAGGCCGGCCTGTCCACCATGCGATCGCCCTTCTTCCAGGCTCTGGGGCAGCTGAGCGGGGTTCTCCCCGCGGCGTTGGGCATCCTCGTGGTGCTGGCCTTGCTGGTTGGGTTCTTCCTCCGTTGGCCACCGCTGCACACGGCGGCGAAACCCCGGGCGACGATGCTCTCAGGAGTGGCCTTGGGAGGTGCGGTGCTGGGGCTGGTCTCCCTCGCCTTCCGATGGCTCCCCGCGTACGGCCCCAACTGGCCGGAGTACTCTCTGGGGGGGGCGTTCTTCCCCTGGCTCGCGATCTCTCTGCACGCGCTCTCGGTCTTCCTGATCGCGGCCGTCCTGACGCTCCTGGTCTTCACCGGCTTGGAGCACCTCACCGCCGGCTGGGTCCGGCATCGGCTGCTGGCGGCGATCCTGGTGCTGGGGACCGGGCTGGGGCTCCGGGGGTGGACCTCGCCGACCCTGGCGATGTGGTGGTCGGAGGGGCTGCTGCTGGGCGGCCTCTGCGTGGTCAGCTACGCCCTGGTGCTCCGCCGGAGCCTGTCCCTCGCCGTGCCCGCGGTGGCGGTAGTGGTCTCCGCGTGGACGCTGCTCGAGGGCTGGGGAAGTCCATTCCCGGGTGCCCTGCCGGGAGCGGTGATCGCCGCGGTTGTGGTCCTCGCCAGCGGCTATGCGTGGGTCCGGGCGACCGCGTCCCCCATCGCCGGTACCGCTCAGTCGTAGCGCAGAGCCGCGCTCGGGTCGATCGAGGTGATGCGGGTGGCCGGTACCAGGCACGCGATCGCGGCCACCAGCAGGAAGAGGAGTGACGTCAGGACGAAGGTGGAGGGGTCCATCGGCGCCAGCCGGAAGATGAAGCTGGCCAGCGCGAATGCGAGGGGCACCGCCAGCACCATGCCGAGCACCAGCCCCACAACCACCTGGACGAGGTTCTGCCGCAAAATCAGGAGGAGCAGCCTGCGCCGGGTGCCACCGAACGCCATGCGGATGCCCATCTCGCGGGTCCTCTGTGTGGCGCCGAAGGCGAGAACCCCATAGAGGCCGATGGCCGCGAGCAGGACCGCCACCACGCCGAAGATGCCGAACATGACCCCCAGGAGCTTGGGGAAGAACATCGCCCGCGAGAGGACCTCGTGCATGGGGCGGATCTCAAAGAGGGGCAGATTGGGATCGAGATCCCGCACCGTCTGGCGGAGGTTCTCGGTGAAAGTAAGGGGATCCCCGGTGCCCGTCCGCACCACGATCCAGGCGGCGAAAGCGGGGCTCTGCGCCATCGGTACATAGATCGCCGGGGCGTCGCCCTGGTTGTCGAAATCACCGAAGTGCAGGTTGGGGATCACACCGACGACCTCGAGCCAGTCTCCATCGGGACCGCCAAGATCATCCCAACTGGTCCACTCCCGCAGGCGCTTTCCGACCGCTTCCTCTCCCGGCCACTCCCGGCGGGCCAGGGCCTCGCTCACCAGCGCCACCCTCGGCGCACCCGCACGATCCGCCTCGCTGAAGCGGCGGCCGTGCAACAAGGGTACCGCCAGGGTGTCCAGGAAACTCGGAGTCATCTGCACGAAATGGGCAATGGGCATGTCCGTTGCCGACCCGTATTCCCGGCCGAAGCGGAGGTAGCGGATCATGACCTGGGAGCTGGTATCGAGAGGCAGGAGACTGCCGACCCCTGCCGAGACAACGCCAGGCTGGGCACCGACGCGCTCGAGCAGCCGCTGGTAAAAAGAGATCCGGTCCTGGTGAGTCGGGTAGTCTCCCTGGGAGAAGGCCACGCGGGCGGTCAAGACGTGCTCCGGATCGAGGTGGAGATCGTAGTCGTGAATCGATTCCACGGTCCGCACCATCAGCCCGGCGCCCACCAGCAGAGGAAAGGAGATCGCCAGCTGGAACACCACCAGGATGCGGATGAGCCAGCCTACCCGGAATGCACTCGCCCCGCGGGATGAGTCCTGGAGCAACCGGTTGAGGTCGGAGCGCGAGGCCTGCCATGCGGGCCCGATACCGGCCACCAGGATCGCCAACACGGTGGCTATCAGGGCGAAAAGCACGGCGCGGCCGTCGAGTTGGAACTTGACCCAGAAAGGGGGATCCATTTCCGCGATGACGCTGGCCAGAGTGAAGATGGCCAGCTGTGCCAGGACCAAGCCACCCAGGGCGCCGAGGACCGCCAGGAGCCCCGCCTCGCCGAGTAGCACCTGGCGGAGGGCGCGCCAGGGACTCGCTCCCAGGGAGGCCCGGATTGCGAACTCGTGGCCGCGGGCTGCGGCGCGGGCGATGAGCAGATTCGCGACGTTGATGGAGGCGATCAGCAGGACAAAGAGGGTGGCGGTGAGCATGACCCCCAGCAGCAACTGCGCCCGCCGATCAATGAAGGCGTCGATGTAGGGGAGGATGCCGGCGTCGATCCCGTCATTGGTTTCGGGAAACTGTTCCTGGAGCCGGCGGGCAATGGCGGACATCTCCGCCGCCGCTCGCTCCACCGGTATGCCATCCCGGAGCCGGCCGAAGACACCGATGCGGGCGCCCTGGCCACGGGGAACGTCGTCCAGATTCAGCTGCAAGGGCAGCCAGACATCCTGGCGAAAAGGGAACCGAAAACCCGGCGGCAGCACACCGACGACGGTGGTCGGGACCGCGTTGACCCGGACCACGCGGCCCACGATATCGGGGTCCCCTTCGTAACGCTGCTGCCAGATGTGGTGGGCGATCAGGATCACCGGCGGTGCGCCGACCGCCTCATCGGCGGGGTGGAACCCCTGGCCGAGGATCGGGCGTACCCGGAGCAGATCCAGGAAGCTGGTGGAGACGCGCACGCCCTTGTAGCGCTCCGGGAGGTGGTCGTCACTCAGGTTGACCGTGACGGGATCGAGGCCCGCCAGATCCTCAAAACTCCTCTGCTGCTCCCTCCATGCCTTGAAGTCATGGAGGCTGACCCGGGAACTGGAGGGCGACGTGCGCAGGTTCAGCTCCTCCAGGTGGTAGAGCTCATCCGAGTCCTCGAAGGGCAGACCGCGGAGGACCGACCCATCTATGACCGCGAACATGGAGACCGCAAGTCCGATGCCGAGGGCCATGGCGAGGATGGCCGCGGCGCTGGAAACAGGATTCTTGAGGAGCTGCCGGAAGCCGAAACGGATCTCGTGGAAGAGATTCATCGTCTGTTGGGGTCTCCTACCCAAGCGCCTTTGCAGAGCGGGTCAAGGCCTCGATACAGAGTGCCGTGGTGATCTCCCCAGAGCCATAGAAGCCGCTGTCAAAATCCACATACAACGCATCTCGGGGCCAGCTGCCATCGTCCTGCTGCCGGGCGAGAAGGAAATCGGCCGTCCGGGCGATGCTCTTTCGGTCAGTAGTGCCGAAGTTGAGCAAGCTCAAGCCAGCCAGCGCCGTGTTCATCGCGCTGCCCCCGTAGGAGCCGTCGTCGTGGCGGCGGGCCGCGACGCGCCGTAGCGTCGCTTCGCGTGCGGAACCTAGCCGCCTTGCGCCGTGGTAGAAAGCGCGGGAGAGGGCGTAGAAGAAGAGCAGGTCGTCGACGCCGTAGAGGGAGAGCTTGCCCGCCTCGCCCTCCCGCGCGAGGGAGACCAGGTAGTCGCAGGCAGCGGCGGTCTCGTCCGTCTCCCCCAGATAGAGCACGACGTTGGCGTTGACCAGCCCGCAGACCTCGTCGTCGATGGTCGTAGAAAGAAACGTGCGGAACCGGCCGTCCTCGGTGCGGTTGAGCAGGAACAGACGGTCGCTGAGCCCCAGGATCAGGTAGTCGTGGCGGTCTTTGAGAACATAGGCGGCACAGGAGGTGTCGTCCAGATCCGGTGGCAGGGTCTCGGACTCACCGACGCTGAAGTACCGCCACAGACCGGGGGCGTCCATCTCGCCGAGGAGGAACCGACAGCCCCGGTCGATGAGGCCGGCACTCCGCGGATTGTCGGTGAAGCCCAGCGAATACAGGACATAGGCCGTGCCATAGGGAGTGCTCTTGCACTGTGCATTCCGGGTCATGGAACGATCGGAGTAGCGATCGGCCCTGAATTCTCCGGACGGCAGCTGGGCCCTGTCGAGAAAGCCGATGGCCCGGTCGACGGCGGGTGAGATGCCTTCGGCGGAGAGCCTCTCAAGGGTTGTCACGGGGACTCCTCGTGCTGTGTGCCTTCGCGGCGGCGGGTCCAGTAGCCGTGGATCCATCGACTGATGGAGACCAGGGGTTGAACCACCAGCCTACGCAACAGACGCCAGCTGATATAGGCCATCAGCAACGACATGGCGGCGGACATCAACAGGGCCGACATCTCGACGTCGGAGGAGTGGTCGAAGAGCGCCATCAGGTGGTCTGGCAGACTGAGGGCTGCGCTCAACACCTGCGGTGCGATGCGGATCAGGAAGTAGCCCCAGACAAAGATGCTGAGCACCGTGTAGAGGCCCAGAGTGGCGGTGATGCGGCTGGACCAGGGGAGGTCCTCAGACGGGCGGCCCAGGAGCCGCTTGCCATAGTGCATCAAGATCCGGGAAGGCTGCCGGCTGAGATTGGTCACCCCCAGGGAGTCTGCCACCATCCAATAACCGTCAAATTTGAAGATCGGGTTGAGGGAGAAGACCGAGCTGCCAGCGATCATGAGCATGCCGACCGCCAGGGGATCCCATCCCGTGTAAAGGTAGAGCGCCAGGTAGATCCCCCCCACGAGCCACTGGAAGTAGAGTCCCCCCAGATCGACCACGACCCGCTGCCCCCGGCGCAGCTGCCAGGCGGAGGTCACGTCGCTGTAGAGCGCGGGATAGATCAGATAGAGGGTGAAACCGATACTGCTCGGCCGAGCGCCATAGTACGCGCAGGCACTGGCGTGCCCGAACTCGTGGAAAACGATCGAAACCATGAGCAGCAGGTAGCCCATCCAGAAGTTCGAGGGCGTGGACCGGCCGAAGAGGAACCCCGGACCCACGACGCTGAAGGCGAGGGCGAGAGTGGCTAGCAGGACGGTGACGACCGCCGGCCGGAACAGGGGCGCCAGGAAGCCGGCGATCCTGGCCACCACGGAAGCCGGGATCAGGGGAATCCGCAGCCAGAAGCCGGCAGGATTGTCGTTGGCCTGCTTCTCGATGCTCTCGATGCGCTGGATGAGCTCCTGGTACTTCTCCTCGATCTCTTGCCCGGAGATGGCCTTCTTGCCCGTCCTGGTGAGGACATCAGCAATCTCTTCGGAGCTGATGCCCGACTGGCGCAGCTTCAGCAGACGGTGGGCGTTCGCCGACAGCCGCATGAAGCCGCCGTTGGGCCCCTGCAATAGGTAGGATGGCTTGCCTTCGGCGATGTCCACCCGCACCCGGTCCGCGAGCCCGGACCAGTGGGAAAGATCGACCGTTTCCTCGGCTCTTGCCGTCATCACGACCCCTGCATCTCGCCAGAATTCTCGACCCATCGGTGCCAGAGGACGGCGGCCCGGAGGACGAAAGCCGTGGTCAAGTCGCCGCCCCCTTGTCCTAGCAGGATAGTCTGGCGCGCGCGCTCGGCGATTTCAAGGTCCTGAGGACTGCCGGCTCCCCCTTGCTGAGCTATGGCCAGGCCCTGGAGCGCAAGGGCCAGCTTCAACCTCTCGCGGGCGCTGTGTGTGGTCTGGCCATCCCCGTCGCGGAGGGCCCGGCGCAGGAAGTCTGCCGCTCGTGTGAAGGCTGGCGACTCCGGCCTTGCTGTCAGGAGAAACCTCAGGCAGGCTGCGGTTGCCAGGAAAGGGCCTCGATAGAGGAGGCTCCGCCAGCTGCCATCCTCAAGCTGGCAGCCCTCGATCCATGAGGCACCGCGGGCGAGGATCGGGTCGAACTCTCCCGGCTTGTAGAGGGCCAGGGCCTCCATCATCTGGGCGGTCACCAGAACATCCGGTCCACAGGCCGGTAATGGCGGGTTCCCGGACCACGGCCGGATCCAGGTCTCTATCGCTCCATCCTCACGGAGCGTTGCCTTCTCCAGAACCTCCTGAAGGAGCGCCTCGCAATGCTGCTCGACCTCCGGGCGGCGGCTGGAGCGCAGCAAGGCCCGCAGTACGAGTCCGAGGTGGTCGGTATCGGGTGGCAGATCCATCGAAACGGCCGCGTAGCTCCAGCCGCCGTGGGCCTGGCGGCGGCGAAGGAGGTATTCCGCCTGGCTCTGGATCAGGGGCTGTAACTGACCCGCCAGCAGGGTGTCCGCGTCGCACAGGGAGTCCGTGACCAGTGCCAGGGGCAGCACGTCGCCGACCTTGGAGGTGACGTCCTGCTGCTCCCCGGCGGATGCTGAACCTGCCCCCCAGCGGACCAGGATCCGCCGCAGGGCGGCCCACGCCAGCTCTTGCCACGGAGTGGTCGGGGCAGGCAGGGTGACGGCCAGGCTTCGTGTGGTGGTGGTGCGGGAGCCTTCCAGGTGTTGAATCTGCGCCAGGACCGCCTCACAACGCTGGCGAATCTGCAGGGTCTGCCGCTGCCAGGCGAGATTCGGATACACGGCAGTGTGGCGGTCCGACCCGGTGATCGCTTGGAGGGCGAGCTGCATCGTATGGGCCACATGGCCCCCGAAGTAAATCTCGCGGCGTGTGCTGTCGACCTGTGCCGCCATCTGTCCGCGATCCCCACCAAAGGCGGCAGCCGCAACCCGGGCGAGCAACAGGGAAGGGAAGCCCTGCTCTAGATCCTTCCGCCAGTCGCTGAGATCGTCCAACATCTGGCGGGCAAAGTAGTAGTGTTCGATCGACTGGACGAGATCCTCCAGGGGAGAGTCGTCTCCCGCCAGTTCCGCCAGTCCGGCCACCGCGATCTTGGCCACGCTGCACTTCCCGACCGCGACCGCCCTCGCCTTCTCCTCGTCGAAGTCTGCCCAACTCGCCCCGGGATGGACGAGGGCTCTCTCTTCGAGGCAGGCTTGCGCATAGGCGGCGAGGTAGCCGTGGAACCGTTGCCAGAAGGTCCGGTCCGGAGGGATCGCGCCATAGAGAACGCGATACCCCTCAAATTGCAGGGCCTCGACCCCCAGCACGTCGGCGGTGACGTGTTCGGTCTCCTGATCCATGACGTGATCTGCCACGATGATGGCGTCAAAGATCAACCCGGCGCCGCGAGCCAGAGGTTCGACTTCGGCCAGGGTCAAGCTGGGAAAAGCCTCGAGGAAGAGGTAGGGGTAGCCGTGGTAGATCGAATCTGGATCACTGCACTGAAGCCGGGTGCCGGCCGGCCAACGCGCCCGCAACACGTCCCGGGCTGCGGCCGAACCTTCCATCATCTTCTGAACGGTGGAGGAAAAGAGTTTCTTGGGGGTGTTGCCGGCCTCCGCGGTTTCGTCGGGGTAAGTCATGGAACGAACCTTCGCATCATCCTGTAGGACATACAACCCAGCCGCTCAAGACCTTTGATGTACCCCACGGACACCCAGGAGACAGAGATTCAGGAAGCCACAAAGTGAAGAATGCGCGCGAGGACCGCGCGCATTCTTCACTCAAGCAGAAACGCTACCTCAGACTTCGACAGGGGCAGGGTCCTTCGGAGCGGTGAAGGTGCCACAGTTGACATCGCACCACACACCGTCCGCACCCACGGCAGCGGCCAGCTCGATGCGGCGCTCCAGATCCTCCACGTCGAGGTCTTCGGCGTTCAGGCTCTGGATTTCCAGGAGATCTTTCTCGTGCATTGGACTGTTCCTTTCGTGTGACAATTGTTATGTTCTACGGTAGCTTCTTGTATGCCGAGCCACCTAAGGTCATATGCCGCCAAAGGTTCAACCGATCTGCTTGACAGCGAGGTCCGCGTGTTGCTGACCGCGTGATTGTTCCACTCAGAATCGTGGTGATTATGCAAGGCCCTATCTCCAGTGTCAAGTGTTCTCTTCCTGTTGACGTGCCTTTCGACAAAGAATACTCTTCTCCATGACTAGCTTTGACACAGTATGCGGAGAAGATTGGAAACAACGGATGAGCCAGGTCCTCCATCGTGAGGGCCGCAGACCCAGGTTCGGTGCAGAGTAAGTTCTTTGCTGTTTCGTGGTTCTGCGAAATTGTACCTGACCGTCATTCCGTGCTGGGCCTCTATCCAGCGGATGGGGCCTGTAGGCGTGTGGAGATCAAACGATGCGCACTAGCAGTTATACGATCTACGTGGATCTTCCCGACAACAGCCAGGAGATGCTCCTCGTCCATGGGTACTCGGGGGCCTATGACCGGGTTTCGCGCAAGGTCGCGACCTACCTTCGCTCACTGGAGGCGCGCCGCCCCCCCCGTCCTCTCTATGGTTCGTGGACCTCGGAACCCGCCCTGGAAGGTGGAGAGGCGGAGAAGCCTTCCGACACCACCCTCGAGGTCCTGCGGCGGCGCGGGTATCTGACGGAACTGAGCGAGGAGGAGGAGGAGGCTCTCCTCGCCCGGATGGCGACCAAGATTCACCAGCAGAAAGTGGCATCGATGCCGAGCTACGTCATCATGCCGACCTATAACTGCAACCTACGCTGTGCCTACTGCTTCCAGGACCACATGCGGACGAACCCCAAGTACCAGCATCTGCTGCGGACCATCAAGCCCGAGATGGTGGACAGGATCATCCAGGCGATGCCGAAGATTGAGGGGCGCCATGGTATTGCGGCGGACAAGACTCCACCCCGTTCGATCCTCTTCTTTGGTGGTGAACCCCTCCTGGCGGTCAACCTGCCCATTATCCGCTACATGGTCGACAAGTTCCTGGAACTCGGGCCTGCGAACTTCGCTGCCGTCAGCAACGCGACCGAACTCGAAGCCTACGGTGATCTCATCGCGCCGGACCGTATCGCCTCGATCCAGGTGACCCTCGATGGACCTCCCGACGAGCATGACCGGCGGCGGATTTACGCGGATGGTTCCGGCTCCTGGGAGAAGATCCGCCGCAACGTCACCTGGGCCCTGGAGAAGGGGGTCTCCATCAGTGTCCGCCTGAATATCGACCGCAACAATATCGACCAGATGCCAGGGGTGGCCGAGGCGATCCACGGGGAAGGCTGGCATGAGCATCCCAAGTTCAGTGCCTACACGGCACCGATCCAGCCGGTGGGCGACCCGGAGTCTCGCCGGACGACCATGAATTCCTACGAACTGGATCAGGCTCTCTCGGCGATGCGTGCCATGGATCCCAAAGTCAAAGTTCTGGGCCGCCCCGACGACACCATCCGCAATCATGCCCACCGGCTATTCCTCAACGGGAATGGCACCTCGAGCCTGCCCCCGGTGCGAGAAAGCTTCTGTAGCGCCCACGTGGGGATGTATATCTTCGATGCCTTTGGCGATATCTATACCTGCTGGGAGCGGACGGGAGATCCGAATATCCGCCTGGGTTACATCGCCGAGGATGGTGAGGTGCATATCGAGGAGATCCACGAGAAACTCTGGCGCAGCCGCACGGTGGCCAGCAATCCGGTGTGCCGGAAGTGCCGCTACAACATGCACTGTGGCGGAGGATGCGCTGTGCTGGCCGAAGGCAAGACCGGCAAGTACCACATGAACTTCTGCGACGCCTACGCATCTCGCTTCCGGGCCAGCGTGGCCGAGGCTTACCGGGCCTACACGGCCGGCGAGGAACTCGAGGTGCACGCCGACCGGGTTTGTGACCAGTAGCCTCGTCAGGAGCCTGTATGCCGGTAGGCGGAGAGAAGGCCGGGGAAGTTGCCGGGAGTCCCGCTGGGGCGAAGGTAGGCATACTGGAAGTCGCTGTCGTAGATCTCTCCCAGCAGGCCCACCAACTCCAGGTAGCGCTTCCAGAGCCGGTAGCCTTGCGTCAGGGTGACGAAGGGGTGCCAGGGGTCGGCGTAGGTGGGATCGGCCGCCAGGCCATGAGGGCAGTCGGCAAAGACCGCATGCAGGCGCTGTAAGAGAGCCTCCACCTCGGCCCGGCGGCCGGGATCGTTGGCCTCGCTGACCAGATAGAGGATCAGGGTCGGGTAGTTCACCAGGGAGGCGTCACCAGCGTGAGGTTTGGCGACCTCCACCTTCTCGATCAGAGCCAGACACTCGGGGATGGCAAAAACCGACTCGATCAGTTGCCGTAGCACCCCAACGACCGAGTCCTGACGTACGGAGATATTGATCCGCAATAGCCGCTCAATCTCGTCCGGCACCTGGGTGAAGAACTTCCGCATCTCGGGGACTTCGGCCTGCCAACGGGCGCGGACGTCGACGCCGAGGTCAGCCAAAGTGGCGAAAACCTTCTCTGCGAAGGCCACCCCCTGAAGGTTCGCAGAGGTGGAGACCGTCCGCTTCCACCCCCCCATGCGTTGAATCAGGCTGTCATGTTCCAGGACTTCGTTCCGTGGCATCCTCTTGATGATGTCAAAGCAGTACTGGTAGGTTGCCTCATTGGCTTCATTTAGAGGGGTTGTCAAGGTTTTGATTCTCTCTACCAATAGCTCCCTGTTCGTTGCCAGAGGCACCAGAATAAAGACATAGTTGTTAGGGACGCACGAATGAAAATAGGAGCCGTACCCCGGAACCGCTTCAATCTCCGCCATTCTTCGCGCAACCTGAGGCGACAGCTTGGCACGGCTTTCTTCCAGATCCTGGTCATACCCAGTTACTCCAGGTCGTGGGTCAGCTTCTGGCGAAGGAACAACTGTCATTTCTTCTCCTGGCGCTTGCGCTATTGCCATATGATTAGAGGCGACAAGTATATAACAGTTCAGTTCGCCACATGAGCCAGGATCTCCAGCGAGCACGGGCCGGTACGGCAGGGAGGCGCCGGGGCCCCAGCGGGGCTAGTACTACTGTGTCATAAACCTTGCTTGGCGGATGCCGTTGTGCGAGGCTTGTGTCATGGCAAACCCCAAGCAGTCCGGTCATCAACGCTTTGAGAGATATGTAGACGAGCTGCACCGTGCGATCCGCCACGCTGACCGTAGGGAGCCCCTGGAGTTGTACCTGACAGGGCTGCTATTGCCGGGCGAGCGCAAGAGCGTGGAGCCGATGGCAGCGCGAGTGGACCCTCACGATGTCTCTGCTCGGCATCAGTCGCTGCACCACTTTGTGGCGAAAGGACCCTGGGAAGCGGCCAATCTCCTGCGAGCTGCGTCTGACTTTGCGCTGGGGGTGATCGAACGCCACGGGCCGGTGAGTGCGTGGATCGTTGATGATACTGGGATGCCCAAGAAGGGCCGCCATTCTGTCGGTGTCACTCGCCAGTACTGTGGGCCGTTGGGCAAGCAGGACAACTGTCAGGTGGCGGTGAGCGTGAGTTTGGCCAATGCTGTAGCCAGTATTCCGTGTGCCTACCGCTTGTACCTTCCGGAAGATTGGGCAGGGGATCCCATTCGACGCCAGAAGGCCGGTGTCCCTTCCTCGATTGTGTTCCGAAAAAAGTGGCAGATCGCTCTGGATCAGATCGATGAACTGTTGAGCGAAGGCCTACCGCCAGCACCCGTGATCGCCGATGCGGGTTATGGTGTGGCCACTGCGTTTCGCGAAGGCTTGACCGAACGAGGCATTCCCTATGCCGTTGGCATCACGGCGGAGACGACGGTCTGGGCGCCAGGCACAGGGCCGCTGCCGCCAGCGCCCTGGAGTGGGCAAGGCCGACCACCGCGGTTGATGCGCCGCGCACCGGAGCATTCGCCCCTCAGCGTCGCTGAGCTTGCGCAGCAAATTGCTTCGGAAAGCTTCCAGACTGTGGCCTGGCGCGAAGGTACCCGCGGGCGGATGAAGGCTCGCTACGCTGCCGTCAGAGTGCGACCGGCTCATCGGGACACTTGGCGATCCAAGCCCCGAGATGAGGAGTGGTTGTTGATCGAATGGCCCGAAACGGAGACCAAGCCAACAAAATATTGGTTGTCAACGGTCGCGGAGAGTGCCTCGCTCGAAGATCTGGTGAACTTGGCCAGAACAAGGTGGCGCATCGAACGTGACTTTCAAGAACTCAAAGATGAGATCGGGCTCGACCATTATGAGGGTCGCGGTTGGAAAGGATTTCATCACCATGGCGCCTTATGTATCGCAGCCTACGCGTTTCTCGTTGCCGAGCGAGCTCGGCTTTCCCCCCCAGCGCCTCTTTCCTTCCTCCAAGCACCTGAGATACCCAAAGATTTCCGCCCGCGGGGCTCCAGCCGTGCGTCCTGAACGCCACAACCCCAACTCGATCACTACCCAGCGATGGCACCGAGCCCGAGATCTGCTCCAGCACCTCCCTCACTGTCCATGGTGTGGAAAACATGGGAATGTTTTGTGACACAGTAGTACTAGCAGCCTGTGGCAAAACTCAAGCCGCGCTGCGAGCGGGCCTTTTCCGCCGGCTCTGCGTTGGAAAATCTCGCAATATCTTAGGTTTTCCTACGATTTTCCGCCTTGATCCGGCGAAAAAGTCCTCGCTCTCGCCGACGGCTGGCTTTCACCACAGGCTGCTAACAGCCAGGCGCTGGCCTTCGCTTCGTCCTCCTGTTCGGAGGTGTCAAAAGAAGTACGACAGCCGCAGGGTGACGAAGGAGTCCTCGGCGAAGGGCGCCAGGGAGTCCACCGGATCGACATCCAGGAAGAGGCGGTCTCGCCATCGCCAAGGACGCCCCGGATTCCGACTGGGAGAAGCTCGCGGGGTAGGGCCTCGAAAGAAGTCCGTTCGGCCTTCTTCAGGTGCCGGTGGAAGAGGGCCTCCACCCGCGCCATGTAGGCGCGCAGGAACCCTCCCACTTCCGGGTCCCGCTTCGCCACCTCCGCCATGGAGTTGTGGGTCAAGCACCTCTGGAATTCTTCCTTCAGCCCCTCCTCTGGAGGTCCGCAGAGAGCTGCCGGTGGCTTTCCAATGGGGGAGCCGGTAGCTCCCAGGAAGCACCGACACTCCTTCATCTTGTACGAGTGAGGGAGAAAGGGAAGAAGGTGACGAGAAATGGTCGGGGCGAGAGGATTTGAACCTCCGGCCTCACGGACCCGAACCGTGCGCTCTGCCAGGCTGAGCTACGCCCCGATTTCTCGCCGTTACGGTGTCCGCGCGCCGTTGGGACGGCGTCGAGCACAGAGGCGGGAGGATAGCGCTCATTGCCGTTGCCGTCAACCCCACGACGACGTATTCCCTCGCTGCGTTACAATCCGGCGGCGGGAGGACCCAACCCCTCTCGCCACGCAAGGAACGCACGCCAGAAACGGTTGGTACAAAGGAGCGCTTTGATGCCCATTCAGACCCTTGCCGAGCTATTCCTGGAAACCATCAAGTTCGACAAGCCCGACTGTCTCCTCCATAAAGTCGAGGGCCGCTTTCGACCGATCAGCACCGGGGAACTGGTGCGCGACGTTCAGCGGCTGGCTCAGGCGCTGCGCGAGGCCGGGGTGAAGCCCGGGGATCGGGTGGCCTTGATGGCGGAAAACGGCCCCCATTGGCCAACGGTGGATTTCGCCGTGCTGTGCATCGGGGCCGTGCTGGTGCCGGTCTACCCGACGCTGCCAGCGGACCAGGCGGCGTACATTGTCAACGATTGCGGCGCCCGGCTCGCCTTCGCCCAGGGGCGGGATCGGTTCGAGGGTCTGGAAGGGGAACGGGAGCGCTTGCCAGCGCTGGAGCGGCTGGTGCTGATCCCGGAGCCCGGGGAGGCGGTGGCGGAGGAGGAGACGACCCTGGAAGAGCTGATCGTCTCCGGCGAGGGTGCGGACCCGGCGGATTTCGAGGCCCGAGCTCGCCAGGTCCAGGAAGACGACCTGGCGACCTTCATCTACACCAGCGGCACCACCGGCAACCCCAAAGGGGTGATGTTGACCCACAAGAACATCGTCACCAACGCTGTTTCGTCGCTGGATGTGCTGGATGTGGGCGGTGATTTCACCGGTCTGTCGTTTCTTCCCCTCTCCCATTCCTTCGAGCGCACGGTGGACTACGTCTACTTCCTGCGGGGTTGCACCATCGCCTACGCCGAGTCGGTGGCGGCGGTGGGGCAGAATCTACAAGAGGTGCGCCCCCATTTCTTCGTCTCGGTGCCCCGGGTGTACGAGAAGGTGCTGGCCAAGGTGCAAGAGAACGTTGCCACGTCGTCGCCCATGAAGCAGAGGATCTTCCATTGGGCCGTGGAGGTGGGACGGGCCGCGGTGCCCTATCGCCTGCGAGGCCAGACGCCCGCGGGCCTTCTGGGGCTGAAGGTGGCGTTGGCGGATAAATTGGTGTTCGGCAAGATCCGTGACCGGCTGGGGGGCCGCTTCCAGTTCGCCTTCTCCGGCGGCGCGCCGCTGTCTCGGGACGTCGCAGAGTTCTTTTGGGGCGCCGGAGTGCCCATCTATGAAGGGTATGGCCTGACGGAAACCTCCCCGGTGCTCACCGCCAACAAACCCGGCAACGCCAAGCTCGGCACGGTGGGGCAGGCCATTGCGGACGTGACCTTGAAGATCGCCGAGGATGGCGAAATTCTGGCCCAGGGGCCGAACATCATGCGGGGCTACTGGGGCCTGGAGGAGGCGACCCGCGAGGCCATCGACCCGGAAGGGTGGTTCCACACCGGCGATATCGGCGAGATCGACGAGGACGGCTTCCTGCGCATCACGGATCGCAAAAAGGAATTGATCGTCAACGCCTACGGCAAGAACATCGCCCCGGCACCGATCGAAAACGAGTTGAAGGCGAGCCGCTTCATCGGCCAGGCCATGGTCATCGGGGATCGCCACAAATACCTGTCGGCGCTGCTGGTGCCGGACTTCGAAGCGTTGATCCCGTGGGCCAGGAGCCAGGGCCTGGCGACGGAGGACCGGGCGGCGCTCGTCACGGACGAGGCGGTCCGCAAGCTCCTTCAGGGGGAGGTCGATGCGACCAACAGCCGCAACGCCAAGTACGAGCGCATCGTCAAATGGACGGCGCTGCCGGAGGAGTGGACCGTGGAGACGGAGGAGTTGACCCCAACCCTGAAGACCAAGCGACGGGTGATTACGAAGAATTACGCTGCGGCCATCGAGGCGATGTACGCCGAGGCGAGCTGAGGAGTCCACCGTGCCGCCCTCCGGGCTCAACGCAGAAACTCCCTGCCAGGAGCCAGGACCCCCTGTCCTCCGGAGGAAATCCCCCCTCGTTCCCCCCTTTGAGAAAGGGGGGAGGCCTGAATTCGGAAAGCCCCTCCTTTCTCAAAGGAGGGGTTGGGGAGGATTTCGCCGGAGCCCTGGACCGAAGCCATGAATCGCCAAAGTAGTGCTGAGGCAAGCGCCTTCCATCTGGAGGTCGATGGCCAGGGGCTGGGCACCCTGACCTTCGACCTGCCAGGGCGCAAGGTGAATCTCTTCACCCGCGCGGCGCTGGAGGAACTGGCGGATCTCGTCGAGGGGTTGGCGGCGCGGACGGACATCCGCGGGCTCGTCTTCCTCTCGACCAAAGAAGGCTCCTTCTGTCACGGCCTCGACATCGGCCTCCTGGAGGCCATCGCCACGGCGGAGGAAGCGGAGGCGGGCGCCCTCTTCGGCCAGGGGCTCCTGAAGGCGTGGGAAGAACTGCCTTTCCCAACCATCGCTGTCCTCGATGGCCCCTGCCTGGGGAGTGGCCTCGAACTGGCGCTGGCCTCCACCTACCGGGTGGCGAGCGACCGCGAGGATTTGCGCCTGGGCTTCCCCGAGATCCGCCTCGGCATCGTGCCCGCGTGGGGCGGCTGCTTGCGCCTGCCTCGTCGTATCGGCCTCGGGGCGGCGCTGGATGCCATCCTCAACGGCACCTCGTTGCCCCCCTGGAAGGCGCACAAAATGGGGCTGGTGGAAACGGTCTTCCCGGCGGCGGGCTTCCTCGATGCGGTGCGGAACTTCGCCCTGGAGCACCGGGATGACCCCCGGCAGGGCCACGGTGCCGGGGACCGCAAGGAGCTCCCGCTGGAGCGCAACCCCCAGGCCCGCGAGAGCCTCTTCGACCAGGCCCGCGACAAAGCTCTGGAGCGCGGTGGCCGTCTCTACCCGGCGCCCCTGCGCGCCATCGAGGTGATCCGCACCGGCCTCGAGAAGGGGTGGCGGGCCGGGCTCGCGGCGGCGGCGCGGGCGGTGGGGGATCTGGCCATCGGTGCGCAGTGCAAGAACCTCCTGCACTGTTTCCGCCTGACCCACGAGGCGAAGCGTCACCCGGCGTTCGAATTCCGACCCGCCTTCGCCGTGGCGCCCCGCCCCGCCACCATTGAGCGGGCGGCGGTGGTGGGAGCCGGGGTGATGGGCCTGAGTATCGCCTATCTGCTGGCGGACCAGGGGGGGCTGCCGGTACACCTCAAGGACCTGCACCGGTCGGACTTGGCGGAGGCCATGGACCAGGTCGGTGCCCTGGTGGAAAACCGCCGCAGTCGCCGCCGCCTGACTTCCCGGGAGGCGCGTCGGCTCATGGCCCGAATCCAGCCGTGTGTCGAGGTCAGCGATTTCGGAGCCGTGGATCTGGTCGTCGAAGCCGTCCCGGAGCGGCTGGAGTTGAAGCGCCGGGAACTGGCAGCGGTGGCGGCGGTGGTGCCGCCGACGACCATCCTGGCCTCGAACACCTCATCCCTCTCCATCGATGCCCTGGCGGAGGGGGTGCCCCACCCGGAGCGTGTCCTGGGCCTGCATTTCCTGAACCCCGCCTACCGCATGCCCCTGGTGGAGATCGTCGCTGGCCGCCGCACCGCCCCGGAGGTGGTGGTGGCCGCCGTGGAACTGAGCCATCGACTGGGGAAGACCCCGGTGGCGGTGCGCGACGCCCCGGGCTTTCTGGTCAACCGGCTGTTGACCTTCTACCTCTCCGGAGCGCTGTGGCTGCTGGACGAGGGGTATGGGATCGCGGAACTGGACCGTGCCCTCATCGCCTGGGGGATGCCCCAGGGACCCTTCGCGCTGATGGATCGGGTGGGCATCGACCTGGCGGTGGAGGTGGGCAATCACCTGATGGCGGCCTTCGGGGAGCGGCTGACGTTTCCCGACTGGGATTGGTCGGGGGTCTTCCTGGAAGAGGGACGTCTGGGGGAGAAGAGCGGCGCGGGTTTCTACCGCTACGAAAACGGTCGTCGCCAGGACCCGGACCCCGACGTACCGCGTCGTCTGGGGCTGGCGAACCGGAAGCCCCGAGGCGAGCGCACCCCCACAGCCTGGGTGGACCGCCTGCTCCTGCCCATGGTCAACGAGGCCGCTCGCTGCCTGGAGGAGGAGGTGGTCGCCACCGCCGGGGATCTCGATGTGGCGG
>Ga0055474_10000058_pt1 | contig 21583 bp, 21 predicted proteins | sample Muzzi_PWA_D1_FD_57680 | JGI IMG/M metagenome (GOLD analysis project Ga0055474, IMG submission 57680) | Wetland microbial communities from San Francisco Bay, California, USA, that impact long-term carbon sequestration - Muzzi_PWA_D1 | ecosystem: Environmental > Aquatic > Marine > Wetlands ... | reverse complement strand
AAGAAACGAAACGATTCCAGACCGGCATCTGCCGCATCCGCCGTATCCGCCACCTCCGAGGTCGTCGATGGCACGCTCGCGGCGCCACCGCGGCCCACCCACACTCCGGAAAAAAAGGCGACCAGCATGCAGGTCAATAGAATGACGAAGCCACCCAGCACCTGCCGGTTGGTCAAGGCGATCTCGTAGTAGCTCGATTCGTCGGCGTCGCTCATAGTCTTCAGTATAGGCGGTTCCGGCGGGCCTTTCTAGAGTCCAGGGCGAGTCAGTCGAGAGCGAAGATCACATCCGCGACGCCGGGGCGCCAGCCATGATCCAGTTGTAGGCGGCTCGCCCAACGCAACAGATTGCCGTGGCGATCCTGGCGCCGTGAGAGGATGTACTCCAGATCGATGGCACGAAGGAACGACCCGCTAACGGGCTGAATCTCGCTACGCTGGGACACCCCGTCATGATTGGCATCTCGCCAGAGGATCAGGCTGGAAAAGATCAAGTCCGCCGCAGAAATCACCCCATCCCCGTTACCACCGTAGGCACTCTGGTCGTAGAGGAGCAAAGCCTCGAAACCGTTAGGATAGGAAGAAATAGGCTGAGGGGTGCGATCCCCAAACAGCTCCATTCCACTATCGATGGTCCCGTTGAAGTTGCGGTCCAGCGCGAGAAACGCTTCGTCCCCTGCGGGCGCGGTCCAGGCCGTCCACTCCTTGAGGCCGTCTGCGTTCAGATCGAATGAGCACCCGTCGATGTAGGAGCTAAATCGGTATCCATCATTTCCCATATCGATCACGATAGGCGTACTGGGTCTTGGGTCTGCACCACTACCTGTGCCGTCCCCGGGTTCCGTTCCCGGGATGCCGCCCCCAGGGGCGGGATCCGACGGGCTGCACGTCTCCGCACTTCCCCAACCTTGGCTTACACAGCCCTCAGCCACCTCCAAACGCCCTCGATAACAAGTATCTGTCAGAGCAGCCACTCGATGACTCAGGTTATATTCGTAGGTCGAAGACCCCGCAACGAACTTGGCGACGGTTCCGGCGGTGGCATTATTGATTTTGTGCTGCCAAAGGAACGGATCTTGATAATTCTGACTTCCAAGGTAGGTGAAATACTCCGCTTGACCAGCGGAAAGAACTTCTTGTTTGCTGGCTATATAGCCCACACCCACAGAACCACAGAAGTATCCAGGAAATAGCTCCCCCCCAAGCAGGTCTACCGGCAGGCAACTAAAAATGCCACACGCGATCACGACCCGCAGAGAACAACGGCTCATTGACAACCTCCCTGAATATACAAGAGCGCTTCCGGGCCTCGGGCAATCGGATGGCTCATGAAAGTCGAGGGCGCGACAGCCTCGTACAAGACCTTGAGGAGCCTTTCTTCCCCAAGTTCGCGGCGCGTGACGGCAAATGCTTCTGCCATTTTCTTGCATTGTTCCTGTTCATTGCGCTGCGCGAGGTGTTTCGAGACCAGCGCTGGTCGCTCTTCTATGGAGGTCTGGTTTAGAGTCCTTACGAATCCCTGCTCTTTGACCACGATTTCCAGATAGTCCCGAGCGCTGCTTTCTAGAGCTCTCCAAAAGTCATCATCCAGGGAAACTTGTTGCGACTGCTGGCGGTAGATCAATCGCCAGGATTCTCTGGTCTCAGGTTCCAGGGAGAATGCGTTCCGTACGAGGGTCTGGAAGAGTTCCCAAGGTAAGAAGAGAGCTGGGTTGTGAGTGCCATGAATCCGCACGAGAGGAGTCTCTGTCATCGCCATCAAACTGTGTTCGTCGGCACCCTCCTCCTTCATTTCAGTCATGATCGCCTGATTTCGAGCCCAGATGGACTCTGGGTCGTATCGCTGCTCCAGCCGCTCCTCCTCTGTCCACTCCCAGGGCTCCCTCAACTTCCGGCTCTCCGGCTCCTGGGCCAGGCTGGTCACAGCATAAAAATCTACGAGAACCAGAACAATAGCTAAGCAAGATCTAGCGCTGATTATCACCTATGAATCTCCCCTCTATGGCAATTATTTTAAACACCATAACGTATTCAAAATAACAATGTCAATTCGCCGCGAAATTGGACTGCCGTAGAGTTTGCCCCGACAAGGGCGTTACAGCCTCACCGGACACCCGGGGATCAGGAACGCGAGGGGCCGGATGGCACGAGGTGGCACATCCCCGGTCACTCCTCGGTGCGCGCCAGATGCATCAGGGCATCCCCCAGGTGGACCAGGGGATTGTTGGTGAAGCCCATGACCACCCCGCTCAGGGGAGCGCGGATCGGACGGGTGGTGCCAGCGATGGGGTCGGTGATGAAACCGACCCTCTGCCGCGCCTGGACCCGCTCTCCCAGCTCGACCTCCAGATGGAACATGCCACTGCGCCGGGCGCGGATCCAGCGGGTCGCGGTGGCCTCGATGGGAACCTGGGGCGCGGGAGCCCCAAAGGAACCCATCCCCAGCAGTTCCATCACCCGCAGCGAGCCCTCCACCCCGACCCGCACGCCCTCGGCATCGATGCGCAGCGGCTCGCCGGTCTCGTAGACCAGAAGCTTCATGCCGAACCGGGGAGCGGTGGCGCGTAGGGAGCCCTGGAGGGTCTTCGGCTGGTAGATCAACGGCGCCCCGAAGGCTTCCGCCATGACCCGGGTTTCCTCATCCTTCAGATTGGCGCGGATCTGCGGCAGGTTGGTGCGGTGCAGGGAACCGGTGTGCAGATCGATGCCGTAATCGCACCGGCGAACCACCTCGCGGGTGAAGAGGTGCGCCAGTTGGGCCGCCAGGGAGCCCTTGGGAGAGCCGGGAAAGGAGCGGTTGAGATCGCGACGATCCGGCAGGTAGCGATCCTGCAAAACGAAGCCGAAGACGTTGACCACCGGCACCGCCAGCACCGCCCCCCGCAGGGTCGCCGGGTCCAGCCGGTCGAGCAGTTGGCGAATGATCTCAACGCCGTTGACCTCGTCGCCGTGGATGGCCGCATCGAGCATCAGGCGCGGCCCCGGTTCGGCACCGTTGACCACCTCCACCGGCAGGTTCAACCAGGTGCCCGTGAACAGGCGAGCCATGGGCAACTCCAACCGTGCCCGCTGCCCCGGCTGGACCTCCGTATCGCCAACCCGGATCACCCGCCGCCGCCCCCGACTACCGGCACCGATTTCAAGCATCGCCCCGCTCCCTCGTCTCACCTGGCACGGTTTCTTTCTCCATGAATTCGCCGGTCTCGCCCGCGTCTCTATCCCAGTGGGTCAGACCCCGTGGGTCAGCGCCCCATGCGGTAGGAAGCCCCGGGATCGACCCAGAAGCGACGACGCACCGCCTGGCGCCCCAGGAGCATGCGAAAGCCCATCATGTCCCGCCGCACCAACGTCAACTCTGCCTGCCACCGGTACTCCCCCAGCACCATGGTGGTCAGGATCACCGGGCGGCGGGTCTGCTTGCCGGAAGAGGACCGGACCCACCGTTCTTCCACCAGTGGTGCTTCCCCCAGTTGCACGGACACCGTGTTCCGTTGCATGGGGTGCACCGCGAAGCGCACCCAGGGGACCCCATCGCGCTCGAAGCGTTCCACATCGAAGGCGTGGAGGGCCGAGGTGCGGGCACCGGTATCCACCTTCACCTTGATGCGGGGCACCGACAGATCCGGCAGGGCGAGCCACTCCCGCCAGCCGATCACCGGGCGCGTGCGTATTTTTTTCAGTCTTCCGGCTCCAGTTTGAGGGACGCGGAATTGATGCAGTAGCGCATCCCCGTCGGTCCCGGGCCATCGGGAAAGACGTGCCCCAGATGGGCGTCGCAGCGGCTGCACAGCACCTCGGTGCGCACCATCCCGTGGGACCCGTCCCGCTCCTCGTCCACATGGCCCTCCGCCGCCGGGCGGGTGAAACTGGGCCAGCCGGAGCCGGAGTCGAATTTGTCCTCGGAACGGAACAGTTCCTGACCACAGCCCGCGCAGCGGAACACGCCGTCCTCGTGGCAATCGTTGTACTCGCCGGTGAAGGCCCGCTCGGTGCCCTTCTCCCGGAGGATGCGGTATTGCTCCGGGGTCAGCAGCGCGCGCCACTCCTCTTCGGTCCGGGTGATTTTCTCGGTCTTCTCGGGCTGATCGATCTGGCTGGACATGATTTCCCTCGGGTAGTGAGCCGTCAACGTAACACGAACCGCCCTCGCGAGGTAGCCGATCAGCGCCTCGCCAGCGCCTCTGAATGGTAACCTTCCGATACACTGCTGAAAAGAGAAACATCGAGGAGGAAATCATGCGTTTCAATACGACACCTGCAAGGGCCCTGTGCCTGCTCATCGCGGTCCTGGGCACCAGCCCGCTGTTGGCCGCCCCCCGGGTCGAGGTGCCCCAGGGGGGCGTGGGGCGCTGGTCCGGCGAGGGCACGGAATCCTGCGGCATGGACGGTCGCACCTGGTCGGCTATCGAGGAGACCTGTTACTACCCGGTCGATCTGCAACGCCGCCCCGGCACCGTGGAGATCGCCCGCTGGCGCGACGGCGGCAGCATCGAGACCGGTTGGCTGGTGATCCAGGAGAAGGGATTCGAGTTGCAAGAAATCGAGATCGACGACAAATTCGTCCATCTTTCGGGGGAAAACCTGGCCCGCCTTTACCGCGAGCAAGGGGAGATCAAACCGCTCTTCCGCCGCCGCGGCGGCGAGGCCCGGTTCACCCTCCCCCTGGCCGCTCCCTTGAATCCCCCGGTGCCCGAAGGCCGCTTCTTCGGGCTCCACCGAACCTTCAACGGCGAGCCCAAGAACGACCACACGGGCATCGACTATGCCGTGGGCATGGGCAATCCCGTCAAGGCGGTGGCCGACGGCACCGTGCTGTTGACGGGGGATCACTTCTTCGCCGGTCAGTCCGTGTTCGTCTACCATGGCGATGGTCTGGTCAGCATGTACTTCCACCTCAGTGAAATCACCGTGGAAGCGGGCCAGGAGGTGGCCCAGGGTGACGCGGTGGGCAAGGTGGGATCCACGGGTCGCTCCACCGGTCCCCATCTCCATCTGGGGTTCCGCTGGCGCGGCGCCCGCGTCGATCCCAATCTCCTGCTCCAGGACCCGGCGGGGCTGCCCTCGGTCGCGGAGTAGGCGCCCGCACAGCAAGACAAGGAAGCACACCCCGGGGGGACCCGGGGTACTCCTCCGGCCAACCTCCGCGAGAACCGACCCGCCCTACTGCACCCGTTCCAACTGCTCCAGGTGCTCGTCCGCCCCCGCCACCAGCAGGGAATCGGAATCCGTGAGAGGGGCATCGGGGTCGGGAATGGCGGTAAAGCTGTCTCGCAGATGGTCGTGGATGGCGATGACGGAGACCTGGAAGTTGCGGGGCAGTTCCAACTGGCGCAGGGATTTGCCCACCCAGGGCTGGGGCACGGCCATCTCCTGGGCGCTGAAGCCCGGACCCAAATCCAGGAAGTTGACGATCTTCTGGGCTGCCAGACGGCGGGCCAGGCGCTGGGCGGTGTCCCGTTCCGGGAAGATCGTCTCCCGCACCCCCAACTTCTCCAGCACCCGGGCGTGGTTGTGAGACGTCGCCTTGACGTAGATCGCCTCCACTCCACAATCCCGCAAAGCCAGCGTGGCCAGCACACTGGCGCTGATGTCGCCACCGGTGCAAATGATGGCGGCGTCGGAATCCCCCGCCCCCATGCGCTCCAGGACCTCCACCTCGGTGCCATCCCCCACCGCCGCCTGGGTGACCCGATCCCCCAGATGATCGACAGCCTGCTCGTCTCTGTCCAGGGCGACGACCTCATGGCCCAAATCCGTCAAGGCCTCGGCCATGGCGGAGCCGAAGTTTCCCAACCCGATGATCACGAATCGTTTCATGGTACCTCTCTAACCGATCACCACGCGCTCATAAGCGAAGCGCACCTTGCTGCTCATGGCGGGTTCTTTGAGGGCGATGGCGGCAGCGAAGGCCAGCAGCCCCACCCGACCCACAAACATCAAAAAAATGGTCAGCCAGCGCCCGGCTACGGAGAGTTCCCCCGTCACGCCCTGGGACAAGCCCACGGTATTGAACGCGCTCACCGCTTCGAACATGTGAGACAGAAAACGGCTCCCCCGTTCGGCGACGGCGCCGGGGGACTCCGTCCAGGTAAGCAGAAAAATCGCCACCGTCACCAGTCCGAAGGCCAGGACAAAAAGTCCCACGGCCCGCTGGGCGGTCTCCTCCGGCAGAGTGCGATGCCAGATGCTGGTCATCGTCCGACCCCGGAACCGCGACCAGGCCAGCAATCCGATGACCGCCACGGTGGTGGTCTTGAGGCCGCCGGCGGTCGATCCGGGGGAGCCGCCGATGGACATCAGCAGGATGGTCAGGAAACTGCTGGCCTCCCGGGTGGCGCCGTAGTCCACCGTGTTGAAGCCCGCGGTGCGGGCGGTAACACTCATAAAGAGGGCGTTGACCCCCTTGTCGAGGGCAGGCATCCGCGCCAGCGTGCCCCACCATTCCAGCGTGGCGAACGCGATGGCCCCTCCCACCAGCAGGGCGGCGGTCACCGCCAGCACCAACCGCGAATGGATGGAAAGATGAACCCGCCGCCGAGGGCCGCGGCGGGGCCGCCTCCAGCGGCGCCACCGCTTGCGTTCCCGACGCCGCCACCAGAGGGTGATCTCCGTCATGGTCAGGAATCCCAGACCGCCGACGATGATCAGCAGCATCACCGTGGACAGCACCAAAGGGGCTTCGGCGAAACCCACCAGAGAATCGGAGAAGGTCGAGAAACCCGCGTTACAAAAAGCGCTGACGGCGTGGAAAACCCCGTGCCACAAGGCTTCCCCCACGGGGAAGTGGGGCAGGAAGAGCAGGAAGAGCACCACCGCCCCGGCCCCTTCGAAGACCAGGGTGAAGCGCACCACATCGCGGATCAGATGGCGGGATTCGATCTCCGGCGCCACATCCCGGGCGGCGGTGACCGCGGCCTCATGATTGAGGGGCAGCCGTCCCCCGAGAGCCAGGATGACCCGGGTGGCGAAGGTCAGCATACCCAGCCCCCCCAACTGAATTAGCAGCAGCAGGAATCCCTGCCCCAGGGGGGTGAAGAAAGTGGCCGTGTCCTCCACGATCAACCCGGTAACACAGACCGCGCTGGTGGCGGTGAACAGGGCGTCGAGCCAGCCCAGAGGGTCCCCGGTGGAGAACGCTGGCACCAGCCGCAACCCCAGGGTGCCCAGGAGAATGAGCACCAGGAAAGACCCGACCAGCCAACGGGGTGGGGTGAGCCACAAGCGCAACCGGACCAGCGCGCGCGGCCCGGCGCTGCCTCCGATCCACTGCCACCGCCAAGACCACCGATCCCCCATGATGGATCCCCTTTCCTGTTCGCCAACGAATGATATCCTCCCCCGCTATGGCCCATGTATCCCACAAATTGAGCAACGCTTTTGAGGGTGCCCTGGCGGGCGGCGGTGACCCGGCCAGTTCTCCCCTCTACGTCTTTGGCCCCTTCCTGCGACTGATCGTCGTGGCCGGTGTGGCCCAGGTCACCTTCGGCGCCAGTGTCTGGCTGGTGGTCTTCACCGTCGCCATGGTCTCCGCCATGTACCGGCTGGTGATGCGCTGGGTGGTGGATGGCAGCGGCGGCAGCGGCCTGTCGGAGGAGGAATTCGGCAGCTGGGCGGTGAAGGTCAACGCCGGCATCACCTTCGTCGAATACACCCTCACCTTCCTGGTCAGCATGGCGGCGCTGGTCACCTTCATCGCGGACCGCTACCCCGCGCTCAACGGCGGGGTGCTGGGGATCCCGTTCCGGACGGTGGCGGCGGTGGCCTTCTCCGTGATCATCGGCTGGGTGGTGAATCGCGGCCCCAAAGTGGCGGCGCGGGCCTTCGGCCCGGCGACGCTGGGGATCCTGGTGCTCCTGTGGGCGATGATCATCGCCACCATCTGGCAGTACGGCCTGCGCCTGCCTCAGATCCATCTGGCGGCCTTCACCCCGGAATACCTGGGCTTCACCTTCGGTGGTTACGCCCGCATCCTGGCGTTGATGACCGGCATCGAGGTCTTCGCCAACCTGGTGGCGGCCTATGGCGGCACCGTGGCGGATCGCAGCCGCCAGGCCTTCGGCAGCCTGTTGATCATCATGGGCACCACCTGCATGACCATGCTCATCGTCGGTCCGGCGATTCTCAAGATCGCCGACCCCACCAACCAGGAAGTCTCGGTCTTCACCCAGACCATGGATGCCCTGCTCCCGGCACCGCTGCCCTACATCGGGACGCTACTGGGGGTGGTGGTCCTGGCCTCCGCAGCGGCGGCCAGCGCCCGGGGGTTGCAGAATCTGGCCCTGGGGCTGCGCTACCGCCAGTACATTCCCGCGATCCTGGGGCGGCGCAACCGTTTCGATGTGGCGGACAAGCCGGTGTGGCTGGAGGTGGCCATCGTCGCCGTCTGCTTCTTCCTCTTCGGCACCCACGAGGAGACCTACCTGGCGATCTACGCCGCGGGTGTGTTCATCCTGCTCTCCATGACCGGCTGGGCCTCGGCGAAGCGGCTGATCCGGGAACTGCGGATCCGCTACACCCTCAGCCGGGCGGCGATCTTGAGCGGCACCCTCATCGCTGCGGTGCTCACCTCCATCGCCACCGTGGTGATCTTCTTCGAACGTTTCTTCGAGGGGGCGTGGACCTACTTCCTGCTCTTGCCGGGGCTCTACGTCTACTTCACCCACTACCGCCGCAAGCTGGGCAAACCCATGGCCCTGGACGACCACCTGGGGCGCCTCCTGGTGGGCCAGTACCTGCTGCCCTACCAGCGGGAGCAGCGGCGGGAGGATGAGACCACCTTCGATCGCATCCTGGTGTCCCTGGATGGGTCGTTGGTGGCGGAGGGAGCGATCCCGGTGGTGGAAGCGCTGTCGCGCCGGTGCAACTCCCACCTGACCCTGGTGGCCGTGGAGGCGGAGCCCGCCACCATCGCTCACCCCGGGCGCGGAGCGGACGGCGGCGCTTCGAACGTCGAGATGTACCTCGAACGGGAGGCAAAACAGCTCCTGGAGGCGGGCATCCGCACGGACTTCCAACTGCGCCATGGCTCGGTGGACGCCGAGTTGGACCGCACCGCGGACGAGGAGCGGGCGGACCTCATCGTCCTGTGCTCCCGGGAACGTTCGGGCGTGGAGCGCATCCTGGCGGGGAGCACCGCCCACCGCCTGATCACCCTGACCGACACCCCGGTGCTCTTGCTCCGCCCCACGGACGATCCCCGCAGCCGCACCTCCCGCTTCCACAAGCTCCTGGTCGCCCTGGACGGCTCCTCTGGGGCCGAAGCCGTGCTGCGCTACGCGCGCACCCTGGCCAAACTCTTCGACAGCGAGATCCACCTGCTGAGCATCCCGGAATCGGAGACCGAAACCCCGATGCTGGAGAGCTACCTGAAGCAGGTCGCCGAGGCGCTGATCGAGCGCGGCTATTCTTGCCACTGGCAGGTCGCCGGGTCCGGCCCTTCCCGCACCATCGTGGAGGTGGCGGAGACCGAGGATATCGATCTGATCCTGATGGCCACCCGCGGTCGTCGGGCACAGCCCGACGCCGCCGAGTTGGGCAGCGTCACCGACCAGGTGGCCCACGATACCCCGGTGCCCCTCTTCGTGGTGCCGGTGCGCACGCCACCGGAATGGAACGCCGCCGTGGGAGCGCCGGAAGACCTGACGCGGCCGAGCCTCTAGCAGCGTTGCTCCGAGGAGCCTCCGCCCTGGCCCGGTCGTCGGACAGAGCGCGGACTGTGGTAAGAATCCCCTGTGACCACCTCTCCCCTGCCCTCACAGCCGTTGGATCGCCGCCGTTTCCGGCGGGTTCTGGCCTTCTTCCTGCGGGTTTTCGTCTCCATCCTGTTCTGGGACTTCCTCCTGAACCGTCCTCTCCTGCGCGTCCTGCGGCCTCGCCCGGAGCGACGCTGGCGGCGCATCGCAAGGCGCTACCGCAAACTGGCGGTGGAGATGGGCGGCGTGCTGATCAAGCTCGGGCAATATTTGAGCACCCGGGTGGATGTGCTGCCCCACGAGATCACCGGCGAACTGTCAGGTTTGCAGGACGAGGTTCCCGCCGAACCCTTCGCGGCCATTCTGGAACGGCTGGAAGCCAGTTTCCCGCAGCCCATCGACGAGGTCTTTCTGTGGATCGATCCCAAGCCGCTGGGCGCCGCCTCCCTGGCCCAGGTGCACGGCGCGCGGCTGCCGGAGGGGGACGAGGTGGTCATCAAGATCCTGCGTCCGGGGATCGAAGAGCGGGTGGAGACCGACCTCGCCGCGGTCAGCGTGGCGGTGCGCTGGCTGAAACGGTGGAAATTCATCCGGCGGCGGGTGGACCTGGAATGGCTGATCGACGAATTTGCCACCACCACCCGCGCCGAACTGGACCTGACCGCCGAGGGACGGAACGCGGAAGCGTTCGCCAAGCTCTTCTCCCGCCGCCGGGTCACCGTACCGCGGGTTTACTGGCAGGCCACCGGGCGCACCTGCCTGACCCAGCAGAACGTCAAGTACCTGAAGATCGACGACCTCGAAGCCCTGGAGCAGGCGGGTATCGCCCCCTCGAAGGTGGCCCGCAAGCTCTACCGCCTCTACATGGAGCAGATCTTCCTCCACAACCTGGTGCACGCCGACCCCCACCCCGGCAACCTCTTCGTCCAACCCATGCCCCTGGCCGCGGACCCGGTGGACGCCAGCTACGGCCCCGGGGACGCCGTGCCCCCCGCCCCCGATGGCACCGAGCGCTCCTTCCGGCTGGTCTTCGTGGATTTCGGCATGATGGCGACCATCCCGGAACGGCTGCGCAACGCGCTGCGGGACTTCCTCCTGGGACTGGCGGAGCGCGACGCCTACCGGGTAGTGCAGGCGCTGCGGGCCGCCGGGGTGCTGCTCCCGGGCGCCGACCTGGCCCAGTTGGAAGACGCCGTGGATCTCCTCTTCGAGAAGCTCTGGGGGGTCGATATGGGCCGCCTCAACGACGTCGCCCGGGCGGAGTTCGGCAACCTGTGGAGCGAGATGGGGGAACTCCTCCTGGAAACCCCGGTACAGGCCCAGGTGGACCTGATGTTCACCACCCGTGCCCTGGAGATCCTCACCGGTCTGGCCACCCGCCTCGATCCCAATTTCAACCCGTGGGAAGAAACCGTCCCCTTCGCCCGCCGCCTGGCGGCCCGGGAAGCCCGGCGGGCGAGCGGCGATCTGGTGACCGAACTGGTCGAACAATCGGGGCGCCTCCTGACCCTGCCCACGGACCTCGCCCGCTTCCTCACCGACGCCGACCGGGGCAAGCTCACCCTCCGCTCCACCCTCGCCCCGGACCACCGCCGCCAGCTCAAAGCCATCGAGAAAGCCATCCGCCGCCTGGGTGCCACCCTCTTCGCCGCCGCCCTCCTGGTGGCTGGCGCCGTGGTCTACCACGCCGGAGAAGTGCAAGGAGGCACCGGCCTGATGGCCGCGGCGGCCCTGCCCTTGGTGTGGGGTTGGTGGCGCTGGCGGTAGCTCGAACCGCAGACTAGACATTCGGGCTCGGGTCGTTTCTTCACAGGGATGAAGAATTCCTGATTCTATGCCTTGACCCAATGGACCGTTCGGCCTTCAGCTCATTGTCGAATGACTGGCTTGCGCGTGGCGTCGAATACGCTACAATAATCCGACAGTGGCGCCATAGATACCACGACGCTACAGCACAGAATATTATTCTCAGAGTCACTAGGTCCGATCTGAAGGAAGAGATTTTGGCGATGGAAGATGTTTGGTTTTACGCTTTCGAGGGGACTCAGAACGGCCCAGCTTCCCAAGACGAATTGCGGATCGCCCTGATCCAGGGCAGGATCGATCGTCAGTCTCTAGTCTGGCGCAAAGGCATGGCTAAATGGCAGCCTCTCGAAACCGTCAGGGACTTGAGACCGTTACTGGAACACCTGCCGCCACAACTGCCACCGCAAACTCCGACAACCCCCAATCAGCCGCAGCGGACTGAAGAAACGAAGCAGCCTCGGGGTGAATTCCTAGGAGAGAGGGGGAGATGGGCCTTGGGCGGAATCCTCTCTGCGCTCTGGGATTGGATCTTGGGAAAGTGGGTCCTCTCCTGTTTGGCCGGTACCGTCGGCGTGGTGTTAATTTTCTTCAACCCCTGGCGACCGCCGACACCTACTCCAACACCGAAAACTGTTGTTGTGGGCCAGTTGCATATCGATGCCAACCCCTGGGGCCAGGTCGAGTGGATCCGTGGACCGGATGGCAATCAAATCGATTTGCCTCCTGATCGGACGACCCCTTTTCTAATCACGGTGCCAACCGGCCAATACGAAGCCCTCGTGACCTATCCCCACGGCCAAGTCTCAGATCGCTGTGAGCTACCAGTGCAACCGGACCAGATCACCACGTGCTTCTTGGCCCTGGCACCGGTGGATGCGACGTCCTATTTCCAGAAGTTAGGATGGTGATTCATGCGACCGAAGTCCCGCCCCGCACTGGTATTGATACTAGCCCTGATTTTCGGCCTACTTCTGCCACCGATGGCCTCAACGTCCGAACACATTCGCTACTACAAATCAGGCCTTGATGCCGTGGAGAACCAGGACTGGAACCAGGTTGATACCTTGATGCAACGGGCGATCGCGGAGAAACCTGAGGAAAAAAGACGTGGAGTTTTCCGCCGCGGTGGGTATTTCCCTCACTACTATCTCGGCCTGGCTCGGTACTACCGGGGCGATTGCCCTGGAGCTTTGGCATCCTGGGCAGAGTCGGAGAACCAGGGCGTGATCATTGGTCGCAGCGAGTATGCAGAACTCTTGCGCCTTCAGAGCGATTGCCAAAAGAACCGCTCACCAACCATTGCCAGCGGATCGCCCGAGGCGACGGATACCTCCGGCAAGGGTGGAAAGAGTGGGAAGGACAAAGTCCGCACAACGCAGCGTTGGGTCGAGAAGCTTGCCGACCCCGCCAGCAAGACTCTGCAAGCCCTGGAGGGCGTCGCGCCAGCTGACTCGGACCTCGGAAAAACAATCCGCACAAGCCGGAGTCTGGTGGATGCAGCAGGCGCCGCTACTGACCTTGTGGATGTGGCCATGGCACCCGCGAAGAAGCTCGAGTTTGCTATCAATGCTTATTTCGCTGGTAAGCCGGTGCGGACCTTGGCGTATCTCGAGGCGGTCGATCTGTCCGACTCCAGGGCCAGGGCCCAAGTCCACCTCTTCCGAGCAGCGGCCAATTTCCGTCTCCACCTAATCGAGGGTCGCGACGAAACTCGCCTGGCAGAAGCGCGAAAGAACGGTAACCTATTCCAGCAGCAACAGTGGCGGAGCGATTTTCCCACCGAACTCTTCGACCCCCGCTTTGTGCGTTTTTTGCGCGCTGGTGATTAGCGCTGCCCTGCAAGTAGGCAGTCTTGGGCAGATGGCCCTGGAAGCCGCAGAAAGGCCCATGAGTATAACCAAGATGCTCCCCAAACAGCGGGACCTCTCCGACCTCGTCGGTGCCGGACGGATTGAGCCGGTCGTGCTGGAAGCTCTGGAAGAGCAACGTAGGTGGTGGTCGACGAACTCAACCCGTGCAGTTTCTGTTTACCGCCACCCCTCCCCCGCAGCTACTCCTCCCGCAACGCCACCTGGGGATCCACCCGAGCCGCCCGCCGAGCGGGGATGTAGCAGGCGCAGAAGGTGACCAGGACCAGGAATCCCGACAGCGCTGCGAAGACCGCGGGGTCGTGGGGCTGGACTTCGAAGAGCAAGCTCGCCAGACCCCGGGTCAAGGCGAAGGCCGCCACCAACCCCAGGGCGATGCCGCCCGCCGCCAGCAGGAGCCCCTGCCCCGCCACCAGGCGCACCACCCGGAGGCGATCCGCCCCCAGGGCCACCCGGATGCCGATCTCCCGGGTCCGACGGCTGACCCCAAAGGCCATCACACCGTAGATCCCCACCGCCGCCAACAACACGGCGCACGCCGCCAACGCCGCCAGCAGCACCATGGTGAACCGAGGGGAGGCCTTGGAGACCGCCAGCTGGTCTGCCATGGTGGTGAAGCTCCCCACCGGCAGATCGGCGTCCACCGCCCCCACCGCCCGGCGCAGCACCGGGGCCAGGGCCGCCGCTTCCCCGCTCCCCCGCAGGACCACCGCCATCGACCGGCGCGGCGACTGCCCGGCGGGGAAGTACATCTCGTCCAGCGGCGCCTGATCGAGGCCCCGTTGCTGCACATCCCCCACCACCCCGACGATGGTGCACCACGGTCGGGTGGAGCGCACGCCACCGGGGCGGAGGCGCTGCCCCACCGGCTCCCCTTCCGGGAAGAATCGCCGGGCCATGGTCTCGCTGATCAGCACCACCGGCGGGGCGCCCTCGACATCCGTCGGCGCGAAGAGTCGCCCCTGGACCAGGGGAATCTCGAGGGTGGAAAAGTAGCCGGGGTCCGCGAAGCGATACCAGGCCACCGGCTCCCGCCCCGGCTCCGGCAACGGCTGCCCCTCCAGGACGATGGAGGTATCGTTGCCGAAGGGGCTCAGGGGTACATAGCTCGCCAGGCCAGCCTCGGTCACCGCCGGATCCGCCGCCAGCTGCTCCTGGAGGGCCTGGTAGAACGCTGCGATCTGGTGCGGCTCGCCGTACCGCGCCTCCGGCAGGCTGAGACGGGCCATCGCCACGCCTTGGGTGACGAAGCCCGGGTCCACGCTGCCCATGCGATGGAAACTCTTGATCAGCAGCCCCGCCCCCACCAGCAGCGTCAGGGCCACCGCCACCTCCGCCACCACCAGCCCCCGCAACAGACGCCGGGGCACCGTACCCACCATCGCCCCCGCCCCGGACTCCTTCAGGGAAGCGCCGGGACCGCAACGGGCCAGGGCCCAAGCCGGGGCCAGACCGAAGGCGAGCCCCGTCACCAGGGTCACCGCCACCGTGAAGAGGAGCACCCGCCCGTCCAGCGCCACCTCCGCCAGTCGCGGGGTGCCCGCGGGGGCCAACCAGCGGAGACCCTCCATCCCCCAGGCCCCCAGCAGCAACCCCAGGCCACCGCCCAACGCCGCCAACACCACACTCTCCGTCAGCAACTGGCGCAGCAACCGCCGCCGCCCCGCCCCCAGCGCCCCCCGCAAGGCCATCTCCCGCTGCCGGGAGACCCCCCGCGCCAGCAGCAGCCCGGCGACGTTGACGCAGGCCAGCAATAACACCAGAGCCACCGCCGAGAGGAGCACCAGCAGCGGTCGGGTGGTGGTCCCGGTGATGAACTGATGCATCGGCACCAGGGTCACCGCCACATCCTTGTACTCCTCCGGATAGCTCTCGCCGATGGCCGCCGCCACTCGCTGCATATCGGCCCCAGCGACCGCCAGGGAGGTCTCTTCTTTGAGCCGACCCACGACCCGTAGGTAGAGGTTCCCCCGATCGTCCCGGCTGGGATCGATCACCATGGGGCTGAAGATCTCGGTACCGGTGAGGATCGGCGCCTGGAATCGGGGCGGCAACACGCCCACCACGGTGAATTCCTCGCCGTCCAGGAGGAGCTGCCGACCCAGAATCCCGGGATCGCCCCCGAAGCGCCGTTGCCACAACCCATGGGCGAGCACCGCCACCGCGGGTCCCCCGGGCTGACCCTCCTCCGCCGTGAAGCCTCGACCGTGAAGCATCGGCACGCCCAGGACCTGGAAGTACTCCGCCCCCACCACGCCCCCGGTGAGGATCTCCGGCTCGCCGCCCCCGGTCAGACTCGGCCCCCAGCCGGTGACCGCCGCCATCCCGGTGAAGGTCTCGTTCTCCTGCCACCAATCCCGGAAGTTGGCCATCCCCGTCCACTCCTGGACCGGCCCGCCCCGAGCCTCCCGGTTCTCCCACACCGTGACCAGCTGCTGGGGATCCCCATAGGGCAGGGGTCGGAGCAGCAGCCCATTGACGAAGCTGAAGATGGCGGTGGTGGCACCGATGCCAAAGGCCAGGGTGAGGGCCGCCACGCAGGTGAAGCCCGGTCGCCGCAGAAGACCGCGCAGGGCGAAACGAAGGTCGAGCCATAGAGTGTCCATACCGTTCACTATGGCAAAGACCATACCAACCGCAAGGACTGCCCCGTTGGCCCGAAAGGACGGGCACCTGGCCACCCTGCCGCCGCTCCCCTTCGCTGGCGGTGTCCGCCATCGGGACGGTGGATTCCAGAAACGGACAGTGGGGTGACCGGAGCTGCCATCGTTTGTAAATTGAACTAACCTGAACTAGAATACTCCCATGGTCACCGTGAACACCCACGAAGCCAAAACCCGTCTTTCCGCCCTCCTTGCCGCCGTCGAGGAGGATGGCGAAGTGGTCCTCATCTGCCGCCATGGCAAGCCGGTGGCAGAGCTGCGAGCCTTGCCGGAGGCCAAGGATCCGCTGAGTCTGCACCCCCAGTTGTCGAAGGTCATCTTTCATGAAGATCCCGTGGCACCGCTGGACCCCGAAGATTGGCCGGAGGCCTTCCAACAGGGATCGGACCTCCTGTGACACTCCTGGATACCTGCGTCCTGCTGTGGCTGGCGGCGGCTCCAACAAAGCTCTCCGCAGCGGCCCGCAAGCGCCTGTCTCAGCAGCGGGGTCGCCTCTTCGTGTCCGCGATCTCAGCCTTTGAGATCGGGGTCAAGCACAGCCGGGGCAAGTTGGAGCTACCGCTGCCTCCCGACGAATGGTACGCCCAGGCACTAGAATTCCACGGCTTACGCGAGATTCCGGTGAATGGCCCCATCGCCCTGCGCTCCACCGCGCTACCTCGGCTGCACGCCGACCCCTGCGACCGGATGATCGTGGCCACGGCACAGCTTCAGGGGATGACTTTACTGACCCCGGATCCATTGATCCAGGCATACCCAGATATCGAGGTGGTTTGGTAGCTTTTCCTCACCAGCCCCCCATTGCCCCACCCCCCTCCCCTCCTTTATCCTTCTTCCAGGAAATCCTGAAGTCTCGAACCCCTTTCCCCGGAGGTGCCCATGCAGATTGGAGCGGGTCTGATCGTTGGATTCATTGTCTGGTTCGTCGTGCGCTATCTGCTCCTCGGTTTTTTCACCGTCGATCAGAACGAGCGCGCCGTCAAGACCAGCTTCGGCCGAGCGCAGCGCCTGCCGGGGGATCCCCTGGCGAAGCCCCCGGGCGTGGAAGATCTGACCGAGGAGGAACGGCCTCGGTACGCCTTCCCCGCCCTCAAGGTCCTGCCGCCGGGGGGGCCGTACTTCAAGTTTCCCTGGGAGCGGGTGTACAAGGTCTCCGTCGCCACCGAGACCCTGAACATGGCCCATGACCCGGAATCGAAAACCGCCAACTCCGGCGGCACGATCCTGGAGGCCGTCACCAAGGACCAGTTGAACATCGGGCTGACCGGACAGATCCGCTACCGGGTGGCGGAATCGAACCTTTACGCCTACCTCTTCGGGGTCAAGAACCCCATCGCCCATGTGATGGGCTTTTTCATCTCCATCCTGCGGGAACGGATCGCCAACTTCGAAGCCCCCAAGGGGGGCGTCATGACCCTGGGGCACGAGGACGCCGAGAGTCCCATCGAAGGGGAAATCGAGATCGGGGTCTCCATCAACGACCTGCGCAAGAACCTGCGAGACATCAACGACCACATGATCCACGAATGCATGACCTCAGCGGCGCGCTACGGCATGGAGTTGGACGCCTCGTTGATCACCGGCATCGACCCGCCCCAGGACGTGGAGTCGGCGCTGGCGGCCATCAACACGGCCCACAACCAGGTTTCCGCAGACATTTCCCTGGCCCGGGCGGAAGCGGACCAGAAACTGGTGCAGTCCCGCCGGGCGGTGGAGATCCAGACCCTCGACGCCCACGCCGAGGTGGAACCGCTGACCGCGCTGGCGGACCAGTTGCGGCAGTTGAAGGCCTCCGGCACGGGGGCGCTGGCGGCATACCTGAAGAATGTCCGCCTCGACCTCTACACCCAGGCGCGGCGGGTGCTGCGCGAGGAGGCACGCTGATGACCTTCCTGATCACCGCCGCCGCCACGTTTTTTGGTCTCTTCATCGCCGTCCCCATCTTCCTGGCGCTGGTGCGCTTCTTCGGGATCTACGCCGTCGTCGAAGAACGCACCGCCCGGGTATACACCCTGTTCGGCAAGGTCATCGGCACCCTGAACGAGCCGGGGCTGCACATCCTCTTCTTCAAATTCGGATTGAAAGCCTTCCTGCTCCCCTTCCTGGGCCGCAACTACGTCCTGGACCTGCGCCTGGACCAGCAATACCTGCGCAGCCAGCCGGTGAATTCGGAGGAGGGCGCGCCCATGGGCATCGGGATCTGGACGGAGTTCTACGTCAGCGATCCGGAAGCCTACCTGTTCAAGAACACCGACCCCCGGGGCTCGCTGCTGGCCAACGTCAGCAACGCCACGGTGCGTTCGTTATCCAACATGGCGCTGGAATCAATGCTCGAAAACCGTCACCCCATGAGCCGCACGGTGCGGGGCGAGGTGTCCCCCCAATCCCACGAATGGGGCTATAAATTGGGCTCGGTCTACATTCGCAAGGTGCATTTCCGGGACCACGACATGATCCAGCACATCGAAGAAAAGGTGGTCAACCGCCTGCGTCAGGTGACCTCCGCCATCAAGCAGGACGGCGCCAACCAGGTGAGCGTCATCAAGTCCACGGCGGAGCGCAAAGCCGCCATCGAATTCGCCCGCGCCGCCGCCATGCGCCCCTCCATCGTCGGCGAGGCCCTGAAAGCCATCGCCGCGGACCCGGAGGTGGAACACGGCCTGTTCGAGATCCTGGAAATCCAGCGCATCATCCAGGGCGAGGCGGACATCACCCTGGTGCCCAAGGGGAGCGGGGAGTTGCTGGCGCCGCTGTTGGCGGCGAAGTAGGGGTGCGCGGGGCGGTGGGTCAGTCCTTCAACGGATTGACCCATCGCAATCCCGGGAAACGAGCAAAGTCGGCGTCCGTAGAATAAAGAACATACCCCCGCTCCATCGCCAAGGTGGCCAGGTGGGCATCCGTAGTGAGGTTTCCCCCAGTCCCAAGCCGCTTCAGGGCGGTGCGCAGACGGGAGAAGTGATCGTCTGCGGGGTGCGGGATATGGACGTGGGGCAGCGCCAACCAACTTTCGACCCGGGCACAGACGGAATCCACATCGAGGGGGCGATCAAGAACCTTCCGATGGGTGGTGATCCGGACAAACCCCAGAATCGCCACCCAGGCAAGACCAACTCCCGTCGTTCCCCTCAGGCACTCCTCCCACCAATTTCGCGCGCGATCATGGAAGGGTGAATCCTGATTGTGGGCATGGATCAGTACGTTGACGTCCGGCAGGATCACGGGCGAACCTGCTTCTGCCAGGACTCAAGGAACGCCTCCGCCTCCAGTTCATCGGCCAGCTGATTGAGCCGATCCAGGTCGATCCCAGGCCGGAAGCCGAAGGAGTGGGGGATCACCTTCGGCGGATCCGCCACCGGTCGCGCCTCGACCCCCAAGCCGGATCGAATCGCCTCGTTGACCACCCGCTTGAACGCCACCCCCCGCTGCCGGGCTCGCTCGTGGAGCAAACCGGCCAGATCATCGTCGAGAGTCAGCGTTGTCCTCATAAGTGAAGCCTAAGGCATCAACGATTTTGATGTCAAGGCATCAAACAGCCCCCTACATCCCCGCCATGATGCAGAAACCGCTATCCACGAAGAGCACCTGACCGGTGATGCCGGAGGCTTTGTCGCTCAACAGGAAGTAGCTGGCGTCGGCGGCTTCCTCGACGGTGATGTTGCGTTTGAGGGGCGTTTTCTCCGGGTAGATGGTCCGGATGTCGCTGAAACTCGCCACGCCGCGGGCGGAGACGGTCTGCAACGGTCCGGCGGACACAGCGTTGACCCGGATGCCCTGGGCGCCCAACTCGAAGGCCAGTTGGCGGACGATGTGCTCCAGGGCCGCCTTGGCCGAGCCCATGACGTTGTAGCTGGGCACCACGCGCTGGGAAGCCAGGTAGGTCATGGCGATGATGGAACCGCCCTCGGTCATGTACTTCTTGGCCTCCCGCCCCATGGGGATCAGGGAGTAGGCGCTGATCTCCAACGCCAGGCGGAAGCCGTCGCGGCTGGTGGCGGTGAAATCCCCCTCCAGATCCTCGCGCTGGGCGAAGGCGATGGAGTGCACGACCTGATCGAGACGGCCCCATTTTTCCTGATGCTGAGCGAAGACGCTCTCGATGGCGCCTTCCTGGGTGACATCGCACTCCACCAGCAGGGCGTCGTCGATGCCCTCCTCTTCCAGGAGCTTTTCGATGCCCCGCAGGAAACGCTCCTGATAGGCCAGGGTGAGCTTGGCCCCGCCCTGGTGTAGTTTTTGGGTGATGCCCCAGGCGATGCTGCGCTTGTTGGCCACGCCGAAGACGATGGCGGTCTTTCCTTCCAACTCCATAAGTGTTCCTCCCGGTGCGGAAGGGTATAGCATCAGGGACCATGAAAACCAGCACGCGTCGTCTGCTCTTCGCCCTGGGGCTGCTCCTGGTGTTGGCGGTGGGAGTCCTGTTGCTCCTCCCCTCCCCCATCGATCCGGCTCCTTTCCAGCCACCGACAGGACCGTCCCTGGCCGGTCCCCTGGCGCCCAACGAGGCGCTTCGGGGGGCGGAACTTCTGGGCCTGGGCAAGATCCGTGGGCCGGAGGATGTGGACGTGGACGACGAGGGGGGCATCTACGGCGCCACGGAAGACGGCAAGATCCTGCGCCTGACACTGATGGCGGATGGCACGGAACGGCTGGAGACGTTCGCCGAGACCGGCGGACGCCCTTTGGGGATGGAGTTCGACGAGGCGGGCAACCTGATCGTGGCGGACGCGTCCAAGGGGTTATTGCGCATCGACCGCCAGGGAAAGGTCGAGACCCTCTCCACCGAAGCCGATGGCGTGCCCTACCGCTTCACCGACGACCTGGATATCGCCTCCGATGGCCGGATTTTCTTCTCCGACGCCAGTCATCGCTTCGGACCCCAGGAATACCTCTACGACCTGCTGGAGGCCCGCCCCCACGGTCGGCTGCTGGTCTACGATCCGGCGACCGGCAAGACCACGGTGCTCCTCGAGCAGCTCTACTTCGCCAATGGTGTGGCGCTGGCCTCCGACGAGAGCTTCGTGCTGGTCAACGAGACCTACCGCTACCGCATCCGGCGCTACTGGTTGAAAGGGGACAAGGCGGGGACCGACGACATTTTCTGGGACAACCTGCCGGGTTTCGCGGACGGCGTGGCTTCCGACCGGCGGGGGCGTTTCTGGGTGGCCATGTTCACGGTGCGCAACCCGCTGATGGATCGTCTGCACCCCAGCCCCTTCCTCAAAAGCAATCTCGCCAAATTGCCCAAAGCCCTGTGGCCGAAACCCGCGCCCTACGGCTTCGTGGTGGTGTTGGATGAGACGGGCGAGGTGATCGGCTCCCTGCACGACCCCGGCGGGGAACACATCACCGAGATCACCTCCGCGGAACCGGCGGGGGAATACCTCTACCTGGGCACCCTGCACCAGCAGCGCATCGGACGCCTGAAGTTGCCCCAGCATCTGCGCTAGCAGCTTGTGGTGAAAGTCGGCCGCATGCGAGAGCGAGGAATTTTCGGCCAGATCAAGGCGGAAAATCGCAGGAATATCCGAGATCTTGCGAGATTTTCCAACGCCGAT
>Ga0055474_10000057_pt1 | contig 21646 bp, 24 predicted proteins | sample Muzzi_PWA_D1_FD_57680 | JGI IMG/M metagenome (GOLD analysis project Ga0055474, IMG submission 57680) | Wetland microbial communities from San Francisco Bay, California, USA, that impact long-term carbon sequestration - Muzzi_PWA_D1 | ecosystem: Environmental > Aquatic > Marine > Wetlands ... | reverse complement strand
GGGGGGGGGGGGGGGGGGGGGGGGGGGGGGGGGGGGGCCGGTTTCGTCCAGGGCGGTGCCCTTGACGCCCTTGGTGACGGTGACGGTGCCGTCCTGGGTGGCGGTCAACAAGGCGATGTACTCCTCCCCCACCGCCAGAGGGTCGCCGTTGGCGTCCAGGTCGTCCAGGACCAGGGTGACGGCGGGTTTGGCCCAGAAACGGCGGTGGGCGAACCAGGCCCAGTCGGTGATGTCTACCTCCCCCACCCCGGCGCCGGGGGTGGCCTTCGGTTCTTCCCACCAGGCGGTCTCGGAGGAGTCGTGGAAGGGGAGGACCACGCCGCTGCCGTGGGGCAGTTCGATGCCGGGGAGGCTGACGGCGGCTCCGGTGAGGACCTGGAGTTCGTACTGGTAGAGCTGGTCGGCGGTGCCGGGCGGGGGGTTCTGGCGGAGTTGGAGGGCGACTTCTTCGCCTGATTCCAGACTCGGCTCCAAATCCGGCAACCAGATCAGGCGCCCGGCTCCCAGGGGGAGCCACGGCCCCCCGGCGAGCGAAACCTCGATCCACCCCTCATCCAGGGGCGGGAGGCCCTCGGGCTGCCAGGGGGAAGCGGCATCGAGCCTGGCCAGGAGGCGGAGTTGGGCCTCGCGGGCGGTCTCGTCGCCTTCGTTTCTCAGCAGGAGATCCAGGGGGGCGCCGGGCTGGCCGGTGTCGGTGGTGGGGAGGGGGGTGAGATCGGCCAACGGGATGCCGGAGGGTTCGCCGGTGGGGTCGAGGATGCGGAGGGCGGCGGGCATGGTCAGGCTCCTTGCAAGACGGCCCACGCCTCTTCAGCGGAGACCTCGTAGCGGGACTCCGTGAGCTGCTGGCCGGTGTTGTGGAAGGCGACCTGCTCGCCCCCCTCCAGGAGGGCGAAGGCGAGGCCGTGGGGGGCGGGGCCGAAGAAGACGAAGGAGCCGGAGTAGACCAGGAAGGCGCGGTGCACTCCTCCGTCGTTGTAGATCACCCACTGCGGGGAGGTGTGGACGATGGGGATGTCCACGACGTGGGTGCCCCCGGCCTGGCTGACGGGCTTCCACTGCCCCGGCTGGGGGTCCAAAGTCTGGGGTGGCCAGAGGGCAGGATCGTGGGGCTCTCCCCGGTGGAGGTGGGGGCCGCCGGTGGGGGTGGCGGAGAGGGGCAGATCGGGGGAGACGGTGGCGGTGGGGTGGGGGTTGCCGTCGAAGTCCCGGGCCTCGACGCTCCGCCCCACCTGCCACCCCGGGGATTCGGTGAGGGCGGCGTAGGTGCCGTAGCGGCCCCAGGCGCCGGTGACAGGGCCGAAGCCGGGGGGCAAGGGCTCGAAGTCTTCCGGCGGCGGCAGAGGCGGCGGGCCTTCGGGAGGGCGGGGTCTCGACGAGGCGCCCTCCAGGAGGGGGTGGGTGGAGACGCCCTGTTTGCCGGAAGGCGGGCCGCCGAGGATGAGGCGCTCCCGCCCGCCCCGGGGTTTGCCCACGGGGACCTCGGTGCCCGGAGCGTAGGTACGGCCCCCCAGGGAGGTGGCCTCGACGATCTGCCCCTCGATGTCCACGAGGGCGCGCCCGTCGGCGTCGAGGGGGCGGACGTAGAGGGCGGGGACGGCATCGGCGGAGCGGCGGCGGTCTTTCTCCAGGATGCGGGCGAGGCGGCGGAGGGCCTCGGTGGACCGTTCAGTCGTCATAGACATCCCCCACGATGCGGGTGACGGGGAGAGCGTCCGGGGCGCTCTGGAGGTGCTCGATTTCCGTAGGGTGGAGCACCAGCTCCAGGAAGGGCGGATCGGAGAGGGCCACGGGGCGCAGGACGGAGAGGGTGGGCTGGAGGAGGGTTTCCACCTGTACGGTGCGCTTCAGCGATTCGGCCCCCAGGTGCTCTGCCACGGCCCGCAACTCCCCCACCGACTCGGCGAAGGCCACCTCCACCCGCTCGGTGCGAGGGAGACGGCAGGCGGGGTCCACCCCCAGGTCGTAGGCCCACTGGATACGCTGGGTGGCGTCGGCGGGGGCGGCGACTCCGCCGGGCTCCGGGTCCACAGACGTGGGCACGGCTTCCAGGGAACCCTGGACGGTCTCCACCCTGACCTGGAGGTGCTCGGGGTCGGTGGGGCGGGTGGGGAGTTCGGTGAAGGTGGTTTCCTGCCGGGCGTCATCCCCCTTGGCCTGGGCCGTCTTGCTCTCCCGGCGGATCAACAGGAAGCGCTCCTCCGGATCCCGGGAGGTGAGGCCCTCGCCGAACCAGTACTCGGTGCCGGGCTGGAGGTCCCAGGTGGAGGTGGTGGTGATCTCCTGTTCGATGTAGCCCCCCTTGGAGGCGAAGGTGGTTTCGTCCAGGGAGACGCCATGTTGTTGGGTGACTCCAACTCCCGTGAAGGCGAGGTAGCGCTCCCCCTCACCCCCGATCTGGATGGCTTGGCCGTTCGCCAGAACGCGGGCCAGGTTCCGGTACGGCAGCTCCTCCCAGGGGATGGAGGGATCGAGGGCGTCCTTCCGCTTGAGCCACGCCCGGCGGCCGCGCCACCCCTCGACGGCCCGCCGGTAGCGTGCCTGAACGCCATCTTCGTAGTCCCAGTACTCGTGGGTGACCTCCACCTCCTGAAAGACGGCCTGGCGGCGGCGGTAGGTGGGGGTGGGGTCGAGGTCGAAACCGCCGACCGGGGAAGGGTCGGGTACTTCATACATCCAGGCGCCGTTGGTGTTGACGGCGGCGATGGAGCCGTCCGGGTTGAGGGCCGCCTTCCACACCTCCCCGCCCCGGAACCATTCCCACTTTCCCGTCCGGCGGTAGACGAGCTTGCCGCAGCGCTTCGTTTCCAGAACCTCGACCCGCTGGAATTCCCGCTCTTTGGGGGCGCCGGAGAAGTGGAAGGGAACGGGGACGATCTGGCCCGCCGGATCGTGGGAGGCGACGGCCAGGGGAATGTGCATGGGGCGGAAGAGGCGGGTGGTGGTGCGGGTGGTCTCCTCGCCGCAATCCGGATCCACCAGCTGGCGGACGCTGTGGGTGAGGATGCGGGTGGGGCCGTCCGCGAGGGTGCCCGCGGAGTGGGTGGGGGCGCCGGAAGAGAGAATGCGGGCGCTGGTGAGCGGCTCTCCAGAGAAGGTGCCACCCACTTTGTCAACCAGGCTGCCGAGCAGTCTTCCCAGTGGGGCCGTGGTGATCACCCCGGTGGCCGGTTCGTGGTGCAGAGCCCGCAGCTCCGGCAGCAGCAACTCGTTGACCAGAGGGTAGACGGCCTCGGCCTCCGCGTTGACCAGCTTGGAGATCACCGCCCCGCCGGAGAGGGCGATCTCGGCCCCTGGTACCCCGGCGGAGGTGAGGATCTGACGGGCAACGGAACCCCGGGGGCGGAGGGACCCCCGGGGGATGAGGACCCCGGCGGTGGCCCGCTCGTAGCGGCCACCCCGGCCCAGCCCCGAGAGGCGAATCTGCGGCGGCTGCCGCTGCTCGTCCACCCGCTTGACCACACCCCGGTGGAGGAGGACGACCTCCCGGGCGCCCTGGTCGGTGTGGACGAGGATAGAGAGGCCCACCTCGGCGCAGAACGCCTCGACGCCACCCATTGGAGGGGACCCGAGACGGCCCACGAGGGAGGTGCCATCCCGGCGGATGCGGAGGCCCGCGCTCCAGGTGTGGAGGCCGTGGCGCTGGTGGCGGACGGAGAGGGGGAAGACGAGGTCGGAGGCGGGGATCTCCACGCCGTTCCAGGTGAAGCGCCAGCGGTAGGTCAACCGCCGGGCCGTGAGCGCCCGGCAGAGGGCGCCGCTCACCTGTCCCAGAAGGAGAGGTTGGGCTGCCGGATCCCGGGGGTTGGCGTGGACGGTGCCGGTGAGGGTGACGGCAGCCCCTCCCCCACCGGCGCGGGTCTCGCCGGAGAGGGAGACGGCGGCGTGGACGACTTCCATCTCAGCGCTCCATCAGCCCCGGCCTTCCGTGAAGGTGAGGCGGGCCTTCAGGTCGTTGGCGCCGGGGAGGTTCCAATCGATGCGCACCCGGCCCTGGGGGACCATGGGGTAGAAGAGGACGAGGAAGCCGCCGGGGTGCCCGGCGGGGAGGCCGGGGGCGGTCTCGATCTGGAAGGGTTGGGGGCCGCCGGGCACGGTGACCTCGTCGGCCTGGGGACTGCCCGCCCCGAGCACCGTCAGATCCGTCTGGACGGCCTGATTCACGGCGGGATCCAGAACCCACGCCTGGGCCGGGTAGTCCTGGGGATCGATCCCCGGCAGGTGCCAGGGAGTGCCCCGATATGTCTGCCAGGTGGTCTGCTCCGGATCCGCCAGGGCCAGGCTCCACACATCCATCCCCCACTGCCCCCAGAAGAGGGGGAGAAACTCCCCGGCCCGGCTGGCGGATTCGGCCCACTGGAGGGTCTGCTTCTGCTCCAGGGTGTGGAGCTGAATTTCGACCTCTCCCTGGAAGCGCTGGAAGCTCACCGGGCGGGTGGGGTCGGCGACGTGGAGGGCGAAGAGGTCGCTGCCGTCCACGGCCTGGCCGGAGGGGAGATCGTCGGGGTGCTGCCAGCTGGCCGCCGGGGTGGACACCGCCAGGCGGGTGCCCGCGAGCCAGAGGCCCTCGTAGTGGGGAGCGCGGTGCTGGGCCGGGCGGCCCCAGTAGATGGGCCCTCGGGCATTCATAGTAAGAGGGTCGAGTCGGCGGCGACGCCGGGAGCCACACCATCCCCGGCTGGGGAGGAGCCCTGTTGCCGGAGGGCGGCGTCCAGACGGCGGCGGAGATCGCGGTTTTCCCGCTGGAGCTGGTCCAGGCGGCGGAGGAGGTCTTGCTGGCCCGCCTCCACCACCCCGGTGAGCTGACGGGCCAGGCGGCGGAGATCGCCCTGGAAGTGCTCCAGCCCCACCCGGTTGCCCTCTCCGGAGGGTTCCCCCGAGCGACTGCTGACCGCCGCCCCGGCGCCCGGCCCCGAGGCACCGAAGGGCTCCAGACCCGTCCGGTGATCGCCCTCCCCAGAAGGAGGAGCACCGGAGCTGGAGCCGCTGACGGCGGGGGCGGGAGGCGGCGGGGTGGGCGTCAAGGTCTGGGAATCGCCCGGCGCCAGCCGCTGGCTCTCCTCCCCCAGCGCCTTGAGGAGGGAGGTGGTGTTGCGGATCGCCTCGCCCGCCCGCTCCACGTCGGTGACGATGTCCTGGAAGGCCATGGTCTACTCCCTTCGCCCCCTCCGCTGAAGGCTCTCCCCGGCATTGCACAGGGCGAGCCCCAACTGGAAGAACTCGAAGCTGCCCCGGTCGGGGCGCTGGAAGCGGACGGTGCGCCGCTTCTTGCGCCCCCGCCGGGGGCCGGGATCCCGGCGAGGCGCGAGAAGGGGCCGCCCGGTGGCCGGGTCGAAACCCTGGAAGGCGAAGCGCTCCTCGTCGAAGGTGACCTCCCCCCGGTTGCCGAGATCCTGGGGGTTGGCCTGGCTCAGCACCGCGCCCACGCGGCAAAAGAGGCCGCCGGTAGCCCAGAAGAAGCCGGACTCCGCCCGGCGCCGCTCCCGCTCCAACGTCTCGCAATCCTCGATCAGCCCATCGAGCCGGGCCAGGAGCCTTTGAGTATCCGCCTCGAAGCGGTCGGCGGCGGTGGTCCAGGCGCTGGCCAAGCTCATGGGGCACCTCCGGCTCCGGCGCCGGTACGCGCGATGCAGGCGTCCAGCTCCGCGCATTTGGCGAGGAGGGCCTCCATGTTGGCGAGCATCCGATCCCGCGCCGCATCCGAGGCCTGGGCGGCTTCCTCCCACGCTTCCCGCTGCCCCCGGCCCACCCGCTCCTCCAGCCGCCGCAGCCGTTCCTCCAGGGTTTGCGCCCCCTCGGCGGCGCGGCGGGAACCCTCCTCCCCCGCTTCCCCGGCCCGCTCGGCGGCTTCGGCCTGGCCCTCCAGTGCCTCCGTGGCGCCATCGGCCGCCTGCTGGAACTCCCCGGCGGCGGAGGCTCCCTCACGGGTGGCGTCCGCCTGGTCGCGGGCGGCGGTGGCGTCCTGCCGTCGGCTCGCCTGGAGACGGCGGAGGATGTCGAGGCTCTCCTGGCGCTGTGCCCGCTCCGCCTCGGTCTGCGCCGTGGCCCGGCGGATCTGGATCCCCGCCTCGGCAAAGGCCCGGCCCGTCCGCTCCGCCGCGCCCCCGAGGTCTTCCATGTCGTCCGCCGCCCCCACCCCTTCCGCCCGGAAGCGGGAGGTGGCCTCGGTCAGATCCCGGAAGCCCTGGTCGCCCCGCTCCAGGATCTCCTCCGTCAGGCGGCTCTGCCGGACGAACTCCCCCTGCGCCTCCCCCGCCTCGTCGAGCCCCGAGGCGACCCCGGAGGCGGCCTGCTCCAGGGCGTCGAGCTGAGCCTGCTCATCGGTAGTCAAACGGCCCCTGTTTTTCAGACGATCGATAGCCGCCGCGATCTGCTCCTCCCCACCCGGTTGGAATTCGACGGGCACGGTGATCCCGTCGCCGTTCTCCCCAAAGCCCGTGTTCCCCGCCAGCACCTCCCGCAAGGTCTGCCCCTTCTCCTCGAAGCGGATGGGAACGGTGAAGGAGAGTTCGTTCAGTTCGTTCAGCTCGTCGATGTCCAGCCGGGGCTGGATCTGGAGTTGCCGCAACCGTTCCAGGTCGGCGAGATCTTCCTTGAGCCCCTCCGCCGCCCGCTCCGCCCGTTCGAGGCCCTCGATGGGCAGCCCTTCCTCGAAGGCAGCCCGGGCCGATTCGAAGGTGCCAGCCACTTGTTCCAGCCGATCCCGCACCCCCGCCGCCCGCGCCTCCCCCACCCCCAACGCCTCGGCCACGGCGGCGAGGGCCGGGGGCACCTCTTCGTAGCGGGCCACCTGCACCGCGACCTGCTCGGCCAGGGCGGCGCCCACCTCGGTCTGGATCTTCTGCTCATCGGAGAGGAAGCGGTACGCCTCCACCAGGGAGCGGGTCTGCTCTTCCAGCTTCTGCTGGTCCGCCTCCAGGCCGGTGATCACGGAGCGGGCACCCTCCGAGAGCCCCGCCAGGCGGGACGCCGCAGCATCGGCGGACGCCCCGATCTGGTCCAGCGACTCGGCGCCCTCCTCCCCCGCCGCCTCCAGCGACGCCTTCAGCCGCTCCACCTCCCGGATGGCACTGAGCAGCGGTTGGGGGATCTCCCGCCCGGCGTTGAGGAAGGCCTGGGTGACGGTGGAGACCCCGGCTTCGATGCGCTCCAGATCCTCCGCCGTGGCGTTGCCGTTGAGCTGCACCGACACCAAGGCCCGGGTGACGGCGGTGAGGGCCTGGCCCAGGTTGCCGCTCCCCGCCTCCAGCGCCCGCTGCTGGATCAGCAAGCGCCCCACCGCTGCGGAGACGGCTTCAGTCCGCTTTTCCTGTTCTGTGAGACCCAGTCGCAGATCCGCATTGGCCTGCTGGTTCTTGCTGATCTGCTCCAGCAGCCGAGAGGTCAGGTCCAGCACAAACCCAAGGGAGCGGCCCAGGGCCTGAGCGCTGGTGTCCAGGCGATCGAGCCGGGCGCTCCCGTCTTCCGCGAGGCTGGCCAGGGGTTGCGCGAAGCCTTCCGCAAAGGAAGCCTTGATGCGGTCGGCAGCGTTGGCGATGCGGGCCGCCGCAGCGTCGAAGTCCGACGCCGCTTCCCGGGCCGCGGCGCCGAATTCCTCCCGCAGAGCACGACCGAAGGGCACCACCACATCCCGGGCCTTGAGGACCCCGGCCCGGAGATCGTCCTGCAGAGCACCGGCGGTGGTGCCCAGCGCCCTGGCCAGGCGGTTGAAAGTGCCCGGGAACCGCTCCGCGATCTGGAGCAGCTCTTCCGTGGCCACCGTCGGCTTGGAGAGAATCTGGGTGTAGGCCTGAAAGATGCCGGAGAGATCGACAGTGGTCTTGCCCAGGGCGCGCCCCGCTTCCAGGGTGCCGAGAAATAGCTCCCGGATCTCCTGCTGGGAGACCCCCGTTCCCTCGGCGGCGGCGGTCACCTGGAGGTAGTCGTTCTGGAGTTCGCGGAGTTTGAAACCGAGATCATCCACGGTCTGCCCGAGGAATTCATATTCCCGGGCCGCAGCCTCGTTGTCCCCCTTGAGGGCCACCGTCAGCCCCCGCACCACCTGCGTCTTGGCCTGCAAGGCGTCCAGGGAGGAGCCCACCAGCCGGAGGCCCTCCACCAGGGCCACCCCCACGTTCAGGCCCGCCAGGAGGTTCTTGATCTTGGCGACCCCGGAGCCCAGCTTGCGGAGACCGGAAGCGCCCTTCTCCCCGATGCCCTCCACCTCCCGCCGCGCTCGGCGGGCTTCCTTTGCCAGATCCTCGATGGAGGCATCCACCAGCTTGAGGCCCCGGCGCAGGACTTCCGCCTGGCGCCCCCCCTTGCCCGCCAGCTCCACCAATTCGTCCGTGACTCCGGCGATGGACCGCTCCAGTTCTTGGGCTTCCTTGCTGGTCGGGTCGAAATCCGCCTGGCGGCGCAGCTCGACGAATTGGGAGTTCAGCTGCCGCAGTTGTTGCCGCAGGCCATCAAAGCGGGTCTGGTCGGCGGCGGAGAGCTGGACGGAAGCCGCCGCAGCCTGGCGGGCCAGATGCCGGGCCTGGTCGGCGGCGGCGGTGATCTGGAGCACCAGGCGGCGAGCCTTCTCCTCCTGCCCCTCGAAGGGCTGGGCCTGGGTGACCGCCTCCAGTTCCCGGACGAGCCGGTCCACCTCCTGGGTGAGATCCTGGATGTTGTCCGTCTGGAGGCCGTCAATTTCGTTCTGGAGCTTGGCCCCGGCGGCGGCGGCTTCCAGGAACTCTTCCCGCAGGGGGAACTCGGTATCGCCGAGACCGGCGAGGAGGCGGTCCAGATCCTCGAAGGTCTTTTGGGTCTCGGACTTCGCCTCTTCCATGCCCTGAAGGTAGGGCTGGTTTTCCGCCTCCAGGGCAACCTTGATGGAGTCGGTCATGCCGCGATCTCCGACATCTGCCAGCGGCGCATGGAACGGCTGCCCCCCACGACGTAGGAAAGCATCTGCCCCAGGCCGTAGCGCCGCAGGTTGGGATGCCACGCCCCATGGGGCCGCCGGGCGATGCGCTGGGCGAAGAACTTCTCCGCCGTCATGGCCACCCCGAACTCAAAGAGGAAGAACCACCACTGGGCGTAGTAGCGGGGATCGCTGGTGCTGTACTCCCGACGGGTGTCCGCCGCCTTGCGGGGAGTGATCACCAGGGGGCCAGCGGTCAGGAACTGGCCGGTACCGCCCCGGAGGGGGGCGGCGTAGGGGACGCGGGTGCCTCGCTCCACCCGCTTGGGGGTGATGATGGTGATGTTGTCCGGGTGGCCGATCTGCCAGGACTGGCGGAGGCGGCCCGTTCGCTCCAGGGGTTCGCCAATGGGAGACCTGCCGAAGGGGCTGGGGGGATCCCAGGGGACCGTGCGACCGTCTACCAGGATGCCGGTGCGGCGGGAGAATTGATGGTCCACGGAGGCGGCGTGGGCTTGGGCCAGGAGTGTGAGGGGGGCTGTGAGGTCTTGGCCTCGGTCTATGTAGGGGGAAAAGGCGCGGTTGAGGCTGGTGAGGTTTAGGCGGGTGCGGACAAGAGACATGGCTTCATGATAACGATACGTCCTTTATATGTCTATATCATTGCCGATGGGCTTGACGCAGACACGCCCAGGGATGAGACCTGATCATGTTAGTCTGGGGAAGCTTAGAGTGGCGGTGGCCCTCAGACCATCGCAGGATCCCGTGGACGATATGAAGCGCCAGCGCGTGTACACCGATACCTCCGTTATCGGGGGTTGCTTCGACCCAGAGTTCGACCGATGGTCGAACGGGCTGTTCGAGGATTTCCGGCTCGGTCTCTTCGTCCCGGTCGTCTCGTCTGTTGTAGCTGCCGAGATCGAGAAAGCCCCAGAGACGGTGCGAGCAGCCTACGACGAATTACTCGCCCTGGAAGCGGAAGTCCTCCTCGTGACGGATGAGGCCCTTGACCTCGTAGACGCCTACCTCGAACGCGGCGTGCTCACGCCGAAGTTCTACGACGACGCAACGCACATCGCGCTGGCTACGCTGTCAGGTGTGGACCTCGTCGTGAGCTGGAACTTCCGCCATATCGTGCACTACGATAAGATCCGTATGTTCAACGCGGTGAACCTTGAGCGCGGGTACAAGCCGGTTCAGATCTACTCACCACGAGAGGTGACCCATCATGGAGAAGCCGAAGAAGGAGATTGACGCCGTGCGGTTGGTCCGGCGCATTCGAGATGCCCATTTTGAGAAATTGAAGGACGTATCTCGGGCAGAGCGGATCGCCTTTTTCAACAGCAAGGTCGGTCAACAGCGGCCTGATTCAGACCGTGCTCGTAGGGTGGTGGTGTAACCCGCACCCCCACCCGATCTGATCAGCCCCTCCGTTCTCACTCCCCCATCGCCCCCTGCCCCAACGGCACCAACACGCCCCGCCCGGTGTAATCCCGAGTCACCCAGACCCCATACTGAACCAGTGCCGGATGCCAGGCCCGCCCCATGTGGCCCCTTGCCCGGTGCCGCCCCGGAGGGGGGCGGCGTAGGGGGCGCGGGTGTCCCGCTCGACGCGCTTGGGGGTGATGACGGTGATGTTGTCCGGGTGGCTGATCTGCCATGACTCGCGGAGGTGGCCCGTGCGCTCCAGGGGTTCACCGATGGGAGAACTGCCGAAGGGGCTGGGGGGATCCCAGGGAACCGTGCGACCGTCCACGAGGATTCCGGTGCGGCGGGTGAATTGATGCTCCACGGAGGCGGCGTGGGCCTGGGCCAGGAGGGTGAGGGGGGCGGTGAGGTCTTGGCCTCGGTCTATGTAGGGGGCGAAGGCGCGGTCCAAGCTGGTGAGGTTTAGGCGGGTTCGGATGATGAGCATGGGCTCATAATACGAAATCGTCCGTCATATGTCGATGTCAGTACCAGCTCGACGTCGCCATGGAGCCTATGGGCCAGAGAGCCCCAACTCGACCTAATTTTTGGGGTAAGCTAACTGGATACGGCCCAAGTTGACTGCGTTAGTGCACGAAAGCTGGACTCATGGCGATGTTTGGTTAGCACGAATATTGCGAGGATTGCATGGGCAGAGATCTCAAACTAAACCTTTTTTCAGCGCTCGTCGGATTTCTGTCTCTTGTTGTTGGAGTCCTAAGGTGGCTCTGGCCGGATCCTGATATTCCGGCAGTGAGTAAGTATCTTATATCACATGCGACGTTCAGGGCTCTAATCAGCATTACCACGGCATTGTTTGTGTTGGCGCTGTATCGCCTGTGTGCAAGAAGTCTTTCGCGTTGGGCTCTTACTTTGATGCTGGCTACCTACCTGGTTACTGTGGCGGGTGCGTACTTCGTAGGGGCGGGCCTACCAACGGTCTCGGAAAAGCCGCCAGAGCTGGAACCTGTGCCGCCTGAGAAGTATGTGGGAGTAGCCGATTTCGAGGCCTACTGCCTTTCGGCGCTGCGGGGAGACTCCTTTTCCCCGCTCGCAGGTGGACCTCTCTGCATCGTTGACGGAGTTCCAACCGCAATAGAGCTTCCGGAGGTTTGCTTTTGGCAGTATGGGAGTACTTTGTATGAGATTGACCCTCAAACACAGACGATTCTTTGCGATACCAGCCAGCGTTCCCAACCTCCCTGCAACCCATCGCAAAGATTCTGTGGGGATGAAACCGAATTCTGCTGTCCGAAGGAATGATAAAAGAGCTTTAAAATCTACAAGGAGGAGTTATGAGGAAGTTGAAGGTATTTCTGGCGTCCCTTTTGACCGTAGCCAGCATCTCCTCGCTACTGTATATGCGATTGGGTGCTTTACCAGCTGATCCGGGAGGGTCATACAGCGCTGGCGGCGGCTGCTCAGGGTTCCCGCTTGATTGCTACTGGCGTGCACCTACTCTAGAACTGGCTGGAGAACAGGTCGAGCAACGCCCCACTTGTGCAGACATTACCAACATTCCTCCCCGAGCCGAACACCTGGCACTTAGGGTTTTAAATGTCTCTACCGCTGAACAATATACCAGTGACGCGCCAGTAACCACCAGGCTAATCTCAGTGCGAGCTCCCGGTCCCAGGAGTGTCAGCCGAAAGCAGGAAGGCGGTGTTGAGAGAACTATCAGTTTTGCGTCAGGGCACGCGCCCTCATGGGTGAATTTTGCGACTTGGGCAGATAGCGGTAAGGCACTGTTGGTTATCGACGTCAGCTCTGGGTCTGTATTCCATGTAGCCCTCACTGACGAAATCGTAAGACAAGTAATAGTGTCCAGCCTGAACACTTCGGGAATTCTAAGACCAAAGAATATCCAAAGCCTCGAGCGGGACCTGTTAGTGGAGCAAGAGGGCGGAGATTTCTATCAGCTTGGCGACGATTACACACTCTCATTGCGTATGAGGGTGATGAACAAGGAGACTTCAGGGGGTCAGATTAGGTCAGTGTTCAACTGGACCGCTGGGAGTCAGGGGGTTCTAGTCTTTGGTGATACTGCGCGTGAGAGCGGACAAACTGAGGAGTGGAATACCAGCCTGATACTCGTACCGTGGGAGTCAAGCAAGTCGCCTTCCGTACTTGATTCATTGGAGATTGAGTCCACCACCCGCCAGTTCTCCAGAATGGGATTTCCTATCCTCGCGACAGCCAAAGGAAAGACCTTCTTCCTAAAAGTAGATGGCCAAGCACAACTATACAAGATTGAATCTGGACTTCAGCTCTTGGATGTTATCCCGGATGAATTTCGAAAGTTTCCCGAGATTGAGAAGAGGATGACGTCGGAAAGTATCCCGCGAATCTTTTCTGATTTTTCAAAGGCAACTGCCACAGTCGGTGTCTATGGTACCCCTGATGGTCTTTTTCTGTTATTTCGTCGAAGGGACGACGAGCAGGTGACTAGATGGGCCATTGGGGAAGTAGATATTGAGCGAGGCGTTTTGATACGCACGGTGCCATTGCCGACCACAAAACCGCACATTGTCTTGGTTCCAGGCAAAGAAGAGTGGGCAGTGATCGAGAAGGAGCAGGTAATCGACTACAAGACACAGCCTGTAGGCAACATAGTCATAATACCTGCCGATGAGCTGTTCAGATCTGGTGGCGTGACCTGATTCTAGGCTCACCCAACCTACCGGGCACTGCATCATAGCGCTCCCGAGACAGATGAGCCGAGACGTCTTGCGTCGGAGCGAAATTCTTGCCGTTGACCCGTTTACCCAGAAAACCTAACGAGAAACACATCCTAGGGAGTGATCCATGCATCCAACCTTGAAGAGTCTTCTTCTCGCAGGATTCCTGTTAATCGTACTTCTTCTCGCCTCCTGGTCCTTTCCCTATCTTATTGCCAAAGACATAAAGGATAGGGATCACAGCGATACTGTGGAACTCATGGTGGAGTTTGTGGAACGGTACCCCGGAGACACGTACGTAAACAGTATGATCTTCATGGGCCTGATAGTGCTCTCTTACATTGCCCTCGCGACATTCGGACTGATTGCCTTCGTCGCATTCTTCCTCTTCTGGGCTCAACTAGATCAGCGTGAAAGGCTGCGGACACTGGAGACTCAATTGCATCTTCTTAGGTGAAATTGCAGAAAAGAGAAAGAAAGGTTAGACCGAAGCCATGCTAACGAAGAGCACCAACGTCACGTTGGTTTACACGGCGGAGCACGCCGACATTGCGGCTGCCTTGGCAGAGTACTTCACCTCACAGGAGTTCCTGACACTTCACTACAGGGTTGGCACGGATGCGCCGGATCTGATCCGAAGCAGGCTTGAAGCGGCAGACCTGGTGATCCCGATCCTCTTCCCAATAGCTGAGGCCACTGAGGCCTACTCAGAAGTCCGCCTGGCGTATGAGGTAGCTGGAAGGCTTGAAGAAGAGAGGGAGGTCGCGACACTACCCGTCTACGTGACGCCAAAGTCTTTCCCTGACCTGGGGGAAGATCAGGTGCGCCGGCCACGGGATTTCTTCTCGAACAAGGTGAGCTTCTTCTGGTATAGCCAGGCTGGTCAGGAAGAGAATATTACTGCCTTCGACCTGAAGATGAAGGAACTCCTCAGAGCGAAGGAGGCGGAAGCCGCCGAGACAGAAGAAAAGAAGCAAGTAGTCCGACAATCCGCCAGCGAATATTCAAAAGAGGTCATCGCAGGGCTTACCGCGCGCGAGCAAATTCTGCGCAGGATCTCCATAGTGTGGAGCGTGGTTGGATTCGGGGCGATCGTGGCTGGAATGGTCATCGCCAGCACTGCTTTCGCAAAATTTGGCGGTGAAACCAGCGAATGGATACCTGTAGTGTCCAGGGCCGTCAAATACGCTTTCATAGCCGCCCTCCTGGCGGCTGCGGCCCGTTATGCATTCATGTTTGCCAGAGCCTACATGAACGAGGCTATGAAGGCAGCAGACAGGATCCATGCCGTCCGCTTTGGCGATCTATTCCTCAAGATATTCGAGCAAAGTTTCACAAAGGAGGACTTCAAAGAAGTTTTCCAATTTTGGAACACGAAGGGCGACAACTCTATCTTGGCGCTGAAAGCGGAGGAATTTGACCCAAAGGTTCTTGAGAATCTCAGGACCTTACTTGGGAAGGAGTGATCTTTGGCAGAGCAACACTTGAGTAGACTGATTCAATGTTCTTCATGCGGTCACTCCGTAGACTACACAGCAAGACTTTGCCCCGCCTGCGGGAACGATGACGTTAATGGAAAAACCTGTCTCCATTGCCAAAAAAGAATGCCGAAAAAGACGATGACGACGGGGCCAGACCAGCTCCAGTTTCTTTGTAAAGATTGTGCTGACAAACTCTTCTCATACAGAGGGGAGATCGAATGCAATACATGCAAGAACAGAGAGCACATTGAGATAGGCTTGGCTAGAGACCCCAGATCTAAGGATGAAACGGTTGTTCTTGCCCGGCCAGAAAACAGAAGGTGGCGTGACGCTGCCTGCAGTCGTTGTGGTCGGGGAAGAGAGCAACCTGAAAAATGTAAACTTTGCGGAATGCATATTATGTTCTATCATGACAGGGAAAAGAGAGATTTCTTGGTGGAGTATATGGGATCTAGGACAAATGAGAAGTTCCCAGTGCACTGGTTTTGCCTCGATCTCTATGACCCTGAAGTTCACCCCCTGAAAAAGGAAAGGCATATTCCCGATAAGATAGCCTGTGGATGCATTCTGCTCGCACTCCTCCTCCTTATGGTATCGATTTGGGTCCGAGAAATAGTGTAGGTTATTTGCCCCAGATCTTTACGGTCGAACCTCACCCCAACAAACCCCCAATATCCGTAACCACCTCCACATTCGTAGCATCGAAGTAAGGCGCCGGAGCCCCCGGCTGGCTCAAGGCCACCAGCTGATCCTGCACCTGATTGGCACTCTGGATGCGCAGGGCCTGGGTGCCGTCCGTGACGTGGCATTTGTCGCAGATGACGCGGATGCCGTGGTAGTGCTGGGTGGTGCCGATGCGGTTGGGGGATTCGAGGTCCACGCGGATCGAGAATTCGGCGTCCGGATCTTCCAGGAAGCGCAACACCTGGGCATCGATCGAGGAACGAGTCAGGCTGATGATGCCGGATTGGGGACCGATGGGGTTGACGGCGCCGTCGCGGAAACGGCTGCCGCCGGGGGTCTGGAAGGTGATGGGGTTGGTGATGGCGATGGACCCTTGGGTGGGGGCGAAGTTCTTGCCGTTGACCCGGGCGATGGCCATGGCGGAGGTCATGGGCACGGGGGTGGCGAGGAGGGGGACCCACTCCGGGCGGGTGAGGGGCAGGCGCCATTCGTGGCCCACCTCCAGGCCGGTGATGTCGTCAAAGTAGACCTCCAGGTAGGCGCCGGGGACGCCCAGGCGGCGCCCGGTTTCATCCACCAGGCGCTGGGGGATGCCGGGGATCACGAAGCGCTCCCACTGGCCGGGGTCGTAGGCGGTGGCGGCGCCGAGCTTGGCGAGGATCTTGACCTGGCCGGGGAGAACCTCCTCGACGCGCAGGTAGAGGTCGGGGTCTGGGGCGTCCAGCTCGGCTCCCAGGGGGATGCCCTGGACGTAGGGGAAGCTGCCAGCGGGCGGGGCGGTGGCGGAGACGATCTCGGCCAGGCCCACCTGGTCGAAGCGCTCGGCGGCGAGCTGCCATTGGAGTTGGGCGTGGGCGTTGTTGCCGCTCCAGCTGATGGTGAGGGCCTGGGAGAAGACGGGGCGCAGCACCCGCACCCCGGCCCCCAGGCTCCAGCGCAGGGCACCGCAGAGGCCGAATTCGTTGGCCCGGTTCCTGGACAGGAGGTGGCGGTGGGCGCCACCCCCCAGGTCGGTGCTCTCGAAGCTGCCCATGGTGAGCGCCGCCAGGTAGAGGAAGGTGCGGGGGTTCAGCTCGATGGTGAAGGATTTCTCCAACCCGATGTCGCCGGGCTGGCCCCGGGCGGCAAATCCGTTGCCGGTCAAGGAGGCGGATTCGATGATCTGGTAGTCGGGGGCGAGGTCGGTGTCGGCGGTGCCCACGAAGTCGTGCCAGCTGGTGACCGGGCGGACACCATCCGGCCCCAGGAGGGCGAAGGAGAGCTGGAGGCGGCCCGGATCGACGAAGGGCTGGTTGGTGCTCACGGCTTTGCCTCTGCCTTCCCGGCCCCGTCAGCCTCACTGGTTTTGCCGGTCTTACTGGTCTTACTGGTCGGCTCGGTCTTGCCCGTCTTGCCCGTCTTGCCCGTCTGGGTCCAGCGCTCCATGGAGTTGCACCAGGTGGCGTAGGGACCGATGGGCTCGGTCTCCTCGGTCGTCTTTTCAGTCGTCTTCTCAGTCAGGTACCTCTCGTAGGGCTGGCACCGGAGGCCCCGGGCCTCCTTCTCCCCCACCTCCCGGGTGGTGAGCCAGACGGGTTGGGGCTCGCCACCCCGTTGGAGACGGACACGGCCCAGCATGAGGTCCCCCTCGTTGGCGTCGGCGGGGAGGGAGACGGCGTAGAGGCGCCAGACCTCCACGGCCACCCCGGCCCGGCGGATGCGTTGGAGGGCCTCTGCGGTGGGGAGGACGTTCACCGGCAGGGTGTGCTTCTGGCCGACGTAGAGGGAGACTTTCCGGATCGGGATGGCTTTGGCGCCTTCCCCGCTGTCCAGGTCGATCACTTCCAGTTCCCGGAGGCCCCGGGATTCCAGGTGGGCGGCGCTCTGGAGGAGCTGCTGCTTGCGGTCGGGGTCGGCCTCGTCCCGGGCGGCGCGGCGGATTTCCAGGCTCTGGTCGATGGGCAGGGGCTGGCCTTCGAGGGGGAGTTGGAGGATGGGCACCCCTTCCACCTGCGCGGCGCGGTGGCCATCTTCCGGGGGCGCGAAGACGAGGGGGATCTGGGGCGTCGGCTTGGAAGTCGTCATAGCGTCATGGGCTCCTGGGTGTTGGGGTTGAGCATGAGCTGGTGGGTGGAACGGACGAGGGAGAGGATCCGGTAGAGGTTGCCGCTGTCCATCTGGTGGGTGCCGAGGCCGAGGATCTCGACGTGGACCAGGCAGGCGACGTGGCCCCCGAGGGTCTGGTGGTCGCGGCGGCGGAGGAAGGCGACCAGCTCCCGGGTGACGGTGGCGTGGGTGACGGCATCGTCGGGCAGAGCGAGTTTGGCGGCGGTGAAGGTGTAGGCGTAGTAGGTGACGAAGTGCTCGCGCTGGACCTCCCCCACCACGGAGACGTCGTGGATGAGGCTTCCCCCCACCTGGAGGAAGCCGGGGGTGCTGAAGTCGTTGGGGTCGATGGCGAGGACGCGCTTGATGCGGCTGATCTGCCCGGCGTCCACGTCGCCGAAGAAGGCCGGAAACCAGGCGTGGCGCCGAAGGTTCTGGACGATCCACGCCAGGGCCAGATCGTCCACCCCGGGGGTGGTGACCTCTTCCAGCTTCATGGAAACTGCCCGGAGTTCAGCACGATCAAGGCCCCTGCATCCGCGTCGGTCTCCTGGGTCAGCAGGCGTCCGGCCCGGAGCTGCGCCACGATGCCCTCGGCCCAGCGCAGGCGGTCCCCCCGGCGGGTGTCTCCCCCACTGCGGACGTTGCCGTTCCTGGCGGCGAGGACGAGGGCGGCCTCCCGGAGAACGCCGCTGGTCTGGGGAGTTGGCAGCGCTGGGATCGGACACCCGCTGGCGCGGGCGGCCTCCAGGAGTTCGCCCACGGCCACGTCGATCTTGGCCTGCCAGTAGGCGATGCGTTCCGCCTCGGTGGCGTTCTGGAGTTCCAGGGAGAGGTAGGTCTCCAGATCCGCCACATCCCGGCGGAGGTCTTCGACGGTGGGTGCCCAGGTCGCCATCTCTACGCCTTCGGGGGTTCAGGCTTCTTGGGGGTGGCCTTCTTGGGTGTGGCTTTCTTGGGCGCCTCGGCGGTCGCCTGCGGTGCTTCCTCGGTCAACTGGACGCGTTCGGCCTTGAGACCGGTGACGGGCTCCAGGGCAGGCTGGGATTTGCCGTTGAGGCGCTCGGCCTCGTCCTTGTCCAGCTCCACCACCTGGCCGGGTTCCAGGCGTTGCTCCCGGGGGCGCTTCTCGTGCCCATGGGGAGGTAAGCGGCGGGTGAGAGGGCGGAGGACGCGATATTTCATGGAGGGGCTCCTCTTCAAAGCAGGGCGTTGGTGTTCTCGATGAGGGCGATGGCGCGCATGTTGACCTTGGCGAATTCATCCCAGCCCACCACCGGGTATTCCCAGGTGGTGCCCTTGGCGTGGCTGGGTTCCAGGGCCTGGCCGCTGCCGCCGTCGTTCAGGTGGACGAAGGCGTCGTAGATGGAGGTCTGGCGCGGGACGACGATGGGCATCGGCGGGTTGTCGGGGTCGATCTTGACGAGGACGGCATCGCCCCAGCTGCGGACGATGGCGCCGTCCAGCTCCTTCTTGGTGGCGGTGTCCCCCAGCACCACCCGGCGTACACCCCATTTCTTGGCCAGGACGGTGGCGTCCAGGGGGTCCCGGCTCTCGTTGGGGCCGTAGATGTTGGGATCGTCCTGCACGGCTTCCCAGGCGGCGTTGGGGACGCACACCAGGATGTGCTGGAAGCGGTTGATGCCCGGGGCACTGAGGCTGATCTGGGAGACGGCCCAGTTGATGTCGGAGCGGGAATCCCCCAAGGGGCTGTTCCACTCGGCACCGGGGGCGAGGGTGCGGACGTGGCTGGGCAGGTAGTGGGCCGGATCGAGGGCCATGGCGGCCCGCAGCGCCTCCATCCACTGCCCCCGCACCATGCGGGCCAGCTGGTAGGTGAGGAAGGCTTCCTCGAAGGCGGCGTCGGCGCCCACCAGGCGCAGGTGCTGGAGGTGTTTGGCCTCGTAGTGGCGGTCCAACTCGGCGGCCATGGCGTAGCGGGCCAGCTCGCCGGTGACCCAGGAGGCCCGGGCCTGGATGGTGGGAAAGGGTGCCTGGGGCGGCATGGCGGCGTCCACCTGGAGGAGGTGGTCGTCCATCCAGGTGCGGATGCGGTAGAGGCCCCCCTCGAAGGTGAGGGTGCGGAAGACCTCCTCGCCGAAGGTGCGGGCGGTGGTGCCAAAGGTGGCCACCAGGAGGGTGGTGATGGGGATGTTGATCTCGGCGAAGTCGTGGGGTGTGGCGCGGCTGATGGAGGGGCGGAGGGTCTGCCCCTGGACCTGGATGGGAGCGAGTAGAGAAGGGTGCATCGCTTACCCTCCCTGGGACGGAGGCAGAGCCTCCTGCTGGATGGCCTGGAAGTAGAGTTCGACGGGGACGCGACCGTCGCCGGTCCACGGTTCCAGCAGTTGGGCCACCAGGCGGTCCCCGGCCAGACTGGCGAGGACCAGGCGGCCCCCCGCCCCCAGCTTGAGGGGCATGGGCACGCTGCCGATGCCCCCGGTGAGGAGGCAGGGCCGTCGGCCACCCCGCTGGAAGGCGATGGGGTCCCCGGCCTTGCCGAGGCTCAGGGGGGTGCCGATCCACACTTCCGCCTCGCCGGGGTTGCCATTGCATTCCCAGGCCGCCAGGTGGCTGCCATCGGCGCTGCGGTCGGCGTAGTACTGGCGGCCCAGTTCGGGGATGTCCTGGGCCAGGCGAAAGACGCGGATGTCGCCGGTCTGGGAGCCGATCATGGACGGCCCCCCATCGTCCCCCCCAGGAGCGCCGTGGCATCGAAGGTGCCGTCCTTCCGGGCGGTGCGATGCAATTCCTGGACGGCGCCGGTGACCTCCGCCTCGCGGCCCGGGATGCGCAACTCCGGGGGCACGGCGAGGGGGCCGCCGCCGCCGCCCTCATCAGTCGGCGGCACATAGGCCCGGGTGAGCTGCTCCCGGCCCGCGGTCTGGGCGTTGCGCTCCAGGAAGGCCAGATGGCCCTCCGGATCGCCCCCCGCCTTCTGGACAGACCGCAGGACTTCCAGCTGTGCCTTGCGGTCCCCGGCGGGAAGGTCGATGGCCTCCAGACGAGCGGACCAGCCCCCCTCCAGGGCCTTCGCCTCCCGGGCGGAGGCTTGCCGGTGGTGCTCCATGAGCTGCTCCACCTGGCCGGTGAGGGCCTCGACGGTGCGGGTGAGCTGTTCGACAGTGCCCGCCGTCGCCGCCGTGGCCGCCGTCGCCGTGGCCGCTGCCGCCGGATAGGTGCGGCCCCTGGGAGGGGGCGCGGGAGTGCCGTCCGCGGCCACGGGCGCGGGAGCGGGCTCCTGGGGGGCGGGCTTGGGGTCCGGCTGTGGCGCTGGCCTGGGATCCGGCTTCGGATCGGGGCTGGAATCAGGTTGCCCGTCTGGCTTCGGATCCGGTTGTGGCTCCGGCTCGGGTTCGGCATCCCGGGGCCGGGGTTCGGCGGCGGGCGTGGGGTTGGGTGCTGCCTCTGTGGGCTTCGTCTCGGACACGGTGTCCTCCTGACTGGGTGGTTGGAAGGTGCGGGCGATGACGGGGCTCGTGTGGGTGCGGGACAGGGCGGCGCCGAACTCCTCTTCCATCCCTGCGCGGCCCAGGGCCGCGAGAAGCTGTTCCTGGATGCCCGGCAGGCCCCGGGTGCCGGGTTCTTCAGCGGTGGCGAGGAGGTTGACGAGGTACCAGCTCCCCCCCACGTCGCGGCGGGCGCGGAGCAGGACGGAGAGATGGGGGTAGGCCCCCCGGGAGAGTTCGCGGGCAAAGGCGGGCGGGAGTTCCCCCAGCCCCCAGAGCCAGGCACCGTCAAAGCAAACGGCGCGGATGAGGCCGGAGGCGGCCCCCTGGTCGCCCGTCTTGTGCCCCGGCCCCCGCTGGGGGGTGACGATGGGGGCGGTGAAGACGGCGCGGGGGTGGTAGCCGGTGGCCACCTGGTGGGCGATCTCGGCGGTGATCTGTTCTTCCGGTTCGAAGAGGGACGCACCGGGCACGTCGAGGGCGGCCATGGCGAGCCACAGGAGGGCATGGCCCGGGGCGACGAGGTCCCCCTCCTTCCCCGGTAGTGCTTCCGGAGAGAGCCCGCCGGGCATGGTGCGGGCGTGATCGGAAGCCACGGGCCGGGCGGCCCACGGTTGGGCGCCGTGGGTCTTCAGGAAACCCGGCAGCACCCGCTCCGCCGCCTGGTCGGGGCGCAGGGTGTGGGTGCGCATCTGCTCGACGATGAGGTCGTAGTAGTCGAGCCGCCGCTGGAAGGTCTGGTCTTGGGCCTCCATATTGACATATTAGTGACGTTCGTTTCGAATAGAGAAACGATGCTCGTCCGACAACGGTTGTCGGGTGAGCGCTGGAATCCGGGTTCACAGGAGGTGCTATGGCGGTTTCTTCGGCGGGTTCGTTTGCGGCGTTGTGTGCGGAAGCTCTCGGGGGGCGTTC
>Ga0055474_10000056_pt1 | contig 21673 bp, 18 predicted proteins | sample Muzzi_PWA_D1_FD_57680 | JGI IMG/M metagenome (GOLD analysis project Ga0055474, IMG submission 57680) | Wetland microbial communities from San Francisco Bay, California, USA, that impact long-term carbon sequestration - Muzzi_PWA_D1 | ecosystem: Environmental > Aquatic > Marine > Wetlands ... | reverse complement strand
CCACGACCCGGAATCTTGCGGTATGCTTGCGGGGTGTTCTGATCACCGCCCTCGCGGCGCCTGCTACCTTTCGAGGAACAAGATCCATGCCCAATCTCGGTCCTGTCGTCAGTGAGCACGATCTTCGTCACCATGGCATCGCCCCGACGGGGGATGTCTACTGGAACCTTCCCCCCGCCCAACTCTACGAGCACGCCGTACGCCGCAGCGAGGCTGTGCTGGCAGCGGAGGGACCGGTGGTGGCGACCACGGGGAACCATACGGGGCGGTCCCCCAACGACAAATTCGTGGTCAAGGGTGGCGCCAGCGCCGAGGACATCTGGTGGGGCAAGGTCAATGTGCCGGTGGAGCCCGAGATATTCGCGGGGTTGAAGCGCAAGGTCATCGACTACCTCCAAGAGCGCGACCTCTACGTCTTCGACGGCTATGCCGGAACCGACCCGCGCTACCGTTTGCCGGTGCGTGTGGTCAACGAGTTCGCCTGGCATAACCTCTTTTCCCGCAACATGTTCGTGCGCGAGGAATCGCCCGAGGTGCTGGCCCGTCACAAGCCGGATTTTGTGGTGTTGAGCGCCCCGGGCCTGAAGGCCGACCCGGCGGTCGATGGCACCACCAGTTCCACCTTCATCCTGCTCAACCTGGAAGAGCGCATGGTGCTCATCGGGGGCACGGAATACGCGGGGGAGATCAAGAAGTCCATCTTCTCCGTCATGAACTACTACCTGCCCCAGCAGGGCATCCTGAGCATGCATTGCAGCGCCAACTACGGCGCCACCAAGGACGATGCGGCGCTCTTCTTCGGCCTCTCCGGCACCGGCAAGACCACCTTGAGCGCCGACCCGGGCCGCACTCTGATCGGCGACGACGAGCACGGCTGGAGCGACGACGGCGTCTTTAACATCGAGGGCGGTTGCTACGCCAAGGTCATCCGTCTGGACCCCGAAGGCGAGCCGGACATCTACGCCACGACCCGGTGTTTCGGCACTGTCCTGGAAAACGTCGTCTGCCACCCGGAGACCCGCGTCCTGGACCTGGACGATGACCGCCTGACGGAAAATACCCGTTCCAGCTATCCCATTACCCAGCTCGGCAACGCGGATTTTTCCGGTATGTCCGGCCACCCTCAAAACGTGATTTTCCTGACCTGCGACGCCTTCGGCGTCCTGCCCCCCATCAGCCGTCTGACCCCGGAGCAGGCCATGTACCACTTCCTGAGTGGCTACACCGCCAAGGTCGCCGGTACCGAGCGTGGTGTCACCGAGCCCACCGCCACCTTCTCCGCCTGCTTCGGCGCCCCCTTCATGCCCCTGCACCCCGGCGTCTACGCCAAGATGTTGGGCGAAAAGTTAGAGCGCCACGACGCCAAAGTCTGGCTGGTCAACACCGGCTGGAGCGGTGGCCCCTACGGCGTCGGTCGCCGCCTGAAGCTCGCCTACACCCGCCGCATGGTCACCGCCGCCCTGTCCGGCGAGCTAGACACCGCCGAAACCGCCCCGGACCCCATCTTCGGCGTCCACGTCCCCAAGACCATCGAGGGCGTACCCACCGAGATCCTCACCCCCCGCAAGACCTGGCAAGACCCCCAAGCCTTCGACCAGACCGCCGCCAAACTGGCCAAGATGTTCCAGGACAACTTCCAGAAGTACGCGGATGGGGTGAGCGAGGCGGTTCAGGGGGCGGGACCCCGGGTCTCGTAGACCCTCCAACAGGAACCTCCCTTCCCCTCGGGCTCTCTCTTCCCGGGGGCACGTCCCCCTTACTTTTGTGCGCGATTCCGTGTGATAGGGTCGTTTCAAGAATTTCTTCCTGAATCACGCATGCGTCGGCCTTCCGGCGTAGGGGGGGGGTATTTTGTCCGAGAAGTCGATGACGCGTATCTATTTGGATCGTTCCCGCAGTCCCCGGGCGTTCGGTGGGGCGGAAAGTTTGTGGGCGGAGGATCTCTTTCGGGTCCTGCGGCTGATCGGGCAGCATGTACAACAGCTAGACGGTTCTACCGAAGAAGGGGACTGCCGGGGTAAGCCAGGAACCAACCCAAGGCAATCCAACGTCCATTCCGAGGAGGATGAGCCGTTTCTCTCCATCGCGATCTTCGGACCCAGTGGCTCCGGCAAGAGCAGTCTGCTCTCCACCCTGGTGCGGGAAGTCCAGCTGTCAAGGCAGGCCACGGGCGGTTTCTTTCATGACCATGGAGTGTTGAGCCACCTCGATTCGGGCGACCCCTTTTACGGCCAAAGGGACACCGTCAAGGATCTGCACTGCAAGATGGCGACGCTGAAGGTCCTGCATCCGGATACCTTCGCACAGGATGACAATTTCCTATATGCGGTTCTGGCCCGAGCACTGGAAGAAGAAAAACGAGTTAACGACAAAAAAAGAGCGACCGCAGAACCGGACGTCCTTTCGGCTCTACAGCGCAGATTCCAGGAACTTAGCGACTTTCTGAGGGTCCTGGATCCGGTGGAGAGATCCCAGGATTACGATCCCTTGGGCCTCAGTCTGGAGCGGATGGAGCGGCACACGAGTGGCCTGCTCTTACGAGATAAGTTGAAGGATTTTCTGGGCCAACTACCCAATAGCCTTGGAGTCTCCAAGGGGGGCATCGTACTATTACCCGTGGACGACGTCGATATGTCTCCCGAGCACATGGTGGAGATCCTGCAGATCTACCAATCGTTTCTTCTGCACCCGCGTGTGGTTCCGGTCTTTACCTTCACCGACCGTACCGCCGAGGAACTGCTGAACGTCCACTTCTCCAAGTACCTATCCCACAACAGTCAGACTTTTGATGAACCAGGCGAGGGCGGGAATCGACTGCGGGTTAGCGAAAAATTGGCTCTGCAGCATCTGGCCCGCTGCTTCCCAGTGCGCAACCGGATCCGCCTGGGACCCGCCCCGGCACGGGTACAAAAAGCAAACTACCTCCGTAGTTTCTGTGAGGTTAGTAAAAGCAACAGCGATGGTACGCCCGTGCTGGACCTGCTACGCGCTGCGAATTTTCTCCTTTTCGGGCATCCGGATTGGGACAAGACTCACGAGGTTCGTGCTGCCTTGCGGCCATCGACCTTGCGTCGTCAGTTACATGTCATGGACACTCTTGTCGAAGCGGAAATAACGCCGTATATCACTACACCCTTTGAGAGAGTTGCCTTTCCGAAAAGCAAGAGGAAGGGCTCCGACGCTGGTACTGAAAAAAACCGAGATGAAGAACAACCCGCCGAACCTACCGAGAAGGACCATTGGGCAAGGCTATTGAATCGTTCCACTTGGGCGATACTAAATGTTCATCGTGACGTTCTTCGCGAGTTCGACCTCTATCTTGAAGATCTATATAGCTGGAGTGCCAGAGCGCTGCGCCGGGTCGTGCTCGAGACGCTGCTTTGTCAAGACATGGATGTACGCCGGGCACTTCTCCGGCGATGGCGTGATCGAGCAGATAGTCGCCGAAGCCAAGTACTTTCATTGCTCGCGATGAGCATTTTTAAGCCATGGACACCAGTAGAGGAGCCTTACGGTGACGATGAGTATCTGTACTCAGGCGTCGCGACTGAAAATGCCGCTGCAACCAGCAATGCCGAGGGTAAGAGAGGTCTCTGTGCTGACACGGTATTTCTTTGGTTCCTAGAACTAACCGTTGGCTTTTATATGCCGATGGCACTTGCGAGGCCACGGAAAACCGAGACAATTAGCGCGGGAGTCGGTTCAAGAGTCATTGGTATTGGATGGGATATCGAAAGTGGCCCGGTAAATGCTGTGCGGGATGCCGACGCACGACAGAATATGATGCCTACCGGTATTTGCTTCATGGACAATAACGACTTCCAGCAGCGCCTGAACCCCGGCATTGCCTTTTACAAGGAAAAGAATTTTACCCTCCCGGAGGCCAATGAGCCTACCTGCCTTTATGAACATGGAATAAAGGAAGAGACCGATAAGCGGCAGCGTTACAGGAACGAATTGATGGCCAGGCTATGGTGTTTCTATGGCTTTGGGCAGGGTCGATACTGGTCAGCGGTCTCCTTCTGGCGGGGGCTCGGTTTGTTAGCGAGAATCACGGATCAGTATCGACGGCACCGCTATCAACATGGTAATCAAAAAGGTTTTCAGGATAGGCTTCGTGTCTTGGTACGCCATCACATTTTGAGGGGCTTAGTACCGGTGGGGATGCTTGGAAAAATCGTAGATGAAGAGCAAATGAAAAGCGTGGCTTTTAAGCGGTGGGATCGCTGGGAAAAATCAGAAGAAACAAAGGATGCTATAGGCGCTTTCGTCGAAGAAATAGAAGGGTGGCTGAGCCCGTCCGGCTCTGACAAGACTGGAGAGCCTTTCGACGACGACCAAAATGGAATCTTGGAGTTCATGCCAGACAATGACGGTGAGATTAGCTGGCATGGGTGCATTATGCGTCGTCTGCACGGCGAAGACATCCTGGGGGACTTCCATCTACGACTGGCAACTGTCTACATAGAGGAGAAAGACCAGTATTTTCATCAGGAGAGCGACGGCTTTCGGTTAACAGCGGGTGCAGCTGTGTTGAGCTGGGTCGGCACATTGCTTGAATATTGGCGAGGAGTTTACCCCATGCAGCGGCTGTTGCGGAGCTGTCCGTTGCTCAGGCCTTTTGTAAAAAGCCCGGTAGCAGTCGTTATAAGAAAGCACCTACTTAACAGGGAATACGAGGAGCTTCGATACTGGGTGAGCCAAAACGGATTAAGCGATATGAAATTTGAATCTTTTAAGAAAAACCAATTAAAAAACATGAGGTGGCGCGAGGCCCTCAAGGGGACAGGCTGGGTCAAAAGTATGAGCAAAGTACTCGGCAGCTCCCACCGAGTAAAGGAAAGCGAAGTTATTGTTTGGGATGAATTCTGCAAAGGATGGTCGTTGGTTTTGGTGTCTTTACTAACGAAATTTCTTTGGTTTGGATGGGGTATCAAAGTGGATATTAAAGCCTCTGATTTGAGAGAAGACCTAGGAAGGCACTATAGGCGGGATCTTGGAATCAAGGTTGATGACGGGGAGATCTGTGTACATGACGCCCGAACCCTGGTCGACCACCAACTTCAGGAGGTCTTTTGGGTGAGTCGAGAGATACTAGTGCTCCGCTGGCTTTGGGGAATCAGACGCGCCGACTGGACCAAATACCAAGCTCGGGACGACGGGTGGATGCAGTCACGCGTTATGGAGATGACAGAGTCCCAACTGGAGATTGCAGAACGTCAGGCCGAATCAGCAGAGCACCAAGCGCGGGCTGTGGAAGGGGTGGCAAGGGCGACCGGTCAGCTAGCAAGAACATCGAAACAGCTGGCAGAGGCTGCAAAAAAAATTAAATCATGAGGCCCGACCCATGAAAGCCGATCTCCCTTTAGAAGTTCTCGGCCAACTGGGTCCGATCTTGTCGTGGGTCGAGCCGGGGGAAGGGGCGACCTTTCCACAGAGCTGGCAGGACATCAGTTCAAAGTTCGGGGATCGGGAGCAGTCGTGGCTAGTCCACGAGTTACCCACTTATTCCTACGACACCATCGGGGAGATCATTCGCCTGTCCCGTGACGACATGAAGTACAAGGGGCTGGCCAAGAGCAAATGGAGACCGTTGTCTCTACGATCCCCTGCATACTACAACCTTGCCTCCATCTTCAAGGCGTTGAGCGAACGATACTTCCGTTGGAGCGGCGGTAAGGTGGCCGTGCGGGAAGGGCGCATGGTGGAGCTGCACGAGTTAGGCTTGCGGTTCCCTGCCGGTCACCTCGTCCAGCACGCTCGCGCCCTGGCCGTGGCCCGGGGCGTGATTGATGAGGAAAGGGCGCGGAAGTGGCCGGAGATCATCAGCTTGTTGCCCTCCAACTCCTTCGGTCTGCGCACGGTCGTCCGCAGGGGGTTGAGCGAGGGCCATCTACATCTCCAGGGGGTGCCCAGCGCGGAGGAATCGTGGCCGGATGTGCTGCTGCGGAACTTTCATATCGAGGCCGCCGGTCGTTTCCCCGAGCAGGAGCGGCGCTTGATGACTCTGGCGCGCTTTTCCGGACGCCTGCTGGCTCTGGCGGTCCTCATCGGGCGCATGGAAGAGTTGGGGGAAGCCACCCCCGTTGGCCATCTGCCGTTCCATCTTCTGGACCACCTGGATCGCCTCTACTTCGCAGCCACGCGCCTGAAGACATTGGAGGTCCGTGATCAGCTGGAAAAGGACCTTCTAAAATTCGCGGTCCTGGAGGGTCGGCAGCCGGACCTCCTCCAGCGGATCCAGCGTCACCCGGAACTCAGCTGGTTGTACGAGTGGGCCGTGCCAGCTTCTCCGAGTCGGCTACAAATCCTGCGGCAGGTAGTCGGCGCCGAGCATCTGTGTCGCCACGGCACGCAACAACGCCGCGATATGCTGGAAGACCTCCATTTTCATGCCCACCGCCTGCTGTTGATTTTGCCGGACAGCTCCCCGGCGACACCGGTGCGCTCCCTGGTCCACGAGACCCTCTATCGCTACTTGATCATCCGGACGCACTACTGGCAGCTGATGACGCAGCACGGGAAGACCACGGGACTCGACCGCTTCAGGCAGTCCTACGAGGCCCCATTGCGCAAACCGCCGATGGCCACCGACGTCGAAAAGAAGCAGCTGATCTTCGAGCGCTTGCAGAGCTGGCGGGGTTTGCGAGTTCTGGAAGGGCGCATCTCACCACCGGAACGCATCGTGGAATTACAGCCCTGGCTCAGAGGCTATGCGGAGGGGGTGGACCAGAAGCGGATCCAGAAATTCGGCCTCGTGGTGCACTTCATCAAGGCCGAAAAGCATGAGGTGGAGCGCCCCGGTCGCGATGGCGGCATTCCCCTGCTGCGTCTCGGGCGCGTGCGCCGCCGTACCCGACGGCAGGCGTTCGGCCTGTTCCGGCTCCTCTCCTCGCCCCATCCTGCCGTGCCTTTCATCGTCGGCATCGACGCTGCGAACCTGGAGCTGACCACGCCGCCGGAGGTCTATGCGCCGGCCTTCCGCTTTTTGCACAGCCTGCCGATCGAATTGCGGCGCTCGCCGTATCGCCATCTGCGTCGGGTGGATGTGGAGGACGCGGTGCGGGATCTGGTGGAGCGTCGGCGCCTGGGCATGACCTACCATGTCGGGGAAGACTTCCGGCATTTGCTCTCCGGGCTGCGCGCCATCGCGGAGGTTCTGGAATACCTGGGACCGCAGCCGGGAGACCGCCTGGGCCACGCCACGGCATTGGGACTCGACCCAGAAGTCTGGGCGCGGCAGGTGGGCTACCAGGCGGTGGTGCCGCGGCTGGAGTGGCTGGACGATCTCGTGTGGCTCTACAGCTTTTTGGGTCCCGGGGACGACACGATCGGGGAACTGGGCGTCGAAGACCGAATTCAGCACCTGAGCTGGAAGGTCTATCGGTCCTCTTCCGGCCAGCAGCAGGAAAAAGACTGGTCCCCCCTGGCGCTGCATGATGCCTGGCGGATGCGCCAACTCGACCCCTATTCGGTTGATTTGGAGAAACTGAAAAACAACAAGTGCAAACTGCGCAGACCCGAAGGCAAATATGAGGCGCACCATTTCCGATGGTGGCAGACGCAACTGAAAGTCCACCAAGAGGTCGAGCACCATATCGGCTCCGCCCAGGCCTGCCAGCTCCTGCATGCTTACTGGTTTGATCGTGAAGTTCGCAAGAATGGCGACAAGCCGGAGACTGTAGACCTGGAGCAGGACCGCGATCTATGGATGAAAACGTTGAAAAGGGTGCAGAAAACATTGATCGATCGGATCCAAAGACGGGAGGTGGTCATCGAGGTGAACCCCTCCGTAAACCGCGTGATTGGGCCGATGTCCAAACTGGAAGAGCATCACATTTTCAAGCTTACGTTCGACAAGAAGAAACGCACCAAGCGACAGGTTCGGGTCACGATCAATACTGACAATCCGGCGGTTTTCAATACCTCATTGGCCCACGAGTACTATTTGTTGGGGGAGGTTCTACAAAAAGCAGGCAAGTCGGAGCCGGAGGTGGTAGAGTGGCTGGAGTGGTTGCGCCAGAATGGCGAAAACTATTCCTTTGTTCGTCAGCTTCCTGATAGCCGGGACCCCAACTTACGCAAGGTATTGGACTTTGTCCGCCGCGCCCGTCCGTCGGTGCGGGAGCCGATCGGTCGAGAGGCCAAATGGCGCTATTTTTGGGGTTGGTGGCGGGAACAGCAACTTCCCTCGGCCAGTCGAAATCTGGACCCCGAGTCGGTACCCGAGCGCGTGCAATTCCTGGAGCGTGAAGTGCAGCGCTTGCGCTCAAACCTGGTAGAAGGTGGTGGGACGGACATGAGCTATAGACTTGCGGATCTCGAGGCGGAAATCAAACAGATCAAAACCAAGATCCTGACCTGAGGAGTTCAAAAAATGGACCGAGCTCTCTCCTTGTTTCGCATTTTTGACATCGCATTCTTCGCTCCGGGGGCGGTGATATTTGCCGCCGTCTATCAGGTGGGGTGGTTTTCGTGGAAGGGGGGCGACTCCCTGACCACATCCACGGCGGGCAGTATTCTCGCATTACTCCTCGGTTTGGGGTTGGTTTATATGATCGGCCTGGTCACCCATGGAATACAAAGGATGACGTTGCATAAATGGGTGGGCAAGCCATCGGAGGAGGATCGGGCCAAAGACTCGTGGTTCCTCAAACTCAAGCCCGAGCGGGTGGAGGAATTGCGCCTTTACTTCTGGTATCTGCGAGCTACTTGCTTGAATCTTGTGGTGGCCTTGTTGATCGCCGCTGTGATCTTTTTCTGGAGTAGTCCCCTCAAGCCCTCCGGCCTGTGGGTCGCCGTCATCGTTCTGGTAGTTTCGGAAATTGCCCTTCTCAGTCTCGGTCGAGACTTCAATCGGGCCATGGTCGCCGGTACCGCTCAGGGCCAGCTGGAGGGCGACGCCTCCCCTTGATCCTCACGCCTCCAAGAGCTGCGTACCCCCCTGCGGCAGCCGGGCCCTTGACACCAGACTCAGGGTTGGTTAAGTTGATCAGGTCAACCAAACTTCTTGGGGGGCCCCAATGTCAACCATTCTCAGCGCCGCTGAAGCCAAAACCCATCTTGGAGAAGCACTCCGTCTTGCCGAAGCGGGTGAGGTGGTAGAAATCACCCGTTACGGTAAACCCGTGGCCGCTTTGGTGGGAGCGGACCGTATGGCCCAGGTGAGGAGGCTGGAGGCTGCCGACAAGGTGGGTGGCCTGGCGAGCCTGGTGGGGCGCTATGAAGACGGTGAAGAATTTGCCCGTCTGGCGCAGGAGGTGGTCGATTCCCGTGCGGCGTTGCGCGCCCTGCCGGAGTTGGACTGAGGCGTGCCCTACCTCTTTGATACCAACGCCATTTCCGAAATCTTCCGTCCCCGTCCCAATCGCGCATACCTCCAATGGGTGCGAGGGGTGACACCGGAGGAGCATTTCACCTCGATTGTTGTCATCGCAGAGCTGTATGGGGCAGCTTTCCGGGCCTCCAATAGCCGCCGGTGGCACGAGCGAATCGCCCGGGACATCCTGCCCAATGTGATCGTTTTACCGTTGGACCTTGTGTGTGCTCGAGAGACGGGACGTCTCCATGCGGAACTCGCGCGTCGTGGTGAGCCCATCGGCACCGCAGATGTGCAGATTGCGGCCACCGCGTTGGTACACGGGCTCACCGTGGTCACGGCAAACCGGCGGCACTTCGAGCGAATACCGGATCTACCACTCCAGGTTTTCACACCAGGGGAAACAGGCTGACACCCCTCACTCCCCCCCATGCTGTGGATACAGCTCAAACCCTTCTCCGCCATCCCCAGAATCCTCCCCCGCCCGCATCTTGACGGCCCACAGGATCTGGCCGGTGTGGTAGCTCATGTGCTCGACGGCGTGGAAGAGGGCGGCCTGGCCGTCGATGCGATAGCCCTGGATGGTGCGGACTCTTCTTAGCTCGCTGTCCGATAGACCCACCAACACACCCCGGCAGGCGGCGATGACTTTGGCCAGGCGCTCGATGAGCTGCGCCCTGGTGTGGGCGGCGTGGCTGCCGTCGGCGGTGAATTCGGCGGCGCGGTCGCGGTCCACGGGCTGGCCTGCCAATCCCTGGAGGATCCACAGGGAGAGGTTGCCCGCCAGGTGCAGCATCAGGTTGCCGACGCTGTTGGTGCCGGGGGCGGGGCGCCACCAGAGGTCGGATTCGTCCAGGTGGTCGAGGGCGTAGAGGATCTTGTCCAGATACTCCTGGAGATAGCGTCCGGCGAGTTCCGGGAAGTCCGGAGCAGGTCCCTGGTCGAGGGCGGTGACGATGGGTTTCGGGCTCATGGAGTAATGATAGCGCCGTTTACCGGCGCCATTTACCGGTAAGACGCTGCCGTCCGCCGGGAGATCCGTGCTTTGCCTCCCGCGACGCCGTAAGGTCTGCTGTGTGGACGCAACATGGAGTCGGAAGGCTCCGGGAAGGAGATCGACAGCATGAGACATGGTAGACGTCGCAGACGGCGCAATCCGACGGGACGGCTGGTGGCGGGGTTGATCCTGATCGCCCTGGGGCTGGCTTTCACCCTGGACAACCTGGGGCTGGTGGACGTGGAACTCAACAATGTGTGGAGGTTCTGGCCGCTGTTCCTGATCGTCATCGGGGCGGCGAAACTGCTTCGCCTGGAGGAGCGAGCGGCGGGGCTCTGGATGGTGGGCATCGGGGTCTGGTTCCAGGTGGTGAACCTGGAGGTGTGGGGCATGGATTGGGATAGCTCCTGGCCGGTGCTGCTGATCCTGATCGGCGGCATCATGGTGACGCTGACGGTGCTGGAACGGTTGGGGCTGGTGGCTCCCCGGGAAGGGTGCCACGAGATTGAGGGGGGCCACCATGCCGAGAGCTGAGACGAGCCATCGCCCCCTTTTCACGCCCCGGCTGATCCTCGGCCTGGCGGTGATGCTGCTGGGCACGGCGCTCTTTCTAGACAACCTGGACTGGATCGACCTGGACCAGTATTTCCACTTCTGGCCGATGCTGTTGATCGCCCTTGGGGTGCTCAAGATCTGGTCTGCCCGCAGTGGTTTCGGTCGCTGGGTGGGGATGCTGCTCACCGTTGCGGGCGGGTGGCTGTTGCTCTACGAGCTGGGGTACGTGCGGATGGATCTCACCCGCCTGTGGCCGCTGGCGCTGGTGCTCTTTGGGGTCCACCTGGTCTTTCGATCCCGCAGCGAGCGCCGCAGTCAGGGTCCCCCGGCGGTGGATTCCGCGGCGGAGATCTACGAACTGGCAGTGTTGGGCGGCGCCGGGCGGGTCAGCAACGCGCCGGAGTTCCGGGGCGGGGAGATGGTGGCCTTCATGGGTGGCGGGACGCTGGATCTGACCCAGGCGGAGATTGTCGGGGAGAGCGCGGTGATCGATGTCTATGCGGTGTGGGGTGGGTTTGAGATCCTGGTGCCTTCCCATTGGAGTGTCACCTGCAAGGGGATGATGTTCCTCGGGGGCTTCGTGGATTCCACCCGTCAACCCAAGGGGGCACCGGGGCCACGGCTGATCGTCCAGGGGCTGGCGGTGATGGGTGGGGTGGACATCAAGAATCCTCCTGCGGCACCGGCCCCTGTCGAGCTCGCGGCCAGACCGACCAAGGCGGCGCCCGCCGGGACGGGCGAGTAGAGCAATGCATCCGATTCTGGCCCATCGCCGTCGCCTCACCCTCTACCTCTGGGCGTGGTTGCCGGTCGGTTTCCTGCTGGCGGTGCTGGCGGTGGTGTCGGGTCCGGGGGCGGTGCCGGGGGCCGCCGGGGAGGGCCTGGGCTGGTGGCTGGCGCTGGCGCTGACGGTGCCGCCGACGGTGGCGTACGGGTTGTTGAATCTCTCCTCCTGGTACCTGTGCCGCACCCTACCCCTGGGGTCCCTGAGACCCGGGGAGGAGAACCCCAGCGTGCTGCGGCTGGGCCTGGCGCATTTCCTGGCGGCGGGGCTTTCAACGTTCATGTGGCTGGTACTGGGCGTGCTGTGGGCGCGGCTGCTGGCGCTCCTGCCGTGGCCGTCGGGGCTGGCGGCGGCACCGGAGACCTTCGCGGCCCTCTTTCCGTTGTTCGTGGCCGCGGGCGTTCTGCTCTACCTGCTGGCGGCGGCGGTGCACTACCTACTGATGGCTTTTGAGGCGTCCCGGGCGGCGGAGGCCCGGGCGCTGGAATCGCGGGTACTGGCTCGGGAAGCGGAGCTGCGCGCCCTGCGGGCGCAGATCAACCCGCACTTTCTGTTCAACAGCCTGAACTCCATCAGCGCCCGCATCGGCTCCAACCCCCCGGCGGCCCGGCACATGTGCATTAGCTTGGCGGATTTTTTCCGGGGCAGCCTGCAAGCCGGAGCCCGGGAGGCGGTCACCCTGGGGGAGGAACTGGCCCTGGCGGAGCGCTATCTGGAGATCGAAGAGGCCCGCTACGGGGAACGGCTGCGGCTGCGCCGGGAGGTGGACCCGGACGCTTTGCAGCTCACGGTACCGCCGCTGATCTTGCAGCCCCTGGTGGAGAACGCCGTGGGCCACGGCATCGCCCATCTGCTGGAGGGGGGGGAGATCCGGTTGACGGTGGAACAGCGTCCAGAGGCGGTGGTGATCGCGGTGCACAATCCGCGGGACCCCGATGCACCGCCGAGCCGGGGGGCCGGGATCGGCCAGAACAATGTCCGGAATCGACTGGAGCGGCGGTATGGCGACGGAGCCTGGCTCGCGGTGAGTGCCACGGTGGACGCCTACCGCGCCGAAGTGCACATCCCAAGGGAAGGAGTTTCGCGATGAGTGCGGACCATGCCACGGGGGCTCCCCCCCTGCGGGTGATGATCGTCGATGATGAGGCACCCGCCCGGCAGCTGCTGCGGGAGTACCTGGAAACCTACCACCGGGAGCGGCAAGGCGAGGGCGGGGTGGAGATCGCCGCCGAATGCGCCAATGGTTTCGAGGCGGTGAAGCGGGTGGCGGAAGCCCCGCCGGACCTGTTGCTGCTCGACATCCAGATGCCGAAGCTGGACGGTTTTGAGGTGCTGGAATTGCTGGATCGGGATCTGCCGGTGGTCTTCACCACGGCCCACGAGGAGCACGCCCTGAGGGCTTTTGAGGTCCACGCGGTGGATTACCTGCTGAAGCCGTTCAGCTACGCGCGCTTCGTGGAGGCGCTGGAGCGCACCGTGGAACGTCGGCGTCAGGGGCAGCCCCCACCGCGCCCGGTCCCCCAACGCCCGCCGGGCACCTTTATGGAGCGCATTCTGGTGCGGGAGGAGGGGGAGATCGTGGTGCTGCCCGTGGCGCGGCTGGACTACGCCGAGGCGCGGGACGATTATGTGCTGCTGAAGGCCGGGGAGCGGGAACACCTCAAGCAGCAGACGCTGACCTCCCTGGAGGAGGCCCTCAACCCCCGGCGCTTCGTGCGCATCCACCGTTCCTACATTCTGAACCTGGACCGCCTGCGCAAGATTGAACTTTACGCCAAGGACAGCCGGGTGGCGATTCTGCCGGATGGCTCGCGGTTGCCGGTCTCCCGCAGCGGCTACAGTAGATTGAAGGAGCTGCTGTAGCGGTGGAGGAGTGCTAAAGTGCCATCGTGGCTACCGTGGATGCACAGAAACCCAGCACCCCGCGCCTGCGCCCCAACAGCCCGGGCGTCCGCTTTCTGGTGGTGGCGGCGTGTGTGGTGATCGTGGTGGCGGGGCTGAAGGCGGCGGCGGAGCTGCTGCGCCCCTTCGTCCTGGCCCTCTTTCTGGCCATCATCAGTTTGCCTTTGATGCGCTGGTTGCAACGCCATGGCGTGCCGCGCTCCCTGGCGGCGATGCTGACGATGGTGGCGGACATCGTGGTGATCCTGCTGGTGGTGGGCGTGGCGGGGGGCTCCGCCACGGCGCTGACCCAGGAATTGCCCCAATACCAGGCGGCCATCAATGGCTATCTCGCCGGGTTGGATAGCTGGCTGGCGAGCTTCGGTAGCTGGGGGGCAGCCGATGAGGTCGTTTCCCTGCGCAGCCTGTTCGACCCGGGGGCGGTGGTGGACCTGGTGGGATCGGTGTTGCGCGGAGTGGCGGATATCGCCACCAACGCCCTGCTGGTCTTCCTGATCATGGTCTTCCTGCTCTTCGAGGCGTCCGGCTTCGGGGACAAGCTCCGCCGGGCCTTCAGGTTTGGGGATGAGGCTTCCGGGGCGCTCTACCAGGCGCTGCAACGGATCCAGAAATATCTGGTGATCAAGACGGGGGTCAGCCTGGTGACCGGGGTGTTGATCGCCACGGGGCTGGCGATCCTGCAGGTGAAGTTCGCCATCCTCTTCGGGCTCCTGGCCTTCCTGCTGAATTACATCCCGAACCTGGGCTCGATCATCGCGGCGGTCCCCGCGGTATTTCTGGCGCTGGTGGATGAAGACCCCTTGACCGCCCTGCTCACCGGGGCTCTTTTCCTGGTGGTCAACATCACCATTGGCAACATGGTCGAGCCCAACCTCATGGGTCGCCGCATGGGGCTGTCCACCCTGGTGGTCTTTCTCTCCCTCCTCTTCTGGGGGTGGATCTGGGGGCCGGTGGGCATGCTGCTCTCCGTGCCTCTGACCATGACCGCGAAGATCCTGCTGGAGAATGTGGACGACTTCCGCTGGGTGGCCATCCTGATGTCCAAGAATCCCCCACCGGGGTGAGGGCGCGCACCCGATGACCAGACTGCGCGCCCTGGTCCCTCTGTTCCTGCTCCTGGCCCTCTGCCTGCCCATCACGGTGTGGCGGGCGCATCTCAAGAGCAATCTGTGGATCGATGAGACGTACTCTCTGCTGCTGACCACCTTTCCCGTGGATCGGCTGATCGAGGTCACGGCCCAGGATGCACACCGCCGCTGTACTACCTGGCCTTGAAGGGTTGGTTGGCCGTGGGGCGGGGGTTGGGTCTGGCACCGGGGGTGCTGTGGGGGCGGTGCCTGAACCTCGGCGCCTTTGGTTTGCTGGTGGCGTTCTGCTGGGTGGTGGGTCGGCGCACCTGGGGAGTGTTCGGGGGCACGCTGGGGACGGTGGTGGTGGCCTCCGGAGCCTACCCGGCACTTTTTGCCCGGGATCTGCGGAGTTACGGCCTGGCCAGTGTCGCTCTCTTCGGCGCGTTTCTCGCTCTGCACCACCGGCGGTGGGCCTGGTACGCATTGGCTGCGGCGGTGGCGCTGTGGAGCCATCTGCTGAGTGGGGTGGCGATCGGGGCCATGGCGGCGGTCGCCGTTGCAGGGATGATCCGGAAGCGGGACGGTCGCGAGGTTTGGCGCGCCGTCCTGGCTCACCTGGGAATCCTCCTCGCCTTCCTGCCCTGGCTACCCCGGGTGCGGGATCAGCTGGCCTATGTGGAGGCCAGTCAGCCGACCTGGATGACCCCGGCGACGGTGGCCAACCTGGGGCGCGTTTTCACCTTCTGGTTTCCCTTTGGGCGCATCGGCTTTCCGGAGAGTTCCAGCAATGCCCCGCTGGTGCCGCTGGGCATCGCCGCGCTGGCGGTGCCCGCGCTCTTTCTGGGGGCCGCCGGATGGCGAGGCCGGCGGCGCGACGATGGGCTCGCCCTGGCGGCGGGGAAGGCGGGGGCAGTGGCCCTGGCGGTGGTGGGGCTTTATGTCGGGCTGCTCTGGGGCGCGCAACGGCTGGGGCTGGCCCACACCTTCCACGGCCCCCGCTACCCGGCCCTGGTGGCCCCCATCGCCTTGCTGGGGCTGGGGTTGGTGGTGGTGTGGGGCGCCGCCCGCCTCGGCTGGCCCCGGTGGACGGCGGTGGCGGTGCTGGTGCCGTGGATCGCCTGCTCCGGGGTGGGACAGATCAAGATCGCCCGGGAGGAGGCCCACTGGGGCATCGTGGGCGCCAGGGAACAGCTGGCGCGGTATCTGCCGGAAGCCGGAGGGTCGGTCTATATCCTGCCGTCGGAGCTGGCGCCGTTCTACCGGGGCCTCTTTCCCGGACATTCCGTGCATCGTCTTGACGCCCTGGATCTGGAGACCCTGAAGGAGGCGGTGACGGTGGTCGATGTGGGGTTCTGGCACTCCCTCTACCGGGGACCCGATGCCCTGGCCCGCCATGTCCTGGAAGAAGCCCCCGATACCGCACGGTGGCGCTTCCCGGAGCCCCAGGGCGACTACACCCTCTACCGGGTTCGCGGGGCGGGGCTGAGCGCCCTGGCGGCGCTTCGCCAGACGGGGTGGCGTTCCCGCAAGAGCCTGGAACTCCAGGCGGTGCAGCCCCCCGCGGTGGCGATGGCGCTGCCGGAAGATCAGGTTCCGGGGCCGCGCTGGTCCTTCCTGGAAATCGGACCGGAGGAGCGCACCGCCCGCTGGGCCATGGCGGAGCGGGTGACGGCGCACTTCGACGTCCCCCTGCCCGCCGGGGCTTACATCCTGCACCTGGAAGGGTACCGTTACCCGTTCCCGCAAGAGCCGGGACCCTTGCGGATCCGTCTTCCGGGCGGTGACCCCTGGCGAGACTTCGCGGTTCCGGCGGGGCCTTTCCATCTCCAGGTCCCCGTCACCGTGGAGCGCGCTCTACCGCGTCCCCGCCTGGAGGTCGAGCATGGAGTCTGGCAGCCCCAGGCGGTGGGCCTGTCGGAGGATTCCCGAACCCTCTCCTTCCTGTTCTACGGCGCCTGGTTCCTGAGCGCCGGATCTTGACAAACAGGACCATAGTGGTACTCTTTACCTTGAATCTGGACTGTTCCGGTCCAGATCTCTGAACCCATGATCCGCATTACGAAACAGACCGACTACGGAGTCGTCCTCCTCACCCATCTGGCCCAGGAGCCGCAGCGGCTGGTCACCACGCCGGAACTGGCGGAGGAGACGCAGCTGCCGCTGCCCATGGCCAGCAAGATCCTGAAACTGCTGGCTCGGGAAGGGGTGCTCGATTCCCACCGGGGCGCCAAGGGCGGATACACCCTGGCGCGGTCCCCCCGGGAGATCACGGTGACGGAGATCATCTCCGCTCTGGAAGGGCCCATCGCGGTGACGGAATGTATCGACGATGCCCCGGGGGCTTGCGATTACACCGCATTCTGCCCGGTGCGGAGCAACTGGAATCAGATCAATCTGGCGATCCGGCAGGCCCTCGACGGGATCACCCTGGCGGATATGACCTTTCCGCTGGCCGAGACGAAGAAGTTGGTCACCCTGGGCAGTGGCCGCGGGATGGAGTGGAGCCCGAGCGCGGAGTAGTTCGCCGCAGAGACAGTCGATCAGGAGAAGGGAAGCGCAATATGTCGACCGAGATGCTGGAAGAGTACGCCAAGCAAGAATACAAATGGGGCTTCATCACCGACATCGAGCAGGTGACGGTGCCGCCGGGGCTGAACGAGGACGTCGTCCGGTTGATCTCGGCCAAGAAACGGGAGCCGGAATGGCTCCTGGAGTGGCGCCTCAAAGCCTACCGGCACTGGTTGAAGATGAAGGAGCCGGAGTGGGCCAACATCCACTACGATCCCATCGACTACCAGGACATGGTCTATTACTCGGCGCCCAAATCGGCGGAGGACCGGCCCAAGAGTCTGGATGAGGTGGACCCGGAACTGCTGGCCACCTACGAGAAGCTGGGCATTCCCCTGAAGGAACAGGAGATGCTCGCCGGGGTGGCGGTGGACGCGGTCTTCGACAGCGTCTCCGTGGCCACCACCTTCCGCAAGAAGCTGGCGGAGATGGGGGTCATCTTCGGCTCCTTTTCCGAAGCGGTGCACGAACACCCGGAGCTGGTCAAGAAGTACCTCGGCTCCGTGGTGCCATACACGGACAACTTCTTCGCCGCCCTGAACTCCGCGGTCTTCTCCGATGGCTCCTTCGTCTACATCCCCAAGGGGGTGCGCTGCCCCATGGAGCTGTCCACCTACTTCCGCATCAACGCCATGAACACGGGGCAGTTCGAGCGCACTCTGATCGTGGCGGAGGAGGGCTCCTATGTCAGCTACCTGGAAGGGTGCACGGCGCCGATGCGCGACGAACACCAGCTGCATGCCGCGGTGGTGGAGCTGGTGGCCATGGACGACGCCCAGATCAAGTACTCGACGGTGCAGAACTGGTACCCCGGCGACATGGAGACCGGCAAGGGGGGGATCTACAACTTCGTCACCAAGCGCGGCAAATGCGCCGGGCGGAACTCGAAGATCTCGTGGACCCAGGTGGAGACCGGCTCGGCGATCACCTGGAAGTATCCCAGCTGCATCCTCAAAGGGGACAATTCCGTCGGTGAGTTCTACTCCGTGGCCCTGACCAAGGGCCGCCAGCAGGCGGATACGGGCACCAAGATGATCCACATCGGCAAGAACACCACCAGCACCATCGTCTCCAAGGGGATCTCTGCCGGTCACGGCCAGAATACCTACCGGGGCGCGGTGAAGATCCTCAAGGGAGCGGACGGCGCCCGCAACTTCAGCCAGTGCGACTCCATGTTGATCGGTGATCAATGCGGCGCCCACACCTTCCCCTACATCGATGTCAACAACCCGACCGCCAAGATGGAGCATGAGGCCACCACCTCCAAGATCGGCGAAGACCAGATCTTCTACTGCAACCAGCGGGGGATCTCCACCGAAGATGCCGTGTCGATGATCGTCAACGGTTTCTGCAAGGAGGTCTTCAAGGAGCTGCCCATGGAGTTCGCGGTGGAAGCGCGCAAACTCCTGGAAGTGAACCTGGAAGGCAGCGTCGGGTAATCCAAAGAAAGAATCCGGAAAGAACGGAAGACGAGGAGAGCGATACGACTATGGCCAAATTGGAGATCAAAAACCTGCACGCGGAGGTCGAGGGTCAGAAGATCCTCAAGGGGATCGACCTGGTGCTCAATCCGGGCGAAGTCCACGCCATCATGGGGCCCAACGGCTCCGGCAAGAGCACCCTGGCGCAGGTCCTGGCAGGGCGGGAGGAGTACACGGTCACGGAGGGCCAGGTGCTTTACGACGGCAAGGATCTGCTGGAGCTGGATCCGGAAGAGCGCGCCCGGGAAGGGGTGTTCATGGCCTTCCAATACCCGGTGGAAATCCCCGGGGTGAGCAACACCTACTTCCTGAAGGCGGCCCTCAACGCGGTGCGCAAACACCGGGGGGAAAGCGACATCGACGCCATGCAATTCCTGACCCTGGTGCGGGAAAAGATGAAGATGGTGAAGATGGACGAGAGCCTGCTGGGGCGCCCGGTCAACGAGGGTTTTTCCGGCGGCGAGAAGAAGCGCAACGAAATCTTCCACATGGCGGTGCTGGAACCGCACCTGTGCATCCTGGACGAGACCGACTCCGGTCTCGACATCGACGCCCTGAAAGTGGTGTCGGAGGGGGTCAACACCCTGCGTTCCCCGGAGCGTTCCTTCCTGGTGATCACCCACTACCAGCGGCTGCTGGACTACATCATCCCCGACATCGTGCACGTCCTGGTGGACGGTCGGATCCAGCGCTCCGGCGGCAAGGAGCTGGCCCTGGAGCTGGAAGAGAAGGGGTATGCCTGGATCGAGCCCGCCACCACCACCGCCACTGCCGCCACTGCCGCCACGAACGCCTGAGGGGAGGGAATGATGCAAGCAGTCGCGGAACCCATCGCCCCGGAGGCGGCCTTCTACGTGGAGGGCTTCGAGTCCTTCCAGCAGAGCCTGACCCGCTCGGAGCCGGAATTCGTCTCCACGGTGCGGCGCGCCGGGATCGAGCGCTTCGCCGAGGTCGGCTTCCCAACGATCCGCCAGGAAGAGTGGCGGGCTACCAACGTCGCCGCCATCGCCCGGGCCGGTTTTCCCGCGGCCTCGACCGCGGCTTCGGCCAGCGGGGTGGATGAGGCCACCATCGACAAGTTGAGCTTCGCCGGTACGGACCGGTTGGTCTTCGTCAACGGCTTCTTCGCGCCGGAGTTTTCCCGGCTCGGGACGCTGCCCCAGAGTGCCACCCTCGGCAGCCTGCCCGAGGGGTGGGAGGCGTTGCCGAAGGTGGTGCGGGAGCATCTGGGGCGCCACGCCACGGCGGAGAGTCACCCCTTCGCGGCCCTCAACGCGGCGTACTTCCGCACCGGTGCCTTCCTGCACCTCGCCCAGGGGACGGTACTGGAACGCCCGGTGCACCTGCTCTTCCTGGCGACCCAGGCGGAGTCGGCGAACTTCCCCCGCAATCTGATCGTGGCGGAGACGAACAGCCAGGCCACGGTGATCGAGAATTACGTCGGTCTGGGGGAGGTGCCCTATTTCACCTGCCCGGTGACGGAAGTGGTGGTGGGGGACAACGCCCACCTGGACCACTACAAGGTGCAGAGCGAGACCCAGGAGGCGTTCCATGTGGCGGTGCAGCAGAGCTACCAGGGGCGCGCCTGCCAGTTGCGCTCCCACTCCATCACCCTGGGTGGCGGCCTGGTGCGCAACGATCTGGGAGGGGTGCTGGACGCCGAGGGGAGCGACCTGACCCTCAACGGTCTGTACCTGGCCACCGGTCGCCAGCACATCGACAACCACATGCGGGTGGACCACGCGAAACCCCACTGCACCAGCCACGAGCTGTACAAGGGGGTCCTGGAAGGGCACGCGCGCACGGTGTTCAACGGCCTGATCTACGTCCACCCGGACGCCCAGAAGACGGACGCCAAACAATCAAACCAGAACCTGCTCCTGTCGCCGGACGCCATCGCCAACTCCAACCCGCAGCTGGAGATCTTCGCCGACGACGTGCGCTGCACCCATGGCTCGACGGTGGGTCAGCTGGATGATGACGCCATCTTCTACCTGCGCTCCCGGGGCATCGGCAAGGAAGCCGCCCGCAGTCTCCTGACCTACGCCTTCGCCAGCGAGCTGGTGGCTGGCATTCGGGTCGATGCGCTGCGCGCGGAGCTGGAAGAATTCCTTTTCCACCGGCTACCCAAGGGCGAGGTCGTCCGCCAGGCGATCTAGATGGGCTTTTACGGGCAGGTGGGAGAAGGGCGGCCACGGGGGGCCGCCCCTACAGAGGGTGGATGGATGAAGGGACACAGGCAAGAAACCGTGGCAGAACCACTCCAACAAGAGGTCCGGGCGGTATTCGATCCGGAGTCGGTCCGCGCCGATTTCCCGGCGTTGGCCCAGACTGTCCACGGGCGCCCCCTGGCCTATCTGGACAACGCTGCCAGCAGCCAGACGCCCCAGGCGGTGCTGGATGCCATGGAGCACTTCTACACCCGGGATCGCTCCAACGTGCACCGCGGTGTGCACGCCCTGAGCCAGCGCGCCACCCTGGCCTACGAGGCAGCCCGGGAGACCCTGGCCCAGTATCTGGGGGCGGCCTCGGAGCGGGAGATCGTCTTCGTTCGTGGCGCCACCGAGGCCATCAACCTGGTGGCCTGGAGCTTCGCCGCGCCGCGCCTGGCGCCCGGCGATGAAGTCCTCATCACCCACCTGGAACACCACGCCAACATCGTTCCCTGGCAGCTGGTCTGCGAGGCCACCGGCGCTCGCCTGCGGGTGGTGCCCATCAACGATGCCGGAGAGGTGGGGCTGGCGGAGTACGAGCGCCTGCTCGGTCCCCGCACCCGCATCGCCGCCTTCGCCCACATCTCCAACGCCCTGGGCACGGTGCTGCCGGTAAGGAAGATGACCGAACTGGCGCGGCAGCGGGGCGTGCCGACGCTGGTGGACGGCGCCCAGGCGGTGCCCCACGGGCCGGTGGATTTGCGGGATTTGGGTTGCGATTTCTACGTCTTTTCGGGGCATAAGATGTTCGGTCCCACGGGGATCGGGGTGCTCTGGGGTCGGT
>Ga0055474_10000053_pt1 | contig 22195 bp, 23 predicted proteins | sample Muzzi_PWA_D1_FD_57680 | JGI IMG/M metagenome (GOLD analysis project Ga0055474, IMG submission 57680) | Wetland microbial communities from San Francisco Bay, California, USA, that impact long-term carbon sequestration - Muzzi_PWA_D1 | ecosystem: Environmental > Aquatic > Marine > Wetlands ... | reverse complement strand
CGAGAATCGCAAGCAGCGCCGCCAGCGCCAGCGCGACGAACGGCGGGCGCAGCGCAACGCGAAGCGCCAGGCGCGTCGCGAACAGATGCAGCGCCGCAAGCAGGAGCGCCGTGGCGTTCCCGTCACTGCGGCCGGGGCCGCTGGCGCCGCTGCGGCCGGACAGCCACCGGTGAAGGAGAAGAGCTTCTTCGGGATCAAGTACGGGGGCGGCAAACGCAAGCGCGAAGCCGCCCTGGCCGAGCAGCGGTTGGCCGCCGCCCGGGCCGCCAACGAAAGGGCGATGGCCCAGGCCCAGGCGGGACAGCAGCCGCAGCCCCCCGGGCCGGGCGCGCCGCCTCCGCTCGAGGCCGTGCCGCCGAGTCAGCCGCCGCAGCCAGCCGCAGCCCAGGCCCCGCCGGTGCCGCCACCGCCGCCGGTCGGCGGGGCCGTGTCCCCGGCGCCGGCCGAGTACTACCCGGCCGCGGCCGAACAGCGAGTTCGAGAGAAGGTCGAGGAAGTCCGGGCCGAGGAGCAGCGGATCCGGGCCGAGGCCGACCGCCGGATCGCCGAGGCGGAGCGTCTCCAGCAGGAGCAGCAGCAGGCCCCGCCCGTTGCCGCCGCGGCGCCGGCCGACCTGAGGACCGCGGAGCACCGCCTGCAGGAGGAGCGACAGGCGCAGGAGCGCTCGATGGCCGAGGCGGAGGAGCGGTTGCGCCAGGTCGAGGAGCGGACCAAGGCCGCCGAACAGCGCGCCGCCGAGGCCCAGCGGCTCGAAGGGCTGCGGGCCGAGGAAGAAGAGCGTCAGCGCCGCCTGCAGGAGATGCAGCGGAGCGTCGCCGAGGCCGAAGAGCGGGCGCGCGAGGCGGAGCGCCGCGCGATCGAGGCCGAGGAAGCGGTGGTCCGCTCGGTCCGGGGCGAGACCCCGCCGCCCGCCGCCGCGCCTGCGCCGGTCCAGCCGCCAGCGCCCCCGACGCAGCCGCCCCCGCCCGTGCAGCCGGACTCCCCGGCCCAGCAGCCGCCGGCCCCTGCGCCGCAGCAGCCGCCCGCGCCCTCGCCGACGCCCGAGCCACCGCCAGCGCCCGAGCCACCGGTCTCACAGCCGCCGCCGATCCAGCAGCAACAGTCGGCTTCGTCCGAGCAGGCGACTCCGCCGCCGGCCCCGGCCCCCGAGCCCCCCGCCGGCGGGGGCGAGATCAACCTCAACTCCGTGACCTTCGAGCAACTGCGCGAGCAGGGGCTGTCAGTCACCCAGGCGACCCGCCTGCTCGCCCAGCGCGAGCGGCTGGGCGGCTTCAAGGCGGTCGCCGACCTCGACCAGGTCGCCGGCTTTCCCCAGGACCTGCTCGAAGACCTCAAGGGACGCTCAACCGTCTAACCGATCCCGCGGTTCCTTTCGGACGGTATGCGTCTGCAAGGAACCACGGGGTACAATTCCAGCAGCACCTGCACGGGGGCGACAGGCTTCGACGTGGTCGACTCGTGCGAGAGGTTGCAGGTCGAGGTTGCCGGAGGCCTCGTTAAACACCGGCACAAACCAATACGTGCGGACCATGAGTTCGCCCTCGCCGCTTAGCAACAACTAAGCGCTGTGAGAGTCGGTCCTCCCTCGCCCGCAGGGAGGGTAGCCGGCTTCAGAACGCGGGCTCACCCCGACGGAGCGTCCCGGCCGCAGGGGGAATTTCAAGGGACTGGTTCTCCCGCAGTGCCCGCCGGCGCGGACCCCGGGAGACGAGACTGAAGCGCCGGCTAAACCTGTAGACACCCTCGCGCCGCGTCCGCGGATCCGAGTTCGAATCTCGGCGCCTCCACTAAACGGTCGAAGTTCGAACTCCCCTCAAAGGGGGGTTCGGACTTCTTCTCGCTCGCTTTTTGAATGTCCTGCTCCACCTCGTCGGCCAACGCCTGACCGAGTTCCTCGGTCAGGTCTGCGCCTCCGATCCCAGTCGGGTAGATCATCAGCTTCTTGAAGAAGACTTGATTGAGTCGCCGCCTGCCGACGGAATCCATCGCCGCGTAGGTCTCCGCTGCGTCGATCAACAACTGATGCAGGGCGTCTAGTCCCCGCTCTGCCCTTTCGATACTGGCTCCCACGCGGTCTAGCTTGTTCTCCGCCCGGGTGATCTGTTCTTCAAGCTCGGCCTGCTTGACCTCCAGAACGTCCAGCGGGACGGCTTTCGGGTTCTCCAAGTGGCTGTCTACGAGCTGCTGGCGCAGGGCGCGAAGGCCGACAAGCTCTTTCTCGCAGCGGACGGCCTCCGCCTGGCGATAGCCGACCATCTCGTTGAACTGCTGCATCAGGCGCGGCTTCAACTGAGCGATCCGCTTCGCATCGAAATCGATGTCGGATTCGTAGTAGTCGGTCACGAAGCGCTCGACGCGATCAGCGGGCAGATACGGCATGTCGCAGTTCTTTTCGCGATGGCGGCCCATGCAGACGAAGTAGTCGTAGTAGCCGCCCACGCCCTTGCAGCGCGTGAACAAGAGGGTCCGGCCGCAATGACCGCAGGCGACTACGCCCTTCAAGTAGTGGTCGTGCGTACGGGATCGGACTTTCGCTACGCGACGAGCGGTCAAGACCTGCTGGACCCGGTCGAAGACGTCCTTCGAGACGAGCTTGGGGTGATTGCCGGGATAGCGAGCGCCGCGAAACGTCACGATCCCGATGTAGTAGGGATCGCGCAGAATGTGATGGAGCGCCGCGACGCCGACCTTGTCGGACTTTTGGTTCTTGCGTTTGGAGCGGTTGCGAAGCCCGCGTTCGTAGAGAAGGTCGGCGAGCTGGCTCAACGGAAGCTCCCCCGTCGCGTATGCCTGAAAGCCCCAGCGAAGGTGCTCTGCTCGCTCTGGGTCGAGCTTGACCGTGCGAATGTCGTTCGCACCGTCCCAATACTTGACGTTCAGGTAGCCGAGTTTGGCGCGGCTGGGGGTGCCTCCCATTTCGGCCTTCTTGACCAACCCCTCGCTGATCTTGCGCCCATCGTCGCGGGAGCGATAGGCGTTGACGGCTCCAAGGATGCTCATCGCCAGCATCCCCTGCGGGGTTTCGTCGATCTGCTCGGTGCAGGAGACAAGCTTCACGCCAAGATTACGAAGCTCGGCAACAGCCGTGAATTGGGTCAGCTCGTCGCGGGCGAACCGATCGAGGCGGTAGACGATGAAGTAGTCAATGTCGCCCTGCTTCTCGATGTACCGCAGGGCCTCTCGCAGCGCGGGATACATGCCGCGTGAGGCTGACTGCGCAGGAGCAATGAACTCTTTAACGAGATCGGCTTCCAGCCGTGCCGCCTTGTCGCGGCACCCCTGCCGCTGTAGCTCGATGGAATAGCCCTCATCGGCCCCGTCGCGCTTCGTCTGTCCATCGCTTGAAACCCGAAGAAGGCAGACGGCCTTCATCGCACCGCCTCCGGCTCAAGTAGGCCAAGCTGATCGAAGCGGTAGCGCATGGCCGGGGCGCTGACCCGGAAGCGGCGAGCGAGAACTTGGGGATCGCGGAAACCCTCGTCGTAGAAACAGCGCTTAAGCCAGGCGCGCGGCATCGTCAGGCAAGCGGCGAAGTAGTCGGCGGCACGCTCTGCGGCTTGCTCGGCCGTGCCGAATCGTGAGTCCCTGTAGATCGCTTCCCGCATCGGGTGGTCGATCAAGTGCTTGAGTTCGTGCGCGAGCGAGAAAATCTGCCGCCCTCGGCTGTCGTTGCTGTTGATGAGGATGCGCCACTTCCCGCGCTGCCAGCGAATCGCGCCGGACAGATGATGGGCGGGGAGATAGTGGACCTCGACGCGCGGTAGTGCCGCAACGGCTTCGACCGGGAAGGGAGGTTCGGCGATTCGCAGCCTCGCGAGGAGCCGGTGCGCCTGGCGCTCGGCGATTGACCGCGCCTCCCAGGGGGCAAGTGCCCGATGCGGGCAGAGCAAGCGGACCTCGGCAATCGGGCTCGTCACTTTCGCCCCTTCCGCTTCTTCGACCGCGCCTCCAACGCGTCGAGTTGGTCGAGTAGTCGCTTGGCCTCCGCCAGCTTCCGATCCGAGACGTGGCGGTAGCGAGCGCGCAGATACGGCTCCGTTTCCGGCGCTACCCCGACTCCATATCCCGCCATCACGACGAGGTTTTCGTAGCTGGTCTGGAGGACGCGGGCCAGCTTCTCCAGGGATGCCAGCTTGGGCAGTCCCTCCCCGTCTTCCCACCACTTCACCGTTGACGAGCTGAACCCGGTTTCCTTAGCCACCGTGTACATCGAAATCCCGAGTTCCTGGCGGCGCTTGGTGAGATATGCGGCAAATTCGGGATGCTTTTTACTCATCTGACATTCGATTCTTCGAATCAATTTTCTCGCTGATTGGAAGCGGTTGCAAGAAGCCAAGCAGTGAAAAGCGGGGCGACCTGAACGCATGAATGTGTGTCCAGGCCGCCCGCATGACTACGCCTCGAGGGCTTCGATCTTGGTCTCGATTTCGGCCTTGCGGTCTGCGGCGCTGTCTTTCAACGCGTCGTACTCCGCTTTGGCCTCGTCGGCCCTCTCCTTCGCGGCGCCTACCTCGGCGTCGATGGCGTCGCGAGCTTTCTCCAGCGTGGCGATGGCTTGATCCACCGCTCCGTCGGGGGTCGTCTCCTGAACGCGGGTCCGGGTGATCCCAAGCTCTTTTCGGGCCTGGTATTCCGCCCCGCGGATCGAGCTCGGCTTCATGTCGAACTCTTTGCCGACGACGACCTGGGCCTCTTTCTTGGTGATGCCCTGCTCTTTTACGACCGCTTCGACGCGCTCGTAGATTTCCTGGTTCTTGCTCTTGTCGCTCACCAGAAACCTCCTTGGGTAGTGGATGGCTGTGGCGGCGGGCAGAAAGGCGTGCACTCCCTTCCGCCCGCCGTGGAGCCGTCCACCGCCGCCTGCTTTTCAAGGTCCGCATCCCGACCTCCGCAGTCGCCGCTTGGCGAGTCGGGAGAAGGCAGGATTCAGTTCGATGCCGAGCCAGTCGCGGCGGTGCCGCTGCGCAACCAGGCCGACGGTGCCGGTGCCGAAGAAGGGATCGAGGACGACGCCGGGGCGGCTCGGGGCGAAGCATTCGCAGCGGCGAAGCTCGCCGACCTTGCGGACCTGGATCACGCCCTCGCTGGTCCGGCGTCGGACGATCCGCGTCGGCCGGGTCCATGCGCGGTCGCATTGCACGCAGATCCGCTCCGGGCAGGCCGCGAGGATCGGCCGCTCGATCAACGACTGCGGGAAGGTGGCCTGGTGGCCGAGCCGGTCAACGGCCGTCGCCATCGTCCAGGCGTCGCCGGGATTCTTGCCGCGTGGGTTCCCGACCCGGCCCGCCGAGCGGAGCTTGCCGAGCCCGTCGTTGTGGCCCTGGTAGAGGCGGCCGAGGCTCGACGGCGAAGGCTGGCCGATCCGGCTGGCCGAGCGGTGGGGTGCCCGGATGGCGTCGAGGTCGAAGAAGTAGCGCGGTTCCTTGGTCGCGAAAATCACCGTCTCGTAGGTCGGGCTGAGGCGGTCAGCCGCGCTCTGCGGCATCGGGTTCGTCTTCTGCCAGATCACGATTGACCTGATGACCCAGTTGTCCTCGGCGAGCGCCAGCGCGACCCGCTGGGGCGCGAGCAGCAGACCCTTGGCGGGCGCACCCTGGCGAGGATGGCGGGAGTGAGCATCGCCCAGGTTCAGCCACAGCGAGCCAGTCGGTTTCAGCAGCCGGTGAACCTGGCGCAGGATCGCCCGCAGGCTCTCGACGTACTCACTCACCGTCGGCTCCTGGCCGAGTTGACCGGCGCGGCCGTAGTCGCGGAGGGCGGCGACGTAGGGCGGGCTGGTGATGCAGGTGTCCACCGACTCGGGGAGCAGGTCAGCCAGCGCCCGCCGAGCGTCGCCGGTGATGATCGCGTTGCGCGGCAGCACCTTCACGGCTTGCCCCCGATCAGCACGTCAACAAGATCACCGGCAAGGACGACCTGCCAAAGCGGCCACGTCTCGGTCGGCTGATCCCCGAACAGATCGACCAGAACCGCCTTTCGCTTCTCGCTCGGGACGGCGAAGACGACCTTGGGGAAGTAGCCCCGTCGGTCCTGCTCGCGGCCGGTCTCCCAATACTGGCGGTAGGCGCGCAGCTTCACCTTGAGCGTAGAGCGCGACTCGGTATCTCGGTCGACCTCCACGAAGGCGGCGCGTTCGAACTCGCCGACGCCGAGCCGGACGAAGGCGTCGGGCTTGAGATGGGCGGTGCCGCCATGAACGCTGGTGAAGCGCCGCCAGGACAGCGGCTCGGCGTCGAAGTCGAGGACCTCCACCGCTCCGGCCCGTTCGTGTTCAGAGAGGCCCGCGAAGACCTCGGAGACTGCGAGCCGGTGCGCGAGGAAGGAGAGGGAGGGCGTCCAGGGCCGCCGCCGATGGAAGCCGCCGGCAGGCCCGCAGGAGGAGGCGAGCCGCTGGCCCGCCGTGTCCAGGGACCACACCGCCGCCCTGGAGCCAGCGCGGACGCCGCCGACCTGGCGCTCCAGCTTGACGACGACCTGGCGGGCGGAGAGCGAGCCGAGGATCGCGGGAGCCTGGCGAGCTGCGGACCTTGGCGTCAGGTCTCCGAAGTGGATGCGGCGTAGCTGCTCGGTGGTGGCGACCCGGAGTCGGTCCAGCGTGTCGATGATGGCCCGCTCCCTGGGCGTCAGGGTTTCCTCGAGGTGAGCGATCCGCTTCTTCGTGGCATAGCGACGAGTCACGAATCCCTCCTCTTTTGGGGCGGGATAGTCGTTGCGCGATCCGAGCCATGCGCGGCATCCGAGCTTGCGTAGCGGGCGTGCCTCGCAGACGCGAAGTGAAGGCCGAGCCGAATCATGCGTCCCTCCGTTGCTCGCCAACGGGGCCGGATTTGCGGGAGCCTTGGACGCGCTTTCGGATCGCGGCATCGACGTCGGCGGCGCTCTTGCCGTAGCGCTTGCGGGAGGCTGCGCGGACCTTCTCAGCCGAGCCGAGCGGGTCGGGAGCCGGACGGGTGCGGAGACTTGCCGGAGGAGCGACGGCCGAGCCGACCGAGACGGCCGCGTAACCCTCAAAGGGCCCGAGTCCTTGGAGGTCAGCCGCTTGGAGATAGGGGGCGAACTCGCGGGCGAAAGTGGACGCGTCGGTGGCGGTCGTCTGCATGACGAGCCGCGACCGGCAGTTCGCAAGGACGGCCTGGCGGGTCTCGGGGTCAAGCTGCGCCAGGTGCTGGTGGGCGAGGACCCAGCCGACCTTGTAGCCCCGACTCTGCGCGACCGCTTCGGAGAAGACCGGCGAGAGCGCGGCAAGGTCCTGGAACTCATCGCAGATCACCGTCGCGGGGCGGCGCTCGGCAGGCTTGAGCGCCGCGCGGGCCTGGATCGCCGTCCAGAGCCGTGAGACCATCGCCGCGCCGATCAGGGCGGCGGCGTCCTTGCCGAGCAACCCCTTGGCGAGGTTGATGAGGACGATCTTCCCGTCTTCCAGGGCCGCGCCCAGGTCGAGCCCGTCGGCCTGTCCGATCACGGCGCGGACGCGGCGACGCAACGTGTACGACCTGATCTTGTTGCCGAGCGGTGCGATCGCCTCGGCTTGGGCGGCGGGAGACAGCGAGCCGTACCAGGCCCAGAAGGACTCAAGCACCGGCTCCTCCAGGCCGCCGACAAGCTTCTGGCGGAAGGCCGGGTTCGTCAGTAGCGGCTCGACCTCGCAGAGGGTGTAGCCGCCCTTCGCGGTGAGCGTGGTCAGGCAGGCGCGAAGAATGTCCTCGCTGCGCGGACCCAACCCGGCCGCGCCGTAGCGGCTGCGAAGCTCGGAGACGACGTGATCCACGATCAGGTCGGACTCGCCCGAGCCGCCGATCAGGTTGAAGCCGACCGGTTCTGAGTCGGTCGGGTCGAAGACGATCACGTCACGGCGGCGCTCGGCCGGGATGCGGTCGGCCAGGTCGGCGATCAGGTCGCCCTTGCTGTCGATCACGATCAGGCCGGGGCGGGACTTCGCCGCCATTAGCTGCACGGCGAGGCCGGTGAGGATCGTGGACTTGCCCGCGCCGGTCGGGGCGCAGACGTGCAGCCCGCGCCGCGCCTCGGCCTGAGTGACGGCGACGGGCCGGCTCCTCCCGGCGACGGTGGAGTCGCCCAGAACCAGGCCGCGCCGAGGCACGTTTGCCGCAGGCGGAATCTCACGGCTGTTGGCGAGCGTCAGGCCGGGAAGCTCGGGTGCCTCCACCGGCACTGCCCACGTCGCCGCCAACTCGTCGGCGCCGATGATCGAGCGGCCGGGGCTCATGCGCTCGATCCGATCCGCGACGACCTGGCTCGGCAACAGCCGCCGCACCAGGCGAGCCTCGGGGCCGTTCAGCGCGTGGAAGGAGCCGAGCAGCCGCGCGATCAACTGCCGCGAGCGCGAAGCAGAAGGGGCCGCGACCGCCGCCCTAATCGCGACGGCGAACTGCGGCTCGACCGGCTCGGGCTCGGGCTCCTCGCCGCGCCATGACGCGATCCACCGCTCCGCCATCCTGGCGAGCGGGTTGGTCGCGGTCGGCGTGATGACGTACTGGAGGACCGCCCGCTCATCCGAGCCGAGCGGCTGCAGGCTTGCGAGGATGCCCGCGTTGCCGCTGGCGACGGTGTCGGTGCGAAGCTCGCCCCCGCCCCTGGTCTGTAGCTCGCGGGCGAAGGTGAGGCTGCCGGTGGCCTCGGCTGCTTCATCGTCAACGCGAAGCCCTGGGATCGCTGCCCGCAGCGAGCCGGTGACGTACTCGGCGCGGCTCGCGGGCAGCGTGATGACGTGCCGGACGCCCTCGGCCGTCGCCCGTGCTTCGAGGGTCACGGAAGGAGCCGGATCGAGCCGCCACCACGGCGGCAGCAGCCCCGTCAGCGACCGCGCCGCCGCGATGGCCTGGCCCGCCGTCAGCGTGCGGGGAAAGGTCAACCGGAGCACGGCCGCGTGATCTCCCCTGGCCCGCCGTTGGGATGCGTACACGAGGCCACCGACCAGCGCGAGGAGAAGCAGCGCCTCAGTCATTTCCGACCCCATCCAGGTCTTCGTCTGCGCCGACCTTGTGCATCGCATGTGCGAGAAGGACTGCGATGTAGGTATCCCAGTCCGGCTCCTTGCGACGTACACCTTTGACGATCAGGTGCTGCGTGTCGTACTCCGGGCCGGGAGTGGCGTTCTGGCGGCTGGACTTCTTACTCATCGTTCGATTTTTCGAATGCATTTCCAGCATCACTCGATTTTTCGAACGGGTCCAGCAAGCAGCAGCCGGAATGCAGAAATCTCTGAGCGTTGGTCATGCCTCAAGCTCAGCAGCGGACGCAAGCAACCAGACATAGATGCGCCATCCTTCGACGCACGGTTGAGGCTGATGGTGCGACCAACGACGAACTCTGCGCGGAAGCGGCTTCTAGCCGATGCCCAGCGCGTGATCGGCACGCGCTACCGCGAGTTCGACTTTGGCGTCGCCGACCTAGCCGAAGAGCTTGGCTGTTCGACGCGCCAACTTCAGCGTGTCTTCCGCGAGGTCGGCGGGACCGATTTCCGGAGCTACCTCCTTTCAGTTCGAATGGAGCGGGCACGGCAACTGCTCAGCCAAGAGCGAGGAGCGCCGAGCGTAAGGGCCACCGCCCGCCAGGTCGGGTATCGCGAGGCGAGTGGCCTACGGCAGCGCTTCAAGCCGTTCTTCGGCGTCGATCCCTCGGCGGTCAGGACGGAGACCATCGACTACGACCAGCAATGGCGAGACGCCGAGAAGCGCAGCTGAGCAGCGCGGCTGACGGACGGTCCCCGATAGCGCCGTACAAATCCCGCAACAAGGGGGAGAGCAACGGCAATGTCGTCGCCGGAGACCTGTATAGTACCCAAATAGCGGAGGGGCCTATTGCGCCTCTCGGTGTTTCGGGAGGCACCCTTCGTGACTACGGACAGCAACGCGCTGGAGACAACGGCCGAGTTCAACTGGCATCCAAAACTTCACGCCCATGAGGGCGAGCTGCTTTGGTTCTTCTTTATCCGCTTCGTGGATCCGACGGCCGGTGCCGTTGACGCCCAGCTAAAAGCGGCGCTTGAACGAGCGGGCCTGCGTCACTCCTGCATGTACGCTCTGTATGGCTACTGGGACGGACTGCTCCGGGTCTGGATGACCGTTGGTGTCAAGCGGAAGTTTCTCCGCTTGATGAAGAAGAAGCCGAACGAGTTCGGCGTCGCCGATATCCGCGACTTCGAGGTAACGGCGATGTATTACATGTGGCACGACGACGGTGCCGTCGACCTCCTCGATGATGGCGAAGGTCCTTCTCTCGACAAGCTGAACGCGTTCGAGGAGACGGTACGGGACGTGCGCGGAAACGTCGCCCTCCTGAAATCAGAGGACCGGGAGAAGCTTCGCACGAATGGGCTGCTTATCGAGCGGCCTTCGTGGCCCAGCGGAGGGATCAAGCTTTACATTGCACTCGACTACACCAGCACGACCACGGTGCAGGGCGACCTGGAAATCTCGCTGGTGCGCCAAGCCATCGAGGGCGCAGGCTTAGGCGACTCCTGTTCCCTCTACTCCGGGGCGGGCTTCACGCGTTTTCTGATCCGCTGCCTTGCGAGTGATTACGACGCAGTCCTTGAGCAAACTCAAGCCTTCTACGATCAGCTTCGCGAGTTGTACATGAAGGGCTTGCCGCTTCGCCCAACGACGTTCGTCATCATCCACGCTTCAGAAGAGTCCGACGATCTCAACGTCTTTGAGTCCCTTTCGACGGCGGATGAGGTCACCGCGCAGCGCCTAGGGTTGGCTGATGACAGCCGAGAGAGATTTAGTGCGCTCCCCGATTCGGAGCGCGCTCGCATACACGAGCTGGTCGTCACCATCGACGAACTGTCGCTTAAGGATCGGCGGCTGACCGGAGCGCTACTTGGATTACTACGCGGATGCGTCGAAGACGACTACACGACCGTCATCTCTTCCCTGTGGTTCCTGATCGACCTAGAGTGGCTATTCCGTGAATACAGCATTCGCGTGTGGGCCAGGCACTACGGGCGGAACGAGTGGAAGAAGGCCCTGGCGCGGCAGGTTGAGCCCCGCTTTGAGGACGACCCTGGGCTCCAGCAGATCACCGAGATGACGCCCAAGGAATGGAACTTTGGGCAGGTGCACCGGCTCGCGACCGTTTCCGCTGAAATGGACCCGAAGCTTGACGCGCTTATCGAGAGCGAGCTCGGTACGAACTGGCAGGGCCGCTTTCACGGATTGATCGACCTTCGAAACCTGGCAGCTCACGGCACTGTTCGAAACGTCCCCGACCTTGCTCAAATGACCGGCAATTGGGGGGCCAAGGTGGCCGACATGATCGGGAGCGCAGACACTTACTTCCTGCTTGACAAACTCCTAACGCAATCGGAGACTGATGATGACTCTTGAGTATAGAACGCAGCCTGTGGAGATTGAGAGCAATTCCCTACGACCCGAAGGTCCCGATGCCCGCGACTTCGTCCCAGACGTCAAGGACGAAGCGCTCCAGGCCATCCAAGACCTCATTCGAGAACGGCCCCCGTCAACGGTGCTCGGTGTCCTGCTGGATCGACAGCGGGCGATGGAGCTATTCACGATTTCCGGCCTGATCAATCGGCCTGCGACCGAAGTCGAGTGGACGATTGAGGTGCTGGAGGACGAAGGCTACCTCCGCGTTTACGAAGACGGCGGACTGAAAATGGTCAGGCTTGCCGACGAGTGGGCCGCGAGGGAGTGATTTCGATGGCACGGTGGCCAGCGACGTCGCAGGAAGACTGACCGCGGGCGACAGTTGGCGGACTGGTGGCGGTTGAACTCTCAGCGGCAGCGTGCGTAGCGCTGGTAACGGCACCCCTGGCCGGGATCGGAAGCCTTGCTGCGCGCATGCTCGGGCGCAGCGGTCGGGTGAGGGTAGCCCTGAATAGCTTCGCCCGATCCAAGGCCGATCTGGTCGTCATCGTTACGTACGATGTGCTTGGGGCGGTTATCGCCATCCTGGCTCTTGTCCTGTTGGGAATATCAAAGCCGTCGCCGCTTCTCAGCTATTTCCACAGCGACCCGGTGCTTGCGTGGGCAGTCTTCGGTGTACTTGGCCCGGCCTTCGCAATCGCAGTTCTTGACCGCATCCCGGTCGTTCGCCTGGTCGATCTATCGGCGGCAAGCACGGCTGCGCTATCCAGTCAGGCCCAGAAGGAAATTCGGGCCACGGTGTCTGACGGCGTGGCGCTTCGGCGAAAGTCCGTAGAGCGGATCTTCAAGTGCCACTACGAAGACGTGCAGGTTGTGGAGGAGACCGAGCGAAAGAGGCTCCATCAATGGGCTACGGCCCTAATGAAGCAGGAACGGCTGCACTTTGACGGCGTTGCTCGCCAGATCGAGGGCTATGTGCGGGAGTACCGCGACGGAAAGATGCCCGCCGACATCGCCCGGCTGTTTGAGCAGCGCAAGAAGTGGCCTACTCAGGAGGATCTCTTTTCAGGCGGCTTGTCGCTGATCGGAATTGCGCTCGACGCGGGACTCAACCGGCCCGTCAATATCGCCTGCCGCGCGGCCGAGTCAGTTTATGAGCAGGAACAAGATGCGGCGGACAATGAGGTGGGAGAACAAGGCCCCGAGGAAGTTGACAAAGGTGTCAGTTCCTCGGGGCGTGACCCGGACGGGTGAAGATCGGGCGGCAAGCGGAGGCTGGAGGCGGAAGGAGCAGACCCTGAACCGCCTCCGGGCACTCCGCCCGCCGTCGATTCGGCGCTCTGATCCGCGCCTCGGTCATCGTTGGAAGCGGAACCGAGGCGGGACGACTCACTGGATACGCGGTCTACTCCTCTCACAGGTAGCCGCGTTCGTGTGACCCCACCGGACAAGGAGGGTCAGCGTGAGTGCTCGCACCGAAACTGTGAACGTCCAGGGACCCTCCAGCATGCGCGAATCCGTGCGGTCCGTCAACGACGGCTTGCGTCGGCCAGATCGCGGGTGTACGCTGGCGAGCCTTTCGCGTGGCGAAAGAAAAAAAGAGGCCCGGCCTCCTCTCACAAAGACGCCGGACCTCACACGACATAGCCGGACTCCGCTCAGCCTGGTAAGCACGGCGGCGTCCAGATGATCGCGGCACTGTAGCAGGGTTGCCGCGCTGGTTTGGGCGGCTGCGTGCGCGCCGGGCGGGCGGTTTCCGGTCGATCCGAGAGGAGCAGACCGAATGGAACTACTGGCACAACCCGCAGGCCGCCCGAAGCCGACCCCGGCCCTCGCACGGCGCGTCGAGCGACAGGTGCTGGCACCTGCCCGCAGGCTCGGCGAGGAGCTGTCCCTGGTGGCGGTCACCGAGCCGCCGCCGCCCGTCTCGATCATGCACCCGCCGCAGGGCGGGACGTGGATCGCGGCCTACCACGACAGCGACCCGGTGGCTTTGGCGCGGGGCGGGTATCTCCACGCACCCGAGGCCGAAATCGAGCGGCTGACCCGGCTGTATGAGGCGGGCGTCGACCCGAATGCGATCCTGATCGGCCACCAGCTACCCGGACACTGGCGTCCCGGCGATCCGGTGCCGCCCGCGTACCTTCCCGGCGAGACGGCGACGGTGAACCGGGTCCTCGCCGCCCAGGCCGGAGCGGTCGGGGTCGGCCTCGGGCTGCTGCGGGCAGCGTTCAAGGCGGGAGCTGTGATCGGCACGACTGCCGCCGCCGGGACCGCTGCGCTCGGGGCCGTGGCGTTGCTCGATCCATTCGTCCTCGGAGGCGTCCGCGAGCCGAAGACCGGCCTGATCGGCTGGGTCATGTTGGGAGGCTGGGATGAGGAACCTGCTTGAGCCCGGACACGAAGACGGCGACGAGTCAGGATTCGCCGACTTCATCTCGCGGCTCCGGCCGTACCCGTCGCCGCCGGGCTTTCAGATGGCGCTGCTCTACGCGGTCGCCGGCGCGGTCGGCCTGCTGGCGGCCGGAATCGGGCTGGCGATTCTGCCGACGGACCTTGAGGGAGACGGCTTCCACGCCATCGGGGCATCGGAGGTAGAACCGCTCCTCGAGTTCCTAGCGACGCCGTCTTCGGCGTTCATCTTCCTCGGCCTGATGAGTCTGGTGGCAACCGGGATCGTCGGCATGGGCCGCCGGGTCAGCGACGTAACCGGGGGCGTACTCGCAGCGATCACGATCGTCGGCGTCGCGGCCTTCCTGTGGACGACCGTGGGCTGGCTTGTGTGGGGTGTCCTCTTCGCCGCCAACCTATTGCTCTGGCTGCTGGTGCTTGCCTCAATCCCGGTCGCGGCCGTGCTTTTCTTCCGTGGCGAGGCTGCGGCGGCTGTCGTGACGCTGGGGGTCGCGTTCGTCCTCGCCTCAGTGCTGAGCCAGGCCGCGAGCGGTCCCGTGCCCTCCGGTGGTCCTGCGGCGAATCAGGAAGCCGCCACGCTTCCGCCAGCCAAAGGGGCCGAATCGCCTCCCGTTTCTGCGGAAACCGAACAGCAGAGGCGGACGGAGCGGCGCCAGCGGTTGAGGAGAGCGGGCCTGACGCAAGAGCGGATCGCACTCAAGGCACGGATGGAGGCTGAGTACGCCGCATGGCGACACGTACCCTTCGTCCCGCCATGCGACGGCGCAGTGCGTCGGGGCGAGGTCAGGGACCTGCGGGGCAGATTCGCCGACATGAACCTGCGGCTCTGGGCAGCCGTGCGGTACGTGGAACCGGGCATATTCCGCCAGGCTGCTGCCGATCTGGAACGCGTGGCCCGTGAACGAGAACGAACGCTCGCCGATCCCACCAGGCTCTACGAGCAGGAGGGGCGGTGCCCGTCCGGCGCGGCGGCAATGGCCAATTCGTGGTGATTCTCTTCTCGCGGCAACCCTCGCTAGCGCCGGATGTGCCGCGACGACCGGTGCTTGCGAACGCGCTTCGGCGTCTTGAGCTTCTTCCGGTCGTTGGACCGGTTGAGTTCGTGGTCGCCTGACATCAGACGGCCGCTCGCCAGCACCGAGCAATTCGGCGCCGTCTTCGTTCCGCACTTGCCGCGGATCACCTTCCGGGGAATGGCCAACCGCAGTTCGCTGACGCCGGGGCCGACCGGCCAGGTCCGCTCGCGGTGCTTGAGAATCTGCACCCCTCCCTTGAACGAGTTGAGCGCGATGCGGACTTCGGCATCGAGCGCCATGCGCGTCTCGAAGCGGTAGACGGCAGCGACCTGGGACTTCGACCGCTGGACCCGGACGGCCTGGCTGAGGACGGGCGCAAGCCCCGTAGCGATGAAGGTCGCCCGTTCCGTGCTGTCGCACGTCCCCGGGCCGCAGGGCGCGTAGTAGAAGCGTTCGGTTTCGATGGCGAGCGGCCCATCGACGTCCGTGAACCAGGACGCCAGGGTGCTCTGCCAGAGACTCGTGCCTTCGGGGGGTCCGGCGGCGACCAAGACGGTCGGCAGAGCGGCGTTTGAGCAGTGGCCGAGCAGCGCCCGCGTGCCGTCGGCCGGGCAGCTCATCGCAGAAAAGCGTTCCGTGTTGGCGGGCACCCGGAACTCGACCGTGCCGCCGGGAGCAAGCGGCTGGCTCGTATCCGTGACCAGACACGTTGCCCAGTGGTCGTCTACGTGCCGCAGCCAATCGGTGCCCTCGACGCAGGTTTCGGCCTGGGCTGCGCCTGGAACAACCAGGACCCCGAGCGCCACCAGGATCGTCACCGTTACCCGCCGCATTGCTCCCCCTGTCTTTCGGTACCTCTGAGTCTTATAGGCCGGGGTACTTTAGACCGTGGATCAAGAGGCCGCAAGGAGCGAGCCTGCCGCTCCAATGGCCCGCTCGCGTGCCCAGGCGTTCGGTGACGCGCTGAAACAAGTGCGCGGCGAACGCGGACTCAGCCAGGAAGCGGCCGCGCTCACCTGTGGCCTCGACCGCAGCTTTTTCGGCAAGGTCGAGCGCGGCGAGAAGAACCCGACTCTGGACACGATCTGGCGAATTGCTGACGGCCTCGGCACCCGTCCCTCTGACCTACTGGCGATGACGGAGCGGATCGCGGGGAAGGCGCGTTGATGGCCGGGTCGCGGGTGGCTCGACCGCGAACCCGCCGGACCGCACCCCGCCCACGGTCCACTGCATCCCAGCGAGCAGATCGTTCGCCTCGATGGTGTCGAGCGCCCCGAGCAATTTGACGATGGTGTCGAGGCGCGGCAGGCGCACGCCGCGCTCAAGAACGCCAATCTCGGTGCGGTGCAGCGAGGACAGGAAGCCCAGCTCTTCCTGGGAGTAGCCCGCCCGCCGCCGCTCCCGGCGCAGGTTCTGGCCGAAGCGGCGGGCAAGGTCGCCGTAGGGATCAGGCGATTCGGGCATCGTCGCCTCCTTCGTCGAGGAGGAGGTCGTTAGCAACCAGGGCGGCCTGGGTGGGCGCGACCAGGGAGTCTGGGCGGTTGCGGAAGTCGTGGCGGTGCAGCAACCCGACCCCTGCGAGGTCGAAGACGGCCCGCTCCACCGCGTCGCGTTCGCAGAAGTCGCCCGGATCGCGGGTGAGCTGCCGGACCAGTTCGGAGACGGTGGCCTGGATCGGGTGCAGGTCGATCACGGCGATGAGAACGCCTTGCTGGACGGTGCGGTCCTGCTGGACGGCGGTGCGGTCGCTGAATCGGGAGCGGATAGGCTCGTCGTGCATGGGAAGTACCCCTTCCTGTGCCAGCCCCGGGGGCGTTCCACCGCCGCCCGGGGCATTGAATTGTCTGGATCGCGGCCACCGTAGAGCGAGCCTGGAAGCGGGCGCAACTAGCGATTTTGTGCGGAACTGCTCCGCATCTGCGTTCAACAAAGACGGCACCAGCCGACCTAATTCCTATGCTCGGCCTAGAGGCAGGGCGCAGGGCTCAGAGCTTGTTGTGGCGTCCCTTAGAGCTTCGGCAGATACTGAAAACATGCTCTTAGAAGATCAGCTAATCGCCCGATTCGGGCAGCGACGCCGCCTTTGGAAGGCCCGTACTTCTGTGAAGCGGCTTGGCTTCCTCTTTGCGCGCCGCCGCTTCGGGACTGCATTCTCATTTCAGGAAGCCAAGGCGAAGTTCACCGCCCTCCCGTACCTGCTGAGAAACGCGCTGATTCCAGTCGCGATCGCGTTGGCATTGGTCGTCTTGATGGACATATTCAACGAAGACCTCCAAGACCTAACTCGGAGTTGGGGCTGGCCAGCCATCGATCCCAATGCATATGACGCCCTTTTTGAGACGATTGCTGCCGTTACGGGAGTCTTCCTCGCGCTCTACTTCACGGCCGTCAGCAATGTCGCCGCAAGCGTCTATGTAAACGTCCCCCATGACATACGAGCGCTGATTGTCCGCGACAAGCTCGGGAACCTCTACGTCACGGGGGTCGCATTCACGATGGCAATTTCGGTGCTGCTGGTGGTAGCCCACGCATTGGCAGGCCGCATGTATACGTTGGGACCGGTCGTTGGCGCGATGCTTGCCGCCTTCTCGATTTTTGCCTTCATCCGACTCGGGCAGCGAGCGTTCTACCTTGCTGATCCAACTAGGCTGGCCGACACGCTTGCCAGTGATTTTGCTTCTTGGTTTCGTCGGGCTCGCGTTGATGGCTGGAACCCCGACGACCGCAGCTTTCAAGAGCATTATCGGAAGCAGGCGCGGCAAAGCACTGATTCGCTGGCCTCTTTGCTTGCGATTGCCGGGGACCAGCCACATTTGCGGGGTGGCTCGGTTCGTCAACTGGTGAGATCAGTGGTCCGCGTTCTCTACCACTACCTATCGCTTCGCAATGAGGTTCCCAGTGAAAGCAGGTGGTTTGGCGAGAGGTACGAGCATAAACAGTGGTATCTCGCCGAAGGGACCGAGCTAGATATGGCCACTGAGACGAACACCATGCTCTCACCGAACGCGGTCCCCGATGTTACGTGGGTAGAGGACGGGTTGCTGGCAGCGGTCGTGGAGCTAGTCGATAAGGATTTGGGAGCTAGGGACTATGAAGATGCCTTCATGACGGTCTCTGCCTTGGAACCCATCTGGGAGCGCTTGGGACGGGGATGGTCAGCAAAAGACGGGATCAGGTGGCTGAACGTGATGACGGGTCGTGCAGTCGCGAAGTTTTCGGAGTCCCCTGCGCCCCCGCTCACCGAGAGACCCGGGTCTGTTCCTGCCTTTTGGGATGCCTTGGCAATGTTGCCCATGACGCTAGAGCTGGGCTTTCATCGAGACGTTGCGGACCGACCCATCCCCGATCTGAAGAAGGCCATTGAAGAGGCTGACTGGGACGACGCCGCCAGTCCTTACGCTCTAGGGCTTCCACAAAAGGTCGTTTCGGAGTTGGCACAGGTTCAGCGGGGACGTGTGTTTGAGAAGGCCGTCGCGGCTCTACCGGAGACGCGGACTCCGGGTTGGTACGTCCGCGAACGCGCCTTCTATGCGTACGAAAGGGCGTTCCGAGAACAGGTCGAGGCGCTTCTGGACATGCTCGTTGCCTGGTATCCCTCGACTGCCAAAAGCCTGCACGAGAAGGGACTGCCCGACGCTGCCGGTGCTGTGGTGTCCCGAGGCTTTGAGACGGTGTGGAAGTTAGAGCGCCACGCCGCAGAGTGGCAACAGATATTCCAAGAATTGCGCCAGGAGCCGCCGCTCGTCGATTTCGTCCGTCTTCCTTGGGATTGGGACCCGGTCTACAAAAAGATCGGACGCCTGCGGTCTGCCCTGCTGCGCCAATTCGCGGCATCTGTTCCGGCACAGACCGTTCGAAAAAGGGACGCGGCAATCCCGGATTACCTAGGCGAGGCCATCCATCGGATCAGCTGGGGCTGCTTCGATGCATTGAGGGAGAACGACGTTGAGCTTTTCAAAGAGCTGTTCCCTACCTATTTGGTGGGAGTTTTGGCGATCGTCGACCGAATCCAGCCCCAGGTGCAGGAATGGCAGCCCTCGCTGGCTGCAACGGCGATGTCCGAGCCTATGGCGGACGCTCTTGAACTAAGCGGCCATGCCTTGATCTACAGCGAGCTTCATCGCAACCCTGCCTTGTGGGAGGCGTGCGAGCAACCTTGGCGGAGATTGCTAGAGGGCGACGAAGGGACGACTCGACTTCAAGCCCTGGCTCTGATGCATCGCCATGAGCAGAACCTGTTTGGGATCACCCCTCGCTCCACCGGACGAACTCGCTGGCAGATGACTCTGGAGCATCAGCTATCGGAGTTGCCTCGGTCCCCCAGCAGCCATCCGTTCAGAAGTGGTGAGGTGGAACACGACAGCCCACTGATTCGGCGGCTCGCGCCCGAAGATGACCTGGGGGGTCTGCACTACAAAGTGAGCGAGGTATTCGTAGTGCGTTTCCTTGAGCAGCTCCCGAATGCGGCTGGTCTCGATTTCGATGTGCGAGATTGGATGGGTGGCGAACTTCGGGGTGATCTAGACGACGAGGAGCCCGATGACTGATGAGCGACCAAAGCGGCTTTCGGTCAGATACTTCCCTTCTCGTGAAGGAAGCATTCTTGGCGGCCATGCCTTCCTGCTGGCGCGTGATATTCCGCTGGGGATTCTTCCGATCAGGGCAGCCCGTGACAATCCGGACTTTAAGGTTGAGCTTGTTCCCTCTGATGAGGACCGAGCGACCTGGCTGACCAAGTTCCTCGACGTCGGAAGGTATGAGCGCCATACCCTCGCTGAGGGCCTAGTGGAGTTCATAGAGACCGCTGCCGAGTTCATCGGCCACTACGGGGAGATTTACCTAGAGATTTTGCCTGACGAGGATGGCTCCCCTCTGGAGGTGTCACCGCTTGCACCCGGTCGGGTGGTGCCGATGCCGCGTTCCTACTGGCAGATCATTCCAAAGAAAGATCGCGAGCAGTTCGGCAAGAACTTCGTGCCGATTCCTCGGGATCGGATTTGGCGATTGACCCTGCCGCACCAACTGGGCAGCGCCCGGTCCCATCGACGGCTTCTCCGGCGTCTGGCGGCGCTTTCCGACCCGTCGATGCCTGACTTCGTTTTCAGCAATCCGCTCGACCAGGGGCGATCCGTCGGATATGACTTCAGCGTTCAGCGGGCTGCGGAAGATCGCCTAATGGAGCGAGCTACCCGACGATGGGGCACCACGATGAGCATCCAGCGGCCCATAGGAGACTCGAACGAGTACTTCTTCATTTCGCGACGGTTGGCTTTTCTGGAGGCGCAAGCCCTTCTCCGGGAGCATCTAATCGCGGAGATCAATCAGTTGATGCGACGGCTCAAAGTCGATGTGTCGATCAGGGTGACCGGAATACCGACAGCAACTGAGATCGCTGAGGCTCTCAAGAAGCTCCACGGCGGGGAGATCAGCTTTGCGGAGGCACTAGACAGCACCCGCATCTAGCTCGCCTCGGGCAAGACCCTCCCGCAGCCAACGAATCTCGACCTCCAGGGTTTCCAGCAAGACGCCGTAGGAGCGGGATCGAGCAAGCTCCGCCCGCAGCACGTCGCTTAGGTAGCGGTCATCCAGCTTGCCTTTTCGCATTCCGCGGATCGCCCTCATCAGTCCGGCCCGGTCGCCCTCAAGGGCCTCAATCCGCTCCTTGGTCCGGTCGATTTCGAACGTCCGGTAGGGCTCGTCCCTTCTCATCGTTGCCTCCTCTGCCGCGTGAATCGCGGTCTTTTTGGATTTGGGCGAGAAGAGACTCGACCCTCGCTAGGAAGTCGGAGTTCGAAAGTCGTCCTGCCAACTCCATCGTCCGGAAACCCGCTCACAGAGCGGGTTTCCGGCGTGCCTGAAGGCGTGGCAGAGGTTAGGTGCGCATAGCGCACCTAACCTCTGCCACCATGCTCCGTGGGGGCGTTGAGGTCGGCTCGGGGGAGGGCGGCGACCTCGATCTCGCGGCTGACCGCGCCGATCTCCTCGGGCAGCGCCGCCAGCTGGACGTTGCCGACGAAGCGCAGCGGCTCGCCGAGCGGCTGGAAGAAGTTGTCGTAGTGGGTGGGGACGACGGCGCGCGGTTGGAGGATCGGCAGGATCCGCTTCCAGTAGTCGCGGGTGAAGCTGCGCCCGGCGACCCCGGCGAGGAAGACGTCGACCTCGCGCTCGCCGATCTCCTCCTCGCGCAGGTTGGCGCTGCCCTGGTGGTAGAGGCTCATTCCGGCGACCCGGACCGAGATCCCCCAGACCTGGCCGCAGCGGTAGGCGCCGGGCGAGAGGCCGTCGAGCTGGTCGCAGCAGAGTTCGCCGTCGTAGGGGACGGCGAGGCCGAGCAGCAGCTTCGAGTGCAGGCTCGGCGCGAAGGAGACCTCGAACGGCCCCAGCTCATAGGTGCGGTGCGGCTCGACCTCGACCGTGCGGTCGGCCAGCCCGTGCAGCGCCATCAGGTTGAGCAGCGAGCGCGAGCCGTAGGCCGAGCAGCCGAAGCGGCGGGCGATCGCCGGCGCGTCCACCGCGTGATCGAAGTGCGTATGGCCGACCAGCACCCCGACCACCTCGCCCGCCGCGCCGCCGAAGCGGTCGAGCGCCGCCGGGTCGGGCAGCGCCTGCCGCCGCAGCACCAGGTCGCGGAAGGGGACGCGCGAGAGGTAGGGGTCGACGAACAGGGTCTGGCCCTCGTAGGTGAGGCGGTAGCCCGAGACGCCCAGCCACTCGATCTCCAACCCGGCCGGCAGCGCCAGCGGCCGCGCCTCGAGCTCGCCCAGCGCCTCGCCGTCGGCGCGCTCGGAGGAGCGCCGGGTCGCCCGTGCCCGCGCAAGTTCGCCGAGATGCCCCAGCGGTCCTCCCACACCGGAAGGGTACGCCGGATCGTCGCTCACTAACTTGGGCGGGACGATGGCGATCGCAACCGCAACCTCGCTCCAGATCCACGTCGGCGGCAAGCTGCTGTTCGACGAGGTCGGCTTCAAGCTGGAGCCGCGCGAACGGATGACGCTCTCCGGCCGCAACGGGGCCGGCAAGTCGACCCTGCTGCGGGTGCTGGCCGGCGAGCTCACACCCGATGTCGGCTCGGTCTCCCTGCAGCGCGGCGCCAAGGTGATGCTGCACGACCAGCGCCCGCCGCGCGAGTCCCCGACCGCGCTTGGCGAGTACGTCTACTCCGGCCGCTCCGAGATGCTCGAAGCCGAGGCCGAGCTGGCCCGGCTGGAGGCCGAGATGGGGAAGGGCGAGGTGGGCGAGGAGACGATGGCCGCCTACTCCGCCGCCCAACAGCGGCTCGAAACCGGCGGCGGTTACCGTTGGCGCGACGAGGTGCTGGCGGTGCTGCGCGGGCTTGGCTTCGACGCCGAGCAGACGGAGCGGCCGCTCTCGACCTTCTCCGGCGGCGAGCTGACCCGCGCCTCGCTGGCCCGGGCG